>Ga0209340_1000008_pt1 | contig 336963 bp, 334 predicted proteins | sample EPASupsiteSAE323_FD_187266 | JGI IMG/M metagenome (GOLD analysis project Ga0209340, IMG submission 187266) | Bioremediated contaminated groundwater from EPA Superfund site, New Mexico - Sample SAE3-23 (SPAdes) (version 2) | ecosystem: Environmental > Aquatic > Deep subsurface > Groundwater >...
ATAACTCCGGCAACCTTTCCAAACGAGCTTTTGGGGGTTTAGCTTTTGGGGGTAATTTAACTGAAAACACTAGTATTGGAACTTCATCTTTTGGGATTTCATTTTTGGGTTTGGGTAATAGCCAGGCGTTGTTTATTGGAACTAGCGGTTTTGTGGGAATCGGAACAACAAATCCACAGGCTAAAATGAATGTAATTGGTAATCTGCAAATGGGTAACAGAACAGGATCTTCAACACCATCATATTTAGTTTTAGATACTGGAACATCTGAACCTACTGGCAGCAACGGAGCAATGTACTACAATAATACGACCAACAAATTCCGCTGTTATGAAAATGGGGCTTGGAGAAATTGCACTGGCAGTAATACTACTGGGGTTGGGGCAACATTTGGAACTATTGTTTTACAAACTGGTTCGACTTTATTAGGTACTATTACCATTACTCCTAGCACTGCAAGCGGTGATATTTATATATATGGTGATCTGTTTACCAATAGTTTAAGTAATACTGATCAAACGATTACAGCAGAGATTCGTTCGGGCACAACCTGTGTTGGAACTTTACTGGCTGAAGGAGTGGCCACTCTGACTGGTGGTAGTGGTTCAAATGGACCATCGGTTTTAGCGGCGACTTTGGTTCAAAATCCGGGCGCCTCAGCTCAAAGTTATGTTCTTTGCGGTAAGACAACTACAGCCGGAGGGGCTTCTTCTCGGGGAATAGTTCAGGCTTTAGTAATAGATTCTGGGGCTGATTTGGCAGAAATATATAGTACAAACGATGAAACTGTGGAAATGGGAGATGTTGTTTCTTTGGATTCGAATTTAAAAACAGGAATGAAAAAGAGTCAAATGGCTTATGATCAAAGTGTTTTGGGAATAGTGTCAGCAAAACCAGGATTGTTAATTGGTGATGTAGATAGTGAAGGGGTAAAGGCGTTACCAGTGGCGTTATCAGGGCGAGTGTTAGTTAAAGTAAATACAGAGGGTGGAATAATAAAAGCTGGTGATCCATTAACTTCTTCCTCAACACTAGGGGTGGCAATGAAAGCAATAAAAGCGGGGACAATTATTGGAACAGCGATGAGTGATTTTACAGGCGAAGGAACAGGGCAAATATTGGTATTTATTAAAAATGGATCGGGCAATGGAACAAAGATTGCCGATTTACTGCCAGGGGTAGATGAAAATGCCAAGGATTTTGCCAATCAAATTTTAACTCAATTGATGTGGCAGAAAAATAATTTGGCGTTAACCGATTTATCGGAGATAATCACTGACCGATTAGTGGCGGGAGTGGAAATAATTACCCCAAAAATTGTGACAGATAAAACTCAAACTAAAAATTTATGTGTCGGCGAAGAAAATAATGAAACCTGTATCACTAAATCACAATTGGACCAAATTTTGTTAAAAATGAGTATTGAGACAAGTGTAACCCCAACGATAACACCGACACCGACAGGAGTGGGAGCGACTTTGGATACAACTGGATTGTAAGAGTAAAATATGGATAATGGAGAAGGTTATCCGAGTAATATTGATAGTTATTTTGCTGGAAATTTTAGGATCATTTTTAATTCAAAAAAAGGAAAATACTCAACCACCAGTCAATAATATAATTCCAACAGAAATTTTAATTCCAACTCCGATTCCAACAGAGAAAATTGAAAAAAATATAATTAAGACAGTAATAAAAAAAACAACAACTCCAACACCGACGGAAACGTGGGGAGTGTCAAAACAAATTGACGACCACACTTGGACGATAAAAATTGGAGAAGATGCAACGATGGCGACAGCCAAAGAAATATTTAACGCTTTAAATGAATACCGAAAAGTTCATGGCTCACAGGTATTAAACTGGGATGAAAAATTGGGAAATTATGCCCAAGAAAGGGCTAAATATTTAAATGAGATAAAATCGGTGGATCAGCATCAAGGCTTTAATGATTTTGTAAAAAATCAGGATGGATTTAATAAATTAGGATTTACATCTTTAGGAGAAAATATCAGTTATGGATATAAATTGAATGGAGTTCATACGATTGAATGGATGTATGCTGGAGATGAACCTCATGATGAAAACCAATTAGATAATAGATGGAATTATGGAGGAATTGGAGTGGACGGGTTGGCGACTTGCTTGATTTTTGGGACGGGAAAATTTTAATGTATAATTAGTAAGAATGATAACAAAAAATAAAAACTGGAAAACAATTACCGATAATCTAGAAGAAAAATTAGCTGAAGTTTTTGGCAAAAAAATGCCAGAATTACCAGAAAATTTTAAAAGGATGATTGTAAAAATTATCCCCTATTTAATGGTGGTGTTATTAATCTTATGGATACCAGTAATATTGGCCTTAATCGGAATAATAATAACGGCAACACCATTAGCACTTTTGAGTGGAGCTAAAGGATTTAGTTATATTGTTTCAATAGTGTGCGGATTAGTAATGATAGGATTGCAGATAAAAGCAATACCGGGATTATTTAAAAAACAGATTAAGGCTTGGAGATTATTATTTTATATTTCACTAATTAACATAATAGCGACTTTGTTAAAAATGAATATTTGGGGACTAATAGTGGAAACAATAATATTTTGGTATTTGCTATTTCAGATTAAAAATCATTATAAATAATTATTTTTTGATCAGCCGGGTAGCAATAAAAGTAGTGATAGGAACTGCCAGAACTAAAGCAATACTGCCGACAAGAGTTCGAATGATTTCTTCAGCAATAGGCTCAAAACTAATTAATTGACCTAAAGGTAATTTATTATCAACAAAAAGGAGCAGAAGAGGCAATGAAGCACCAGCATAAACCAAAACCAAAGTATTAATCATAGAAGAGATATGGTCTTTACCAATGGTCATGGCCTGGAAAAATATTTTTTTATTTTTAGGGTCGACTAGCCTTAATTGAGCAACAACGGCAGCCTGAGAAATAGTAATATCATCAATAACTCCCAAAACACCAATAATAATTCCCGACAAAAGAAGAGTTTTAAAATCAAAAAGACCAGGTTTAAGAGAAAGCAAAAAACCAGATTCTTCACTGGTAGTGCCAGTTAATTTGCCAAGCTTAATAAAAATTAAAGACAAAGAAACAGCAATAAAAAGACTAACGACGGTGCCAATAATGGCGGCAGTGGTTTTTTTATTTAGGCCATGAGAAAGATAAAAAGTTGAGGGAATAATAAAAATTATGCCTAAAAAGACAACCAAAAGAGGGTTAGAGCCATGATAAATGCTTGGCAAAATGAAAAAGAAAATAATCAAAAAAGATAGAAGTAGAGATAAAAGCGAAAAAATTCCATGCCAAGAAGTGACAATTAAAACAGCAATAATAAAAATAATAAAAAGGAGAAAAATGGCCTGACTGCGATCATAATCAGCAATCTGATAAGAAGTCTGACTAGTAGAAGGATCAACACTTTGACTAAGATAAAGCCAATCGTCAACCTGGTAATAATTTTGGGTAGTAACAAGAGCTGAACCATCATCGAGAATTGAACCATTAACGACAGTAATGGTTGGCTGATCGGCTAATTTGGAGTCGACAATTTTTAACTCCAATTTTTGAGAGCGCTGAGTGATGCCTTCGGCAGTGACATTTTGGTCTTCTAAAACTTTGGTTACTTGGGCCCGATAATAAAGATCAATGGCAAAAATGTTTTTAGAAAAAGAAAAAAAACAAGAAAATAAAATGATAAAAAATATAATTAATCTTTTCATCTTGATAATTATACGACACCAATCTATAGTAAAAATTAAAAATTAGCTTTATACTCTAAGGTATGGAGATAAATGAAAAAATTAAATTAATTACCCGCAATTGCCAAGAGGTATTAACTGAAGATGATTTAAAAGATTTATTGGAAAATGGAACCGAATTAAGGCATTATATTGGTTTTGAAATATCAGGAATGGTGCATTTAGGAACTGGTTTAATTTCGATGGGAAAAATTGCTGATTTTTTGAAAGCGGGAGTTAAATGTAAAATACTTTTGGCTGATTTTCATTCTTATTTAAATAACAAATTGGGCGGAAACTGGAAAAATATTCGCTGGGCAACTGAACACTATTTTAAAGCTGGCCTAATCGCCTCTTTAAAATGTTTTGGGGTGGAAGAAGACCAAGTGGAATTTGTGACGGGAAAAGATTTATATGAGAAAAATTTTGTTCATTGGGAAACTTTTATGGAAGTGGGCAAATATGTAACTTTGTCACGAGATTTGAGATCAATTTCAATTATGGGAAAAAAACAAGGCAATGATGTAAACATGTCGACATTGTTTTACCCCCCACTCCAAGTGGCGGATATTTTTACCTTAGGAGTGAATTTAGCTCATGCAGGAATGGATCAGAGAAAAGCTCACGTAATTGCTAGAGATGTGGCTAAAAAATTGACAATTAACCCGTTAAAAAATAGCAAAGGCGAAATAATTGCCCCAGTGGCAATTCACCAAAATCTGATTGCTGGATTAACCGGACCGGAAGCTGGCCAAAATGATGAAGAATCACTAAAAATGAGTAAATCTAAACCAGGAAGTGCAGTGTTTATTCATGATAGTCCAGATGAAATCAGAGACAAAATCAGAAAAGCTTATGCTCCACCAAAAGAAATTGAATTTAACCCATTAATTAATTGGGTAAAAACTTTAGTGTTTTGGGGCGAGAAAGAAGGCAGTTTTAAAATTGCCCGTCCGGAAAAATTTGGCGGAGATATTATCTATACCGATATTGATAAATTGATTGAAGACTATAAAAATGGAGATTTATTTCCATTGGATTTAAAAAATGGATTAGCTGATTGGCTAATTGAAAAACTTGCACCTGCTAGAGAGTATTTTGAAAGACCAGAAGCTAAAGAAGGATTAGAAAAAATGAAAGAATTGCTGGCTAAAAAATGAAACTGCTAATACATGCCTGCTGTGCGGATTGTCTGCTAAAAATGGTGGAGTCGATTAAAATGGAAAAAAGATTTGAGGAAATTGAAGTTTATTATTACAATCCAAATATTCATCCCCGCTCAGAATATCAATCAAGATTAAAAGCGATGCAATTAATGATTGGTGATTTGAAATTGATAATTCCAGATTGGAGACCGGTGGAGTATTTTCAAGGAATAAACCCTCCGTCTCCCGATAAATCGGGAGACACCTCCCTTGACAGGGCGGTTTTTAAAAAAGGAGTAAGGTGTATAAAATGCTGGAGGTTGAGATTGGAAAATACGGCAAAATTTGCCAAAGAAAATGGATTTGAAGCATTTAGCTCGACTTTGTTAACCAGTGATTACCAAAATTCAGAAATGATTGAAAAGATCGGCAAGGAAATGGCAAAAAAATATGAGATTGAATTTTTAGTTCCTAAAAATGTCTGCAAACATTTGGAAACTAAGGGATTTTACAAACAAATATTTTGCGGCTGCTGCTATTCGCTGGTGGAGAGATTTGAAGAAAAATTTAATGAAAAAACGGAAGAATAATTATCGATCAGCTTTCATTTCTTTTTTGGCCTGATACATTTGCAGGTCGGCACGATCTTTAGTTTTGTCTAAACTGGAAAAATCCTGATTTTTATCGTAGACAGCAACACCAAAAGCTAAACTGAGAGAATTTTTTTTATTTTTTTCCTTAAGAAGATTTTCAGTTAACTTTTCAGTGACTTTTCGAGGAAGATTGACATTAAAATCATGATCATTTCCATCATTGTGGCAGATAATGAGAAATTCATCCCCGCCTAAGCGGACAACAAGATCGTCTTTTCGAAAACTTGATTTTAAAAAATCGGCAGCATGTTTGATTAATTTATCGCCAAAATTATGGCCTTGAGTGTCATTAATTTTTTTTAAATTATTAACATCGGCAAAAACTAATCCGATTTTATGGTGATCACGATCGGGATTAAAATTTTCAGATTTAAATTTTTCAAAATAGTTGCGATTGTAACAACCAGTTAAGGAATCGACTAGACTATTTTTTCGGGCTTCATCTAATTCGGCAGCGAGTTTGTTAGCAGCATCAACTATGGGAAGGCCGGTTTGATTTGGAGGCAATTTAATTTCACTGGAGAAAATAAAATCTTCCGGATGGTAATTAGGATTGGTAAACTCGGTGTTTTTATCCATGAACAATTCTACAACTTAATTATTAAAAATAGTAATAAATATTAGAAATAATTGGTGATATAATAAATTTTGTTATCTTTTAATAAATATTTAATAAATTTTTAATATTAATAAAATTTAGGAAAAATAAGGGTCTTTTATGAATGATAAAGTCAAAAAACAATTAGAATCTTTCTTTAATCAGTTTGAAGTAATTAAATATAAAAAAGGTCAAGTTTTATTCAGATCTGGGGAAAATTTAAATACAGCCTACATAGAAAAAAGCGGATTTTTGAGAGCTTATGTGGTTAATGATGAGAAAGAAACCAGTTTACCAAGTTTAAGACCATTGTTTTTTTGTGCAGGAATAAATGGACTCCATAAAAAACCAAATAAATTTTTCGTTGAGGCAATAACAAGCGTGGAACTTTGGGCAGTGCCAATGAATGAATTTGTAAAATTTATTGAAAAAGATGAAACGATATTGAATGAAGTAAATAAAAAACTGATTGAAGATTTAATTAATTTATCGAATAACTGGCAACAAATTGTGGCTGGAAATGCAGAAAACAAAGTGGCTGGATTAATTTGCATGATTGCTGATGAAGTGGGAGAAAAGAAAGGCAATGAAATTTTAGTTAATTTCAACACTCCACACCGAGTTTTGGCTAGTATGGCAGGATTAACTAGAGAAACAGTAACTTTGCAGATTTTGAAATTTCAAAAAGAAGGCTATCTTTATAATAAAAAAAGAAAGATGGTTATCAAAAATATTGAAAAAATTAAAGAAATTGCTAGAATCTAAGTATGGAAAGAAAAAAATTATTCAGATCGACAGATGATTATATAATTGCTGGAGTCTGTGGTGGCTTAGCTGATTATTTTAACATCGATAGTTCATTAATTAGAATTATTTTTATTTTACTAACTTTGTTTGGTGGTGGCGGAATTTTAATTTATCTTATTTTATGGCTGGTGACAGCTAAAGAAAAAGGTGAAGAAACAGAAGTTGATCGAGAAGAAAAAATAAAAGAGTTTGCTAAAGATGTTGAAGGTAAAGCTAAATCAATGGCAAAAGAAATAAAGAGAGATATTAAAGTTAAAAAACCAGGAAAAAGAATAAATGTTTTAGCAATAGTTTTTATCTTAATTGGAATTGCAGCAATTTGGAACCAAATTTCACCAATGATAATTGACTGGAATTTCTTTTGGCCAGGACTTTTAGTAGTAATCGGGTTTTTACTGTTATTTAAATAAGATAAAGAAATTTATCTTATTCGCGACAACAATCGAGAATTTTACCAATAGTCTGACTAATGGTGCCCATTAAAGTTTTTTGAGGAAGAGGCTGGTCTTTTTTAGCTAAAGTGATTTTTTTAGGATCAGATTTGACCAGACCAAGATTTAAACCCCAAAAGAGGTTATATAAATCAAATGATTTTTTAAAGTAATCATTGGCTTCTTTCTGATCACCTTTAGTTAAACTTTTAGTGCCAACTTCCATGAGACGCATGGAGGCAGATAAAAGATGTTTGCTGGTACACCAAACTTCACCTTCATTTTCTTTAACAATTTTCTTCATTAATTCTTTTCTCATTTCCCGGGCAGAGTTTAAAACATCAATATATTTAGTATCACCAAGTTTTTGGGAAGTAAAAAACATATGTTCCTCAATACCGATAAGATTCATGATAGCGACCGAAAGATCTTCTCCTGAAGAAAGATCTAATTGGTGGCCTTTTTCCAGTTTTTTAGTCTGATCAATAAATTTTTGAACGTCTTGCTCTAGTTTCATGTATTAATTTAAAGTTTAAATAATAATTTAAAAAGTAAGGTAAAAATTAATAAAAAACCGACAGGAAAAACGACTTTTTGATAGGGAAAAAGAATTTTGCCGCCATTTAATTTACGAGAATAACGATCAATAAAAATACCTAAAAACATAATTAAAAGACCTAAGCTTTGGCCAAAAACGATTTTATCTAAACCAAGAATTTTATTGGAAGGGACTCCAATCTCATGGGAATAATAAAAATAGAAAAGAGTAAATCCCAACATTAAAAAGGAAAAAATAATAGGATTGCCGAGAATTCGATTTTTGATTTTTGGGGCCAACCAAAAAGAAATAGCAGTGTTGAGTGCAGAAATCCAAAGAGAAACCAAAAAATCATCAACTCCTAATTGCTGGGCAATAAACATGCCTCCACCAACAGTGACAATACAAACTGGGCATTGGGCGTAAACGGTTTTGACTAAAAACATAATTTATTTTACCAATATATTAATGGTTTAAACGAGTTTGGCAAACAGTAATGCGCTGATGAAGTTTTTCCAATTCAGAAGAAATTGGCTGGCTGGTTTTTTGATAATAAGCATAAATAGCTTCAGCTAAGGCATCAGCAGCCAATAATGAACAATGAATTTTAACAGCCGGCAAATCATCGAGGGCTTTAATAATATCTTCATTTTTGATTTTGAGAGCTTCGGTTAAAGTTTTATCTTTAGCCAAATCAGTGACAACACTGCTGGTGGCAATGGCGGCAGCGCAACCAAGAGTTTCAAATTTAACGTCTTGAATGTAATCCTCGCCTTGCTTATTTTTGGCGATTTTTAAATAAAGTTTCATAACATCACCACAAGCAAGATTGCCAACTTGGCCGACAACAGTGGGATTATCCATGGAACCAAAATTATGAGGATTTCTAAAATGTTCGAGAACTTTTGGAGTATACATAGTTTTTTTTAGGCCTTAAAAGGCGAAATTTGTCTAAATTTATTAATAACTTGAGGTAAAACTTTTAACAGGTAATCAGCATCAGCTTTGGTAGAAAAACGACCAAGACTGAAACGAAGAGAACCATGAGACTGCTCTGGTTTAAGACCGGTGGCCAATAAAACATGGCTAGGCTCCAAAGACATAGAAGAGCAAGCAGAGCCAGTGGAGGCAGAAACACCATAATAATCTAACTCCAATAAAAGAGATTCACCTTCAACCCGATCAAAAGAAATATTAAGATTATTGGAAAGACGTTTAGTGGGGTGACCATTAAGATGAGAATCAGGAATAGTTTTTAAAATATTTTTAATCAAATAATCCCGGAGTTTAGATAAACGATCATTTTCCTGATCAAAATTTTTGATAGCAATTTCGGCGGCTTTGGTAAAACCAACAATAGCAGGAAGATTAACTGTGGAAGATCGTAATCCAAATTCATGACCGCCACCATGAAGAAATGGGGTGATTTTAGTGCCGGTTTTAATATATAAAAGAGCACAACCTTTAGGACCGTAAATTTTATGAGAGGAAGCAGTTAATAAATCAATATTTAATTTAGATAAATCAATTTGAGTTTTAGTAAAACTTTGGGAAGCATCAGTGTGAAAATAAACTCCACGTTCATGGCAAATTTGGCCGATACTGGCAAGATCTTGGATGGTGCCAATTTCATTGTTGCCATGAATTATAGAAACTAAAATAGTGTCGGGGCGAATAGATTTCTTTAATTCATCTAAATTAATCAGGCCGTATTTATCAACAGATAAATAGGTGATTTCAAAACCCTGAGTTTCCAACCATTTAGCACTGTTTAAAACACAATCATGCTCAATAGAGGAAATAATAAGATGTTTACCTTTAGATTTATTGGCAAAAGCAATGCCTTTTAAAACAGTATTATTACTTTCAGTGGCCGAGCCGGTAAAAATAATTTCAGATGATTTAACTTTTAAAATATCAGCAAAAGTTTTACGGCAAGACTCAACCATCTGAGAAGCGGTGGTGCCCATTTGATGAAGTGACATAGTGTTGCCACAATAAGAAAAACCAAAATAAGGAAGCATGGCATTTAAAACTTCAGGATCAACCGGGGTGGAAGCAGCATAATCAAGATAGACTGATTTATTTTTAGCAATGGCCAGTTGGTCGAGAGTGATGGAATTTAAAACTGAGCTAAAACCGGATTGGATTTTTTGCCAAACTGATTTGCTTTGACAAGAGCAAAAGTCTGGACAAGTGAATTCAGCCTTTTCTAGGGCATTTACAACCTTACCGAGAGTAATTTTTTTAGGATCACCATTAATGGTGTAACCACCACAAGCTCCCCTATCAACTTTTAAAATACCAGCTTTTTTTAATTTAGCAAAAATTTTTTCAAGGTAATCTGAGGAAATATGCTCTTCTTTGGAGATTTTTTTGATAGAACAGCAACAGTCTTGACCAAGAAGATTGGCCAGAGCCCGAAGCCCATAACGAGATTTAGTTGATAAATTCATAGTGGACTATTTTAGTCCGATATAAAATAATTGTCAATGAATCAAACCCTCTGTCTCGCTTTGCTCAACATCTCCCTTGACAGGGCGATTTTTATTTCTGACATTTAGGACAATAGAAAGTGCCTCGGCCATTAAGTGTAATTCTTTTAATAATGGTTTTACAATTGTAACATTTATCACCTTCTCTCTGATAGACCTGAAAATTAAATTGGTTTTGACCAACTGAGCCATCAGGGTGAATATATTTATTGTCTTTAGCAGTGGAACCACCTGCCTTAATCGAGTCCAGCATGATTTTTTTGAGAAAACGGCTTAGTGTTGAGGCTTGGGTGAAACTGATTTTATTAGCGGGGATAATGGGGTTAATTTTAGCCAAAAAAAGAGAATCATTGTCATAAATATTACCAATTCCGGCAAATTTAGTCTGATCAAGTAAAACTGACTTGATTGGCCGAGAAGTGGTCTGAAGCTGATGATAGAAATATTTGGGAGTAAATTTGGGACTTAAAATATCAAGACCAAGATTTTTTTGGGAATCGGTAAGCTCAGCTGGAGTAAGAAGCTTAACCCAGCCAAATTTACGCTGATCATTAAAGAAAAGCTGAGAATTATCGGAAAAAGTAAAAACGAGACGGGTGGACTTGTTGGGTAAAACCGATTTATCCTCTTTTGGGGTGGGGTGGCCAAAAATAAATTCACCCAAAATGATCTGCCCAGTCATTTTGAGATGGAAAAGAAGAATTAAATTATTCTCTAAATATATGGACAATTGTTTACCGACACGAGAAGTTTTAATGATTCTTTGACCTTCAACTAATTTATGATCACCAATAAAAGATTTAGGAGTAATGATATTTAAATCGGAAATGGTTTTGCCAATTAAATGGCTGTCTAAAAAAAGTCGGACCACTTCAACTTCGGGAAGTTCTGGCATGATGTATTTTACCAAGGAACAAACCCCTCTGCCCCGATGAATCGGGACATCTCCCCTTGACAAGGGAGAAATATTTTTTAAACCAGATCTTCGAAATCGATGGCGGTAATGGATTTATTTTTGGCTAAATGAGTGACAGCGACTGACATATCAGCAATACTGTCTTGAATTTCAGAAAAAGAGTTAAGGTGGGTTTGAGTTGAAGTAATGTAAGTCATAATCAAAACTAAATCAGAGATTAATTTGGTGCCATTAGAGACAGAAAAAATTAAATAGGCAAAAATGATGGTGTAAAAGAAAACCGCGGTATTTTGAAGAGTAAACCATTCCGTAAAAAACCAATTGCAAAGACGAGAAAAATGACGACTAAAGGTTTTTTGTTCAAGGTCGACATCATTAGTTTCATGAAGTTTGGCGTAATAACTTTCAGTTTTAGTATCTTGGAGATCTTTAAAATCAACATAATGCTGAGTGGTGTAATAGTCGATGAAATAATAAACAATAATAAAGACAACCTCTAAAATAAAAACCTTAAAATCGACAGAAAGAATAATAAAAGGGATGGCAAGTAAAGAAACAAAACTATCAATTCCTGGCTGGCAAAAACGTTTTAAAGTCCAGGTGGTGGCATCGGCAAAATTACGGATAGTCTGAATACCTTGATGACGCTCCAATTTGGTTTCAGTTTTAATATTATCTGTAAAATGATTGTGGATATCAAAACTAATATCACTAATACATTCATCTAGTTTGGCTACAGATTTAAGCCGGGTAAAATTATCAACAATCCGAATGATAAAAATAGTGATAATGGAAAATATAATGGCAGAAAAGTCTGATTTAGTTTCAACTAAATTAATTGTTTTAGAAAAAAGATAGATAACAATTAAAGGTAAACAGCTAGAAAAAAAACGAATACTAATCCAAAAAAAGAAACGAGACTTGTTTTGAATCAAATCGTAAATTAACTTAATCGCATTGCGAGTTTTCTTGGACATTATTTAAGTATCAATTAAAAAGGAAAAAAAGTAAAGACAGTTTGCTAGAATGGTAGGTATGAATGAAAATGTAAAATATGATTGTGTGATTATTGGTTCAGGACCAGCAGGATTAACGGCGGCAATTTATCAAGCCAGAGCTGATTTAAAAACAATAGTAATCGCTGGTAATCAACCAGGAGGACAGTTGACAATTACCCCAATGGTAGATAATTTTCCAGGTTTTCCAAGTGGAATCGGCGGATTTAAGCTGATGATGGATATTCAAACTCAAGTAAAAAATTTTGGAGTTGAGATAAAATCTGGAATTGTCCGTAAAATTCAAAGAACAAACCCCTCTGCCTTGCAGGCATCTCCCCTTGACAGGGGCGACTTTTTTATTGAATTGGAAAATGGGGAAATTTTAGAAAGTAAATCATTAATTGTGGCAACTGGAGCAGGAGTTAAATGGCTGGGTTTACCAAAAGAAGATGAATTAATCGGCCATGGAATCAGCAGTTGCGCCACCTGCGATGGAATGTTTTTTAGAGATAAAACAGTGGCAGTGGTGGGTGGTGGTGATACCGCCTGTGAAGAGGCGGCTTTTTTGGCTAAATTTACCAAAAAAGTTTATATGGTGGTGAGAAAAGAAGAATTTAGAGCCAGTGCAGCTGAACAAAATAGAGTATTAACAAATGAAAAAATAGAAATTTTATGGAATTCAGAAGTAAAAGAATTGCAAGGCGAAGAAAAATTAGAAACAATCAAAATTTTAAATAATAAAACCGGAGAAGAAAAAATATTAACACTCGATGGATTATTTGTGGCAATTGGTTATAATCCGGCGACTAAATTTTTAGAAGGGCTGGTGGAGCTAAGAGAAACCGGACAAATTATCACTGGAAAAAATGAGAATTTAACCACAATGACCAGTGTGGAAGGAATATTTGCAGCTGGAGACTGTGTTAACCAAAATCATCGACAGGCGATTATCGCGGCCGGTGAAGGATGCAAAGCAGCGTTAGAAGTGCAAAATTGGTTAAAAAATCGATAAATGGAAATTATAACAATATTAGGTTTGGTGGCAGGATCAATAACTACAGGATCATCGGTGCCGCAAGTTATTAAAACTTTACGAAACAAAGAAACAAAATGTTTGTCTCTGTGGATGTATGTAATTTTAATGACAGGAATATTATTGTGGCTGACTTATGGTTTTTTAACAAAAAACAAAGTAATTATTATTCCTAATTTAGTTTCCTTGTGTTTAACCTCGACAATGCTATATCTGAAAATTAGATACAAATAAAACTGGAAATTAATTTGGTAATTTTGGAAATAAATTTTTCTTTAGAGAATTCGGAAGCGCGGGAAAGACAATCTTTAGAACTGATTTTTAATTTTTGAAATTTTTGAATGGCAGAGACACAAGATTTGGGAGTTAATTCATCAAAAAAAACACCAGTTTTACCATCAATGACAGTTTCAGTTGTTCCCCCGCTTTTATAAGCAATGACTGGGCAACCATGGGCCATGGATTCAACTGGAACCATGCCAAAATCTTCATTGTCTGAACAAAAAATAAAAGCTTGGGCCTGAGAATAAAGCTGATCTTTTTGATCTTGAGAAATTTCACCTAAAAATTCAACAGTAGGACCGGCCATGGCTTTTAATTCATCAGCAAAATTAGCAAAATCGCGACCAAAAATTTTAAGTTTGAGATTTAGTTGATTGCAGGCTTTGATGGCAATGTCGTAGCGTTTAGCTCGGGCTAATCGACCACCGGTTAAGAAATATGGCTCGGATGATAATTTTTCTGTGCTCACGCCCTTCGGCATTGCACCTCGGATGTTGCGCGCGGAAAAATCACCATCGCTCGCCTTTTCTTTAACTGTTTCGATTGGTGGATTGATGACAATACAATCACGGCGATAGAATTTTTTAATCCGGTCGGCAGTGGTTTGGGAATTGGCAATAAACTGATCAACATTTTGAGATGATTTAAAATCGGTGAGTCTTAAAAAATGATTTAAAATTTGGACTAAAGCATAAATAAATTTATTTTTAGTGAAATTGCGGGCGGTAGGCAGACCATAAAGATAGCGAGGCGGAGTGTGGCAATAACAAATTAATTTGGCGTGTTTTTTGTTAATTAAATTGGGGAAATAGGCGCCAGTGGCTGAAGTAATGATGAAATCAAATTGAGAAAAATCAAAAGATTTAAAAGCTAAAGGTGATAAAAGACGAAGAGGGCTGATAATTTTATGAGCAAAAGGAAGATATTGAAAAAAACTTTGATGAATTCGGCCTTGCCATTTTTTGGTTAAACGAGCTTGATGGGGGCCAAGAAATTTAGGCCGATAAAGAGTGGTGTAGATAGGAGCATCAGGGAAAATTTCAGACAAGGTTTCTAAAACCGCTTCAGCCCCACCAAATTCTTTGATGTAATCTTGAACTAATGCTATTTTTGGAACAAACCCCTCTGCCCTGCGGGCATCTCCCCTTGACAAGGGAGACTTTTCTTTAGAATAGTGAAGTTTGGCTGGATTTGATTTCATTTGGTTTATTAATTTTAACCGGAGATTGTTTTTCGATTCGCTGAATCAGAGATTTAAAATTGTAGATCTTAAAAAGGGAAATTAGGTTTTGGAAAGAAGTTGGAGTTAATTTAGCCGAAGAAAGCTTAAAAGTCAAAGGAATATTACTAATAAGGGTGGCTAATTTTTGGGAAAGATAGGCATTATCTTTATCTTTTTCTAATTTTTCCCGAACAGAAGGTTTAATTTGGTCGAGGTGATGATAAATGTTATCTAAATTTTGATATTCAGAAAGCAGATCAGTGGCGACTTTAGGGCCAATACCGGCGACACCAGGATAATTATCTGACATATCCCCCATTAAAGCCTTGAGATCAATAACTTGGGTTGGCAAAACACCAAGTTTTTCCTGGACATCTTCAGGGTTAAAGATTTTGGTTTCGGAAAGACCACGAATAGGAACAAAAAGAGAAACTTGATTATCGACTAACTGCATTAAATCTTTATCACCAGTAATAATAACGACTTTATCAACTAATTTTCTTTTATTTTTAGTGATTTTTCTCAAAGCCTTGACAGTGATGGTGGCAATTAAATCGTCGGCTTCAAAACCACCCATAGAAAAAGTGGCAATATTGGCCTGTTCCAGGGTTGATTTTAAGAGAGGTAACTGAGAAATTAAATCAGCATCGGCAGGTTTACGTTTAGCCCGATAGCCTAAAAATTCATGATTGCGAAAATTAGGACCAGGAGAATCAAGACAGACAACCAAGTATTTAGGGTCAAGAGTGTTAAGGGCAGTGAGAAGCATGGAGTAAAAACCATAGAGACCATTGACTGGTTGACCATTGGAAGTTAAAGGCGGAATAGAATGATAGGCCCGATGAATAATGGCATGACCATCAACAATAACTAGTTTAGACATAGTGTAGTTTAGCAAATTTTGGTTTAAAACCCTTTGGTACTTCGTACCACCTTTCCCTTGACAGGGAACCTTATTTTTAAATTTAAATTTATTATTTTTGTTTTTAAATTAAGCTGTTTGCTGATAGAATTAAATAATGGAACAGCACGCAATTCCTCAGCAGATAACTTCTTACGAATTTAAACTCGTGGGAGATATGACACTGAAACAGTTTTTAAAGGCAGCAGTGGGAATTGTTTTAGCAATAATGATTAATTCAACTAAATTAATCATTTTAGTTAAATGGCCATTAATGCTGGTGTTGGCAGGCGGAGGCTTAGCTTTAGCCTTTGTCCCATTTGAAGATAGACCATTGGAAACTTGGATCATGTCTTTTTTAAAGGCAATTTATTCACCAACAATTTATATTTATAAAAGAAGAGAAAGTAAAAATTGGCTAGATTTAGATTTAACCAAAAATATTAAACAAAACGAGGAAGATTTGGTAGCATTTAGAGGAGAAGTTAAGTCAAATCTTTTGGGTAATAAAATAAAAGATGCAATTGGAGTAATTGGAGCAAAACCAGATAAAGTTAAAGAAGAAATCACAATAGAACCGGAACAAAAAGTGGAGATTAAAAAAATCATAATTGAAGAGAAGCCAGCAGAGATAATAACTAAAGCAGAAGAAAAAGTGGAGACGAAAACAGAAAATTGGAGAGATCAGACAACAGATTTAAATCTAAAGATGGAAAAACTAGGAGCAACTGGAAAAGCAGTTTTTGGATCAATTCCAATGCCAGATATCCCAGAAATACCTAATGTTGTGGTGGGAATGGCGACAGATATGGAGGGAAAAATAATTGATGGGGTAATTATAGAAATTCAAGATGAGCATGGAAATCCATCAAGAGTACTAAAAACTAATTCTTTAGGACAATTTAAGACATCAACTCCATTGGCTAGCGGCAAGTATCTGATAATTGCAGAGAAAGATGGTTATAATTTTGATAGAGTTAATATAGATTTATCTGAACAAATCGTTCAACCAATTAGAATTATTTCTAATAATTAAAATATGCCAACAGATCCATTAAAAATTGCTATCAAAGGAAGTACTCAAGACCATTTGCCAATAGAAGATGTGGTGGATGGAATTGTGATTATGAAGGATGGATCTTGCTCAACAGTATTAAGTGTGTCATCGGTAAATTTTGATTTATTATCAGAATCAGAACAATCAGCTTTAGTGTTTGCTTATGGTGGAATTATAAATTCATTAAATTTTCCGATTCAAATTATTATTCAGTCGCATACTAAAGATGTAAGCTCTTATTTAAAGAATCTGCAGAATATGGAAGAAGATCAACTTAACCCACAACTTAAAGAAAGAATTAAACAATATCGAAGTTTTATAGAAGAAACGGTTAAAAAGAATGATGTATTATCAAAATCATTTTATATCTCAGTCAGTTTTTCAGCTTTGGAATTGGGAATTAAATCTGGTGGGGTTAAAGGAATAAAAATGTTTCTACCACAAGGAAAAAATCAAGAATTACCGTTTACTAAAGAATATATTTTAGAAAAAGCCAAAGCTAATTTGGAGCCTAAAAAGGATCATTTGGTCAGACTTTTTTCCAGGTTAGGATTAGAAATAAAACCATTGAACAATAAAGAATTAATTGATCTTTTTTATAGAACTTATAATGAAGAGACGGCAATTAATCAAAAGGTTCAAAATGTAAATTACCAAGCACCAGTAGTAACAACAGGAGGACAGACACAATGAGTCTTTTAGATAAAATTACCAAAAAACCAGCAACGGTAGTAAATACTACAGCTCCAACAACAGTAAATAATCCTGCCCCAGTGGCAACAGACCCTAACAAAAGAGATTTTACTCAAGGATTAGTAACTACTAAAGATATTATTGCCCCTTCAGCTTTGGAAGTTGATTTTAACTATATTAGAATTGACGATAAATTTTACCGGACTTTATTTGTAGCAGCCTATCCCCGATTTGTGGGAATTAATTGGCTATCATCATTGATTAATTTCGATTCTTCCTTAAATATTTCGATGTTTATTTATCCAACTGATGGAAAAGAAGTGCTGGATGATTTAAGGCGAAAAATTACAGAAATGGAAGCAGAATTAAGCACTGATATCCAAAGAGGAAGATTAATTAATCCAGCCACACAGGCAAAATTAGAAGATGCTTTAAATTTGCAAGCCAACTTGGTTAAAGGTGAAGAAAGGTTTTTTCAATTTGGGCTTTATGTCACCATAACTGCTGATTCAGTGGCAGAATTGGATCGAACCAATAAAAATTTAGAAGCAGCTTTGGGAGCATTGCTAATTATCAGTAAAAGAGCGACTTTGCAGATGGAAGATGGGTTTGTGTCAACTTTACCAGTCTGTCAAGACAGGTTGGCGATTAGCCGAAATATGGATACAACCTCTTTGGCGACAACTTTCCCTTTTGTGTCATCAGATTTGTCGGATGATCGGGGAATTATGTATGGAATTAATATGCACAACGGCTCATTGGTTATTTTTGACCGATTTTCGATGCCAAACTACAACTCAGTGATATTTGCCATGGCCGGTGCCGGTAAATCCTATTTTGTTAAATTGGAGGTGTTGAGATCATTAATGATGGGAACGGATATTATTGTGGTTGATCCGGAAAATGAATATAAAGAATTATGTGATAATTCCGGTGGCCAATATATTGCTTTTGGTTATGGCGAAGACTCTAAAATAAATCCATTTGATTTAACTTTAGCCGAAGAACAGGGAGAAAATGGATTAAATACTAAGATTTTAGCTTTACATAAATTATTAAAAGTAATGCTGGGAGAAATGGATCCAATTGAAGAATCAATTATGGATCGGGCGATGATGGATGCCTACAAAATGAAAGGGATTACCCCGGATCCTGCAACCCAAAACAAAGAGCCACCTTTGATTGAAGATTTATACAAATCTTTAATCGGAATGGAAGAGGAAAAAGCAAAAGGTTTAGCGGCTAGATTGGAAAAATATATTAAAGGGTCTTTTTCGGGAATTTTTAACCAAAAAACAACCGTTAATCTGACGAATAAATTTGTGGTGTTTGGAATCAGAAATTTGGAAGATTCTTTAAGACCAGTGGCAATGCAAATTATTTTGGATTACATTTGGACAATAGTTAAAAAAACATTGAAAAAGAGAATTTTAGTGGTGGATGAAGCCTGGTACTTAATGCAACATGATGATTCGGCAGAGTTTTTAAGAGGAATTGTTAAAAGAGGCAGAAAATATTATTTGGGAGTAACCACAATTACCCAAGATGTAGATGATTTTTTAAATACGGCTTATGGAAAAGAAATTGTGACTAATAGTTCAATTCAGGTTTTATTAAAACAGCATAGTGCAGCAATTGAGCAAATTGGAGAAGTGTTTTATTTAAGCGAAGGAGAAAAACAATTATTATTATCAGCCAATAAAGGTGAAGGAATATTTTTTGCCGGACAAAATCATGTGGCGATACAAATAATTGCTTCGGCTGATGAACATAATTTAATTACTTCTAATCCAGAAGAAATCTTAAAAAAGAAAAATATTTTGGAAAGCCAAAAGGCAAAAATGGAAATTAAACCACCTCAATTGCCACCCTTACCTCCAAGACCAATAGAAGCACCAAAACCCTTCCCTAACCCTTCCTCCTCTAAGGAGGATCTTCGACTTGACAGGGCAGGGCAAATAAACATGCCTCCAGTGGCGCCTAAATTTAGCCTGCCGGAAATGAAACCAGTGGATGTGACCCCAAAATTTAATCTGCCAGAAATAAAAACAGAGGAAGTTAAAGAAACCCTCCGACCTGCAGAGCAGGTCACCTCCCTTGACAGGGCGGATAAAACAATTGAAATAAAAACAGAAATTCCAACCCAAGCTCCATTTAAACCAGAAATTGAAGTTGTAAAACCCTTCCCTAACCCTTCCTCCTCTAAAGAGGATCTTCGACTTGACAGGGCAGGGCAAAATTTAGAAATGAAGCCAGAGATAAAGGTTGAAACCCCGGCCCAAATTAAACCGGAAATAAAAACCGAATCTGTATTATTTAAAAGACCAGAAGTGGAAGTTGTATCTGAGACTAAAAAACCGATTTTTATTAAAACCGAAGAGCAAAAAATACCGCAACCACCGCAATTGGCCAAAAAACCACAACCAGTTTTTGAATCAAACCCCTCTGTTTCGCCAAGCTCGACACCTCCCTTTGACAAGGGAGAAATTAAAAAAGATGACAATAAAATGAATTACGATAAATTATTTGGAGACGGGATAGTTTAAGGTTGATATAATTTAGTGATGGTAAATCTAACTGATGGTAGTTCAGCTTTAAGAGATGATGATTTGATTAATGGATCGAATATAGTTAATTTGGATGATTACAGAAACCCGGTTGAACAAAAAATAACAAATTTAAGCAAAGAAACAACAAAATCTTTTGGCGGAAACAGTAATTTTGAGGATGAAATTAAATCTGAGATTAGATCAATAATAAGAGAAGATCAAATAAAAACCAGTAATGAGGAAATTAATGATTTAGCCCGAACAATAGCAAAAGAATTGGGAAATGAAAATGATAGTGAGGTTAAAATTGAAGCCAAAAAAATCAGAATAGAAATTGAAAAATGGAAAGAACAAAATAGCGAAGAAATAAATAATTTTAAAAAAGAAGAATTTAAAAAAGATTTTTTAAATGAAGCTAAAAAATTAAATCCTGATTTAAAAGCGGAAGAATTGAACCAACTTAAAGAGTATGGGCAATTGGTTTCAGATACCCTGTTAAATAAAAATATAATTGATGGCCAAAAGGATGAGGCATTACAAGCTAATAGTGGTTATGGCCCAGGCAAGCTAGAAAATTCTTGGGCTGATCTAAAAAGCTTGACTAATTTTTTAGCCAAAAAACCGGAAGAAATAAAAGGGATTAAAGATAAATACAACTCAATAAAAAATGGTTTAAGTAGGGTTAATTTGCCAAATAATAGAACTACCAGATCGTTTGATAATGTAGTCTCAAGTTTTAATGATCAAGGTGTGAACAGTTTGTTTTCAAAAACTCAAAGTTATTTAGGGTGGGCAGACAGAATAGACAAATTGACCGGCGGATGGCTGAGTAAAACAGCAGGTAAGGTTGGAAGCCAAATGGCGGGTGAATTTGCAAAAAATTCTTTAAATACAATTGCTGAACAAGGATTTCAAAAAGGAGCTTCAACAATTTTAAATGGAATATTGAGTGGTGGGGTTAAGGCAGCAGGGACAGCGGGAGCAACGGCGGGGACAGCAGCGGCAACAGCTGGAACAGCAGCGGCGGCCGGAGCAGAAGTAGCTGCAGGAGCGGCGGTTTCGGCCACTGGAGTGGGAGCAATTGTGGTGGCAGCAGTGGTAGTCTTAAAAAAATTAAAAAAAGTTGGGGATAAAATAGCAGAAAAATTAGGAATAAGCTTTAAAGAAGAGTTACAAGAGGCCTTTGGAAAAACTGGTGGAGCCATAATTAATGGAGCAATGTTTATAGTAGGATTACCAGTTTTATTGATTGGAGCAACATCAGTAATGGTGGTAGCACCAGTCTTAATTTTGATTTTTGGAGGGTTAATGGGATACCAAATGTTAATGGGAAACTCAATTTCAAGTTTAGTGCCAGCAACAAATACAACAAGCATCTCAACTGGCACTCCTAATGAAAGTGGAACGCCGGTTAGTGGTGAAGTGGGAAAAACAGTAAATGGTCTGCAATATTCAGGAACAAAAATACTTAATACCCAAATTGCTTATGTGAATGTTTCGAAAAATGTTATAGGAATGGATTTGTATTATGGAAATACAATTATTACCTCAACAGCGGCGAATGCTGTAATTAAAGATGAAATAGTGGAACTTTTGAAAAAAGTCGGAATTTATATTAGGAGTAATAGTTCTGTTGCTAACAAAGTAATCATGTATGCCGGAATATATAATCCATCTGACAGTATTGCCTACCCTCATAGTTATGCTTTAGGTATCGATTTGTTTAATAATTATTCATATGTGAGCAATGGAAAAACATATCGCCCTTACAGCTCTTATGGTAGTTCTTCTGGTTATCGACAATTTGTTTGTGAGGTGTGTAACGGAAATGAATCTTGCCCTCAAAATATTAATTATCATATATATGAAGAAATTTTTAGACCAGCTGGCTGGTGTTGGGGAGGATATTGGGGTGAAAAGAATTTTGATCCGATGCATTATGAAGTGTTAAGACCTTGGTCAAGTTCTTGCTCAACTAAAAATAAAGTGCAAATGAGCTGTAATTAGATAAAAATGGGAATATTTTTAAACTTGGATATATTTTACAATCAAGTTGATTTATAATTAATTTAATGTTGAATTTTATTAAAAAGCATTCGATCGTTATTTTTTTGGTTTTTTTGGTGGTAGTTTTGGGTTTATTAAAAATTTTTTACGGAAATACAAGCGAAAATACAGTAGAAATAACCCCAACAACAATTCCAACCATAACCCAAGGAAATACAACAGAAAGTAACCCGGTAGTCATAGCCAAACCAACATTTAACCCGGAATTGAGTGTGGATGTGGCAGGTAACTATCCTTTATGGAAACTGGTGCCTTATCAAGCAAATGATTTTATTGTGGATGGATATATAGAACCATTGATTTTAAACGTAAAAGTTTTAAACAAAGATAAATCTTTATCTGAAATAGAGACTGAGGTTAAACAGTGGATAAAAGAAAACGGAGCAGATCCAAACACTCATCAAATAATCTGGAATCACGTAAATGATGAAAGTGGCAACTATTAATCCTGAAGTCTGACAGGCATGATGATGTGGGAAAAATCTTTGTCGGATTGATCACAGAAAAAAGCAGGGGTAAGAGATTCGTTTAATTGAATGATAATTTCCTGACTTTTACAAACATTGAGAAAATCCATGAGAAATTTGTAATTAAAAGCGATCTCTAAAGGCTCGCCTTCAATTTTGGCATCAATAGTGGCTTTATTTTGGCCAATTTGAGGAGCATTGGCGGTTAATTCGATAGAATTGGTTTTAATATTAAAACGGACAATATTAGCTGATTCTTTAGCAAAGACAGAAGCAATTTTGACTGCTTGGGTAAATTCATCTTTATTTAAAAAGACTTTGGTGGAGAAAGATTCAGGAATGATTCTTTGATAAGCAGGATACTCGCCTTCAATAAGTCGAGAGATTAGCTCTACATCGTCTAGAACGAAGACAACTTGATGTTCGTCAGAAGTTAATCCGATTTTAACTTTAGTGTTGGTTTTAGCGAGTTTAGTGACCTCTAAAAGGCTTTTGGCGGGGATTAAAAATGTGACTTGGTCGGTTTTTAAATTAATAGGATTAATTAATTTAATGTTTTTGAAAGACAAACGAAAACCATCGGTGGCGACCAAATTTAAACTGTCAGAAGTAAACTGACAAAGAATGGCGGTTAAAACAGGACGGGTATCATCGGTGGCGGCAGAAAAAGCAATCTGAGAAACCGCCTGAGTTAAAACATTTAAGTCTAATTCAAAACAAGTGTCGGAATTTAAGGAAGGAAAATCAGGATAATCAGTGGCCGGATTAGTGGTAAAAGTTGATTCGGTTTTAGGTGAAGCTAAAGTTAAAAGATTATTGCCTTTGAAAGATAAATCAATTTTGCCGGGAGTTAAATAGGAAACAAATTCAGTAATTTCTTTTGAAGGAATAGTAATTGTCCCCTCTTCTTCAATTTTGGCACCAATCCAATAATTAATACTTAACTCTAAATTAGTGGCGGAAAGTTTAAGACGACCATTGTCGGTGGACAATAAAATATTGTTTAATATAGGCAATTGATTTTTAGAAGAGACAAAACGAGAAACGTTGGTGAGAGCAGTGTTTAAATTTTCTTGTAAAAGGGAAAGTTTCATTGTCTTATATTATCAAAAAATGGTTTAGGTTTAAAGGCTTTTATTAAAGATATTTAATATCCAAAATAGTAGTAATGGTTAGTAGAGAGTGTTAATAAGTGGGGTAAAAATAAATTTGACGGAAAGATGTTGGTTTTATGATGGAAGATGGAAGTGAATTAGTTAAAAATGGTTTAAAGATAGGAATATTTTATATTTTTAGTCTTATAATTTCTACCTGGAGTTTGGGTAAAGTTCGGGGGAAAAGAGAAAAATAAAATGTGGATAAAGTTGTGGAAAAGTGGTTGTAAATAGTGGAAAACTTTTTAGAGGTTAAAAAGCACTTTTGATTTGGTTGATAAGTTGACGAGTTTGTGGATTAGTGGAAAAGTCGTTTTGAATTTTGTCTCGAGCATGCATAATGCTGGTGTGGTCGCGACCACCAAGAAGATGACCAACTTCCTCTAAAGGTAGGTTAATTTGAGTTAAAAGCAAATAAGCAGTGATGTGGCGAGCCGTGACTAATTCCTTCTTACGACTTTTTCCACAAAGGTCACTGGTTTTAATGTTGAAATGTTTAGCGCAAACAGAAATAATATGGCGAGGATTTAATTGGGCGGATCGTTGGTCAATGAGAGTGGAATTCAAAGAAGGATTAAAAAAGTTTTGAACAAAAGGCAAATCAATTTCAGATACCTGCTGGGATAATGATTGAACAGTAATTTGTTGAAGTTTACCTTCAATTTCACGAATATTAGATTCAATATTATTAGCAATAAATTCAACAGCTTCAGGAGTAATCTGAATCCCCTTTTCCTCAATTTTTTGACTGATAATAGCGATCCGCATTTCATAGTCGGGAAGTTGAATATCGACAGTTAATCCACCCATAAAACGAGAGACAAGGCGATCTTCCAAATGATCAATTTCACTAGGTTTACGATCGGAAGTTAAAATAACCTGTTTACCATTCATATGAAGAGTGTTGAAAGTGTGAAAAAACTCTTCCTGGGTATATTCTTTGCCGGCAATAAATTGGATATCATCAACCAAAATACAATCTAAATTACGGTATTTTTCTTTAAACTGATTCATGGTTTTGGTTTTAAGGGCACCAATTAATTCATTACCAAATGATTCAGCGGAAAAGTATTTTATTTTTAAATCAGGATTCTTTTTAAGAAGCTCATGACCAATAGCCTGCATTAAATGAGTTTTGCCAACCCCAACCCCACCCCAAATAAAGAAAGGATTGTAGGAAAGACCAGGATTTTTAACAATGCTTTGAGCAGCAGCAAAAGCAAAATTATTACTATTGCCGACAATTAAATTTTCAAAAGTGTATTTAGGATGAAGAGAAGAATTGTTGGCCCGATTGGGAGTGTAGGAAAAAAGCGGAGTATTGTTGGTGTCGGAATTGGTTTTAGGAATCTCTTGAACTATAAAATTTAAAATATTATTGGTTTTAGTCTGATTATCGAGAGCATTTTTAATGATCTCATAATAGCGTTTACGGTTGAAATCAACAGAATAAGTGTTGGGGCAACCAATAGTGGCGACATTATCTTCAATACTAATTAATTGAGTTTTTAAAACAAAAGTTTGAAAGATGGCTGGAGCTAGAGTTATTTTTAACTCTTCTTGAGTATTTTTCCAAATTCTTTCTATATTATCCATAGTGAAGTTGTAAATTTTACAACACAAAAAATAACGGTTAAATAGGCAGGAATTTAAAATCGAAATTGTGGAAAAATCGATTGGGGTAATGCTTATCTTAAAGGAGTTTTCCACAAAAGAAAAGATATCAAATTAGTTTAATTTTGAGATGTTTTTTATGATAAAATACCTGCTATGACAAAAATGACTTTACAGAGAAAAGCAAAAAAACATGCCAGAGTTCATGGATTTCTGAAAAGAATGATGGATCATGATGGTCGAAATGTGCTTAAAAGAAGAAGAGCTAAAGGTAGAAAAGAAATCACCGGCTAATTTGGATATAATTAGGTGTGCTGAAAAGAGAAAATCGAGTTAGATCAAAAAAAGAATTTGCTGAAATTAAAAATGAAGGGAGAGTTTTATACTCTCCCCTTTTTGGTTTTTTGAATTATAAGAAAGATGATGATCTAAAGAAATTTGGATTTATTGTGTCAAAAAAGATTTCTAAAAGAGCGGTGGATAGAAATAAGATCAGAAGAATATTGTCGGAAATTGTCCGAAAAAATTTAGATAAATTTCAAAATGGGACAAGAATAATTTTTTTAACCAAAAAAGAGATTTTAAATAAAAAAACCAAAGAAGTGGAAAAAGAGGTAGAAAAATTTTTCAAATGAAGAAAATAATCCTAAAAGTTTTGGTTTTTTATAAAAAATATATTTCACATGGAAATCATTGCCGGTTTGTGCCGAGCTGCTCGGAATATTGCTATGAAGCGGTAAAAAAATATGGAGTGATAAAAGGCCTATTTTTAGGTTTAAAAAGAGTTTTAAAATGCAACCCCCTATTAAAAGGAGGGGTTGATTTGGTAGAATGAGCGATATGAATTTATTTTTAGCACCATTTGTTAACGCCCTATTTGCAGCTTATTATGCGGTGGGTAATTTTGGATTGGCCATTATTATAGTGACAATTATTATTAAACTGATTTTGTGGCCATTAGTGGCACCAAGCTTAAAATCAGCCAAAAAAATAAATGAACTCCAACCGAAACTAAAGAAACTAACAGAGAAATATGGAAAAGATAAACAGGCTTTAGCCACAGCCCAAATGAGTCTTTATAAACAGGAAGGGGTTAACCCAATGGCGGGCTGTTTGCCGCAAATTATTCAAATAGCAGTTTTAATGCTGTTTTTTTATGCTTTTAACATGGTGAGTAATTTTTCAATGGGAAAAGTGACTTTGGAAAAAATTAACAGCAATTTGGTTCAACCATTTAGAGTTGACCATAATTTTAAATTTGATTTAGGATTTTTTGGTTCTGATTTATCTCAAACTCCAGCCAAAATATTTTCACAGGGAATTAATATTAGCCTAATTTTGCCATTAATTTTATTAATTGGATCGGGATTTTTACAATATTTGAGCGCTAAATTGACCATGCCAGCAACAAAAGTGACAGAGTCAATTGCTGATAAAACTAAAGGTCAGGGAGACGATATGATGGCGGCAATGAGAACTCAATCAACTTATATGATGCCATTAATGACAATTTTTATTGGCTGGAATTTTTCATTAGGTCTACTTTTATATTGGTTCACCACTTCTGGGTTGATGATTTTGCAACAACTAGTGGTTAATAAAACTAATAAAAAATAAATTTTGCGTGTTAAAATAGCCACTATGGACAACAAAAAAAGAAATGAAGAAATATTAAAATTCACTTGTGAACTTTTGGAAAAGATGAATTTTGAAGTGGAAAAGGCATTTGTGGAAGATATGGATGGAGAAGAAAATCAGGTTCTCGTCGGAATAACAGTTAAAAATCCAGCTGGCCTAATTGGTTTTAGAGGCCGAAATTTAGCTTCAATTCAATTTGTTTTGTCTTTAATTGTGAGATCCCAAATTGGAGAAGGAATCAGAGTTTTATTAGATGTAAATAATTATCGCGGAGAACAAAAAATAAGATTGGAAAATATGGTTAAATCTTTAGCCGAAAAAGTGCTGAGCACTGGCAATTCAGTAGCAATGGCCAATATGAGTTCTTATGAAAGAAGAATTTGTCATATGGTGCTAGCGGAAATTGAAGGAGTAAGTAGTGATTCTGAAGGTGAAGGTGAAGAAAGACATATCGTGATCAAGAAGGCTTAAAACTGGTTGTGATAAGATTTGGTTGTGTGGCTATTTTTATTTTTACTGTTAATTCCAACTCAATTAGGTAAGCATTTTTGGCCAGAGTGGAGTTATGTGCTAGGAATCAGAATTGATTATTTGTCTCCTGTTTTATATTTAGTGGATTTGCTTTGGTTGATTTGGATTGGAAGTGAATTTTTAAAAGAAATTAAACCCTCTGCCCTACGGGCACCTCCCTTGACAGGGCGGCTTTTTATTTTAGAAAAATATTTAAAGTTTGAATATTTAGCGATTTTGGCTTTTGTGGCGGTGAATGTAGTGATGGCGGTGAATCCAATGGTGGCGATTTATAAATGGCTGAGAATTGGGCAGATATTAATCACATTTTTTTATTTCAGAAAAAATAAAACCGAAATTAAAGATAAATTGACTAAAATTATTCCCTGCTGGATTATTGGTGAAAGTTTATTGGCGATGGCGCAAATGGCTAAAAATGGGAGTTTGAATGGAGTTTTTTATTGGCTAGGAGAGAGAAGTTTTAGTTTTAACACAATTGGAATTGCTCAAATGTCGGTTTTGGGACGAGGTTTAATTAGAGCTTATGGAACTTTTTCCCACCCAAATAGTTTGGCGGGATTTTTATTGGTAAGTTTATTGTTATGGTGGTATATAAAACCTCTCTCCCCGCTTCGCGGGGATCTCCCCTTAAAAAAGGGAGAATTCTTAAAAAATATTTGGTGGTGGGTGGTGTTTTGGTTGGGGTTTTTAGGAATAATGGTGTCGGGAAGCAGAACAATTTGGGTTTTGACTCTAGTTTTGATTTTGGGATGGCTATTAAAAAATATAAAAAACAAGGCTAATTTAATAGGATTAATACTGTTATTTTTAGGAATGATAGTTTTTGGGCTAAGAATGGTGAATATGGAATATCAGGTGTCTGATTTTTTGGGCGGATGGGATTCGGATGGACTAGAAAAACGAATTCAACTTAATTGGGCGGGTTTAAAAATGGTAAAAGAATCATCCTGGTTTGGAATTGGATTAGGGAATTTTTTAGCGAGATTGCCAGATTTTCAAAAAAATAATGGAATTTTTTGGCTGCAACCAGTGCATAATATTTTAATTTTAGCCTGGAGCGAAATTGGAACCTTAGGATTATTTTTGGTGTGGCTGTTTTTAATCAAGAATTTTGTCTGGAAAAAAATAAACTGGATTTTTAAAATAATTTTAGGAGTGGTGATAATTAGCGGGATGGTGGATCATTATTGGCTGACTTTACCGCAAAATGTTTGGTTGTTAACTTTAGTGTTGGGAATTATTTAAATCCTCTCTCCGGATAAATCGGTATCTCCCCTTAACAAAGGGAGAAGTTTTTTATTTGTTAATTTAAGATAAAATAAGTAATGCTGAAAAAGTCGATTTTAAATACTTGGGTGCAGATTGTGGCTAAAGGAATTACGGTTTTAATCAGCCTAGTAGTGACTGGTTTACTGACCAGAAAATTAGGCGCCAGTGTTTACGGTAGTTACACTTTGGTGACATCGGTTTTACTTCTTTTAGATTCAATTTCTGATTTTGGGACAAAAGTGATTGGGGTAAAAGAAGCTTCAGGAAAAGAAGGCGAAGATAGAAATAAATTGTTTATGCAGGTGGCCTGGACAAGATTATTAACCACTTTGGTGGCCTTTATTTTGGGAGTAGTTTTGATTTTTACCTGGGGCGGATTTGCCACGATTAAAAGTGAAGTGTTTATAGCGTTAATGATGATTTGGTTTACTTCGGTGGCGGGAAGTTTGGAAATAATTTTTCAAACAGAGCTGAGAATGGGGTTAAAAGTGTTAATTGATGTTCTGTTTCCGTTGATATTTCTAATTATTTTATTATTTTGGCACAACCCAATTAGTTTAATGTGGGTGTTTGGCACTTATTTAATAGCAAGGGTTTTAAGTTTAAGTATTGGCTGGAAGCTACTAAAAAAAGTTTTAGGATCATTTAAACTGGAAATTTTTAACAAAAAATTTATTTTAGGTTTTTTAAAAGCATCCTGGCCAATGGGAATTTACATGCTGATATTTACTGGATATGATCGAGCAATTGATTCATTGATGATTGATAAATTTATGGGAGTGGAACAAGTGGCTTTTTATGGTTTGGCTTATAAAATTTATTCCAATATGGTGCAGCCGGCTTATTATTTTGTGAATAGTATTTTTCCAATTCTTTCAGGCAAATCTGAACATAAAAATAAATTATTTAAACAGTCAATATTAATCGTTTTAGGGGCTTTGGTAGTGATTATTCCCCTCGCCTACTACTTGGCTCCATTGGCAATAAAAATATTGGCAGGAAATGGTTTTGAATCATCAGTGACAGTATTAAGAATTTTATTGATTCCCCTTTTCTTCTCTTATATTAATCACCTGTTTGGTTTTACTTTAATTGCTAAAGGTGGGCAAAAACAGATGCTAATTTTAGGAGTGGTGGTTTTGATTTTAAATTTTACCGGTAATTTATTGATGATTCCTAAATTTGGAATTATGGGAGCGGCTTGGGTGACTGGTTTTACTGAAGGATTGGCTTGCTTACTGACGATTTTAGCTTTGAAAAGAAGATCTCTCTAATTTTTTTATTTTTTTAATTTTTCGTTACGTATTTTTTCTTTGCGTGAATACTGGCGTGTTTAAAGAATAAACCCTCCGCCCTGCGGGCACCTCCCTTGACAGGGCGGTTTATTTTTAATTTTTGATATATTCCCCTGCTTAAAATCAGTACAGATTTGATTTTTTTATTTTTACAACCGGAAGTTGGTTCGGACGATTTTCTTCTTTTATTTAGGTAGAGATAATGGTTTGTCCCTATAGAAAATTCTTTTTTAAATTTTAAAGATCATAATAAAAGCAGGGAATTGGGTTATGACGTTTTTTCACGTTGCGGAGCTTCAAACTTAAAAATCAGAACAATTTCCAAAGGTAATAACCGCATAATTGCCGAAATATAACCGCAGACAAAACCTACCCTTAACCCCTCCCTTAAAAAAGGAGGGGGATAAGTTAAAATGAAAGTATGAATTCGGCATTGCCTTTCGCTTTAATTATTGGAATCGATCAATTTGCAGCTAAAAAATTGGCGGAAGAATTGTCAAATAAAGATATTAATGTGGTGGGAGTAGGGGATTATGTGGCGGGATTAAGTGAAATTAAAAATTTTGAATTACTAGTTGATTTGTCCGAAGTTAGCGGTAAATTTAATTATGTTTTTGATTTTTTAGGGGATCGAGATTTATGGGAGATGGATCAATTTAAGGGTGAAAAAATTACAGTGGTTTGTGTAAATGATAGAGAAAAAGCAAAAAATCTAAAAAATGATTTGGTAAATTTAAACTTAAATTGGAGGATGGTGGAAGCGGAGGGGGTTTATGGACCAGGGATGAGTGAGGATAATTTTTTAGCAGAAGCAATAAAACTGGCGGTGGTTAATAAAAACCTAATATTACCCGATCTAACGAGTAAATTTAGAATTTTAGCAACTGAAGATTTAGTTGAGGCAATTTTAAGAGCCAGTTTTCTATCGGGAACTGAAAAGGAGGATTTTTTAATTTTAGGGAAAGAAACCAATAGTGAAGAAGTGGCAAAAGTGCTGATTGATGAGGCAAAAATGACGAGATATAAAGTTTTACAGCAAGAAATTGAAATTGAAAAAATAGATGAGGAAAAATTAAAAGAATCTGTCAGAAAATTGAGATGGGAACCGAAAATTGATTTTAAAAACGGGATTACAGAAACATTGCAATATTTTTTTTCAAGAGCAGATGAAGAGAATAGAAAGAAAAAAATGAGCAAACCCTCCGTCCCGCCGATGCGGGACACCTCCCTTGACAGGGAGGTTGTAAAAAATGAACCGGAACCGGTTAAAAAAGAAACAAAAAGAAAAGAATTTGAAGTAGTGGTGGAAGAAACTTCAACCATACCGGCGGAGGTGAAAAAGAACGAAGAAATAGAAGAAATTGAAAGTTTTTATAAACAAAAAAAGATGGCGCTGGAAGTGGAAAAAATAGTTAAACCCTTCGTCCCGCCGATGTGGGACACCTCCCTTGACAGGGAGGCTTTTAAAGAACAAAAAGAGGAGGAAATTGATGATGATTTTGAAGATGAAATAATAAAACCCACCCATTCTGCTATCGCAGAATTATCCTCCCTTGAAAATGGAGGGCTTAAAAAAGAGGTAGAGGTAAAAACGAAAAGAAAAATGCCAATTTTAAAGATTTCAAGTAATTGGAAATGGGGATTATTGGTTTTAGTGGTTATATTTTTAATATTGCCGACATATTGGGCAATATCAACAGTATTGGCGGTGAATAATATTAAAAAAAATATAAGTTTATTGGAAGCCAAAAAATATAATCAAATGGAACTTTTGGCTAATAAAAATTTAACCAGGATTAGTGATATTGATCAGCAAATTGATGATTTAGGACTTAATAAAATTAAAATAATCAGAAATTATCAAAGCTTATTGAAAGTAGGGGAGGAAGTTTTAAAACTGGAAAAAAATTCAATCGGAATGAGCCAAAGCGCAGACTTAATTAGCCAAGCTATTTTTAAAGGAAGAGAAATAAATTTTTCGACTGAATTAAAAAAAGAAGAGGATTATCTGACTAATTTTGAAAATGAATTAGGTTTGGTATTGGCAAGATTAAATGGTGATTATAGTTGGCTGCCAGCGAAATGGAAAACCTCTTTACAGAAACAAGCTCAAGAATTAGCGACCATGAAAGAAAAAATAGATTTGGTGTCAAAAGGAATAAAAATCTTACCAGAAATGTTAGGTTTAGATGGTAAAGAAAGAAATTATTTAGTGTTATTTCAAAACGAAATGGAATTAAGAGCAACAGGAGGGTTTATTGGAAGCTATGCAATTTTAAGTTTTCAAAATGGACATCTTCTAAATTTTAAAGTGAATGATGTTTATGAAGCCGATGGTCAATTAAAAGGCCATGTGGAACCACCAGCAGAAATAAAAAATTATTTAGGTGAAGCTAATTGGTTTATGAGAGATGCTAACTGGAATCCGGATTTTACCAAAACAGCCGGTGATGTCCAATGGTTTTTAAATGAAGAAGTTGGCAAAAAAGTAGACGGGGTGATCGGAATTGATTTGGCAGTGGCAAAATCAATAGTGGGAGTGATTGGAGAAATTAATGTGACTGATTTTAAACAGAAGATTACTAAAGATAATTTATACGAACAGGCTGAATATTATTCAGAAAGCAAATTTTTCCCAGGATCAACTCAAAAGGCCAGTTTTTTAGGGGCTTTAGGAAATCAGTTGTTTGAAGAAATAAAAGATTTGAAAGCACAGCAACAATTGAAATTAGTGTCATCAATAGTTGATTTGCTAGAAGAAAATGAAATTCAATTAGTTTTTAATAATAGTGAGACAGCAAAAATAACGGCAGATTTAGGTTGGGATGGAGCAATGTATCAAGGAAAATGCCTCAAAGAAAATTGTTTTTCAGATTATTTATTTGTGGTTGATTCTAATTTTGGAGTCAATAAAGCAAATTATTTTTTATCGAGAAGTGTGGAACAAATGGTGAATATTAATGAAAGTTCAGTGGAGAGAATATTGAAAATTAATTATGAAAATACAGCCAAAAGCAATAATTTTCCAGGCGGAGATTATAAAAATTATTTGAGGGTTTATTTGCCACTTGAAGTTAATCTGTCTCAAATCAGCTTGATTGATGATAATAACAGCGCCTTAATTAAAACTTACACTAATGATGAAATCAGAATCAAAGAAGTTAATGGAAAGAAAGAAATTGGATTTTTGGTGACAGTGCCGATTTTAAGCAAAAAAACAGTGCAAATAAAATATGCCAGCGATAATAATCTGACCGGCAAAGATAAATTTGCCTACGTGGGATATATTCAAAAACAATCAGGGTTTGGAGATACTGGATTAGTAACCTTGATATCTTTTCCTAAAAACTGGCAACCATTACAAGTGGAACCTCAGGCAAGTATGGTGGGAGGGAAATTGCTGTTTAACCAAAAATTAAATGAAGATGTGGTGATAGGGGTGGAGTTTGGGAAATAAAATTGTTTTGTTTTTAAATTTCTCGTTACGTATTTTTTCTTTGCGTGAATACTGGCGTGTTCAAAGCACGAAAAAATAGTAACTTCAAAATTTATTTAAAACAATTAAAATATAGATATGAAAAAAGTTGTGGAAAATTTTGTTTGCGAAATGTGTGGAGAAGAAGTTGTGGGAAATGGGACAACTGATCATTGCCCAAATTGCTTGTGGGGAAAACACGTCGATGAGGCAATTCCAGGTGATAGAGCTAGTGAGTGCCATGGAGCAATGAGGCCGGTGGCTGCAGAATACAGAAATGACAGTTTTAGAATTTTTTATAAATGTGAAAAATGTAATCATGAATTTTGGGTAAAGGCAGCAGAAGACAGTCGGGGAAAGAAAGATAATCGAGAATTATTGCTAGATTTAGTAAACAATATTGGTCGATAGTGTTTGGTTCAGAATGGTATAATGTTAGTCATGAAAATCATTGAAGATTTAAAGAAAAAAATAAAAAAGCCTGAATTGAAGGAAAAAAAAGAAATTAGAAAAGAAGAGAAAAAAAATGAAATTCCAAAAGAACTTTTGGATAAATTGCCACCAGGAATGAAGATTAAAAGCATTGTGATTGGCCCAAAACAGGTTATAAAATTTGTGATTTATATAATTTTAGGCTATTGGATTTTGTCAACATTGATACAAGTATTAATGCCAGGAACAGTATCTCAAGTGCCAATTTCTGAGGTGATTCAGGATGTTAAAAAAGGCGAGGTGGATAAGATTGTGGTGGAAGATAGTCAGATAGTGGCTACACTAAAAGAAGAAAATAAAATTTTAGTGGCCTCAAAAGAAACAGGTATTTCAATGACAGAGATTTTACAGAAAGAAGGAATTGATTTATCAACAATTAACCTGCAAATAGAAAATAGACAAGGCTGGAAAATGCTAGGTGAAATTTTAACCATGGTGCTGACAATTGGAGTGCCAATATTTTTCATTTTATGGCTATTTAAAAGACAGAGCGGTGGAGCTGGTGGAGCAGGTGGAGTGTTTGGTTTTGGTAAATCGACTGCAAAATTATTTGTCAAAGGAAAACAAAGTTTAACTTTTAAAGATGTGGCAGGAGTTGAAGAAGCTAAAAATGATTTAGTAGAAATCGTCGACTTTTTAAAACATCCAGAAAAATATCAAAAAATGGGAGCTAGAGCCCCTAAAGGTGTGTTGTTGGTTGGCCCAAGCGGAGTGGGCAAGACTTTACTGGCAAAAGCAGTAGCTGGAGAGGCTGGAGTGCCATTTTATAGCATGGCGGGATCGGAATTTATGGAGATGTTGGTGGGGGTGGGAGCATCACGGGTGCGTGATTTGTTTGGCACGGCTAAAAAAGCCGGCAAAGCAATTATTTTTATTGATGAAATTGATGCAATTGGTCGAGTTCGAGGAGGAATGGAAGGTGGAAATAGTGAAAGAGAACAAACTTTAAATCAGATTTTAGTGGAAATGGATGGATTTGAACCAAATTCAGCAGTGGTGGTGCTGGCAGCAACCAATCGAGGAGATTTGCTTGATCCAGCCTTATTAAGACCAGGTCGATTTGATCGAAGAGTAATGCTGGAATTGCCAGATTTGGAAGCTAGACAGGAAATTTTGAAAATTCATGCCAAAGGTAAACCATTTGAAGAAGATGTTAATTGGGAATTAGTGGCTAGAGCAACCGTAGGATTCTCGGGAGCAGAATTAGAAAATATGCTAAACGAAGCCGCAATTGGAGCTGCCCGAGACAATAAAACTAAAATCAGTATGAAGGATATTGATGAAGCCAGCTTAAAAGTAAAAATGGGAGCGGAAAAAAGAAGAAATCAGAGTGATGAGGATAAATTAATGACAGCCTATCATGAGGCGGGACATGCAATTGTGAATTATATGGAAGATTTAGATCCAGTGTCTAAAATTTCAGTAATTTCCCGAGGATCAGCATTAGGTTTTACTTTAGTGCCACCACAAAAAGATGTGATTCATTACACTAAAAGTAAACTTATCAAAAAAATGGCGATGGCAATGGGAGGAAGGGCAGCAGAAGAAATAATCTTTAAAGATATTACGACTGGAGCCTCTTCTGATATTTCACACGCCACCAATATTGCCAGAGATATGGTGATTGAATGGGGAATGAGCAGTTTGGGACCAATCAATCTTGGACCACAAATTGATGTTAATGATTTTGGTAAAGCCTACATGGAACCATCAAAAATTTCTGACAATATGCAGGGAAAAGTGGATGAAGAAATAAAGAAATTTGTAGATGAGGCTTATGCTGAAGCTAAAAAAGTCTTAACTAAAAATAAAGCTAAATTAGATGGAGTGGCTAAAGTGTTGGCAGAAAAAGAAAGTTTGGATCAAAAAGAGTTTGAGGAACTAATGAAATAATTAAAAAGCCAAATTAAATTTTCTTTGGGATAAGAATTTTTTGCCTAGGAAAAAGGCAAGCTCATAACCACCAATAAAAAGACCGGTGTAGAAGAAATCGCCTAAAAGAGTGTTACGGAAAAAAGGAATGGCGGCAATAAAACAAGATTGAAGGCCGATTAAATTTTTGGCGTACATGGTGGTGGTTAACCAAACTCCAAAATTAGAAACTAGGAAAAAAACTAAAGAAGAAGAAAAGCTGGCAAGAGGAATAAAAGAAGCGGATTTTTGATGACGAGCAATTAAGCCAATGATTCCGGATAAAATGAAACTTCCATAAACAAAAAACATGGTTGGGCCATAGAAACCTAAAAATAAATCACTGATAAACATAACACTGAGAGGCAAAACAAAAGCATATTTCTTTGGTAAATAACGGGCACTGAAAAGGGCAATGGCAACAATAGGAGCAAAATTAGCGGGATGGGGAAGAAAACGAGCCAAAAGACCAAAAAGCAAAAAAAACAGAGGAGCTAATTTTATTTTCATGGCCTATTTTAACTCCCAGGAAATAATTTCACCACCTTTACATTTGTAGGCGTCGGCGCCAACTTGGGCATATTGATCGTCAATGGAATATTGCCAGTATTTACCGTCGCCTTGAACAACACCATTAATGGAGGTAATCATTTTTCCTAGAGAACTTGACTGAAATTCTACTTTATTGTCACTGGTAGTGAGAGAATCAAAAGCAGTTTTATCCTTAAGACAGGTGTAAGTGACTTTATGGCTGGATTCAGAAATAATGGTAGGGGTGGGAGTAATGGTTGGGGTAGTAGTTTTAAGGGAACAGCCGGTTAAAAAAAAGGCGGAAATTAAGACTAAAGAAGAAAGAAAGATTTTTTTAGACATGAAAAATTATACAATATTATTTTTCTTCTTCAAGATTAATGATGCGCTGAAGAATGGCAAGAGAACCCAACATTACCGGTTCAATGCCGGTGATGCCAAGCTGACTGTCGCCTAAATTTTGAAGACTGGAAAAGGGAGTATCAGAAGCATAATTAATGATGCCGACATCAAAAGGACAACTATTAAGATCGACAATAGAATTTTTGGGAGCCTGTTGATCGTAACAACTTTCAGAAATAGCGCTTAAATAAGGGCCAGATTCCATTTCAATGATAGTAATATTGTTTTTAAAATAAAAATTGAGCAGGGATTTATTTTCTAGAAAGGTACCAAAAACAGAAACAGCTTTTTGATTGGTTAAAATTGAACCCTGATTATTAACATAAGGGAAAAATTTATTGAAACAATTGTTAAAAAGATAGGAGTTTTGAGTGTGTTCATCAAAAACCATGCGAGGAATCTGAATATCGCCGACTTCACTGTTGAGAGCTGCAGCTTTACCAAGAACGTAAACTCCTTTAATGGTTTTAACGTTTTCCATGATTTCACTAAGAACATGATAGGCAGCAAAACCAAGAGGATAATCGATGTTTAAAATTAAAGCATCGGATTTTTCGAGTTTGAGATGATTTTTGATTTTGAGGCGAGGATCGAGATTTTTTGACTTGACTAAACTTTTGATAGGGAAAATTTGAGAGGTGATGTCGAGATAATTGGGATTTGGCAGATTGAAAATATTAAGTTTCTTTTGGAATTCCTGATATTCTTTTTTAACTTCAGGGTGGGAAAGAAAATGTTTGGAAACAAAATAAATAAAATCATTGGGATCTAAAAGTGAATTTTTAGATTTAATCTGCCCCCAAATTTTGTAGAGAGAAGGGTGATTGGTTTTTAAATCGGCGATGATTTCAAACTGGTGAGCCAAAGGAAAACCAGTAAAAATATTCATTAAACTATGAGTATTGCTGGAGACAAAATAAATTTCCTGATGGGAAATATGAAAAGTAGGAGCAACACCAGTGGAGATGTTTTTCCACCATTTTTGGGTGGATTTGGTGTAATTGAGCCAAGAGGCGGCGAGGAGCTGAATTTTTAAATTAAAAGGAGAGCGATAAATAAATCTGAGCTTTTTCTCCCAATTTGAACCAAGAGCGGAAATAAAAGCCTGCCATCGATCGGGATCGATGTTTAATTTTTTAAAAAACTTTTTAGACTCTAAATCTTTTTGAACTAGAGAATAAAGAGAATAATTCTTATGAAGAATTTGGTTTAATTTGTTCCATTCAGTCTGAAGAGCAATAATGGCGTTGACGAGGTCATCAATATCGGAAATGGAGGCAATAAAAAAAGCCATGGTTTTTTGGGAGGCATTGAAATAAGCAACTCGACGACGGTTTTTTGATTTAACCTCTTTCCATTTGGAAACATTTGGATAACCGGCTTCTTCAAAAACTTCAGGGCTTTGGCCCATAATGACTTTTTCAACTCCGTGACTAATGCGGGGAAGACGATCGAGAGAATAAACTAAAGCGGAAAAATCGATTTCTTTATGGTTTTGACCGAGGGGGTGGAGGAGAGAATGCATTTTAAGGTGGGGATTAGTGAGAGAGTTAATGGTGATTTTGAGATTAGATTTGAGAGCAGAACGATAGGAGCGGATATTGTTTTCAATCGAGGAAATATTAGAAGAGGGCAAAAGAGAAGGCATAAAAATAGTTTAGCAGATTTTAAATCCTCTCTGTCTCGGATAAATCGGGACATCTCCCCTTAACAAAGGGAGAAGTCTGTTTTTATGGTGGATTGCAGAAAAAAACAGAGAAAGGTATAATTGTGACATATGGCAGAAACAATAGGATTTAACCCCGAAGCGGAAAGAAGCAATAAAGTGGAAATGATTAAAGTGGAATTGGTTAAAGCTAATTTTTTAAAACCAGACGAGAAACAAAAAGATCAAATGTCAGAGAATTTGGGAAGAATTTTTAGTGACCAATTGAGACATGGGACTAAAAGTGTAGCTGAAATGGATGCGACAATAAAAGGAGTGGAAATTAATTCACATACTGAATCCCAAGCGAAAATGGCAGAGGAAGATAAAAAGATTTTGGGTGAAGCAGTAGTTTTGGCGACCAGAGAATTGACAGCAGAAGATTCTGTTTTAGCAAGCGAATTATTTTTAGGTTCAAAACATGTTGATAATTTATTGCCAAAAGAATTAAAAGGCTTAGGCAGAGAAATTACAAAACCTCTTATTAATAGTGAAGAAATTGATAAACAATTAAATTTATTGGAAGTGACGAGACAAAAAACTGATTTGGAAAATCCTGACAGTGTAAAAACTTTAAGTCAAAAAATTGAAATGGGGATTGATAAATTAATCCATAAAGAATTTGATACTGAGGAAGAAATTGAGCAACAAGATGCAGTGTTAACGATATTAAACGAAGAAAAAAGAAAATTGTCAGGCAAGAACAGTTTTTCAAATAGAGTAGTTGAAGATGTTGATTTTGAACCACTAACCGTTGATCCGGCAACTCAAGAAGTGAGAGGCGGGGCAAGATGGGAAATTTCACCAGAAAATGCAGCAATGGCAATGAAATTTATGGATTCGGGGATGCGCTGGCAATCATACACTCCACCAGAATGGTTTAAAAAAATAAAACCAGTATATGAAAAAGATGGAAAAACAATAAAAGAAACTGCAGAGCAGATCCAAACAAGAATTGAATATATGGTAATGGTGAACGATGGAGCGGCAAGCATGAGTTATGCTGGTAAGGATTTAGATAAAATTCAAGGAAATAAAATGTGGTTTGCCTTTGATAATGAAAAATTTACCAAGTTATTTAATGAAGATTTTAAATTGGTAAACAGTAAAATGCTAAATGATTTATGTGAATGTTATGAAGATAAAAATGGCAGAATGAGTTTGAGATACAAAGAAGATAGAGACAGTGGAAAAATAAATGAAGGAGTTTTAAATCATTTAAAAGGAATAAGAAATTATAAGGAAGAATTGGCAATATTTTTAGCTAAACAAAATGGACGGGAAGAGGCTAATTATATGGATAAAATGAATGCTTATACGGCTTGGAATTTATTTTATATGTTTGGTGATTCAAGTTTAGCTGATAGGAAGAGAATATTGCCAACTTATGGGGGAATTATCAGTGATGGAATGAGAACTTTAAACCCAGAATATAAGGCGAGAGGCAAATGGAAAATTGGCAAACCAGAAGAAGATCTTTTTGAAGCAGAATATTTTGGCGGATCGTTAGCAGATTATGCTTTGACAGTGATGAGATTAGAGAAAGATTCAGGTAGGCCAATTAATGGAAGAAAGACATTAAGAGAAAAGATTGCCGATGATGAAATGAAAATTTTTGATAATAAAATGTGCTATGGGTTTTATGACTTTACACACGGAACAAGAGATTTACGAAAACCAAATGGTGAAAAATTCACTAAAGATGAAAATGTAACCTTAGCAACATTATTAATGGATTATGCTAAGTTTGATGATAAAGGAAATCTTATCAGCAAAAATGAAAGAGGTGATTTTAGTTTTGGACATGATCAAGTTGATTTTATGAATTGGTATCGAGATCAAGTGGAAACAGCAGCATTGTCATATAATTGCATGATGGGTAAAGCTGATGTGAAAAGTCCGGAAAGCTGGGCACATAATGTTAAGGATAAAATTGGTATGGTGAGAGGAATAAGTATAAATGGACAAGAAGGAGGAACTTATAAATATACCCAAAGGCCGGATTATTGGGCAGATATGATATTAGGATCATTTGGAGCAGATACCAGCAGATTATCTTCAGATTATATTTATGTAAAAACACCTAGAGAAGTGGAAAAAGGCGGATATAATTTATATTTATACAAATTATTAGTCCAGGATTTAAATATCAGCAGAAAAGACGTGGATATAAATGCAGTAATGCGCTATATGGGAGTCAATGTTAGAGGAAATTCGGATCCACGAGGTTTTGGATTAACCATGTCAACCGATATGCAAAGGGCAGAAGACAAGAGAAGAACAGAGGCTCTCTATAGAAGAAAATAAAATTCCTTACAAATTGGCAATTTGAGAAATAATCAAACAAAAAGGTAATTATTTACTTTTCTTGATTTTACCAGACATTTCAGCAGCCTTAACTATATAGCCACCAGCTTTAGCCCAACCTGGAGCAGTAGATCCAGCAGCTTCATTGTAGCCTCTAATTTTATCAGCACCAAATTCAGCAGCAGCTTGACCACCAAATTTAGCGGCAGAGCCGTAGGGTTTTAGACCTTCACCAAGAGCTTTACCGAATGGAGAAGGTTTAATATTGAAGATGGCTTCAGGAATTAATTTAGGGAGCTTGGAAATTAATACAAAACCAGCAAAACCAATGATGGCGGATAAAAATTGGCCATTAGTGTCTAGATTGGCAAGAACGCCGGGAGCCCAAAGATTTTTGGAATTGATGGAAGCAGTGATTACATTTAATAAAACAATAAAAACAATGGTAATTGGAAAAACAGCTAGGTTAGCAATGACATTTATAAGCCAGGAGCTAAATCCCATTTTTGAATTTGGAAGAGCACCTAAGGCTATTTCTAGTGGTCCAAGAATAATTCTTAAGATAAGACTGATGTAACATTTAGCTAGGCCGAGAAGGAATTTTATGGTTAAAATAGTAACAACAATTAAGATGATGAGAATGGCAATGGCCATGGTGCCAATTCCAACCACACTAAGTATATTGATGATAACTCCAAGCTGGTAACTGCCACCAAGCAAATTGGTGATTAAACCGGCAATATTACTGAGAGATAAGACAGCGGTAACTGGGAATAGACTAAAAAGAAGACTCCATACACTAGGGTCGGAGACAAGTTTGGTGACATCGAGATTATTGTTGACATTGATTAGATTTAGCAATAGGGCTTCTATAACATAACTGAAATCGATTAAAAGACCGGCAATGGCGTAGGAAAAAGTGACCAAAATTAGGCTAGTAATTAATTTAGGAATGGCAGTTTGAATGGTAATAACGGCATTTTGACTAATTTTTACCCGAAGCATAATGGCAATACCAATAGAAATAAAAATGATGGAAAAGATGACGTAAGTGGCGTTTCTAAATGATTTCCAAATAGGAAGAATTCCTTGTAAACCTTCATAACCAGTAACAGCATAGGCTGGTTTACCAAGAAAACTATTGGCAGTTTGAGCAATATATTGAATACCGGAGGCAGGAGGATTGTAGAGATAAGAAATGGCATTGTTGCTGACACCAATAATTCCTGATGGAATCCAAGTGGTTTGCTGACCCTTTAAAACCGCTTCAGGAATAGTACCACCAAGAGCTTGAGAGAGAGAAATGGAGTTACTAATAAGAGCTTCATTCATCCAAGATTCTTGATTGTTTCCAGACTCAATAGCAGCTTGTTTTTCACGAAAACGAGAAAGACCAGTGGTGTTATCAAAGGTAAAATTATCGGTGGCTAAAATTTGATGGCCTAAAAAACCAAGAAAGACAATAGAAATTAAAATGGAAGCAAGTTTAATGTTTTTATTTAATTTGGGAAGACGAGGAATTAGATTGGTGTCGCGGGAATTTAATTTTTTTAAAATAGTTGAGATGGACATTGTCATAATTTTAGCATAAAAGTTTATTTGAAAGTGAAATAATCCCTGGGAATTTCACTATATTTATAGGTATTTATCCAGTCCCAAAAAGAATCAGCATTGGCACCATCTTTTAAGGTGACTATGAAAACGATGTTTTTATAATCAAAAGATAATGTAAAAGAGTCATTTTCAAAAGGGATTTTTTTTCTTAGGCTGGCAATTAATTCATATTTTTTTTGTTCACTGGCTGAAATGTCGGAAACTGGTCCGCCATTATTTTCAGGATCAGTGGAATAAGTTAAGACTGGGGTCGGAGTGATTGGTTTAATAGTGGTAACTTCCGGTTTTTGGGAACTTTGATTGGATAAAAAGAAAATAAGGATTATGATACCGGCCAAGACTAAAAAAATAATTAAATTTTTTATTTTTTTCATTTTATATAATTAGCATCAACTCCTAAGCAACTACTAATGGTTTTATTTTTGGCAGAATAGTAACTATTGGAAGGATACAAATTAATTTGGCCATTGCCGGGATCTTTGATAATAAGTTGACCATCACTATTAATTCCGACAGCGACAACATAATGGCCTCCGGTTGACCAATTTAGCAGAATCATGACGGCATTATTTTGACAAAGCATATTTTTTACATCAGCAACATCACAATTATATAGTACATTGCCAACGCTATTTTCTCCTAGATATTTTTTAAAGGCAGCAACGGCGGTGGTCCAACTGGTGCCACTGTCACAAGTGTAGGTGTTGTAATAAGGAGAATTGGGGTCGGACATTAAATGAGCAGGAGTTAGGGTTTCACTTTTAGCCTGGAGAATTTCAGAAACAGAGACGGGACCACAACCACTGCTACATAAAGTTTTAGATGGACAAGATCCGTTAGCTTTCATACTAGTATTACTGTTAATGGAACTACACTGAGAAGTGAGAATAACTTTATTAGCAACACTGCAAGTGGCATTTTGAATGTCTTCGGCGGTTAAACCAGTATCAGAAATCTCGGCAGTGTATGTTGAATTTGAACTAGTGTTGTGGGGCCAACTGGCAGGTCGAAGGCCATCTAGACCAGAACCAGTGCCTTGTGGAGAAACATTTTTTTCGAGCTGATCTTTATTATCACTAACACTGCTGCCAGAATTTTGTTCACTGGCAGGAAGCGGAGTTTTAACTATTTTTCGAGAATTTTCCTCATTTTCATCACTGGTTTCTTTGGGAACTAAATAAAAATCATTATAAATGGCGAAATAATAATTTAATTGAGCACTAGGAATTGATTCAGTAAAAGTTTCATTAACCTTATTAATAACATCAGTTTCTAGATTAATTATTTTATTTTTATCATCACAATAAAAAGGTTGATTGGTTTGAATAAAATAATGAGCCAAATCACTGATTTTTATGGCCTGGCAACTGGAATCGGTGGAAACTGAATATTGGCCTGATGAATCGAGACAAATATGAGAAATCGTGGTGTCGGGATAACCCGAGGTGCCTAAGATAACCTTTCTAATAACGGCACCTTTGTAACATTTTTGACTTTGAGAATCAGTGAGACGAGTGGCAGAGGAGGAATGTTTATCGGTGTCGGAGACAGAACCGTAATTGGTCATATCGGAAGTGATGTCTTTTAAGGGCCGATGAGAAATGGTGTAGTCAGTACGAATAAAAATGGTGGTGAGCCAGCTCCAAAATTGAGACCATAAACTTTCTCCAGAAGTAGTAGTAGCAGATGGAGTGCTGATAGCAGAATCAGTAGAAGTTGGAGTAATGCTTTGGGCAGAGATAAAAATCGGATGAGAAAAAAAAGGTAGGACTAAAAATAATAAAACGATTAAAAAACGTTTCATTAATTAGGAATATTAAATTCAGTAACATTAACACCAGTAAAACTACCAATAAGCCTGATGATTAAGAAAGAAATAATAACACCAACAATGCCGATGACAGCCATGGTTAAAGTGGAAGTGGCTTTGGCAGTTTTTTTTGGGTCGCCACCGGAAGTGAGATAGGAAAAACCACCGCGAATAAACATAATAAAAAAGACAAGACCAGCAAAATAAACAATGACCTGGGCAATATTGGCAAAAAGAACATTAAAGTCTTGAATTTTAGCAACATCACCGCTCCATTCGGCAGCAAAAACAGGAGCTGGGAAAAATAGTTTTGAAATTAAATTCATAAATATATTATACATTAAAACCCTTCTGTCGATAAATCGACATCTCCCCTTAAAAAAGGGAGAAGTTTATAAATAAAAAGGGCCCCGATGTTCTTCGGGGCCCCTATGAAAATCAGATTGATTTTATTGAAAAGTAGGAATGGTTAAGGTTCCAACGATATCAATACCGAAAACAGTGCCGATAAGCTTCATGATGGCCCAAGCAGCAAAGACAATAACTAAACCAATAAGAGCATTGGTGATTTGAGCACGAGCACCAGCAACTTTCTTTTCATCACCACCAGAGGTAATCCATTTAAGACCACCAATGACGAGGATAAAGAAGAAAACTAGAGCAACTAAGATTAAAACTAAGCTGATAGCACCAGAGACGATACCACCAACAGTAAGGTTGCTGAGGTTTTCAAGATTACTACCAGTTTTTGGGGTAATATTGATGGTTTCAGCGGCATAAATTGGAGCAGCAATAGCGGCGAATTGAATTTTATTTTTGATTTCTTTGATCATTTTTTTTGTTTTTAATAATTATTAACTAATTTTACCAGTAAATTTGAAATATTAAAGAGAAGGCCAAGTAATGGTTAAAGTTTCCAATCCAGTGATGCCAAAGACAGAACCGATGACTTTGAGGATAGCAAAGACAATGAAGATAAGAACAAGGCCTAGAAGGGAATAAGTAAGACTTTTTTGAGCTTCTTCAAATTTTTTAGGATCACCTTGAGAGGAAATCATGTGATAGGCAGCAGAGATAAAGTGAATGACAAAATAAATGATGCCAACAATAATCAAAAGACTGATGAAAGTCTGAATAATACTATTGACATAAGAACCAGAGGTAGAAGAGGTAATGTTTTGGTTTTTTAAAACTGGGTTGGTGATGGCAGCGAGAACAGGTTTAGTTAAAATCATAAGAGTTACATGGTGGGGAGACTGTTTCTAAGATCGAAAACATTACTAATCCCCAATAAACCAGTAATAAAAACAGTAAATCCGTAAGCAATAATAACGATAAAAAGACCAATTAAATTGTGGACCAATCGGTTTGAGGCTTCTTTAAATTCTTTTGGGTCACCTTTGGAAGAAATTAGGTTGAAACCGGCCAAAATTACCTGGACAACAAAATAAATGACACCGACGACAGTTAAAATTCCTAAAACAGTGCTAATGATTTTTTCAAGAGTGGCAACGGAATTAGTGCCAGGAGCAATGCCACTGCCAGTAATTGAATAAGTGGTCGCACTTAGAAGATGATTAGTTAGTTGGGCCATAGATGGTGGGATTAAGAATATTAAGACCAAAAATATTACCAATAACACTGGCAATAACGAAAGCAGAAGCAACAATAAGAAGACCGATGATGCTTTGCCAAATGGTGGCAAAAGCTTTAGCGGTTTTTTTCTCATCACCACTGGCACCGAGATAGCCAAAACCGGCAATTATAATTTGGACAACAAAAAAGATACCAGCAGCAGCGCCAGCTAATTTAAAAATAACGCTTAAAAAATCAAAAAAACCTTGAGGCCCGTTAGCAAAAGAAGTTGGGTTTGAAATGCTTCCAAAAGTAGCCATGTTTATAAGTTTGAATTTAAAATATTTAATCCAGTAATAACCTGTATTATTTGGATGATGGTATAGGCAAGAAGCACTATAGCAAATCCAATTAGAGCACTGGTAACAGCCGCTTTGCCTTGGCCGGCTTTTTTAGAATCACCACTGCCTGCACTCATTATAACGGTAATACCACCGAAAATCAAAAGGCCAAGCAGAATAATGCCAGCAACAATGAGAGAATTTTTGAGAATGATAGAAATGAGAACACTGGAAGAGGAATAGGTGCCACCAAGAGTCTGAGAGGTGTTTTGGCCAAGCTGAATGTCACTGAGATTAAAAGCTAGAATAGGTTTCATATCTGCTAAATTATACTATAAATAAGGTATAAAAAGAAAGTTTTTAATTAATAATTATTTTAATAAAAAAAGGGTGCTATAATACGCAACATTAGAGCTTTGGAGCTTCAAATTTCCAATGCTCAGATAGTAAACAATTTAAGTTATTATTAACTAATAATATGAAAAAAATAGCTGCCCTACTATTTATAGTTTTTGGTTTTACTTTTCTGCTGAATAGTGGACCAGTTTTAGCTCAGACCATAAAGATAACGCCGACAGTGATGGCAACTCCAAGTGCAACTTTAGCACCAACAGCAATACCAGAAGTTAATAATATTACTGAAGCTGAAAGTAATCTGACTGATTATCAGGTGGGGAAATGGAATGGATTTAATAGTATTAAATGGATGATAAGACTGGCAATTGAAAGAGGTGTATCAACCAATACAATAGTTTTGTTATTATTATTACCATTAATAGCAACTTTAGTCTCATTTTTACATTATGTGGTGGGTTTGTCGGGCTATGGCATTTTTATGCCAACCATGATTGCAGTGGCTTTCTTAGCAACAGGATTTTTTGGTGGTTTATTATTATTTGCCTTAATTTTAGTGATTTCTCTTTTGGGAAATACAATTTTAAAAAAATTAAAGATTCATTTTTGGCCAGCTAGAGCAATTAATCTGATGTTTATTTCTGTGGCAGTATTTGCTTTGATGTTGCTGACCAGTTTTGTGAACCTAATTGATATTAGTAAAATTTCGATCTTCCCAATTTTATTTATGATATTGTTGTCAGAAGAATTTGTGAGAACTCAATTAGCTAAGAGTAAAAAGGAAGCTAAAAATTTAATGATTGGCACAATTATATTGGCGATGGGTGGAGCAATGGTGATGAATTTCGATGTGGTGCAAAATTTTGTTTTAAGATTTCCAGAGCTAGAGATACTATTAGTATTAGTGGCTAATTTGATGATTGGAAATTATTCAGGAATCAGACTGACAGAGATAAAAAGATTTAAAGGGGCAATACGAGATAAAAAGAAACAAACCCTACCCTAACCCTTCCCTTGACAGGGCAGGGAAATAAAATTTTAAAAACAAATGCTTAATTTAAGAAAATATCGACAATTTTTGACTAAAAACGAGAGAAATAAGGTGTATTTGCGAAAAAATACAGCAGCGGGAAGAGCGATTGCCGACAGCAAATTTAAGACCAAGAAATTATTAGCCAAGGCAGGAGTGTCGGTGCCAGAATTGATTGCCAGATTTAAAAATGAACAGGATTTGGCTAAGTTTAAGTGGGAAAATCTGGAGGGAAATTTTGTTATTAAACCGGAATCAGGATATGGAGGAGAGGGGATTTTAATTATCCGAAAAAGAGGTAAATGGGCGGGAGAATGGCAAAAAATGAACGGAGACATTGTGACCAGCGGAGATTTAAATTTGCAATGCCAAGAAATTTTAGCCGGAAGATATAGTTTGCATGCAATGCCAGACAAGGTAATTGTGGAAGAAAGAATTAAAATTCATCCATTATTTTTGGCATTAACCAAATCGGGGACACCAGATATTAGAGTGATTATCTATAATAATGTGCCAGTGATGGCAATGCTGAGAGTGCCAACAGAAAAATCTGGAGGCAAGGCTAATTTACATCAGGGAGCAATTGGTTTAGGAGTGGATTTGGCAACAGGAATTACCACTTTTGGAATTGAGGATGGAGAACCAATTTATCGAATTTATGATTATGGAAAAAAGAAAAAGAGAAAAGTAAACGGAATCAGAATTCCATTTTGGAAAGAGGTGTTGGAAACAGCTATAAATTCTCAAAAAGCAATTCCAACTTTAGGTTTTATGGGAGTGGATGTGGTACTGGATAAAGAAAAAGGGCCAATGGTGCTGGAAGTAAATGCCAGACCAGGATTATCAATTCAGGTGTGTAATAAGGCGGGATTAAAGGCGAGAATAGAAAAAATTGATGAAATTACAGTTAGAAGTGTAGATCATGCCATTACTTTGGCCAAATATTTGTTTGGAGAAAGCTTTTTTGAAAAAGTGGAAGAAAAAGAAAAAAGACAGACAGTGTCGCCAATTGAAATAATTCAAGTGAAAATTCCAAAAGGTTTTCACCCGATTTTAGAAAAAAGCCCAATTATTAAACAGGGAAAACACCGAGTGGTAAACGTCAGAGCTAAAGTGGATACTGGAGCATTCAGAAGCTCAATTGACAGAGATTTGGCCCAAAGACTGGGTTTATTGGATAAAGACAAGATTTTATATTATCGAAATTATAAATCAAGTTTAGGAAAGCATAAGGATCGACCGGTGATCGGAATTACATTTTGGCTAAATGGCAGAAAAGTGATTACGGCGGTGAACGTGGCGGACAGAAAAAAATTGAGAACCAAATTTTTATTGGGTCGAAAAGACCTGGGAGGGTTTTTAGTTTCGGCTAAAAAGTAAAAACCTCTCTGTCTCTCGCGATGCGAGAGACATCTCTCCTTAAGAAAGAGAGAAATCTAAAATTAATTATTAATTAATAAAATTAAAATGAATAAACAAACAAAAATAGCAGTGTTTTTTGGAGGAAAGATAAGCCAGCATTTGGTGCTAGTAAAAAGAGCAGCAAAAAAATTGGGAGTGGATTTGACATTAATATCTTACAATCGAATCTGTTTTGACAGTAAAGATCAAAAAGTATTAATCAGACCAAATTTGGCGGATGAAAGCAAAATTCAGCAAATTACCAAATTTAAAAAAGCGGATGATTATGATGTGCTATTTTTTAGAACCACTGGCAAACATTGGGAAGAAGTTGATTTGATTATTAATAGTATTACTAGAGATGATGTGGTGGTGGTGGATCCATTGGTCCGAACTGGAAAACCAGACATGGCCTGCAAAGCTTGGCAAATGTTGGTTTTAAAAAAAGCAGGAATTGAGGTGCCAAAGACAATTTATGGAAGCTTATGGTATCTGTATGAGCAGATGTCAAAACCCTTCCCTAACCCTTCCTCCTCTAAAGAGGATCTTCGACTTGACAGGGCAGGAGATAATTTTTCTTTTCCAGTAATTATAAAAGGAAGCGGTGGGGATAGAGGAACTAGAGTTTATAAAGCTGATAATTTGGAAGAATTAGAAAAATTAGTCAGAGATCTAAGAAAAAGTGAAACTGAGGATGGAAAAAGATATATGCTTCAGGAATTTATTGCCAATGATGGGGATTTTAGGGTATTAGTCTTAGGAGATAAAGTGTTGGGAGTGATGAAAAGAAGCAGTCAAAGCAAAGAGGAATTTAAAAATAATTTTTCAGCTGGGGGAAAAGTGGAAGTGGCTGATTTGCCGGAAGAAATTAAAGAATTGTCAGTAAAAGCAGCCAAAGCTTGTGGACTAGCAGTGGCGGGAGTGGATGTGGCTTTTAGAGATTTTGATGTGAAAAAACCAGTAATCTGGGAAGTGAATAAAGGACCTCAATTTAAAGGTTTTATGCAGGCAACTGGAATTGATGTGCCAGCAGAAATAGTTAAATTTTTAGTAAGTTTAAAAAATGATTAATGTTGCGCGCGAAAAAATTATTACTCGCATTATTTTTTTAATTAATAAATTATGAACAAAAGAATTGTTACCTTTACAATGTCGTTGAGACAAAGCCAATTTGAAGTGGATAGGTTAGAAGTTGAAGCTAAAAAGTTGGGAGTGGAAGTAAATCGCTCGCTTTATAAAGATTTAACTTTTGGTTTGGAAAATGGAAAAGCCAAGGTTTATCTTAAAGGCGAAGAAATAAATAAAGAAAATACTTTGGGAATGTGGTTTAGAGTGGCAGGAACCAGATCGGGGAAATATACTGAAGCGAGAAATTTGGCGATTAGATTATTGCAACAGGAAAGAGTGTTGGCTGTTAATCATGAAGGGTATTTAAATTGGACAAGAATGGGAAAAATTGCCCAGCATGGGGTGTTTTTGGAAAATGAAATTCCAATAATCCCGACTAAAATCTTTTACACCAAAGAACAAGTGTTGAATAGCCAAATTGGAGAAGAATTTGGCTGGCCAATTATTGCTAAACACGAAAAAGGCTATCAAGGAAAATCAGTCAGAAAATTTGAAAACTTTAAAGAATTAAAACATTTTGTCAAAAGAATCAATGAAAAAAATGTAGGAATGTTTTTATGGCAAAAATGTTTGCCAACCAGATGGGATTTGAGAGTGATCGTTTTGGATGGTAAAGCAATTGGAGCGATGAAAAGATCAGCAGTGGGAGATGAATTTAGAAGCAATTTTAGTTTGGGCGGAAACGTGGAACTTTGGAATTTATCGGAAGATGATCGAAAAATTGCCGAAAAAGTGGCTAAAGTCTGCGGGTTGGATTATTGCGGAGTGGATATTATGAAAGATAATGATGATGTTTCCTATATTTTGGAAGTAAACCGACAATGCCAATTCCAAGGATTTGAAAAATCGACAGGAATCAATGTGGCTAAAGCAGTGGTGGAAATGTTTTTAAAAAGACAGTAAACTTAAAAAATGCAATTATTAAAAATATTTCTAATTTCAATGGTTCCTCTGATTGAACAAAGAGGATCAATTCCAGTGGGGATAATCGGTTATCATCTCAATCCTTGGCTAGTCTTTATAGTAAGCCTGCTGGGTAGTTTTTTGCCAGCACCTTTTGTATATTTATTTTTTAATAAAATCTTAGATTGGATGAAAACAAAAAAGTTTTTACATAAATTTACAAACTTTATTGAAAAAAAGGTGCAAAAAGGAGCAAAACAGGTGGAACAATATATGGAAATCGGATTGACTATTTTTGTGGGAATTCCCTTACCAACAACAGGATTGTGGACAGGAAGCGCAATTGCGGCTTTCTTGGGATTGGATTTTAAAAAATCAATGATTTGTGTGTTTTTGGGAGGAATAATATCGGCGGTGATCATCACAATAATATCGATGGTGGCTCCAGCAATATTAGGTTTTTAGGGGTATTTAAATTTATCAAGGTTATTGCTACAATAGGTTTACTTTTATGGGTGATTAGCTCAGTTGGTTAGAGCACCGTCCTGATAAGACGGGGGTCGGAGGTTCGAGTCCTCCATCACCCACTAATTGAATGGAATATATTAACAATGATTTTTTTGGTAAAATTTACGAAAGATGGATCAGATAATGTTTGAAAAACTTGTTGATAATTTAATTAAACTTCCAGCTGAGACAGAAACAGTAGAATTTAAAGTAAACAATTACAATCCTGAAGAGATTGGTAAAAAAATTTCAGCATTGTCTAATTCAGCAAATTTACATGACAAAAAATGTGCTTATTTAATTTTCGGAATTGAAGATAAGGAACATATCATTGTTGGAACTAATTTTTCACCTTCTAGAGAAAAAATTGGGAATGATCTTATTGAATTTTGGTTATCACAACGCATATCTCCAAAGATTGATTTTAGATTTCATGAAAATAAATATAATGGAAAATCTTTGGTGGTAGTTGAAATTCCTCCACCTATTGATCAACCAGTAAAATTTAATAATATTGCCTATATTAGAGTTTCCTCTGCCACTCCAAAACTAAGTGACCATCCAGAAAAAGAACGTAAAATTTGGAATAATATTCAAAGAAATAGTTTTGAAAAAGGAATTGCAAGAGAAAATGCTACTGTTTCTGAAATATTAGAATTATTAGATTATTCGGCATATTTTTCTTTAACCAAGCAAAAAATACCTACACAGACACAACAATTTCCTGAAAGAATGGCACAGCATGGCTTATTAAAAAAAGTTTTTGATAATTGTTATGATATTACTAATCTTGGGGCTATTTTGTTTGCTAGAAATCTTAATAATTTTCCGACTGTGAAAAGAAAATCTGTAAGAGTCACTATTTATGATGGAAATACAAAAGCTAATAGAATAAAAGAACAAGAAGGAGAATTAGGTTATGCTATTGGTTTTGAAGGTTTACTCAATTATGTAAATGACAAACTTCCATATAATGAAGTAATATCAAAATCTTTAAGAAAAGAAATTAAAATGTACCCCGAAGTTGCTATTCGTGAATTTGTAGCAAATGCTTTAATCCACCAGGATTTATCAATTTCTGGAGCTGGTCCAACAATTGAAATTTTTGAAAATCGTATCGAAATTACAAACACAGGGGAACCTTTGATTGATACTGAAAGATTTATTGATCATCCTCCGCGTTCTAGAAATGAGGATATGGCTTCTTTTATGAGGCAAATCGGTGTTTGTGAAGAGGGTGGAACTGGAATAGATAGAGCTTTAATTAATATTGCACTGTTTCAACTCCCCGCACCAAGTTTTGAAAAATTTGATAATTTTACTAAAATAACACTCTATGCCCATAAAGAATTAAAAGATATGTCTTTAAATGATAAGGTTCGTGCTTGTTTTCAACATTGTGTTTTGAAATACATAGAAAAAACGAAGATGACAAATGCAACCCTTCGAGAGAGATTAGGAATTGCAGAGAGCAATTATCCAGCTGCTTCGTTAATAATAAAAGCCACGGTTAAGAAGGGTTTGATAAAGGAATCGGAAAAACAAAAGGAATATGTACCTCATTGGGCTTAAAAATGATGTATTAATTTTACTACATATTTATAATATTGTATATTTTATACCGTAGGTTACATTAAATGTTATGTAGTGGCAATGTATTAAAGATAGTGTTTTTTGGAATAGAGAATGATTTGACTTTTTGATTTGGTGTATTAATATTAATGTATGAATAATTACACATATACTACCAGTTATGATTCAGCCGGAAACTATATTGATCCAGGTGTGGCAGCAGGAATTGGATATGGAATGGGGATTTTTAGTGGGTTTATGTTTTTAGTTTGCACTTTAGTTGGGTTATTGATGCTGGTGTCGATGTGGAAGATTTTTATGAAAGCCAAAAAACCAGGCTGGGCAGCATTGGTACCAATTTATAATATAGTGGTGATGCTGGAAATTACGGGAATGCCAACCTGGTATGTGTTTTTGATGTTTATTCCATTAGTTAATTTAGTGATCGGATTAATGGTTTTAGTAAATTTGGCCAAAGCTTTTCATAAGTCGACTGGATTTGTTTTGGGAATGATATTTTTGCCGGTGATTTTTTACCCGATTTTGGCTTTTGATAAGAGCGGATACAGAAAATAAGATAAAATAGGGACATGAAGAAAGTGTTTTGGGTGTGGGGATTATTTTTGATTTTGCTGGGCGGTTTTTTGGGATGGAAAATTTTAGATAAAAATGATTTATTAAACCCATTGGCAGGAAAAAAAACGATAATTAAAAAAGAAAAAACGGTAAAAGTGACAGGGTTTCTGCCAACATATATGATTGGGAAAACTATCGAATATACCGATGAAATTGACAATCTTATTTTTTTAGGAATTGAGGTGGATGAAAAAGGAAATCTAATTTGGGATGCTCAAGGTAAGAAAATAAATAATGAAACTTATTTAAGACAAAAAAACTTGATTTGGAAAAATGGCGGAAAAAATATTTTGGGAATTAAATTATTTGAAGATGAAAAAATCGATAATTTAATGGCTTCGGCCGAAGCTCAAGAAAATTTAATAAATCAGTTAAAAAAGTCAGTGAAAGAAGACAAATTTGATGGAATTAATGTGGATTTTGAATATCAGGGAAATCCGACAGCGGTGATGTCGGGAGAAATTATTAATTTTTTAACTAACTTAAAAGAAAGTGATTTGGGAGAAATTAGTTTAGATGTGTTTGTAAACACGATTAATAAGGGGTCGGAGGAGCAAATTAATGGTCTGATTAATTCGGTCGATAATTTAATTATTATGGCTTATGACTTTCATCGGCCGGGAGTGGATTATGCTGGAGCGGTGGCGCCGATACAATCGGTAGTAGGAGATAGAAATATTATGGAAGTGGTGGATAAAATTTTAGCCTTAAATATTAATAAGCAAAAAATAGTGATGGCTTATCCGCTCTATGGATATGAATGGAAAACTTATGATAAAGGTTTTGAGGCGCAAATAAAGAGAGGCTGGTATCAGATGGCTAGCTGGAACAGAACAAAAGAATTAATAAAAGAAAAACAATTGACAAGCAATTGGGATGAATTATCAATGACGCCATGGCTGGAATTTGAAGAAGATGGAGAAATTCATCAGATTTATTTTGAAAACGAAAAAAGCCTAAAAATAAAACTGGATTTAGTGAAACAAAATCAATTTGGAGGGGTGGGTTTTTGGGCATTAGGGTATGAGGGCGAAGATAATAATGTTTGGAAACTAGTAAGAGATTAAGTTATTGGTTAAAATAGATAGCTATGGAAGCAATAAAACAGTTTATAGAATTTTTTTTACATATCGATAAAAACTTATTGGTAATTTCACAACAATATGGAGTATTAATGTATGCCATATTATTTTTAGTAATTTTTGTTGAAACCGGAGTGGTGATTATGCCATTTTTGCCAGGCGATTCCCTGTTGTTTGCAGCTGGAGCATTGTCGGCAATGGGAATGTTTAAAATAGTCTGGCTTTATTTAATAGTGGCAGTGGCAGCAATTTTAGGAGATACAGTTAATTATTGGATTGGACATTTTATTGGAGATAAGGCTTTTAACTCAAAAAACAGATTTTTAAAGAAAGAATATTTAGACAAAGCTCAGAGTTTTTATGATAAATATGGCGGTGAGGCAATTATTTTGGCCAGATTTGTGCCAATAGTGAGAACTTTTGCTCCATTTGTGGCTGGAATTGGAGAAATGCATTATGGAAAATTTTTAATGTTTAATTTGATTGGCGGAGCAGCTTGGACAGCCCTGTTTACTTTTGGAGGCTATTTTTTGGGAAATATCCCAGTAATTAAGGAAAATTTTCACTATATGGTATTGCTGATAATTGCGGTGTCGTTGGTGCCAATGATAGTGGAAATAATAAGAGCAAAAATGAGGAAATAATGACTTCATTTATAAACGAATTTGAGTGTTGACGGGGGTTTATAAATTAGGTAGAATACTTCCACTTATCGAGATGCTAAAAGTCAACCTAAATAACAATAAAAACTTTAATGAAGGGGGATTCCCCGCTTAGAAAAGTAAATTGGAAAAAAGGAATGGCCGAAAGCATTAAGCTTTCGGTTTTTTTATGGCTGAAAGCAGTACATTAAAGAAGTGAGCACTTGGGCCTGTGGCTTAGTTGGTTATAGCGCCTCATTTGCAATGAGGAGGTCGGGAGTTCGACTCTCCCCAGGTCCACAATATTTAGAAATAAGGAGACAAAGCAATTTATCTCCTTAAACTAAGTATTTGTACATTAACAATTTATTGAATCGAAGTAATTAAATTTCAATTTCGTTAGAATATTCTTGGCAACTAAATTGAGTTGCCAAATATTGAGAAAAGTTTTAATAAAGCAAATGGTGGATGCCTTGGTTGCTAAAGCCGAAGAAGGACGCGGAAGACTGCGAAAAGTGTTGGGGAGTCGTCAACAGATAATGATCCAACAGTATCCGAATGAGGAAACTCCTCTGACCGAAATGTCAGAGATGCACAACGCAAGTTGGAGCATGGTAAGTCGGGGAACTGAAACATCTAAGTACCCGAAGGAAAAGAAATCGTATGAGATTCCGTTAGTAGCGGTGAGCGAAAACGGATGAGCCTAAACCATATCGCAAGATATGGGGTTGCAGGGTCTGGTATAAGGACTGGAAAAATTATAAGAACGCCATGGAATGGGCGGCCGAAGAGAGTGAAAGCCTCGTATTTTAAAATTGAGTACAGTTTGACCGGATACCTAAGTACCGCGGGACACGTGAAATGTCGCGGGAATCTGGGGGGACCAACCTCCAAGGCTAAATACTTTAGCAGACCGATAGTGAACTAGTACCGTGAGGGAAAGGTGAAAAATACCCTAAGTAAGGGAATGAAATAGATCTGAAACCATTTGCTAACAAACAGACAAAGGGGACTTGTTCCCTGATGTCGTGCCTATTGAAGAATGAGCCTGCGAGTGTTTCTAGTTACCAAGTTTAACCTGGCCAAGCCAGGGAAGGCGTAGCGAAAGCAAGTGCCAATAGCGCGTTTAGGTAACTGGATATAACCCGAAACCGGTTGAGCTAACCTTGAGCAGGGTGAACCCAAATGAAAATTTGGGGGAGGCCCGAACCGATCATTGCTGCAAAAATGTCGGATGACTTGAGGTTAGGGGTAATATGCCAATCGAAACCGGAGATAGCTGGTTCTCTCCGAAATATATTTAGGTATAGCGTCAAGTGTTTCTTTATGGGGGTAGAGCTACTGGATGAATGTTTGTGGGGCAACTCACGGCATTTAACCAAACTCCGAATACCGTAAATTTAACTTGGCAGTCAGTCGGCCCGGGCTAAGCTGGGTCGGCAAAAGGGGAAGACCCCAGACTTTCATCTAAGGTCTCTAAATCTATGTTAAGTGGAAAAGGAAGTGATTTTTCTAAGACAGTCAGGAGGTTGGCTCAGAAGCAGCCATCCTTTAAAGAAAGCGTAATAGCTCACTGATCGACCTCGCAAGAGGCCGAAAAATCGCGCCAAAAATGTAACGAGGCTAAAACATAGTGCCGAAGATGGAGATTCACGATTTATCGTGAGTGGTAGGAGAGCGTTCTAGTTGCGGTGAAGGTCAAGGCGTAAGCCAGGCTGGAGCGGCTAGAAGTGAGAATGCAGGCATGAGTAACGAAATTCAGGTGAGAACCCTGAACATCGAAATATCCAAGGTTTCCTCAGCTACGTTGTTCGTCTGAGGGTTAGGCGATCCTAACATGAGGCTTCTATAGTGGGAGCGTAGTGGATGGACTACCGGTTAATATTCCGGTCCTTTCTTATGTTCGTTTTAAGTTGGGGCGTGACGATGTATGGGAGATTCGGGGTCCTAGTGAATTGGGCCTTTAAGTGTCTAGTTAGAAGGGGTAGGAAAATCCGCCTTTTCGTTTTAACACGAAGCACGAGTAAAAGTTTGCCTCTGGCAAGCAATCGAATTGCACCCATGTATCCGAGAAAAGCGTCGCAAATAGAGCATAGGAAAATCGTACTAAAACCGACACTGGTGGATAAGTCGAGTAGACTAAGATGATTGGATGACACATGTTTAAGGAATTCAGCAAATCAACTGGGCGTAAGCTATGCAAGATGCCCTGCCTGGGATAACACCCGGGCTACAACAAAAGAATGTGCGGCGACTGTTTACCACAAACACAGGTCCATGCTAACCCGTAAGGGGATGTATATGGGCTGAAACCTGACCGGTGCTAGAAGGTTAAACGAGAGGGTGATTCCGATTTATCGGATGAGCCTTTGACTGAAGCCCTAGTGAACGTCAGCAGTAACTCTAACTGTTCTAAGGTAGCGAAGTCCTTTGTCGGGTAAGTTCCGACACGTATGAAAGGTTTAACGACCGCACAACTGTCTTAAACGTGTATCCAGTGAAATTGAAAGAGCGGTGAAGATGCCGTTTAATTACTACAGGACAAAAAGACCCCATGAAGCTTTACTGGATCTTTACATTGATAAGAATCTGATGATTGTTTAGCGTAGGAGGAAGCCTTCGGGCACCAATGAAACACCTCCCTTTATCATTTTTGAATCTTACTTACTCTAATGAATCTTAGAGAAGGACCGTGTATGGTTGCTAGTTTGCCTGGGGCAGGCACCTGCAAAAGAGTAACGCGGGTATACAAAGGTCAACTTGGTCCGGCAAGAAATCGGGCTATAAGTGTAAAAGCATAAGTTGGCTTGACTGTGAGACTTACAAGTCGAAGTCCTTCGGGACGTTCCAAGCAATTTTGATTTTGGAATCAGGGTCGAAAGACGGTTTTAGTGATCCTCGTGACCTATTTGGTATGGGCACGGGCTTACTGGATAAAAGCTACTCTGGGGATAACAGGCTAGTCACGTCCGATAGTTCATATTGACGACGTGGTTCGGCACCTCGATGTCGACTTGGCGCATCCTGGCCCTGAAGAAGGGGCCAAGGGTTGGTCTGTTCGCCCATTAAAGCGCTGCGTTAGTTGGGTTCAGAGCGTCGCGAGACAGCTCGGTCTCTATCCGTAGTAATCGTTCGATTCTTGAAGGGATTCATCCACAGTACGAGAGGACCTGGATGAGGAAACCGCTAGTGTGCCAGTTGTTCCGTCAGGAGCACCGCTGGGTAGCTACGTTTCTATAAGATAACTGTTGAAAGCATCTCAAACAGGAAACTGACCCTAAGATAAGGAATCGTTTTCTGGTCGAAAGATCAGAAGAGAAATCGCCGGGAGACTACCGGTTAATACTTTGCATGTGGAAGATCTGAAAGGATTTAAGCTAAGCAAAGAGAAGATTGAAGAAACTTTTTCAATATGTTTGGCTTTTAGCCCCGATCAAAATTCGGGTTTAAAAGTCGAATGGGCAACTCAATTTAGAGGCCAAGAAGAAGATAACAGTTGAAATTTAAATAATTACATTCGATTTAATAAAAATTTAGTTCTTGAACTCTGGTCATTGGAGCGAAGTGGACCCACCTCTTCCCATTTCGAACAGAGAAGTGAAACTCTTTAGCGCCGACAATAGTCTTCCCGCAAGGGACCCTGAAGATAGGTCGTGGCCAGAATTCAGGAACTAAATTATATTAAAACCCTTTGTCACTTTGTGACATTTCCCTTGACAGGGCAATTTAAAAAGGGAACTCGATTCAATAAATTACAAAATATTATTATTAATTTATTTGGGCTCTCCTACGCTAAAGCTACGGATGAGTACCTGCAAAATCCCGGATAAATCGGGATTTTTTTGTTTTATGGCAAAAAAAGATAAAAAAATCAAAAAAAGTGATGCTGAATTGACAATGGCGGATCTTTTAAAAATGGAAGGAATTGAGCTTGTTGGTCTTAAAAAAGGACAAGAAGTTAAAGGAAGAATTACTGCAATCAAAAATAAAGCAATCTTTATTGATGTTGGTGGTAAAACTGACGCAGTCGTGACTGGAAAAGAATTTGAATTCGTCAAAGACTATGTAGCTGATCTGAAAATTAATGATGAAATTGAAGTTCAGATTAAATCTCCAGAAAATGATAAAGGCCAAATTTTAGCCTCCATTCGAGGAGCAGCTAGTGGTTATGGTTGGAATTATTTTAAAGAAAAAGAAAAATCTGGCGGTGAAGTGATGGTTTTTGCTAAGGAATTAAACCGAGGCGGAACTGTGGTGGTAGCACCATTTGGTTTCTTTGGATTTATCCCTGGTTCTCAAATCGGTGATAAATATGAAGGCGATCCAGATAAAATGATTGGTAAGAAAATCAAAACTAAAGTTTTGGAAGTTGACCAAGCTAAAAACAGATTGGTTTTCTCTGAAAGATTAGTATCTGAGCCAGACAAAGTCGGCGAAGAAGTTGGAGCAATTGAGAATTTGGAAGTTGGTGATATTTTTGATGCTGAAGTCGTCAGAGTGGAACCATTTGGCATTTTCGTCCGAGTTAACACTGATAATAAAGGCACTCCTTTAAATTTGGAAGGATTAGTCCATATTTCAGAAATCTCTTGGGAAAAAGTCAGCGATTTATCTCAAATGTTTAGAGCTAAAGATAAAATTAAGATTAAATTGATTAATAAAGATGATAGCCGATTACAGTTCTCAGTTAAGAGATTAAGTGATGATCCATGGTCAGCTATTGAAGATAAATATCCAAAAGATAAAGAAGTTGAAGGCGAAGTAGTTAGAATTGCTAACTTCGGAGCTTTGGTTAAATTGGAAACTGGAGTTGAAGGTTTAATTCATATCTCTAAATTAACTGGCGGAGTGTCAGTTAAAGAAGGAGAAAAAGTCCAAGTCTATATTGAGAGTATCGATGTTCAAAAGAGAAAAATCTCTTTGGGAATTGTAGAAACCAATAAAAAGAATGTGATTTATAAATAATTTGTGGTTTTAGTAGAGACGCCATGCGTGGCGTCTCTACATGATTAAAAATCCCCCTGAAAATGGGGGATTTTTTGTGGTCACATCATCAGAGGCTCTAGAAACGTTTTTTTTTAAATCAGATAAGCTATAATCGGTTAATTATTGATTTTTATTAAAATGAATAAAGAAAATTTAAACAATAAACTGGCTTCAGTTGAGGAAAGCTATTCAGCCTTACAGTTGGGAAAAGTATTACCAGAAACTGATGGCTATAGAGCAATTGAAGATGCCATTAAGATAGGAGAAATGAAAGTAGATTGTTTTTTTATGAAGTTAGGACATTCTTATATGTCGGAAGCAATGATTTTTGATAAAGCACGATCAGAAGAAACACTAATTGCAAACCAGAAAGAGAAAATGCGAAGAAATAATGAAAATTGTCCAGAATATTTGGATGTTTTTGAAAAAGTTTGCGGTTGGGTGGAAAAAGGTTTTTGGAAGGACGGAAAAACTAATGGAGAAAAAGTAAGATTTTTAAAGAAAGAAATCAAAAAAGAAAAAGAATCGAGTAAGAGAATTAATTTGTAGAATTAGTATAATTGGTAATGAAAAATAAAGAGACGATTTTTGTGTGCAGCAATTGCGGCAATGAATTTGGAAAATGGATGGGGCAATGCTCGGCGTGTGGTGAATGGAATTCAATTAAAGAAGTGGCAAATAAATTTTTAGGAAATAAAAGAAATAAGGGCGAGTCACGCCTCGCCCGTACATCAGAAAAATTGGAGGTGAAAAATTTGGGGAAAATGGTGGAGGAAAAAGTAAATATTAATGAAGTGTTTTCCACGGGTATTTCCGAATTTGATAGAGTTTTGGGTAAAGGAATTGTTCAAGGCTCAGCGGTGCTATTTGCGGGTGAACCAGGCATTGGGAAGAGCACATTATTGACACAATTAATTGGAAAGATAGGCGGATTATATGTGGCTGGAGAGGAATCGGCAGAGCAAATCAATTTAAGAGTGAAAAGGTTAGGTTTAAATGCGAATAACTTCGATATTTTAGGCACAAATTCAATTGATGAATTGGAGGAGTTTTTGGATCGAACACAAAATTTGTACAAAATAGCGGTGGTGGACTCGATTCAGGTGATGAGCAGTGAAAATGCGACCGGGGCAATTGGATCGGTGGGGCAAATTAAGGAATCAACTTTTAGATTAGTGCAATTGGCCAAGAAAAAAAGAATGGCGATTTTTGTGGTGGGGCACGTAACTAAAGACGGGGATATTGCCGGGCCAAAATTGTTAGAACATATGGTGGACACAGTTTTGTATTTTGAAGGAGAGAAGACTAATGATTTAAGAATTTTGCGAACCACCAAAAATCGATTTGGACCGACAGATGAGGTGGGAGTTTTTAAAATGGAAGAAAAAGGATTGCGAGAAATTAAGTCGGAAGAAATTAATCTGATTGATAATCAAGAAAATAAAATCGGATCAGCAATTACAGTGCTGATGGAAGGGACTAGACCAATGATGTTGGAAATTCAATCGTTGGTGGTGGAAAGTTTTGCGCCAATGCCAAAAAGAATTTTTTCAGGGATTGATTATAACCGGGGACAATTGATGGTGGCGATTGCTCAAAAAAGTTTAGGAATACCTTTATATAAGTATGATGTTTTTTTGTCGGTGACCGGCGGGGTAAAAATTGAAGAGACGGCAGCCGATTTGGCAATTTTGGCAGCAATATGGTCAAGCTATAAAGAGAAACCGCTTCAAAACCCCTCTAAATCAAAACCCTCCGGTCTGATAAATCAGACCACCTCCCTTGACAGGGAGGCTTGCGGGTTGGTATTTGTGGGGGAGGTGTCGCTGTTGGGAGAAGTTAAGAAAGTGAGAAATTTGGAAAAAAGAAAGAAAGAGGCAGAGAGTTTAGGTCGAAAATTGGCGGAAATCAAAAATGTGAGAGAGCTGAAAAACATGTGATACAATTGGCTTGTAATTTAACAATCAGCTTATCTAAAAAATGAAAGGGTGATTTTTGATGAAGAAGAAGTACCAAAGGTTTTGGGTGGACATGCGATTTGCAGAGATTTTACCAAAAAGACCAATTCGCCGTCCCGATTTTGTGAAATATTATTGGGGAGGAATTTTGGTTTATGATTGCAGAGAGGGGGTTAAAAACTCTAAATGCTATTCCGGTTTTATTAGAAATTTTAAAGGAAAGGGAATTATCCAGTTAGCGCATAAAAATGGACATACCTTTATAAAAATTTTTGATGAAAAAGAGAAGTATGACGAAAAAGGCGGACTGCTTTATGATGAATTTAAAGAAGACGGTACAAATAAAGTATTTTCCATTTATCTGGGTATTGATGAGTTAAGATTTGTGACGAGTGTCATTTTTTGAAAGGGCAGGGAAAGCTTGTAATTGCGCAGGCTTTTCCTGTTTTTTAAACGTATAGATAAGCTGATTTTTTTTTATATTTAGGTTCAAAACTTGACTTTTTGCGTCTTATAATATATAATTGCCACGATTAAATGATTAACCCGTTTATAAAGCATAAATAGGGTAGATTGTTTAAGTTCTTTAAAAACTAAAAGATAAATTGCAAATATTTCTCGTGGGCAGAACTGTGAACATAGATTGTTTAGAGTTCTGCCTAAGCAGAAATAAAAATAAGGAGGTCATTTTATGAAAAAAATGACAAATAATTTCAGACTTAAGGAGGTTCTTTTTAAGCACCCGGAATTAAAGGAAATGATTGAAAAGGTGTATGGAGAAATAACCTCGATCGAAGATGATCCGATCTTTGAAGTTTCAAAGGACGGCAAAAATTCGATGATAGTGGTCTGCGACAGCACATTTTTGGCAATCAGCGATTTTGGTTTTGACATGGACAGGTTCCACCGATTTTTAGGAATAAGCGATTTGACATCAGTCATTTTGGTGAACCCGGAAATCGATAATGAACCTGGATTTGACAAGGAATTTTCTTCTTTTAAGGAAATCTCTTTTCAGGAAATGGATGAATCAGAAAGCGGAAAAACAAAGGTGGTCTTCATTACTAGGCGAATTCCTTTGAAAAGGAATGATTTTTATGAAAGTCACGAACCTTCGACAAGGTAAAATTTATCTTTTAGCGAACTAAGACCCTGGACTGGAGGTTGAAAAATGATTAACGCAATTGCGTTTTTTGTTTTTCAATTTTCACCGGGGTCTTTTTTTTTGGTTTAAAACCCCTCTAAATCAAAACCTTCCTGTTCCGCATTCGCGGAACTTCCTCCCTTAAAAAAGGAGGACTTAATTCAAACCCCTCTGTCGATAAATCGACATCTCCCTCCACCTACGGGGATCTTCGACTTGACAGGGGAGACTCAAATTTAGTTATTAAGAAGTTATCCACAATGAGTGGAAAATGTTCAAAAAGGCTTAAATTAAAGCTAATTTTTATAAATAAAAAATTATAGGATGGTGGGTTTCGGGGAGGCAAATTAATATAGGATATAGACAAGGGCAAAAACAGGGTTATACTAAATCAATGCTTCAAATAATTAAAAAGATGTTTTCTTCTAAAAGCGCAAAAAAGTCCGGCAAAAAAGGAAAGGATAATTGGGCCGAGAAACAGTTTAAAGAGATGGGTAAGCTAAGAGGAAAATTGATTTTAATGTAAATTAAAACCAAAAAAAAAGAAACAAGACTATCGATGTTCTCAAAGCAGGTGGAACACGTATAATATTGTTTCTTCAACATCTAAAATAAAGAAAATTGACAAAAAAGTCAAATTAAGATTAACCTATCTGTGGGTTAAATAAATTAAGTTTAGGTTTGAGAATAGAGTTGAGAGTAGAAGAGGGGGCAGGTCTTCTACTTTCAACTCTATTTTTGTTTAGAAAGGATTGATTAAATTTCTAAAGTGTTTAGAATTAATTAATGCCTTTTTTAAGAAAGTGTAATTTTTTATTGGTTTTTTTGTTTTTTATTTTTAGTGGTAAATCGGTTTTGGCAGAGTTTACTAGTGGAGCGGGAACATCAGAATCGCCTTATGAAATTGACAATTGTACTCAACTGCAGGATATTGGAAGCTCAAATAGCTCTTATTTTATTTTAGCTAAAAATATTGATTGTTCGGAAACATCGACTTGGAATTTGGATGTGGGAGGCACTTATTTAGGGTTTGTTCCAATATCTTTTTATGGAAATTTTAATGGCCAAAGTTATATAATCTCCAATCTTTATATTAATAGAATAGGTGAAACTGATGTAGGTTTGTTTGGAAGTGTACATGGTGCAGTGGTGAAGAATTTTAAATTAACAGGAGTAAATGTGGCTGGAAATAATAGAGTTGGCGGAGCAGTGGGAAATATTTATAGTGGTGGTTATGCGACTAATATTTCAGTGGGCGGAACAGTGACTGGCATTAATAATGTTGGAGGAATAATAGGTGTTTATAATAAAAACACAGTAGTTGATACGACAGTGGAAAATTTAACTTTCAATGGAAGTGTGATTGGTTTAGGAGATACTAGTTCTCAATATATTGGAGGAGTGGTTGGAACAATTGAGAAAAATTCTAGTTATACAACCAAAATTACATTTTCTAATTTATCTTCATTTGGGACAGTGGATGGAGGAAATGCCTCAGGGATTGGAGGAGTGATTGGATATTTTACTTCTGATGGGGTAATCACTAATTCTTATTCAGAAAGTTCAATTAAAGGAAGTTGGATGGTGGGAGGTCTAATGGGAGCTAATATGGAAGGTCAAATTGAAAATAGTTACGCAACGGGACAAGTAGAGGGAAATGATTATGTTGGGGGTTTGTTGGGAGCACTTGGAGGCGGGGTAATTAAAAATAGTCATGCAACCGGAAAGGTAACAGGAAAAACAAGTGATGCTGGAGGATTGGTGGGAGCAGTTGAAGGCGGTGAAATTGAAAATAGTTATGCAACCGGCAATGTGAGTGGAGATGGTTCTGGAATAGGAGGATTAGTTGGGTTATTTATGGGTTCAATTAAAAATAGCTACGCACTAGGTGATGTCGGTGGTAAAGATTATGTGGGAGGATTAGTAGGTGGCAGTCTTGACAGCCAGATTGAGGGTAGTTATGCCATTGGGAAAGTAACCGGGAGTGGCGAATATGTCGGCGGTTTAGTGGGTTTTAAATTTGGAGGCAGCGTCAGCAAATGCAGTGCCATTGGAAATGTGACCGGTTTAAATAATGTGGGCGGATTGGTGGGAAAAAATACCTCTCATATGCGTGATGAGGACAGTGATTATTATCCGGCAACAGTGGTTAAATCTTATGCAACAGGAACGGTTAATGGCAATAATAATGTGGGTGGATTGGTAGGAAATAATTTTGATGGACACATAGAAAATACCTATGCTACGGGAAATGTTGTGGCCACTGGCAATAAAGTCGGCGGTTTGGTGGGCAGTTCATCTCGATTTATTATGATCTATTCAAGTGTGATTGATTCTTATTCAACAGGAACAGTGACCGGAATTGATTATGTCGGCGGTTTGGCAGGACATGTTAACGGTGATCCGGTGATAAATTCTTTCACAGTGGGAAAAGTTATTGCCGGAACAGGAAGCACAGGAGTGGGCGGTTTTATTGGGGTGGTGGAGTATGCTTCTGGAAGTAGTTTACCGTCAACCTTCTTAACTAATAATGGCTGGTATGAATATAGTGGAGCACCAAGTTATGGAATCGGAAATGAAGTGGACACAGATGGAACTATGCCAGCGATTTCAGACATTGTGACCTACAAAGAAAGCAATAAAACAGCTTTTTATTCTTCATCATATGGAGTTTATGATGTGGGTGGAACATTGGCCTGGGATTTTAGTACTCCAGTTTGGTATCAGCAAAGCGACGATTATCCTTTGTTGGAAATATCACTGCCATTAAGAATTGGAGCGACAGAAATCTCAACTTTATTTAATAAAGGGGTGTTTATAATTCCGGATGATAAAACAGAAGAAGATACATCTAGTGTAACTTTATCTAAAAAAGTATTTATAAGTGTGGGAGAAACGGCAACTGCGTCACAGGTAACTTTAGAAAAAAATACAGTGATTGCTGAAACTAATAATCAAGATTTTGACGCCGGCCAAATATCGGCAGCCAGTTTGGATAAAAGTTCAGTGCAAAATTTGACAGGCTATACAGCCGATTCTTTATTACAATGGGGAATTCCAGGATTAACTTTAACTTTTGATCTGCCAATAGAAATTAAAATGTATGTGGGGTCGGTCTACAATGGCCAAACATTAAAGATTTTCAGATCGTCAAGCGTGGTGTCGGGCTGGACGACTGATGGATTAATAACGTCAACTTGTATTGTGGTAGGTGATTACTGCACTTTTTCAACCCAAAAAGCGTCGTATTTTACAGCAACAACAGCGATCCCATCTAGCACTTCTTCAACATCATCAACATCAAATTCTTCTTCATCATCTGGGTCATCAGCTTTTGTCTGCACTCAGACATCTCCAGTAATAGCACCAGATTTATTTAAAATTGAAGCAGGAAAAGGAAGTGCGACTCTTTATTTTGCCCCAGTGGCGGGAGCGACAGGATATTCAATTTTGTATGGCTTAAAAGAAGGGGATGAAAGATTTGGAGTGGTGACTGGAATAACAAATAATAACGAAGGAGTGCAAAGTTTTACAATAAATGGCTTAAATGCAGGAACAACTTATTATTTTAAAGTGGCAGCCCAAAAAGGTTGCAGTGCCGGTCCAGGATCTGATTGGATGTCAATTAAAATCGTTAAAGGCGGAGTGATTGGCGCCAGCACCAGTAATAAAACCAGTACCAGCAGTGCCAAAACATTACCGGAAACCGGCACAACTTTGCCAACAATAATTATGACATTAATGTCGGCATCCTCTTTATTGACAGTGAAGGTTTTATTGAGAAAATAGCACATTAATTGGTTTAATATTTGACAAGAATCAAAATAAACGATAGAATTAGTTTGAATTTAAGAAAATTTCCCGTTTTTACTGTTTGTTTTAGGCGAGTCACGCCTCGTCCTCTACATAAGTAATTTATTTTATTGATTATAAATTTCCAAAAAAATGATAAAGAAAAAAACCGATGAGGTTGTTGTGTCGGAACCTATTGTTAAAAACCCACCTGTTTCTGTTGTCGCAGAAACACCCTCCCTTGAAAATGGAGGGCCAAAAGTTGAAGAAAAACCGGTCGTTAAAGAAGAAATAAAACCAGCTGCCTCCGCTGATAGCTCCGTCGAGCCAAAGAAAGATAATAATGCGGCGGTTTTTGTTAAACCAACTGTGGCCACTGATGTAAAAACTGAAGCTCCAAAAACAGTGTATGTTCAACAAACACCACCAACCCAAACTCCAAGACCATCTCAACCACAAGTTCGATATAATCCACCAGCTCCGGTTCAAACCGAGACAATTGTTGGAGCTTTGGAGATTATGCAGGATGGCCAAGGATTTGTGAGACCTAAATTTATTCCAACAATCAGAGATGCTTTTATCGGATCGATGCAAATTAGACGATATGGATTAAGAGCCGGAGATATGATTTTAGGCCAAGCTAAAGCTCCAAAAGAAAATGAAAAATATTGGGCAATGACTAGAATTGATAAAGTTAATGATCTGGATTTGAATCAAATTCAAAATAGACCTGACTTTAAAGATTTAGTGCCAATTTATCCTCAAAAACAGATTAAATTGGAAACTGAGTCTGATATTTGCTCAACTAGAATAATTGATTTATTTTCACCAATTGGATTTGGCCAGAGAGGAATGGTGGTGTCACCACCAAAAGCCGGAAAAACAACTTTATTAAAAGAAATTGCCGCGGGAGTTTCAATTAATTATCCGGAAGCCCATTTAATGGCAGTGCTAGTCGGGGAAAGACCAGAAGAGGTGACTGATATGCAAAGATTTATTAAAGGTGAAGTAGTGGCATCATCATTTGACCAAAAACCAGAAGAGCAAACCAGATCGGCAGAAATTGCCATGGAAAGAGCTAAAAGATTAGTGGAACTTGGCAAAGATGTGGTGATTGTTTTTGACTCAATTACCAGATTGGCTAGAGCTTACAATTTAGCTATTCCAACTTCAGGCAGAACATTGTCGGGCGGTTTTGATCCGGCAGCTTTGTATCCATCAAAAAGATTTTTTGGAGCAGCCAGAAAAATTGAAAATGGCGGTTCATTAACAATAATCGGAACTGCATTGGTAGACACTGGCTCAAAAATGGATGATTTGATTTTTGAAGAATTTAAGGGAACCGGAAATATGGAATTGAGACTGGAAAGAAATTTGGCAGAAAGAAGAATTTTCCCAGCTTTCGATATTTTAAGATCGGGAACCAGAATGGAAAATTTATTATTAGAGCCAGCAGTGATGGCTAAAATTATTTCAATCAGAAGAATGTTTGATGCTTTAGGCAAAGCTGATGAAACTACAGAAATGATTTTGGGCCAAATGGCAAAAACTAAAAATAACCAGGAATTTTTGGATAAAATCGGGAAGAAATAAAAACCCCTCAGTCCTTCGGACAGCTCCCCTTGACAGGGGAGCAAAAGGCCCTTGCCCTGTCAAGGGAAAGGGTTGGGATAGGGTTTAATTAATTGGTATAATAGAGAGCTAATGTCTGATTTAAAAGAAAATATTAATGATGAAATTAAGTTGTGGGGCGAATTCCTTAAAGCACAGGGGAGATTTTTGAATGGATTTGGAAAAAGATTTTTAGGCTGGGCAGAATTTTTGAAGATTTTTATTTCTAAAGGCATGTATCGACAGCGAGGCAGATTTTCTCAGACTTTTATTGGAGCCAGTATGGCAATCTTATCGTTTTTAACAATTCTGTTTTCAAGCCAATTAGAGAATTTAATTAATAGCACTGGCAATAGTGGAGAGGGAAGCACTTATTTAATAATGGCAACAGATGGTAGCAGTGCTGCCGCCAATACTTTGGTGTCAGAATCACCCAAAGGGGAAACAACGGATTATCGGGTGGTGAGCGGAGATACGGTGTCATCGATTGCTCAAAAATTTGGAGTGACAATTGATACGGTGATGTGGTCAAATAGTTTAAAAACAGTGGACTCAATTAAAGTGGGCCAAATTTTGAAAATTTTACCAGTGACAGGAGTGATGTATAAAGTGAAAAGAGGAGAAACTATTTATAGTATTGCTAAGGCTTATCAAGTTGATGCTCAAAACATCATTGATTATCCTTTTAATACTTTTTCTAACGATGAAACTTTTGCGCTGAGCGCTGGACAGGATTTAATGATTCCAGACGGAATTAAACCATCAGAAACAGTTATCGATACAACTAAATATGCATCGAGAACAGTGGCAGCAATTCCGGGAGTGGTGGGTGAGGGTAATTTCATGTGGCCAACATCGGGTAATATTACCCAAAAATTCTCTTGGTACCACAAGGCTGTGGATATCGCTAATCATAGCAATCCGCCAATTGTGGCAGCCCAAGGCGGAACAGTGACTAGTGCTGGATGGAATGCAGGCGGTTATGGTAATTATGTGGTGATTGATCATGGTAACGGTTATTCAACTTTATATGCTCATATGTTGAATAATTCGGTGGTGGTCCATGCCGGACAAGTGGTGAAACAAGGACAAAAATTAGGCACAATGGGAAGCACCGGACGTTCAACTGGAACTCATTTGCATTTTGAAATTAAAAAATCAGGCGGATATTTGGATCCATTAAGCTTACTGAGATAAAGTCGGTGTTAGGGTTAAACCCCCTTAGTCCTTTTTAGTCAAAACCCCTCAGTCCTTCGGACAGCTCCCCTTGATGAAGGGGAGCCATTAAACCCATATATTTCATTTAATAAATATTTAATAATTCGTTAATTTTGGAAGCGAGAATTATGCGGTGAAAGAGGGACTTGAGATATTGTCAAAAAAAATGGTTTAAGTTATGCTGGATCTATGAATACTATTCTTAAATATTTTAACCGCGTGATTTTTTTACTCTTCCCAATCGTATTTATTCCGACAATAACGGATGGTTTTGGCTTGGGAAAAAATATCAGCTTGGCAGTGATGGCTTTTTTGGCTTTGCTGTTGTGGGTGATTAAATTAATAACAGGTAAAGAAAAGACGGTAAAAACCAATAAGCTTTTTTGGCTGTTTTCAGTGTTTACAATTTGGAGTGGAGTGACATTTTTCAGATTGGAAAGTGGAGCAAAAATGATGTCATTGATGTCGCCAATGGGAATGGGAACAGTAATCTCGCTTTTTGTTTTATTTTTTGTGTGGCTTCAAGTTAATGATAAAGAAGAGACTAAAAAACAATTTTTATTTTTAACGATCTCTGGAGTAATAACTGGACTTGTTTCTTTAATTGTCTTTTTATTACCAGCAAGTAAATTGCCTTTATCAATTCCAAAAAGTAATCCGTTGGTTTCAATTGGAGCAAACTGGTCTTTGGCTGGTTCGATTTGGGCTGAGGCAGCTTTGTTTATTTTCCTAGTTTTTGGCTGGCTAAAAACTTTACTTAAAAAAGTAAAGGAAAAATCTGAGTTAAAAACTTATTTGGTTGAAGCAGTGGCAGTGATCTTTTTCTCATTACTATTTTTATTAGATATCTATCGAATTTTTAAGGCAGGATGGACGTTTTTAGATTTTAATAGCGCTTGGGTGATTGCGGCTGAGGCCTTCAAGAAAAATCCAATTTTTGGAATGGGGATCGGTAATTTTATGGAAGCTTTTAATTCATATCGACCAGTGAGTTTTAATTTGATAAAAAATTGGTCCACCACTTTTACTAGCTCATCAATGGGAATTTTGCAAATTTGGACTGAATTAGGAATTGTAGGATTAGTTTTGGTTGGCTATTTGGTAGCAATGGTGATGAAGCTAAAAAAGTCAAATAAATTTTGGAAATTGGCTTTATTTTTAGCAATCTGCTTATTTTTGCCATTCAATTTAGTGACAGTGTTTTTATTGATGTGGATATTGTCAGAAGGAGTGTCTGAAAACAAAGAATCTAAACTGATTTTAAATGCAGGAGAAAAGAATTTTAATGTGATGCCATATTTGGTGGCAATTTTAGTTTTGGCAGGAGTTGGTTTTGGCGGTTATTGGACAACTAGAATTTTCTTGGGTGATTTTTATATGAGAAAGTCATTGGTGGCAGCTGGAAAAAATGATGGAACCAATACTTACCAATTAGCAATTAAAGCCATTGGTTTTAATCCATATGTGGCTAGCTATAGAAAAATATATGCCCAAACTAATTTGTCGATAGCGGAAAATTTATTGAGTAAAACTGATGTTAGTAGTGATGATAAAGAAAAGGCATCAACTTTGGTTCAGCAAGCAGTTCGAGAAGCAAAAGCGGCAGTGGCTTTAGATCAAAAAAACCCAATCTATTGGTATAACTTGGCTGGAACTTACAGATCCTTAGTGGGCTATGTGGATAGTTCAGCTGATTGGAGCTACCAAGCTTATCAGCAAGCTATAATTTTAGATTCGGCTAATCCAATCTATTATTTAGATTTTGGCGGATTACTTTATTCAGCTAAAGAATATGAGTCAGCTGAGAGAGCTTTTGAACAAGCGACTACAGCTAAGTCTGACTATGCTAACGCTTGGTACAACTGGGCTTATGCAGCCAAACAGCAAAATAAAATGAGTGCCGCGGTGACTAGATTAGAACAGGCATTAAAATTAGTGCCAAATGAATCATCTGATTATGAAGCAGCGGTTAAAGAATTGGAAGTGTGGAAAGCAGAATTAGCAAAAACCACAACCCAAGCCCCAGAACAGCCAGCAACTACAGATCAAAATCAGAAAGCTCCGGAAGCAAAGAAATCAACTGATTTAGCACCACCAGCAGTTACCGGTACAACAACAGCTCCAGTAACAACTCCAACTGCAGAAGAGACTTTGGCTCCACCAGCAACACAAGTGACTGGAACCATGACACAACAATAATCAAAATCCACCCCTACCCCTCCTTTGACTTAAAGGAGGGGATCTTTATTTTTAATTAAAACCTCTCTGTCACTTCGTGACATCTCCCTCCTCTAAAGAGGATCTTCGACTTACAAAAGGGAGAAGTCTTTCTAATATTTTGTCAAAATTATTTAAAACTTCATCATTGGTAAATCTTATGGTTTGAATGTTTACAGATTTTAAATAATTATCTCTTTCTAAATCATAACTTTTCTTTTTATTATGAGAGTCACCGTCTATCTCAATACATAATAATAATTCTCGACAATAAAAATCTAAGATAAATCTAAAAATAGGTTTTTGTCTGACAAATCTATATTTACTTTTTCTTAAAAATTGCCACATTACAGATTCTGCTTCTGTTGGTTTATTTCTGTTTATTTTAGAAAGAATTCTTAATTCCTCTAAATATCTAAGATGGCCACGTTGAGTTATATAATTTTCTTCTGTAATTTTCATTACAAATATTATATATAAGATACCCTCCTTTTTTAAGGGAGGGTGCTCCGATTTTTATCGGAGCGGGTAGGTTTAAAAAAAATTAATTAATGATCCACCACTTAAATTCAATATCTTCGGAGATGGAAGAATCGAGGCCGACAGTAAAAGATTTATCGGATTTGGAAAGGACTTGGAGGCTCTGATTTTTGCCACCTTTTGTAATAGTGACATATACTTGGGAAGTAGAAGAAATATTGTTGTTGGTAATGGTAACTTCTTTTTGACCGGAAGATAAAATGGCGTTGCCGGAAAGAGAATTGGAGTCAGTTTGGCTGGCAACAGAAATAGATTTATCTTCTTCTGGGGCAGCGACAATTAGGCCACCGTTAGCCATGGCCTGAATGGTTGGAGAATCAACAGTGGAGGGTAAATCAGTGGTGGAATCGGGGAGAGAAGTGGAAGAATCAGCAGTAGAAGAAGCATTAGGATTTTGAGCCACAAGTTTTTCGAGAGCCGATTTTTCAGACTCAACTTCGGTTTTTTGAGCTGGGTCAGTGACTAAAGTAATTAATTGATTATAAGTTTCTAAGGCTTGAGAGAGGAGGCCAGCCTGCTGTTGAATTTTGGCAAGATCGTAAAAATTTTGGGCTTTGGTAGGCTCAAGAGAAACGGTCTGTTTTAAATAAATAATGGTTTTGTTGGCATCGCCCTTTTTGGCATAAAGATTAGCAAGGGAACGAGTGACAGAAGCAGAACTAGAATTTAATTTAAAAGCGGAGGCAAAATCGGATATAGATTGATCTATAAGGTCGGGTTTTGAATCAATAAGAGCCTGATAAATGGTGCCACGTTGCTGATAGCCACGATAATCGTCTGGAAACTCTTTTATGGCCTCAGTTGCGGCTAAAATTGAATTGTTTAATAATTCGACGGTGGCTTGGCTGTCGGTGGTAGTAGTCTGCTGAGAAACAGCCTGAGAGAAATATTGCTGTGATGTTAAAAGATAATGTTGGATAGATTTAGGTACTTGGGTGGGGGTGACAGAAACATCGGAAGGAATGTTTTTGTTGGCAGATGAAACAGAAGTAGAAGTTGGGCTGTTACCTTTTAAAAGAACGAGACCACCGAAAGAAAGAAGAGTTAGACCGGAAATGGAGAGAAGAGGAAAAACAGGTAGAGTCTTTTTTGGGTCTAAACCCCTCTGTCCTTCGGACATCTCCCCTTGAGGAATGGGAGACTTTAAGCCATCGGTTTCGGTAGCTTCAATTTCAAGAGTGGGTGGGGTAATTGGTTCTGGTGGAGTTAAACCCTCTGTCGATAAATCGACATCTCCCTTGACAGGGCGATTATTTTGTTGGGGTTGGGCCGGTGTTTCAACAGGTTGTGGAGTAGCTAAATCGGCAAGCTGATTTTTACTGACAGTATCTTTGGAATCAACTTCAATGCCTAAATCTTTAAGTTTTTGGATTTCTTCTGAAGTAAATTGTTGAGGCATATATTTAGTATAGATTAAATTTTTAATTTTTATTTTTTTAACTAATTTCTCGTTACGTATTTTTTCTTTGCGTGAATACTGGCGTGTTCAAAGCACGAAAAAATAGTAACTTCAAAATTTATTTTATTTAACTTATTCATATTAATTAATAATCCACCAATTGATATCAATGTTTTTATCAAGGTAATTATCAAGAGCAATGGTGAAGTAATTTTGAAGAGAAGGATCGGCAAGCAATTCAGCCTCAGAATAAACCATTTTGGTTTTAATGTAAGGAACCTGATTGTTGGTGGAGCCGACTGGAGTGAGGTAGACCATGGAGTTGGCGGTGAGCTTATTATTAGTGATGACAATTTCAGTTTTGCCGGCTGGAAGGGTGGCAGTGCCAGCAGTGGCATTGGAAGTTAATTTAGCAGAAGAAGTAGCAATGGCACCGAAACCAGATTCAGCAATGATAATTTGGGCAGAATCGGTGGCAACTTTAATTTCTTTAGAATTTATTTCAGTGGCAGTTAATTTGTTAGCCTGGATTTCATCAGCAGTGATTAAACTGGCCATGAGAGAGCCGGAAACTTTAAGATTACCGGTAATTTCAACATTGCCATTTTCAGCGATGACTAAAGTGTCACCCATGATGTGGACTGATCCAGTATTGGATGGCTGGATATAGAGAGCGGTGTTGGCAGTTTCAAGATAATTGTCTTGGATGGCAATTTCACCAGCAGTGAAAGTTCCAGAAATGAAAGCATTGCCAAGTTGAGTGTCACCGCTGACAGCCAGTTTGGCGCCGACAATTAAATTATTGGTTAATTCAAGATCACCGGTGATTTTGGCAGAGTCACTGGCAATGTTCATTGACCAGGCAGATGATTGAGAAAGAATGGAAGTACCAGTGATGGCAGAAGAAGTGGCTGGTTTATTGTCAACTAATTTTTTAAGTTCGTCACGGAGAGCAGAAACTTTGGCAGTCATAAGATCACCAATGGAACCTTCTTTACTAATAATGTTGTCAGCATAAAGAGTGGAGACAGTGGCGTCTTTGGCAGTCAAATTTTCAGTGTCGATGGAAGTGCTTTGGATGTCATTTGAAACTAAAGTGTTAGTTTCAATAGAAGTAGCTTGAATATCAAGAGCAGTAAGGTGATCAATGTTAGCTTTTGGTGAAACGATTTTTTCAGCTACCATATTTTTAGTAACAACATTAGTGGCGGAAAGCAAACCAGTCTGGATTTTAGCAGAGATGATTTTGTTGAATTGAGAAATTCGAGAAACAGTGTTGCCAAAAGAATCATTTAAAGAATAAGTGGCAGATTCGATTTCATTTTTAGCACCAGTGTAACCAAGAGAAGCGAGAACTTCATCGGAAATGTTGTAGTCGATGTTGACTTGGCCAGCGGAGGTAATGCTTAAGCCATCACTTAAAGAATCAATTTGAGATTGCTGTTCTTGGATGCCTCTAACTAAATAAGGAATAAGGTTGGTGGTTTTAATACCAAGCATGCCGTTTTCATTGACAGTGACTAAATTTGGCAAAACTTCCTGAATATCTTGAGCGATAAAACCATCTTCATCTTTAGAGCCAGTGATGTAGTCAAAAGAAGCTGGTTTAAGCTGATTAATAATGTCGAGAGCATTGATGCTGCTGTCAGAATAATATTCAATATTTTCTTTTAATCTACGATCGGAACCATAAGTCCAGGAAGCGGCATTAAGGTAGCCGGTGCCGTTGATGTTTAATTTATAAGAACCTGGAGTGGTGGTGCCAATACCAACGTTGCCACCAAAAGTTTGTAAACTAAGAGTACCGGCTGAAGAAAGACCGGCTTGTCCTGTTTGAAGAATAATAGCGCGATTTGCATCGGTGGCGCTTCCCAATAAAGCAGCATTTAAACCAAATGGATTTGAAGAATCGGTTGAAGAGAGAACAATACTGCCCCACCGAACTGTTGTATCTGTTTTAGAATAAGGTTCAGCTACATGAAATAAAGATTGAGGGTTCGCTGTTCCAATGCCGACAGAACCTGCAAGATAAGTATATCCAGTGACACTGAGATTTCCTATAATTCGAGCACTATCAGCTGCTAGACCAAATTTTTGATCTGAAGCGCCATAGTATCTATAGAAACCTTGGCCATTGCCAGCAACAGCATAAATGTAGCCTTGTCCAGCATAAACGATGCCACCTCCGGTGTAGATAATCCCAGGAGCAGAAGCTAAGGTTGTCCAGGAATTAGTGGCAATGTTATAGCGGTAGAAGTTGGCGTTATTACCTCCGAGAGTGAAGTAAAGATAATTGCCGCCTGGGTAAGCAAAAGAAGCACCATAATGAGGGGTAGAAGGGGGAGCAGTTAAAGCTGACCAGGTATTAGAATTAATGGAATATTTATAGAAGACATTGGAATTACCAAAAGTAGCATAGATGTAATCACCATTAGCATAAGCTAAAGTGGTTCCGTAGTATTGTGCATATGGAGAACCAGATATGCTAGTCCAAGAATTACCTGAGATAGAGTATCTATAGAACGAAGAACTGGTGCCACCAGGCATAAAGTAGATAGAGTCAAGACCATCATAGGCAGTGCTGACACCATAGCTAATATTTATACCAAGAGAGGAATTAAGGTAGTTGGTCTGTGTCCAAGAGTTAGTAGAAATTGTATATCGATAAATGAAGGAATATCCATTACTAAGGTACATGAAAGCATAGAGATAATCACCACCAGTGTAGGTTAAAGAAGCGTAAGAAACAGTACCATAATCAGTTGGGAAATTAGCCATTTGAGCCCAACTATTGGTAGATTGGGAATATCGGTAAAGATAATAATTAGCACCATACAAAGAATAGATGTAGTCATCATTAGTAGAGACACTAGCACCACCATTAGTTTGTGAAAAAGGTACTTGAGCAATATTGCTAGTCCAGGTATTAGTAGGAAGTTTAGGAACAGAAGAGGTTAAACCATAGGAATCAACAGATAAAAGTGAAGTACCACCAGCATTGTAATAGTTAAAAGCATTGGAACCGATGCTTAATTGAGTCGTACCTGAAGAATTGTAGTAGTTGAAAGTATTGCTGGCCAGGTTAAGTCTCTGAACTCCAGCAGTGGCAAAAGAGAGGGAATCGGCAGCAGCCAAATACATACCAGTATTAGTGTCTGAAGTAAAAGTGAAAGCAGGGGCACCAGCAGAACCGTTGGCAGCAAGATGGATACGGCTGGAATTGATAACAGTGGTGCCAGCAATTTGGATGTCTCCGGAAACAAGATTAAGAGAATCACCTGAAGCTAAATCAAGACGATTAGTGGTGCCTCGGTAAAGTTGTGTGTCAGCTCCGAAGTTAAGAGGATAGCTGGAAGAAGAATCAGTGAGAGTTACAGCTCCGCGAATAGTGGTGGTATCGGTGGCAGCATCGCCAAGAGTAGTACTAGTGGCAGTAACGATTTGACCGGAAGAGTTAACCACAGTATTACCGGCAACTGTCAAATTACCGGAAACGATGTTAAAAGAATCTCCTGAAGCTAAATCAAGGCGATCAGCGGTACCTCGGTAAAGTTGGGTGTCGGTTCCAAACCTGAGAGGATAAGTGGAAGAAGAATCTGTAAGAGTGACAGTTCCGCGAAGAGTGGTGGTGTCGGTGGCAGCATCGCCAAGAATTGTATTACCAGCAACAGTAAGGTTAGAAGTAATATTAGTGGCAGCTAAAGTGGTACCACCAGCCACACTAAGATTGCCGGAAATGGCAACATTTCCAGTGATATTAGCTCCATCAGTCATGGTTTTGAAGCCAACTTCTGAAGCGCCATAGTATCTATAGAAACCTTGGCCATTGCCAGCAACAGCATAAATGTAGCCTTGTCCAGCATAAACGATGCCACCTCCGGTGTAGATAATCCCAGGAGCAGAAGCTAAGGTTGTCCAGGAATTAGTGGCAATGTTATAGCGGTAGAAGTTGGCGTTATTACCTCCGAGAGTGAAGTAAAGATAATTGCCGCCTGGGTAAGCAAAAGAAGCACCATAATGAGGGGTAGAAGGGGGAGCAGTTAAAGCTGACCAGGTATTAGAATTAATGGAATATTTATAGAAGACATTGGAATTACCAAAAGTAGCATAGATGTAATCACCATTAGCATAAGCTAAAGTGGTTCCGTAGTATTGTGCATATGGAGAACCAGATATGCTAGTCCAAGAATTACCTGAGATAGAGTATCTATAGAACGAAGAACTGGTGCCACCAGGCATAAAGTAGATAGAGTCAAGACCATCATAGGCAGTGCTGACACCATAGCTAATATTTATACCAAGAGAGGAATTAAGGTAGTTGGTCTGTGTCCAAGAGTTAGTAGAAATTGTATATCGATAAATGAAGGAATATCCATTACTAAGGTACATGAAAGCATAGAGATAATCACCACCAGTGTAGGTTAAAGAAGCGTAAGAAACAGTACCATAATCAGTTGGGAAATTAGCCATTTGAGCCCAACTATTGGTAGATTGGGAATATCGGTAAAGATAATAATTAGCACCATACAAAGAATAGATGTAGTCATCATTAGTAGAGACACTAGCACCACCATTAGTTTGTGAAAAAGGTACTTGAGCAATATTGCTAGTCCAGGTATTAGTAGGAAGTTTAGGAACAGAAGAGGTTAAACCATAGGAATCAACAGATAAAAGTGAAGTACCACCAGCATTGTAATAGTTAAAAGCATTGGAACCGATGCTTAATTGAGTCGTACCTGAAGAATTGTAGTAGTTGAAAGTATTGCTGGCCAGGTTAAGTCTCTGAACTCCAGCAGTGGCAAAAGAGAGGGAATCGGCAGCAGCCAAATACATACCAGTATTAGTGTCTGAAGTAAAAGTGAAAGCAGGGGCACCAGCAGAACCGTTGGCAGTGAAGAGGTTACCTGAGAAAGTTCCGTCACCAATAACTTGAAGGGCACTGGTTGGATTAGTGGTACCAATACCAACGTAAGTACCAGTGAAACCAATTTTAGTGCCGTTAGTAGTCCACTGACTGCCAGCACCGCCAGTAATAGGAACACCATTTTGAAAAATGGTTCCAGCATTGATGGTTCCACCAACGTCAAGAGTATATCCAGGATTAATATTATTAATACCAATTCTGCCTGATGATTCATATAAAATGGAGTTTCCGAGAGAGGTGGAAGTAGTAAATTTAGGAAGATAATTAGTGGTACCAGAAACAGAAGAACCAGAAGTTCCAATGGCGAGACCGTTCCACATTAAAGTGCCATTATTATTGTAAAGAGTATAGTCAGTTGAAGCTGGAACAGCACTATTAATGTACATACCAGCATAGCCACCATTGGTGCCGGCTAAAGTGAAAAGCTGTTTAGGATTGGTAGTACCAATACCGACAGCGCCTTCAAAAATGGCAGCAGTTCTAGGTGTACCAGTGAAGCTAGTAGTAGTAGTGCCAGTGTCAAAACTCCAAGAAATAGAAACCAAACCTGAACCAGTTCTGGCACCAGCAGTGTTAGTTTGATTTGTACCGGCGTTGTATGAACCGCCGCCGCCGCCGCCATAACCAGAAGATAGACCACCAGAACCACCAGAGTAACCGCCGCCGCCGCCGCCGGCAACGTAACTATTACCATGAGCACCACCACCACCACCAAAACCACCAATAACGCCGGCAGTAACACCAGCACCACCGGTACCACCATTAACAAAAGATAACCCACCAGAAGGAGGATTGCCCCAAGTGGAATTGCCACCATCACCAGTTAAACCGCTGCCAGAAGCACCATAGGATCCAGAACCACCAGAACCACTAGAACCAGCTGTACCAGAACCAGAACCGCTACCCAAGGTTCCAGAAGTACTAGTAGTAGCATTAACACCGGCACTATTATTAGAACCACCACCACCACCACCGGCAACGATATAAGGAGTATTACTTGAATTGGTGATAAAAGTTCCACCTCCACCTCCAGCTTCATAAGTATTACCTAAACCTTGTTGACCGACTAAAATTTTAAGTTGTGTACCGGCAGTAAGATAAACATCACCTTTAATTCGAGCTCCTAAACCACCAGTGTTCATACCATTACCGCCTTGAGCTCCATAAGCATCGATAGTATAAGTACCTGTGTTTGGTACTGTCCAAGTTCTAATTGTACCAGTCTGTCCAGTACTAGTTGGGCTAAAAGAAGTGGAGCCAACGGCATAAACAGTTGTTCCTACTGCAACAACATCAGAGCCAATATTAATATGAAGACCAGCCAGAGGATTGGTAGTGCCAATGCCAACTTTACCTTCAAAAATAGCGGCAGTTTTAGGCATAGATGCAATGGAGGTAGTGGTAACACCAGTGTCGGCCACCCAAGTTATTTTGGCTAAACCAGCTCCGGTTTGAACACCAGCAGTATTAGTTTGATTTGAACCAGCGTTGTAAGAACCGCCACCGCCAGCTGGAGGAGTATTACCCCAGGTACCGGAAGCACCGCCACCTGAATAACCACCACCACCACCAGCAGTGAGACCACCACCACCACCACCACCAAAACCTCCATCACCACCACCCCATGAATCAAAATTTCCACCAATACCGCCATTAATAAAAGAATTACCACCATAAACGTTTCCACTAGCACCGCCATTTCCAGTAAAACCAGCGCCACCACCACCATATGATTGAACAGTACCGCCATTTCCACTAGCACCACCAGCGCTGCTTAGTGAACCATCGATCATACCGTAGCCACCAGTAGTTGTTAAGACAGCATCATAACCAGTACCACCATAACTTGAAGAGCCGCCAGCACCACCACCACCACCGGCAACAATTAATGGAGTTGCAGTTGCATAACTTGTTCCTTTAGCAATGAAAGTACCACCACCACCACCGTTACCACCATAGTTATTACTAACAGAAGGTTGACCTTGCTGACCAACCAAAATTTGCAGAGTTTCACCAATATTTAAAGCAACAGTACCTTTAATGTAAGCACCTTTACCACCATTATAGCCAGCAGAACTATTACTACCTTGGGCGCCCCAAGCTTCAATAGTATAAGTACCATTACCTGGAGCTTTGAAAGTAATGTAACTACCAGAATAACCAGAGGAAGTAGGATTAAAAGTGGTGGTGCCAGTGCTGTAGACAGGATTAGTAATAACAGTGGCAATGGTACCGGATTCATAAACATGAAGCTTAGCTATAGGACTGGTGGTGCCAATACCAACGTTGCCGGTAGTATTTAAAATTAAAGCTCCAGTGCCATTACCACTATAAAGATAACTTTTGGTGCTATCCGCAAAAAGATAAGTACCATGAGCAAGAGTGGAATCGACAACACCTAAGCCACCAAAGAAATCACCATCAACAGATTGAGTTATTTGGAGTTTACCATAGATAGGATTAGTGGTACCGATGCCGACATTACCACCAGATTTGATAGTAAGACGGTCACCGCCCCAGTCGCTAAATTGAGCAATTACTCCAGCAGACGAACTATAGTTTGTACGAACATAAAGACCTTTATAATTAGCGTCGTTTTGATCATTGTTGATGGTGACAAGATAACCAGTTGTTCCTATACCGGATTGATAAATGTGAAGTTTACTGGTTGGATCAGTGGTACCGATGCCGACATTACCACCGTTTAGAATAGCCATTCTGTCAAGTCCGTTGGTTAAAAATTTTATGCCGCCACTAGTGGTAGTATTTACAAGAACTAGATCAGAATATCTTCCATAGACTTGAGTATCTGAACCTGAATTAAGTCGAATGTAAGCTGTTTTTGAAAAATTTTTCAAAGCAATTTGAGTGCCGGCATTTGCTTGATCAGAAGCATTTTCAATAAGGGCACCAGTGTATGAGTTGGTCGCATTAGTGTAAATATGAAGTTTTGATGTTGGATCAGTGGTGCCGATGCCGACATTGCCAGAAGTGTTTAAAAATAAATTATTATTCCAACCGGAAACAGTGCCTGTGGTGGAAGAGCTAACGCCAAGCAAGAGACCATTGTTGAAATTTTGAATTCTAGAGGCAGCACCGGAAAAAATATGACTGTTAGTAGAGTCATTATAATTAAAACGAAGAGAACCAGTTGAAGTAAGAGAAAGACTATTTTTGTCAGGCTGGGTGTTGGCAGGAATAAAACCATAAAGAGTGTTGCCAATGTCTAAGAATTTTTGGGCCATTAAATTGCCATTAAGTGTGGCACCAATGGAAGAACCGATGGATAAAGTATAAAGAGGATTAGTGGTGCCGATGCCGACATTACCATTACTGCCCGATATTGTTAAACGATTAACACCGTCTTTGTAGAAAGAAAAATTGGTATTGTCACCAGCACGACCTGTGCCTACTAACCATTCGTCACTTCCGGCTGTAGCAAACCGAATTAAGGCGTCGGATGACACAGAACCGCGATCTAATCTTAAAGAGACAAAATCAGGTGAAGCTATAATAGCAGCAGGATCGCCAGATCCAGCGTTAGCAAGAATGTGAAGTTTGGTTTGAGGATTAGTGGTGCCGATGCCGACATTACCATTAAGACTAGAGCCAATACCTTGAAAATAAATGTTATTTCCTGAGGTTGTCCATTGGCTAGAACCACCACTACTTAAATCAGCCCAAGATAAACCAATACCAGTACTAACTAAAACTTGTCCAACAGAACCAGTAAATCCAGTGCCAACAAATAATTGACCAGTTAATTTAATGTCACCAGCAACGTCTAAAGTTTTGGAAGGGGCAGTGGTACCAATACCGACATTACCATTGTTTAGGGTAGAAATAAGGTTTTTGGTTGGAGTATTAACAGAAAAAAGAGTCGAAAGTGGATTGCCAATAACAGAAGATGAAGTAGTTTCAATCACAATATCATTGATATTATCGAGAATAGGAGCCCCGGAAACAGATAAATTTTTATAATTAAATTGGTCTCCATTTGAAATACCAATCACAGGATTAATACCGCTATTTCCAACACCATACTTGAACACAATTTTACCGGTGGAAAAAAGAGTCGCAGAAAAATTGACAATATTATTAACATAAGGTACACCGAATCTTTGTCCACGCCAACGGAATGTAACTTGATTAGCAGTGGAAGAATCAATATAAATATCTTCGTCTGATTGGCCAATACCATTGGTTACTAAATCAGCACCTAAAATGGAAATTACTTTATAAGTGGTTGTTGATAAAGTTTGAGTACTGGGAGTACAAGAAGGGGATAAACAAATAAAACCATTATTAGAGACATAAACACTGCTAATTCCAACTCCAAAGAAAGGAAAGGTAAAAGGTAAAGTGTAACCATATTGATTATCATCGGCTTTCCAATTTTGACCGGTGCCACCAATGTCAAATGTGTTGGTGCTGGTTTGTGACTCGCCAATACTAAAAATATTAATGGAAGCAGAGTAATCAGTATCTCCTACAATTTGAAGTTTGGCTTGAGGATTAGTAGTGCCAATACCAACATTACCATATGAAGTAAAGAGTGAAGTGGTAATTTTATTCATTAAAATGGAAAGAGTTGATGTTCCATTGGTTATAGCTAAATCGTTTTTATTATCGCTATTAAAATCACCAATAGTAACAGAATATGGATTAGCGCCAGTAATGTAATCAACCTTAGTAGCAAAAGTACCATCGCCATTATTAGTAAAAATAGAAACAGATGAAGATCCATTATTAGCTACAGCCAAATCAGCTTTACCATCATTATTTAAATCATTGATAGCGATAGAATATGGATTAGAACCAGTGGCGTAATCAACCTTAGTAGCAAAAGTACCATCGCCATTATTAGTAAAAATAGAAACAGATGAAGAACTTTGATTAGCTACAGCTAAATCAGCTTTACCGTCACTATTTAAATCGCTGGCAGATACAGAATTTGGACTAGCACCAGTGGTGTAATCAACCTTAGTAGCAAAAGTACCATCGCCATTATTGATGAAAACAGAAACAGAAACAGAACCGGTATTAGCTACAGCCAAATCAGCTTTACCGTCACTATTTAAATCACTGGCAGATACAGAATTTGGACTAGAACCAGTGGTGTAATCAACTTTTGAAGCAAAAGTGCCATTGCCATTATTGATGAAGACAGAAACAGAAGAGCTGCCGTTATTGGTCACAGCCAAATCAGCTTTACCATCATTATTTAAATCATTAATGGCGACAGAATATGGAGTAGAGCCAGTGGTGTAATCAACTTTTGAAGCAAAAGTACCATTGCCATTATTGATGAAAACAGAAACAGAAGAAGAATTAGTGTTGGTAGCAACTAAATCAGGATAACTATCACCATTAAGATTACCAGCAGAAATTGCTATTGGGTTTGAACTAGTAACTAAACTACTTTGAGGATTAAAGATACCAAAAGTATTATTGATAAAAACAGAAACAGACGAAGAATTTTGATTAGCCACAGCCAAATCAGTTTTACCATCATTATTAAAATCACTGGCAACGATAGAACGAGGAGTGGATCCAGTGGTGTAGTTAGTAAGACTAAAATTGGAATCAATATTTAAGCTTTTAGCTTGGATATTATTGATATTGGTTAAATTACCATCAACCGTAAGTCTTTTAACTCCACCAGTGCCAAGACCACCACTAGAATTTAAATAATCGTTTGAGCCTGAAGTCAGGCTAATATTATTGGTAAAAGCGATATCGGAAGTATTGGTTAATTTAACAACATCACCATCAGTCGAAATAAGAGACTTGGATTGATTTAATAAAACAGAAACGGCAGAAAGAGAACCATTGGCATTGGCAACAGCTAAATCAGTTTTACCGTCACTATTCAAGTCACTAGCAACAACAGACCATAGATTAGCATTAACAGGATAGTCATTTTTAGGGGCAAAAGTACCAAAACCATTGTTTATCAAAACAGAGACAGAAGCAGAACTAGCATTGGCAACAGCTAAATCAGGGTATCTATCACCATTTAAATCACCAATAGCAACAGATCGAGGATTAGCGCCGGTAACATAATTAACTTTAGGAGCAAAAGTGCCATTGCCATTATTGATGAAGACAGAAATGTTGGAAGATCCAAGATTAGCTACAATTAAATCAACTTTACTATCACCATTTAAATCACCAACAGAAGTAGATATCGGGTTAGAACCAGTGGTGTAATCAACCTTAGTAGCAAAAGTACCATTGCCATTATTTATAAAAACAGAAACAGAAGAAGAACCATTGTTAGGCACAGCTAAATCATTTTTACCATCACCATTTAAATCACCAATGGAAGCAGTTCGAGGAGTAGTTCCGGTAACATAATCAACCTTAGTAGCAAAAGTACCATTGCCATTATTGATGAAAACAGAAACAGAAGAAGCTCCGCTATTGGTCACAGCTAAATCATTTTTACTATCACCATTTAAATCGCCGGTAGAGACAGACCATGGATTAGAGGCGGTGGTGTAATCAACTTTTGAAGCAAAAGTGCCATTGCCATTATTGATGAAAACAGAAACAGAAGAAGCGCCACTATTAACCACACTTAAATCGGGATAATTATCACCATTTAAATCGCCAACAGCAACAGATCGAGGAGTATTGCCAGTGGCGTAATCAACCTTAGTAGCAAAAGTACCATTGCCATTATTGATGAAAACAGAAACAGAAGAAGCACCATTACCAGTGGCAGTAGCCAAATCAGGGTATCCATCACCATTTAAATCGCCAGTAGCGATAGAAAAAGCACCAAATCCGATGGGGTAGTCAACCTTGGAGGTAAAAGCACCATAACTAGCAACATTTAGATTTTTGGCTAAAAGATTATTAATATAGGCAGTAGTGCCGACAGTTAGGGCATAAAGAGGATTAGTGGTGGCAATGCCAATATTTCCAGTGGTGCCGTTAATAAAGAAAACAGAAGTGCCACCAATGGTCAAATTAGTATTTTCAGTTAAAGCGCCACCAAGCTTAAAAGTATTACCAGATAAAGATAAACCATTACCAGCGGAATAAATGAAAGCACCAGTCTGACCGATATTAACAATATCGGCAGCGTGAAGTCCATCCAAATAATCAGCATTTAAATTAGTGACTAAATTAGTGGAACCAACTGAAACAAAAGTGCCACCAATGGTAAGATTTTTAGTTAACTGAGCATTAGAATTAAGATAAATTTGGCCAGCATTAGCAGCAGTAAAATTAAGATCTAAATTAGCATATGGACTTTCAGTCTGAATATAAAGGGGTGCTTGAGATCGAATGTAAGAGGCAGTGGAATTAGTAAAATTTAAATCATAAGCAATGGAAACATCACCACTGGAGAGGAAAGAAGTTGGATTATAGAAAGTATTGCCGGCGCTGGAGAATGAAGCAAAAGTGGATCCACCATCAGAAAAAGTCAAAGAAAAACCAGAAAAACCAATGTTGGTATTTTGGGAAAGAGTGCCGCCGAGTTTAAATGTATTGCTGGATAAAGATAAGCCATTGCCAGCAGAATAAATAAAGGCACCGGTTTGACCGATATTAATAAAATTAGAAGCATGGTAACCATCCAATAAATCAGCATTTAAATTAGTGACTAAATTTTGAGAACCAACAGAAACGAGTGATCCGCCAATGGTTAAGTTACCAGTAATATTTCCATTGCCAATTACATGTAATTTAGAAGTTGGATTTGTGGTGCCAATGCCGACATTGCCATTCACTGCCAATTTAGCTGTTCCTGGATCTCCGTATCCAATGCCAACATTACCACCATTCAAAATAGTAACAGCAGTGGCTGAACCTGGACGCAAGAAGATTGAATTTCCAGAACTGGAATCTAAATATAAGGCACCTAAACTTCTGAAAGCATAGCCGCTTTCAGTGAGAAGATCTCGACCGAGAATGTTTCCAGCAACTTGTAATTTTTGTGTTGGATTAGTAATACCGATGCCGACATTGCCATTAGTGGAACCAATAAAGAAAGCGGAAGTACCACCAACAGTTAAATTAGTATTTTCAGTTAAAGCTCCACCGAGCTTGAAAATATTACTAGAAAGAGTTAAGCCTGAGCCAGCAGCGTAGGTAACACCAACACCAGAATTTGGAGCCCAATATGAATTACCTGAAGAATCAGAAGTAAGAATGTAACCATTAGAAGCGCCTTGAGGTAAAGTGAGAGTACCTCCAACATTAACATTACTGGAATCCAAAATAATTTTGCCGGAGTTGTAAGTTTTTAAAGTTAAATTACTGGAATTAAAAAGCTCGCCAGCATTAATAGAAAAAGGGCCAGCAGTATTAATATTGGACCCGAGAGAATTAGTAAAATTCAAATCATAGGCAAGAGAGACATCACCACCAGAAAGAAAAGAAGTTGGATTGTAGAAAGTATTGCCAGCACTGGAGAAAGAAGCAAAAGTGGAACCACCATCAGAAAAAGTTAAAGAAAAACCAGAAAAACCAATATCGGTATTTTGGGAAAGAGTGCCGCCAAGTTTAAAAGTATTACCAGATAAAGATAAACCATTGTTAGCAGAATAACTAACACTATTAATCCAAGCAGGAGTGCCGCTGCCATTACTCATTAAAATCTGACCACTGGTGCCAACACCGGTATTAGCCAATCTTGTTCCATTACCATAGATAATTGATCCAGATGTTGCTAGTGTGCCGTCAAGCAAATTAAGCTCTGAAGCACTGCTGGTGAGGAGAGTGTTACCGATTGATATATTAGCAGGACTTAAAGTGCCACCAATAAAAGTGTTGCCATAAGCGTCGACAGAAAAACGGGAAGAAAGGAGAGTAGTGCCAATGTTGTAATTGCTGAAATTAATGAAATTGTAAGCACGGTTAGTGTTATTAATTGAAGCATTGAAGAGATTGCCAGAAGTAAGGTTAGCATTAGTGGCATTAATAAAACCATCGGAAACACCAGTACCTTCAGTAATTAGTTTAATTTGACCATTAGCATCAGGGTTAATAGTAATATTGCCACCAGAGCCGTCAGTAGCTTTAATCAAGACAGCCTGGCCTTCAATACCGAGAGTGCCGGAAGTTGATTTAATGGTAGGAGAAGTCTCGCCAAGGTTAATATTACCAAGGCTATCAATAACTAGCACTGTGTTCTTAGTACCGCTAGCAGATGGAGGAAGACCTTGCAAAGTCTCTGAATTCAAAGCGTATCCAACAGTAGCAATTTGCTGGCGGGGACTCATGGTTTCACCACCGGCAGTGATTTCTAGCCAGACTTCAGCATTTTCAGAAAAGACAGAGGAAGGAATAGTGGTGCCGTGACTTTTACCAATAGTGACAGAGAAGATCCCATTAGCATCTGGAATAACGGTCTGGCTATTGCCAATTTGAGAAGTGTAAAGAGTAGTGCCGGCTCCCATAGTGCCAGTGTTGTAAAGTCTAAAAACTATATTTGTAGAAGATGTTATAGGATTACCCGATGAGTCAGTTAAACGACCTTGGAAAGATAAAAAACGGCCACCAGTAATCATGGCGGAAGCAGTTGAATAAGCTAGATTTTGCTGAGATTGGAGAATGGCTTGGCGATAGAGAGTGAAACCTAAACCAGTGCCGATAGCAAAAAGAGAGAAGATGACAATGTAGCGGAAAAGAAAATTGGAGCCTAATTTATTAACGGCTGGAGGTAATTTTATTTTGGACTTTATTTTAGAGAATAAAGATGGTTTTAATACTGGAGAAACATTATTTGAATTAAACAGAGACGTTTCACAAAACGTCTCTACAGAAGAAATATATTTTTTCTTGACTAAAAATTTTTTAAAAGAAGAGAGAGAGGAAAGTTTGCGCTGGATACTGGCATCAGAAAGATTAGTGCTTTTGAGATAAGCAGCATATTGATCAAAACGAGACTGGTTAAATAAATTATTGAGATCCATCTACCTTTTTATCGATTTGTGCCCAATTAATAAACTGATGAATATCATTGATATAGTTTTTGATAGTCGAAAGAGAGAATTTTTTAGCCTCTAAGTGTTGTTGATATAGTCTGATGGCGTCTTGAAGATCAGCTTCAGGCTGATTTTTTAATGCTTGAGCAAAGGGATTACTAGAAATAAGATGCTGATCTAAGGAAAATTGGAAGAATTTAGAGAGGGAAGCTAGAAAGCGTTTGTAGTTTGGGTCTTGGTTAATGTTTTGAAAATAAGAGGCGAGATTATTTTGATCAAAAATCTTGTCAGTGATTTGATCGAGATCAGGGTTAGTGAAGAGAAAATATTTTTTAAGGTCAACAAGATAGTTTCTGACGGTGGCATCAGAATAAGATTTAGATCTAAGCCATTTTTGGTAAGAAGTAAAAATCGGGGCGGACATAAAAGGACTATTTCCAGAGCCAAACAAAGGTGGCAGCAATGATTAAAAAGGGAACTAACCTTTCGGCTGTCTGATGGAGGTCAATTTTTTTCTGCGGTGATAAAGATTTAGGTTCAGAATTATATATTTTATACATGATTTATATAAATTAATTTTTAGTATATATATAATATCTACTTTTATAAAAAGGCTGTCAATAGGTCTTTTTTGATCATTTCTTGATCTATTTTGATAGTAGTTTTTAGGATTTTTTTGGTTTTAATTTTGATTTTTAAAATTTCACAACCATTAACACAGTGGGTGCACCTACTATCGAAATAGTACAAATGAAATCTAAATATCCTATTTTTAATACCCAATAAAAAAGACTGATGCGGAGAAATGCGGTTTAGTCTAAAAGATATTAAATGATATACTTTATGGGTACAAAGATGATTTTAAAAAGCTGGCCGAAAACGATTTTTTTGAAGAAAAAAAGTTTAAAAAAAATAAACTAATAATTAAAATTAGCTTAGTTTTTTAAAGAATAGAATGAATTATTCTGATCTATTAAGGTTGAGAAAGGGATATTTTGTTATCTTTTTGACAGAAAAATGCCGATTTGGGAGTTAGTTTGATTTTAAAAATTTTGATTTATTGCTGAATATGCCTATTTTAAGGTATTAATTTAAATTAATCAAAGATTAGCACTCGATAGTATTTAGTGCTAAAAAGGAAAACGATATAGTTATCCAGGCAGGGGGGGTAGGGGCTGGTTTAAATTAGGATGATTTGTGCTATTATTTACTAAGATGATCGATATGAAAAAAAACATTCTAATCGGAGCTAGTTTTTTGGTAGGAGCAGCATTAATAATTTATTTAGGAACATCCGTAGTCCCTAAAGTGTTAGTGACTTTAAGCAAGGCAAGTACAGTGCAAACAGTGTCGGCAACAAAAACCTTGTTAATTGGGGAAAAAATATTGGCTCAAGCCGATGGTCAGGAAGAATGTTTAGTAAATGTCTTCGTATTAGATGCTGATGGTAAAGGAATTCAAGGCAAAACGGTTCAATTAAGCGGGCTGGGAACCTATGAAGCCGTAACTAATGAATTAGGTAAGGCTTCGTTTAAATTAAGCACTGAGACGGCAGGGCAATATGATTTGGAAGCGAGCGTGAATGGGGTAAATGTGGGGAAAACGTTGAGGGTGACTTTTAGATAAGGATTAATTAAAACCCTTCCTAAATCCTTCCCTTGACAGGGCAGGACTTGAATTTTATCTTAAACTCCCACTTTGAAAGGGAGTATTTTAGAACCCTTGCCCTGTCAAGGGAAAGGGTAGGGTTAGGGTTTATAGGTTATATTTTTTAATTTTAGATTTGAAGCGAATTGTTTTTAAATGTTTACCTCTGATGTATTTATCCTATTTTTCTTAGCAGACTAACAGTAATTTTGCTAAATGAAAGACGAGTAATGATTGATGGTTAAGAGAAGGGAAAAAGTGATGCTGGAGAATTGTAAAATGGCAGGTGAAAATAGTTTTGTGAGGTATATAGCAAAGAATAATTATAGGTTGATTTTAATTTATGTGAAAATTAAACCTACCCAGTCCGAAAGTCGGACTTTCCCTCCCTTAAAAAAGGAAGGTTTTAAACGATGATTTTTTATAAGATATTAAGCATAAAAAACAGATTGATGAAGAAGATTGCAGTTTTGTTTATTTTTGATGCACTAGAGGGGATATGGAATGGCAATTTTAAGGTGTGATTGCTAAACAAAAGAAATAAAAGTTTCTGTATTTAAAGATGGGGATTTAATTAATTTTTAATAATTAGATATGAAGGGAGAGGAGAGAAATGTAGGGAAAATGACAGAAAAGAATTATGGGTTTTAATTAAAACTAACACTGCCACCATTGTAGAGCTGTTTTACCTGTTCAGCAGTGAGGGCGTAGTTGTAGATGCGAGCATCATCGATTTGGCCTTGAAAAAATTGAGAGGCTGTACTTGCACCTAAAATAAGACTGCCACTAGTGTCAATTGAAAGATTTGAAGATGCAGAGATATTTAAAGGAATTCCGTATACCTTACCATCGAGGTATCTAGTCATATTTCCGTTTCGTTTATAAACAACGATAATTTGATGCCAAATATTATTATTTACGGTAGTTCCATCGGTGCTGGTGTAATTTGTTGAAATGTTGAAACCTAAACGAGACTCAATTTTTCCATCTGCATTCAATCTAAGATAAAATAGCGGATAATCGTAATATTTGCCAAAGATCGTGCCTCGTTGACTAGATGAAGTTTTTATCCATGTAGACATAGAAAAATCGTTGGTTCCAAAATCTAATGATCCATTTGCTGGATCACCAAAGTTTACATAATCATCAATCCCATCGAAATTTAGCGAGGAGTTGGTGTAACCGCTAGCACCATTACCCCAAGCAGTGCCAGAAGTGGTGCAAGTGCCGGCTGAGCTTTGAGTGCCTGAAGGACCGATGTTAATTGATCCAGTATTACCTATTCCTGACGAGTCGTTAATAATGGGTCTTTGGCATTCATCGAGTTTCCACCAGCCAACTGGAGCCCCTTTGTTATAATCATAGGCGACTTGGGCAGGGGTACGAGCATAATTGTAAATTTTAACATCATCGATTTTACCAGTGAGTTTTTCTCCATGAGTAGAACCACCATTAGCTCCAATACAAATGTCGTCGTATATTTTAGGAAGACTGCTGCCAATATTGGTATTTTGAGAGACTAATGATCCATTTAAATACAGACTCATTTTTTGGCCTGATTGAACAGAAAGACAAACATGGTTCCAAGTATTTAAATTTATAGTGGCAGTAGAGGTGGTGCATATTTGGGTAGTATTGTAATAGCAACCCATGATAGTTTTATTTGTATTAATAGCGATCCAATGTTCCCATTGATTAGCATCATCAATCATTACTTGTCGGGTGGCATTAGTAGAAGAATTAAACCAAAGACATTGAGAATAATCGGTAGCAGCAGTAATTGGTGGTGATAATGTTCGTTGAACCCAATTACTATCACCGTTAAAATTTAAGGCACTGCCAGTATTTTTTTTACCGACAGTCCAGGTTGGAGCAGAAGTGCCAGCATTAAAAGTAAAATTATTATTACTACTGGTGTCTTTAGCAATGGTGCCGGTGTTTTCTTCAAAATTCCATTCGGCTACAGGGGAGGCACAATAAGAAGTATCGCCGGGAATGCAATAATTTAAAGAAGTGGTGGTGCCGCCAATGGTTTGATTGGTAGAGCCAAAAGAAATTGCCGATCCTTGATTAAAATCTTGTTTGACTTCATCATCAGTAAGGGCGGTATTGTAAATTTTGACTTCATCAATGTAACCATTAAAAAATAAATTTGGTGAAGTGTAAAAAACTCCAATGTAGGTTTTAGCATTAGATTCGTAACTTATTGCTTGGGTAGAAATACTTTCTTTGATACCGTTAACATATAAAATATTTTGATTAGTAGAAGAGTTGTGGGTAGCAACAATGTGATACCACTTATTTAATGATGGTGTCCAAGTGGTTGTTAGATAAGTTCCACTAATCATGGCTGCTATTTTTTGACTTGTTCCTAATTGTAATCCGAAACCTGTACCCCAAGATGTCATATTACTAATAATCCCCATCCATGATGAAACAAAAGTTGTTGGTTTAACCCAAGCCTCAACAGAGATACTTTGTGGGGTTAAATCTGGTGAAGTTCCAGCATTAACAAAAGAATTAACGCCATTAAAATAAAGACATTTTCCTGATTTACACTGATCTGAATTTTGCCATGAAGGTGTGGTGGAACCAGCTAAGATTGCATCATGTCCTCCAATTGAATCATGTGCAATTAAATCTGAACCCTCATCAAATTTATAATAAGCAATTAATTTAGAATTTAAATCTGGCCCAGTGGAGGATTTGGTGCCAAGGTTGACAGAAGAGCCTTGAAGCGAGCCACGCGAATTATAATCCAATTTAATTTGGGAAGTAGTGCGGGCGTAAGGATAAATCCTGACTTCATCCATGTAACCTTGAAAAAAAACGGCAGGGTTAAGATTACAAAAAGCTCCAAAATTTAATTTATAAGAGCTATTGAAAACATTTCCGGTGTTTCCGGTAATACTAGTGGATTTTTTTAAAACTCCATTTACATAAAGATCAACATTACCATCACGATTATAAGAGGCAACTACATGAAACCATTTATTGGCGCTAAGACTAGTATTGGAATCGTAAACATGCTGATTAGTGCCGCCTGATCCTTGAATATCGGCTGAAAATTGATTGGTATTACTAATGGCTAAGCCATAACCAACTATTCCCGACCCTCCTTGATTAATGAGATATTTCCAGGCACTAGTAAGAGAAGTGGGTTTGATCCAAGCTTCAATGGTGAAATCGTCAGTAGTTATGGCAGGAGATAAATTTTTGGTTAAAACAGCGTAGGTGGTGGAACCGTTAAAATATAAACATTTTCCGGAAATACATTCAGATTCATTAGTCCAAGCAGGGGAAGAATTACCAGCACCCAAAATACCATTATTTTGATTTGAAGAAGAATCATAAATAGTAGTGCCAACACCTTCATCAAATTTCCAATAAGCAATTGGTCCACCACCAGTTTCTTCAGAACTTAGAGAGCCAATGGTGTAATTAGAAGCGAGAGTGGTGAAGTCTGATAAAGAAAACCCGTTTTCAACAGAAAAATTACCATAATAAGCATAAATAATCTGACTGCCAGCAGGAAAATTAGATAATTGAATATGAAAAGTAATGTTAGTGGTACCAACACCGGAAACAAGATAATAAGAAAGCAACTCTCCATTTTGATTTACAAAACGAAAATCACCATCGTCAATTTGGGTTTTTGCAGTGGTGCCGATGTTGATTGATGTAGTGATGTATACATTAGATTGAGTGGTGGTGTGAGAAGAAATATTAATGGCCTGTCGATAACTCCAACCATCATTCCACCAAGCAGCTTTAACAATTTGTTTTGGTAAAACAAATTTGACTAAAACAACAATACCAATTAAAAGAAAAAAGAAAATAATTAATAGAGACTTGTAAGAAAGTTTAGACACTGAATTAGTTTAGCATTTTAATTAAAATTCACGGCTCCATTGTTGTAAACAGTTTTGATTTGTTCCGATGTTAGGGGATAGTTATAAAATCTAACATCGTCAATTTGACCATCAAACCAATTAGCAGTGTGATTATAATTAGTGCCAAAATTAAAACCTGATGCGCTACTAGTTCCAGTTAGAGATCCAGTAACTGGGTCCAATATTCCATTGATATACAACTTAATATTTGATCCATTATAAATTAAGATGGCATTATTCCATTGATTAACTTTGACAGTATTAATTGAAGTGAGATATCCGACGCTGCCATTTGTGGTTTGGACATACCATTGTAATTTTTCATTTGCGTCGTAGGCTAATATGGCCCTGTTAGTTCCATTTCCCCAATAGATTCTTTGACCGTTAGTGATAGTTTCCGATTTAAACCAAGTACTCAGAGAAAATGATTCACTGGCAGGGAGAACAGTAGTGGTCATATAATCATCAACTCCATCGAAATTTAGCGAGGAGTTGGTGTGGCCGGTGGCGCCGTTGCTCCAGGCAGTGTTAGAAGTAGTGCAAGTACCAACAGAAGTCTGGGCTCCCGATGGACCAATATTAATTGATCCGGTATTACCAATACCACTCCAATCATAAGCAATATCGCCTTGGCATTCATCAAACTTCCACCAGCCAACTGGTCCGCCTTTGTTGTAGTCGTAGGCGATTTGGGCTGGGGTGCGACCATAATTATAAATCTTGATTTGATCTAATTGCCCAGAAAAAAAATTGACACCACCCCAAGCTCCAAATTCTAAATTGTAGTTAATATTGTGAGCGGCAGATATGCTGGTGCTATCAAGTGAACCGTTGACATAAAAATTTAAAGTGCTGCCAATTTTGACCATACTAAGGTGATACCATTGGTTTAAATTCCAAGAAGTTTTTGTTGAATTTTTATAAGTGTTATCAAAATAATTTACAGCAGATGTATTACCATTCCATTTAAAACCATATTCGCCATTTTTTAGGATAAAAAAAGCAGCAGTATTATTGTTTGGTTTGAACCATGATTCTAAAGTATAATTACCAGTTTGTTGAAGAATAGAAGAATTGCCAGCGGAAACAATATCATTAATACCATCAAAACTTAAAGCACCACCAATTTTACCTTGGGTCCAGGTGGCGCCATTAATGGTTCCATTTAAATTGTTGCCACTAGTGTCTTTAGCACTGACACCAGCACCATCGTCCATTTTCCATTCGGCGATAGGAGAGGCGCAATAAGAAGTGTCGCCGGGAATGCAATAGTCAAGAGAAGTGGTGGTGTTGCCAATGGTTTGAGTAGAGGAACCGAAGGAAATAGCCGATCCTTGGTTATAATCTTGTTTAACTTCATCAGCAGTAAGAGCAGTGTTATAAATTTTTACTTCATCAATGAGACCGGTAAACGAATAACCGCCGATGGCTGGGGCACCAGTTTGGAAACCAGTAAAATTTACAACCGTTACTTCGGCTTCGTATTTGCCGTCTATATAACAAATAAATTTATTGATTGTATTATTATAAATGCCAGTTATTAGATGCCACTTATTGTCATTAATAACTTTAGTACCACAACTGGTTTCAGTATAGCCCCCACTGTTTCCTATTAAGAATCCGACTCGGCCTCCACCGCCTATACCTAGACGATAACCATTGCCACTGCCAGCATTAGAAACACTGTATCCTCCTGATGAACTTTTAATCCAATGAGAAATACTAAAAGTATCTGATAATGGGATAGTGTTGCCTGCTTGCATACGGCTACTCATATAAGCACCGCCGAGAAAATTAAGGCACTTTCCAAAGACGCATTGATTTTCTGTTTGCCAAGTAGGGGTAGAGTTTCCAGTGCCAATGTTGCCGTTATTTTTACTTAAACTGGAATCATAAATAGTTGTGCCAACACCTTCATCAAATTTATAATAGGCAATTAATTTGGAACTTAAATCTGGGTTAGTGGAGGATTTAACTCCAAGATTAACAGAAGAGCCAGAAGAGGAACCTCGGGAATTATAATCAAGTTTTATTTGAGAGGTAGTGCGGGCATAAGGATAGATTTTGACTTCATCGATAATGCCATTAAATTTATAATAAGGTGAGTTATTATTTTCATGTCCAATATTGACACCGTTTGTTGGCCATCGAGTTGTTCCGAGCCAAGTAGAACCGACTGATAATTTTTGAATACCATCAATATACATATTTCTATTGGTACCATCGTAGGTAAGACAGAGGTGGTGGAATTTATTATCATGAAGATTAGTTGATGTTACTGTTTTTCCTACAATATTTACCCCGTCGTCCATATAAGTAACAAATTGACCTGAACCATTAAGATACATACTTAAACCATAAGTTAAACTAAAAATTCCGTTAATTGACATACCTGTAGCAAGTCCAGGTGTTTTTATCCAAGCACAAGTTGAAAATGTTGGTAAAGGAAAATAATTAGCACCAGTACCAGCATTTATGTAGTCATCTACTCCGTCAAATTTTAAACATTTTCCAGATACACACTGATCTTCGTTTTGCCATACTGGAAGGGTTGAACCGCCACCTAAGTTACCATCATGGTTGGTTGAAATCGAATTATGGGCAACACTTCCACTGCCTTCATCAAATTTCCAATAAGCAATTGGTCCACCACCGGTTTCTTCAGAGGCTAAAGATGAACTAAGAGCACCATAATTAGCACCTTTTTGTTGCATTTCAGCAATATCACCATTGCCAACAAAAAGACCAAATCGAACGTCACGAGAGGAGCCGCTGGTAAAAGCTTGGGTGTAAGAATAATTGGTCTGATAATATGAGGCTTGGGCACTAGTACTGCCATTATTCCAATCAGAGCCGTTTTTAGTAATAATGGTTCCTCCATAAATACCGGTGTCGGTCCATCTTTGACCAAACCAATTTTGACCAAGACTGCTTTCAGTGAGGCTTCCAGAATTAGCTGATTGATCGACTAATGTGCCTGAATTGTTAACCCAAACAGAATTTCTAGTGCCGTTTGCAAAGGATAAATAATAATAAAAATTTTCAGATCCGGAAGCATTGTAAGTGACAGATATTTGAGTTTCCACAAAACCATTATTAAAAATTTTATGATTAGTGCCATAAGCAGAATAACTTCCAGTGGTGCCAGCACCATAATTGATTTCAGCAAAAAGAGGGCCAGAAGAATTCAAAACAGTTTGAGTGAAAGCAGCAGAATTCCACCAATTGCCAGGATAAGAAGAAGAATACATAATATTTCCAGCAATTCCTAAACTGCTACTGTTTTTTTTAACATCAGTAACTCGACCACCATTAGCGGTGGAAATTGTATAACTGAAGCCATCTTTCATGGTGATAGTGGCAGTGGTGGCAGTGTTAGTAAAAGTTTGAAGATTGGTTTCAAAAGTTGGAGCAGTGACTGATGAATTACCATAATAAATATAATAAGAACTGGCACTATTACTTTTAACAGTGGCTTCAAACCAAATTTTAGTATTAGCGGTATTTAAGGTATCTTTCTCGACCTGAGAACGAATGATTTTGCCATTAGAATCAATAATTCTGATATCATCAGCATCGGTTTGTAGTTTGCCAGCAGTAATTAATGATGCAGTGTCTAAATTTATTTTATAGGGAATATTTTCAGCATCAAAACTAGTATTATTGGCGACAGTAATAGCCTGGCGATAACTCCAGCCATCATTCCACCAAGCAGCAGAAACTTTATTTTCTGGTAAAACAAATTTGGTTAAAACAACAACACTAATTAAAAGAAAAAAGAAAATGATTAATAGAGACTTGTAAGAAAGTTTAGACACTAAGCTATTTTACTATTTTTAGTAGAAGGAGACTTTAACTTGTTGAGGAATGGTTTTATTTTCAACCTGAGCGGAAACGTCAAACTGACCAGCAGTGGTAGAAGTTAAATCAAAAACGGCTTTGCCAGTTTCATCAGTCTGATTTTGAATATCGGTGATATTAATTTTAGAGGAAGCAGAAAGACTAACAGTTTTATTGGCAATTCCCATACCTCGACCATCGAGGACAAAAATAGTCAGACGCATTTTTTCTTTGCCGTCAGATTTGGCTTGAAGAGGGGAAACAAAAAGATAAGAATTTTCCAGGGCAACAGTTGAAGAAGAAGTGTTGGTGGCTTTTTTGACAAAAATAGTGGTCCTGAAAACTAAATAAAGGGAAGCGAGTAAGGCCAGGGATAAAAAAATAATGATAAGCAAATATTTATTTTTCACTAATTAAGTGTAGCAGATTATTTTGGCTCGGTAACATTTTTACCGTGCTCACGCTCTTCGGCATTGCACCTCGAATGTTGCGCGCGGAAAAATATTATCTCGCCAATTTTATTTTTAGCCATCCCTTTTCAAGGGAGGGTGCCCGAAGGGTGGGTGGGTTTTAATTGGGGATTTTGGAACGGCGGGATAAAATGTCAGGGTAGATGGCAGGGGAATGTTGGGTGCGGATGGCGGGATAAGAATTGCGGAGAGCGGGAAGAAAACGGATTTGAGAAATACGGGTAAAAGTTTGGGAATTGAAAAAAAGAAGCAGAAAAAAGAGAATGAGAGAAAAAATAAAAATGGGAAGAAGAATTACAAGATAAGCGTGCTGTTGAAGAAAAAGCCAAAAAAGGGAAGGCATGGTGTAGAGAAGAGTATTGGATTTAGGGGAAAAGCTGTTGTTATATTTAACTGAAGTGTAAAGGCGGTAATCACTAGCATAAGCAGTGGGAAGATTAATACTGTAATTGCCATTTTTATCAGTGACAGTTTCGACTTTAGGCAAAGAATAAGCCTCGACGCTTTTAGGAAAAGAAGAGGCTGAATCGTCGACTTTATAAAAATAAACAGTGACAGTGGAATTAGGAACACTTTGACCGGAAGAAGTGACAGTGGAGTTTGGATTAATGGAACTTTCAGACAGAGCAACAGTAGGCGGAAGAACAATCGGGCCAATGTTGGTATGATAATTAATTTCCGGCGGATGAGGAACACAGACTAAAGATGAAGAAAGACCGACATCATCAGCTGACTGAAGACAAAGCTCAGAAGAATTTTTAGGCAAAACTAATTTATTAAATTCAAAATAACCACTGGCATCACTGTAATCGAGAGAGTAAATATCAACACCAGTTAATTCAACTTTAGCATTGGGTGAGGTGTAACCAAAAATGGTGACTTCATTTTCGCCAATAGCGGCAGAAACAGAAACAGAGCTGGAATCGGATATTTCAAAAGCTTGTGCCTGAAAAGGGCAAATTAAAAATAAAATTAATAATAAAAAAGGCATTAATTAATTATACACAAAACCCCTCAGTTCTAACGAACAGCTCCCTCCTCTAAAGAGGATCTGTGACTTACCAGGGAGCGTAATTTTAAAAATTTGATTTACCCTTGCCCTGTCAAGGGAAAGGGTAGGGTTAGGGTTTTCTATCGATCCTTATATTTTTTCTTTAAAGCTTCTAACTCTTTTTCAAGCTCATCAACTTTTTCTTCGGTCTGTTTTTTGCCTTTATTTTTCTTGCTAAGCAAAACAACGGTGGTGATAATAATAGCTAGAGTAACAGTAATTAAGATAATGAATCTCCACGGAATGACCCAAAAAATAATGGCAGCGGAAGCAACTCCACCGGCAGTGCCATAAGCGGAATCAAGTTCAGCTTTGTAACGGCCGAAGAGCCATTTTTTATTAAGTTGATTTTCGAAAGTTCTAGTTTTGCCAGGGAAAATATTGACACCATCTTTATTGAATTGGACATAAGATTTCATGCCAATCATGTTGGTGACAGTAATTTTACCGGCTGGCTTAATATGAATATCGGAAAGATTTTGTATGGTAGTGGAAAAATCAACTGGGCCAAATTCTAAAAATTTTGGAGCAGAAAAATTTTTAATGACGGCGTTTTGAGTGATGTCACCAGGAATGGTGATGTAAACAAGAGTGCCAACTTTAGTCTGGACAGCAGCACCAGTAGAACTGGTGATGGAAACTTGATCGCTAGGGCTATGAATAACCATGGCATAATGGCCACCAGGGAGAGCATTGGCTGGAGGAGTAACAATAAGAGACAGCGCTTTAGTTTCACCGCCTTTTAATTTAAATGAAGAAGGAGAAATCTGAATCCAATTGCTGGCAGCCCAACGATTATCTGATTCGGTGACAGAAATTATAGTAGGAGTGCCGATGTTGTCATTGACGACAAAATCAGAAACGGAAACAGAAATAGTTTTTTCTTGGCTGGATTCGTTCCTAACTTTTATAGTTTGAACACTGGTGCCGTCGGCATTAACAGTGATTTCCAGTCGAGGGGGAATAGCAGATAAACCTTCATCAGCTCTGACAGAATTGGCCAAAAGAGAATAATTAGTAGCTAATAAAAGAAGTAAAACTATTATATTTTTTTTCATTTTTTAAAAGGTTGCGGTAGCAATAAAACTAATAGAATTTTCATAAGTGCCGGCAGGCTGGAAAGTGCTGGCGGTAGCCCGATAACAAATATAGACAGAATCGGTAGCACTAGGATTGTTGGTTCGGCTCATAATGGTTTGAGCATTGCCATTACCGACTCCGAAAGATTTATATTGACCAGTGGTGGTAATACCAAGAGTAGCACCGGCACTGGTGGTGCCAACTTCAAGAGAATAGCCAAAACCGGAAGAGGAATAAGTAGTCCAAGCGGTGGCAGCGACAGCAGAACAAGCGCCATCACATTTAGTGTCAGGAATAGTAGTAGTAGACCCAAGCATAGTCATAGGACGGTTTTCAAAAGCCTGAATAACATAACCATTTTGACTATTGGTAATACAATGAAGACTTTGAGCAAGATTATTGTAGGTTCCTAAAACCAAAGGGCCAAAAGAGACAGCAGTAGGAGTAGAAAGAGGAGCCCCATTGCCTAAAGGACTACCACATCGATTGGTGCCAACAACAGTGGAGTTAGAAGTGCCGATAGTTAGGGTAATAGTTGGATCAACAATAGCGGTGACCCGGACACTTTCAGTAACAGCTAATTTTCCAAAAGTAGTATCAATGAGATTGCTGTCTTTATCTAATTGGCGAATGGCATAGACGTAAGTGTCGGCACTGCCACTGGCTTGACCAAGGACATGATAAAAACTAGGAGAAGGATTAATTAATTGACTGCCGGCGGTTAAAACTCGGCCAATAACCATACTGATGGCAGTGCCAGAATTACTGGTACCAACAGCAGTGGCACATTGAACAACATGGTAAGAACCAGTATACCCAACGTCAATTCCGGAAGTAATATTAACAGTGGTACCGACAGAGGCGACGCCACCATTAGGACAGGTAACATCGGCAGCTTTAAGTTTAGTGCCAAGTCCAGTGGTAACAGCACCTTGATCACCGCCTAAATCAAAACCACCCTGATCGGGCATCCCGTCACTAGGGGATTCTCCGGCACGATTAGAAGCTTTAACCAAAAATTGCCAAATTTCACCGCTGATAGCGGATTGAGGAGTAAAAGTAACAGTGTGAATTGCAGAACGGGTGGCGACAACATAAGCATTAGGAGTCGTAGTGCCAACACTAGGATTAACTTCGATGGTAGCAGTATCGCCAATATCTTTAATAGTATAAATACTAGGAAAGCCGGTAGAATTAGCAACAGCAAGAGTGTCGCCAGCGGCAAGGTTGGCGGTAACTTTTGAAGGAAGTGAGGTACCAACATCAATTTTAATGACGGAGCCAGTATAACTAGAAAGACGACCAAAGAAGGAAAGCTGAGCAGAAGACAATTGATCCTTGAGATTACTGACAGGAACAGACTGGATTCGGTTTTGGTGAGCAAAGAAAGTCAAAAAGCTAGGCAAAACAAAGACAATTAAGACCAAACTTCTAAAAAAGAATTTTTTCATGCGATTTTTTGTGTTAAATCAATGATTAAAGATAGTATTTTCTAGAGGCTATTGTCAAGCAGTTATTTGCCAGTATAATAAAAAGGTATTAGAAATTAACAACAAAAATGACAGATAATAAAAAATACGTTTATTTTTTTGGCAATGGCAAGGCTGAAGGCGATAAGGACATGAAATATATTCTTGGGGGAAAGGGTGCTAATTTAGCGGAAATGACTAATTTGGGAATTCCAGTACCGGCAGGTTTTACAATTTCAACTGAAGTCTGTCGATACTATTATAGTAATGGTAAAAAATATCCAACTGAATTAAAAGCAGATGTTGAAAAAGAAATTGCCCGTTTGGAAAAAAGCACCGGCAAAAAATTTGGTGACAATAAAAATCCGCTTTTAGTGTCGGTCCGATCTGGAGCGGCGGCCTCGATGCCAGGAATGATGGATACAATTTTAAATTTAGGATTAAATGAGCAAGTGGTAGAAGGAATGGTAGAAAAAACTGGCAATGCCCGATTTGTTTGGGATTCTTACCGACGTTTTATCCAAATGTATTGCAATGTGGTGGAAAACATGGAACATGAAAAATTGGAGCATGTGATTAATACTGTCAAAGCAGAAAGAGGAATTAAAGAAGACACGGCCATGACAGCTGAAGATTGGCAAAAAGTGGTTAAAGGTTATAAAGAAATCTATAAAATTGAAAAAGGCCATGATTTTCCAACTGACGCAAATGTCCAATTATGGGGAGCAATTGATGCGGTTTTTGGTTCATGGAATAATCCTCGAGCTAATATTTATCGCCAATTAAATAAAATTGATGAGAAAAAAATCTTTGGAACTGCTGTAAATATCCAATCGATGGTGTTTGGAAACATGGGTGATGACTGTGGAACTGGAGTGGCTTTTACCCGAAATCCATCAACCGGTGAAAATAAAGCTTATGGAGAATATTTGATGAATGCCCAAGGTGAAGATGTGGTGGCAGGAATTAGAACCCCAAAAAAATTAGAAGCGCTGAAAGAAGATAATGAAGTGGCCTACAAAGAATTAATCGCCATTTTTGACAAACTGGAAAAACATTATAAAGATATGCAGGATGTGGAATTTACCATTGAAAATGGCAAATTATTTGTATTGCAAACCAGAAATGCCAAAAGAACCGCTCCAGCCATGGTAAAAGTGGCAGTCGACTTGGTGAGCGAGGGAATGATTGATGAAAAAACCGCTTTAGTTAGAGTGGAAGCTGATAAATTGGATCAATTGCTTCATCCAACATTAGATCCAAAAGAAAAAAGTAATTTTAAAGTGATTGCTAAAGGTTTACCAGCGTCCCCAGGAGCAGCATTCGGACAAGTGGTGTTTAATGCAGAAACTGCCGTAGAATGGGTAGAAGATGGCAAGAAAGTAATTTTGGTCAGAGCCGAAACTAGTCCAGAAGATATTGCGGGTATGAATGCAGCTTCAGGAATTTTAACGGCCCGCGGAGGAATGACTTCTCATGCAGCAGTGGTGGCTAGAGGAATGGGCCGATGCTGTGTGGCTGGCTGTGAAATGATCACTGTTGATGAAAAAAATAAAGAGTTTAGAGCTGGTGATCAATCAGTAAAAGAAGGTGATTTAATCACTCTTGATGGATCAACTGGTGAAGTTTTCTTGGGTAAAGTAAATACCATGGAAGCAGCTTTGAGCGGAGATTTTGGAACTTTAATGAAATGGGCCGATAAATATCGAACTATGGGAGTGAGAACCAATGCGGATACTCCAAAAGACGCAAAAACAGCTCGTGAATTTGGAGCTCAAGGTATTGGTCTTTGCCGAACTGAACATATGTTTTTTGAAGAAGATAAAATCTTTGCCATCAGACAGATGATTATTTCTGACACGGTGGAACAAAGAGAAGCAGCTTTGGCAAAAATCTTCCCAATGCAGAAAAATGATTTCAAACAATTATTTGACATTATGAAAGGTCTGCCAGTAAAAATTCGTTTACTTGACCCACCTCTACATGAATTTGTGCCACACGAAGATAAAGATATTGAAGCATTGGCTAAAGAAATGGGAATTTCTTTTGAAAAATTGAAAGAAAAAGTGGAATCTCTTCATGAAGCCAATCCAATGATGGGTCATCGAGGATGCCGACTTGGAGTTACTTTCCCAGAAATTAATCAGATGCAGGTAAAAGCAATTATGGCAGCTGCGTGTGAATTAAAGAAAGAGAAAAATGCGGAAATTGTTCCTGAAATTATGATTCCATTAATTGCTGATGTGGAAGAAATGAAATGGCTAAAAGCTAAATTAATTCCGGTCATTGAAGAAACTATGAAGGAATATGGAGTTAAATTAAAATATGAAATTGGAACTATGATTGAAATTCCAAGAGCAGCAGTGACCGCTGACGAAATTGCCACTGAAGCAGAATTCTTCTCATTTGGAACCAATGATTTAACTCAGATGACTTATGGATTCTCCCGAGATGATGCTGGAAAATTCATTAAAGATTATTTGAAAGAAAAAATCTTAGTTGAAGATCCATTTAAGAGTGTTGACCAAAAAGGTGTGGGTAAATTAATGGAAATGGCAGTTAAATTGGGCCGAGCCGGCAATCCACATTTGAATATTGGTATTTGCGGAGAGCAAGGCGGAGATCCAGACACAGTTAAATTCTGTCACCGAATCGGATTGAATTATGTGTCTTGTAGTCCTTATCGGGTACCAATTGCACGATTAGCAGCAGCCCAAGCCGTTGTCGAGGAAAAGAAATAAAATTGTTTTGTTGTTAGGGTACAGGCATGCCTGTACCCTACAGAAAAGCAAAATAAGACCCCTGAGAAATCAGGGGTTTTTGGTGGAATCAGGTTTAAATTTATACCTATAATATTGACTTTGGAGAGATTTTTTGATATAATGTCGCATTCAATAATAAATTGACGAAATTTAAAATAGCTTTAAATTTAATAATAATTTATTAAGAACATTAAAAAGCAGAAAGGGGTTGATGATATGTCATTTTGGAAGCGAGTCATGTATTTTCTGGAACAGTGTTTTAAATATTCTGATGAAGATTACGTGGCGCAGTGTTTTAGAAGTTTTCCATTCACATGGAGATAATAAAAGAAAGGAAGAATAGAATGTCTGCTTATGAATTTAATCATGTATCCGAAAAATTTCCATTAAAAAATGATATAGGAGGAGATATTTGTATCAGAGTAAATGGAACCAAGGCTGTTATCAAAAGCCAGAAAAATGGTGATGTCTATGAGGGTAGTTTTCAGGTAAAAGGCAATAAATCAAAATCAGTAATGGAAATGATCGAATTAGCTAAACTGTTATTATCTAATTTTATGGTTCAGCCTGATTATCAATCTTTTATTGATCGGGATAATAAAGAGCTTGATGCTGCGATAGCAACTGTAGAAAAATGCCGGCAAGAGCAAGACCAGCAAAAAAAATAACTTTCTGCACCACCCATTCACAGGGATAAAAATTGGAGATTGTTTCTTCTTTTTTATTCTTGTGTTTGGGTGTTTGTTTATATAGATTTTTCTCTATACTGATGAGTCCCAAAGGACGAAAAACAAAGTATAATCGCCTAGTAAGTATTTTTTAGCTCTTTTAAAATTTTTGCAGATTTTAATGAAGGAAGGTGCCGTTTCAGTGAAAAAGGAATTTATTTTGATAACAATTGAAAATGTTTTAGGTATCTTATTTTGGGTGGCAGCTTTTATCATCGTGGTTTCAATTGATGTTTCTGGAGCGATTCTTTTAGATTCAATACTTTTTATAGCAGCGGTGTATCTGTCAGTAAAAATAAGTGTTGAAGATGAACCGGTATCTTCAACAGAGGATTTGGCAATGCTGATTTTAGCATCGATAGTTCTAATAGCATTAATATCATTGGTTTTTGGGTATCTGGTTTTAATATTATGGAGCTGGCTTATTCCGCTAACTATTCAAGTTTTACCCCCAACCTTATCTTTCTGGAGTTCAGTCTTATTGTTTTTCTATCTTTATTTCATGGAACATACAATTACTTTTGCATTAAAGCTATTTAAATAATAAACATATCTGCAAGAAATTAGTTTAATATCCGAGCCCGATTGGGAATCAAAAAGTTTAATTCCGATGGCGGAGTTTTATTTTTTGATTCTCAGGGTTTGGATATTTGTTTATATAGATTTTTCTCTATACTGATGAGTCCCAAAGGACGAAAAACAAAAATTGGCACGAAAAAGAGTTTACAAATTAATGATTAGGCAAGAATCCCTAAGCCACAAATTTGCGACGTTTAAACCTAACCCGGGGAATTTGATCCGCATTCATCCGCTATCAAGGGTGAGCGACATATTAACCCTGCGTATTAAATTTACACGCGTTACTTTAACACTGGAATGAAATACTGAATCACCCCGCAAAGAAATTAACTAACAAAAAAATGGCAAAGCCTGGCTATCCGTCTCGGTAGATCCGCCTGATTTTTTCCTGATAAACGTTCACTATGGTTTTCATAGTTATGTTAAATAAATAACAAACTATTTTAGGCAAAATATATTAAATAAATGTAAAAATATGCCTGCCTATTGAGGGTCTTTTTTTTAGTGGTAGAATTGGTGGTATTCTGAACTTTAACATTAAATTTAAGAAAGGAAGTGTTGGTGATGAAATATCTGCTTAATGGCTGTGTAGTCACTAAGCTGGCGGGGAAATTGCCTGCTTATTGGCGTGAAACGAATAATCTTCGCAGCTGTACGGTCGGCAACAATAAAATGGAAGAGACTTCGGTTCAGTTTTATTTGAGAGAAGATAAAAGAGAACTGGATTGCTTATTGATAATTTTTGGCAATGAAAAGAGAGAAAAAGAAATTGTCGAAAAGATAAATGAGGAAATCAAGTTCGATCATTCAAGAGCAATTCTATTCACAAGGACAGTAACAATTATATACAACAAAAAGACGTGTGTTTTTAATGTCTATAATTGGACAGAAAACCCTGAAAGAATGTTGAAAACTCAACCGAAAATATATCTTCTGAAGAGTAGTTGGAAAAACTTTAAAGCATGAAAAATGAAAGGAAGTGTATTCATGTCTTATCTTGATCCTATTTTAGTCAAAAAACTGGCTGGCAGATTGCAATTTTTGTGTCATGAAAACAAAAGCAAGGGAACCCGTAGTTGTGTAGTGGGCAACGGACAAATGAGAAAAGATTCCGTCCGGTTTTTATTGTTTGAGTACAAGAACAAGTTAGAATGTTCGCTGGCAATTTGGGGCAATCAAAAAAGAAAAGAGAAGATTATCCAAATGATCAGCGATGAAATTCCCTGCGCAGTATTATCTCCGGTTTCGGAAAAAGCAGTCATTATTGATGAAAAGAAATATATTTTCGAAGTTTATGTTTGGACATCACCAACCTAGTTAAAGTAACTTAAAAGACCCTGGACAAAAAGAAAAATAAAAATAATTAAACACAATAGCGGTGTTTAAAGTTATTATTATTTTTTATTGTCTTACGGGTCTTTTTTTTTTGGACTTAAATTTTTTGATACAATTAAGAATGGAAATAAAATTAGGGAAATATCGACATTATAAAGGCGGGGAATATGAAGTTTTAGGAACTGTATTCCATAGCGAAACCCAAGAAGAAATGGTGCTTTATAAAATGCTTTATGAAACTCTAGATCATCCATATGGAACATTGTGGGTGAGACCGGCAAAGATGTGGAATGAGATGGTGGAGTGGAACGGAGAGGAGAAGGTGAGATTTGAATTGATGAAATAAAAAGGGTAAGATTTAATTATGAAAAAAGAAAATATGGAAACAGAATGCTGTAAAGAAACAAATTGCTGCGGAGAAATGGCTGGCAAAAAATATTATCATCACCGCCACCACTATAATAATGGCACTTCAAATGCGATTTATGGACTAGGGGTGGTTGGAGCTTTGTTTTATTTTTTAGGCGGGGCAACCAGTTTTGGAATGGTGTTATTAGGAATCGGAAAATCAATTTTCTGGCCAGCAATTTTAATGTTCAAATTACTGACGTATTTGGGGATGTAAAGATTAGTCTTGAATAAATTAGGAAATAAAATTATTTTTTCTTAACCATTTTTTGTAATTTCCGAGGGCGTTACTTTTTTTGGAAAATTCAATAAGTGTTTTTGCATTTAAATCTGATCTAAATACTAACAACTCTTTTTCATTTATTTTTTTATAAAAATAATAAGAACAAACCATTTCAAGGAAATTACACATAATTAATTTATTTTTTTCTGTGAATTTTTGAAGTGTTTCAGGTAATTTTTGTCGAATATTAAAATATTGTTTATTAATTTCATTAATAAACAGATCGTGTGAAATTTGTGCTGATTTATTTGCTGATTTTGCTGAAAAATATGCTGCAACTGCTGAACTGATGGCTGCTACAGCTGAGACACATATAGTCAAAATTTCCCAAAAATCTTTTTTATTCAATGCATTGACTAAATTTTGTGCAGAGTCGGTTGAAATAACAAGATTATAAACATTTGAAATTTCTTCAGGTCCTATTCCACTCATAAAAGATTAAAAAATGATTAAAAATTAATTAACAACCGAATATAACAGGATATTGAGAATTTCACAAATAACAATTACCCCTACTCTGGTAAGTCGAAGATCCTCTTTAGAGGAGGAAAGGGTTGGGGAAGGGTTTGAAAAAATTTGGTTTTGAAACCCCTCAGCCCTGCGGGCAGCTCCCCTTGACAGGGGAGCGATATTAATGTGATTATTATTACATATAAATTATATTTTGCTCCCCTGTCAAGGGGAGCTGTTGAACGAAGTGAAACTGAGGGGTTTAAATTAGAAAGAGGGGTTTAAATGAAAAATGGTGTTGTTGAAGCTAAAACTAAAAAGTATCATTTAAAATATCGAGATTCTTTAACTTGGGCGGCAAAAAATAATCGCAAAAATGAAACAGAAAGTAAAAAAATATTATGGAATAAATTATTAAGAAAAAAATATTTAAGGTATAAATTTACTAGACAAAAACCGATTGGCAGATTTATTGCTGATTTTTATTGTTCCGAACTAAGTCTAATTATTGAAGTCGATGGAAGCTCTCATTTAATCAAAAAAGAAAGAGATATTTTAAGAGATAAATATTTAAAGTGTTGTGGAATTAAAACATTGAGATTAAATAATAATGATGTTTTAAACGATCTCGAAAAAGTTGAAAAAATAATAAAAGAATTTATAAAAATTTGCTCCCCTGTCAAGGGGAGCTGTTGAACGAAGTGAAACTGAGGGGTTTGGTTAAAAACCAAGGGAGGGTGGTCGAAGACCGGGTGGGTTTTTAAATCAAAAGAGGAAGGATTCAAAATTAAACAGTAGGTTTTGGTTTTCGATGAAAGGGAAATTTTTTAATCCCAAATATAATTCCAACTACAAATAAAATAAAAATAACAGGGGAGATGGGGAGAACGTAAAAGCTGGTGTCATAAGATTTAGCATTGAGAGAGGGGTCGAGAGAAACGTTGACTTTGTAATGACCCGGCCATAAAGGCGGATTTAATTGACAGACATTATTTTCAGCGGAACAAGAAAAACTACGGGAATAATGGTTTAAAACATTGTCTGAATTTAAGGTAAATTCTTTAATGGTTTTATCATTTTTGGTGATAGTGATTTTGCCATTAATCTTGAAAAAGAAATCAGAATTATTTTTTATCTGGCCTTTAAAAGTAATCGGCCCAAAAAAAACATCCTTAATTTTTGGGGCAATGGAAAAGTTTTCAATTTTGGATTCGACTTTAGGATTTTCAACATCGGAAACAGTCAATAAAAGATGAGAACCAATTTTACCGACGGCTTGACTGTAATTATTTTTAGAAGAGGCGGTTTCCGAATTTTGATAAACAAAAAAAGTGTAGTAATTGTCGGCAAGTGGAATAGAAGAGTTGGTTTTAATTTTTAGAACCAATTGCTGTTTACCACCGCCAGCAAGAACAAAAGGCTGGCCTAATTGGATGTCAGAATTGCCCAAAGAAAATTCAATATTAGGATTACTGACAGCTTGATCATAATTGACTGAACCATCAGTGCCGCTGGGAATCCAAGGCAAAACCTCGGTAGAAAGAGTAATACTGGAATCAGAATTATTGATAATGTTATATGCTTGGATAATAGTGACACCGGGTTTTAAAACATATTCTAGCTGGGCTGGTGAGAGGGTGAGATCAAAGTTGGCCATATTTAGTATTTTGGGACGGCAATGAAATTAATAGAATTTTCATAAGCGCCGGCCGTTTGAATGGAGGAAATATTAACTTTGTAAGTGATTTTGGCAAAATGGTCTTTAACAGGAATGTTTTCAGACATAATAATTTGAGCGGTTTCGTTTAAAGAACTGTCGGCAAATTGACGAAAATAAGTGGGGCCGGCAAAAAAATTAGAAGTGCCAACACCAGTAGAAACCATACTGGAATTAACTCCAATGGCGTTAAAACCAAAACCATATTTAGAATTACTAGTCCAAATTCCAGAGATAGATTCAGAGCAGGTGCCGGAATCACAGGCGGTGTCGGGAATAGTAGACCGATTATTAATCGTGGCTAATGAGTGGTTGGCAGTAGCCAAAATATCATAGCCATGACCGGTAGGAGTGCTAATAGTGAGAGTGTTGGCAACCGTTGAGCCAATATTAGGAACTAGATTGCCAAAATTTAAATTAAGATCGCTGATTTTAAAAGAGAAAGGAATATTATTTTCATAAATATATTGGAAACCGGCTTTAAGAATGTAACCGGTGTTGTCGTATTGACCAGGGGCATTTTGGCCGACAGTGTCGGTGAGAGTGTAATTGGCAGAAGTTTTTCGGCCAGAAGTCATATTAAAATTGCCAAAATCAATGTGGTAGCTGGCGGAATCAAATGTTTGAGCGAGAGTATTTTTTTTATCGATTAATAAAAAAAATAAAAAACAAATAATGAACAAACCTACCTGTTTGGCATTCGCCAAACTTCCTCCCTTAAAAAATGAGGAAAAGATTTGCCCCCTCTTTGAGGGGGAATGCCACGAAGTGGAAGGGGGTTTAATCATCTGATTCATGATCGATTGATTCAGTTAATTTTTCAGAGGAATTTAAAAGTGATTTGGCGGAATCTTTAATTTTATGAGCTTTATCTTTTTGGGTAGGAGTAAGAGGGGAAGATAAAATTTCGGAAACAGAATCAATAATCTGATAAAGACCAGTTTTTAATTTGAGAGAATGCCACATCAAAATATCGGTTTCATCATCGGTAATAATCTTTTCATTTTTAGCTTTTTCAGAAAATTGTTTGCCCATAAACCAGGCTAAAGGAGTAATGAGAAGCAAGGAAGAAAGAGTAATAACAGAGGTAAACGAATTAAGTGATTGCGATAAAATGAGAACTAAAAAGAGGGAATAAGCCAAGGTGGAAGAAGAAGGATTTTGAAAAGCAATAATAAAAAGAAAGAAATAAAGAAGAAAGAAAAAAGGAGAATTAAGTCCACCAGTGGAAAAAATAATAATGTTAATCAGAAGGGCAACTAAATGGAGAGAAAAAGTTTTTTTGGTGAAGTAGAGAATTATGATGGCAACTGAAACGATGGCAATTAATTGAGGGGCGAAATAAAGATAATCTGAGATGGAAAAAAAGAAGGAGACTAAAGAGACAACAAAAAATAAAATAATACTGACTAATTGAGGCATTATTAATAGTATCAACCATTTGGAGTTGAGTATCAAGTTTTAATATTTTTTAATAAAGAAATAGTATGGTCGGTTAATGAATCTGTTAAAAAAAGTACAGAATTTTAAAGCAATAGACGGGTTATTAATATTGGGTTTTTCGTTGGTGATTTTAGGGATCGGAATAAATTTTAAAGAGCAATTTACAGAAAAAAACAAAGCGGAAATAGTAACCAAAAAAGTGGAGGCAAGTGAAAAAAATGATGCACAAGTTACTAATGAAGTAATGATTGATATATCAGGCGAGGTGATAAATCCGGGAGTTTATAAATTACAAAAGGGAGCGATTTTGGATGAAGTTTTAATGATGGCGGGAGGATTAACCAATAAAGCCAATTTAAGCTGGATAGATAAAAATTTGAATAAAGCCGAAAAGGTTACGGATGGACAAAAAATTTATATTCCAAATGAATTAGATGATGAAACAGTGATTTTGGGAGTCAGCACCTCACGAAATATGGTTAAAATTAATACGGCCAGTGTGGAAGATTTGGATACGTTAGAGGGAGTTGGTCCGGCAATTGCCCAGAGAATTATTGATTATCGAACTGAAAATGGGGGATTTAAAAGTGTGGAGGAAATAAAATTAGTGCCGGGAATTGGAGACAAAATGTTTGAAAAGATTAAGAATGAAATTCAACTTTAATTTTTTATTTGATTTATTTTTATAAATTTATTTATTTGCTTCGATGACATTTTTACCGTGCTCACGCTCTTCGGCATTGCACCTCGAATGTTGCGCGCGGAAAAATGCCATCTCACCAATAATATAAACCGCCCTGTCAAGGGAGGTGCCTGAAGGGCGGAGGGTTTTGAATGAAAAAGAAAGATTTGATTATTTGGATTTTAATTTTTTTATTACTCATTCTGATTTATAAGTTTGTAGATAGGGATAGTTTGATTGGGGTGATTTTTAAAAATTTGCCACCAAAAGAAGCAGCATTAATGGCGGGAATGGTGTTTGGCGATCAGAATAATTTTGATAAAAATACGATTTTAAATTTTAGAGATAGCGGGGTAATTCATATTATGGTGGTCAGCGGAACTAATATTGTTTTGGTATTTAGAGGATTAACGGAAAGGCTGGCGGGGTGGATAGGAAGAAAAAGAGCCATTATTTTGGGATTTGGAATAACTTTAATTTATATGAGTTGGGCGGGATTTCAGATACCGGCAGTGAGAGCCTTTTTGTTAATCAGCTTATTTTATTGGGCTCAATTATTGGGAAGAAAATTTGATTTAGGGCGAGCATTGATTTTAATAATTTTGATAATGGGTGTGGCTGATTATCGAGTGTTTTTAAGCGCCAGTTTTTATCTGAGTTTTGTGGCATTTGTTGCGGTGGTAATTAATTTTAAAAAAGAAAGAAAATGGTGGAGTGATTTATGGAATTCATTTTGGGTGAGTTTATGGCTACTGCCAATTTTGGTAATGCTTTTTGGAACAATAAGTTTAATGGCACCAATCACTAATTTTTTAATCCTATTTTTAATAGAAATAATAACGATTTTGGGAATTTTTGGAGGAGTTTTAGGTTTAGTTTTGCCGATTTTAGGGAAATTAATTTTATGGATAAGCTATCCATTGTTGAAATATATTTTATTAGTAGTTGGTTGGTTAGGATCTTTGCCATTTGCCAGTATAGAAATTAAATTTAATTGGTGGTGGGCAATTGGATGGTATTTGATATTGATTATTTTTTTAATTAAAAAATTAAATTTTAAAAAGTCCTCCCTGTCAAGGGAGGGTGCCCGAAGGGCGGGTGGGTTTGAATGAAGATTAGAATAATTTTATTTTTGTCGCTGATGGGGTTAGTAGGGTTATTTTGGCTGACTTTGCCGTCGCGAAAAGTGGAAGTAATATTTTGTGATGTCGGCCAAGGTGATGCAGTTTTAGTCATTTATAAAAATTGGCAGATGCTAATTGATACTGGTCCAAATAATAAAAAAGTATTGAGTTGTCTAGAAAGACATATTCCGTTTTGGGATAAGAAAATTGAAGTGATAATGATTACTCATGGGGATAATGACCATAGTGGAGGGTTAACAGATGTGTCAAAGTTTTATCAAATTGAACAAATAATTGATTCAAAAAAAATGAGCCAATCTGATTTGGTTAAGACCAATTGGATGGTTTTTGAAACGGTCAATCCGAAAGAAAAAACGAAAAATGAGGAAGATAATAATGAAAATTCAATTGCCGGAATTTTGAGATTTTATAGTCCCAAATTAAAAAGAGAAGTGAAGATTTTTATGGCGGCAGATATTGATTTGGAGACAGAACAAAGATTGGTGTGGCGAAATATTATCCGTCAAGATTTTGACCAAGTGGACATTTTAAAAGTGAGTCATCATGGGTCAAAAAATGGGACCAGTGAAGAATTATTGGAGAGATTGAAACCAAAAATAGCGGTTATCAGTGTCGGGGCAAAAAATAAATTTGGCCATCCAACAAAAGAAGTAATGGATCGTCTAAAAGAAAAAAATATTGAAATTAAGAGAACAGATCTAAATGGAGAAATTTTAACGGAGGATTTTATTTTTTAGAAATTCCACTATAAACTGTTTGGGAAATTTCTTTAATAAAATTGGCAGCCTGATTAAAATCATTACCACGGCTCATGACACAAAGAAGATAAGGTTTATTGGGGAGATAGATGACACCACAATCATGGAGCTGTTTTTCTTTACTGGGTAAAAATTGACGTTCACCAAATTTGTGGGCGACAGTAATTTCTTTAGGAATACCGGCCACTAAGCCATCATAATATTGACTTTGACTGAGTAAGTTTAAAGCTTTTTCAGACATACTCTGATTTAAATAAGAGGCATTGAATAAAATTCGAAAAAAGGAAGCATAGTCTTCGACAGTAATAATGTTACCATTGGGATCATCTTGAGCTTTAGAAATATCAACATCAAGATCCCGATAAACATTAAAAATTTTAGCATTATCAATATTATCTAAAAGCAATTCATAAGCAGCATTATCAGAGTAAATAATCATCCGCTCAATTAATTCTTCGACAGTATATTCTTTATTGACTTCTAAAGTTTGAGTGGGAGTGATGTTTTGCTGGCTGTAATCAAAAGGTTTAGTGTCGGTAATTTTTTTTGATAAAAGAGAAGAATCAGTTTCAGCTTCTTTAAGATAAGCCATCAAAACGGGAACTTTAATAAGACTGGCAGGAGAGAAATACTCATCACCATTAATACTAAACCAAGGACCATTGTTAAGATCACGATAATAAACAGAGGCAAAAGAAATTTTTTGGTTATTAATTTTTTGATTAATAATAAATTGAATCGATTTTTTTAATGAGGTTAAATTCTGATCTTGGCTAATATTGGCACTATTGCAATCCAATAAAGGATTTATAAATTGATAGTTAAGATTATTGCGAATTTCTTTAATAATGTTTTGGTTGGTCTTGGGGATAATATAAGGTGACAAAAAAAGACCAGCATTAAAAAATATTAAAGCTCCAAAAGAAATCCCAATACTTTTTTTAGCCAAGGGACTTAAATACATATCTTATTATCTTAACATTTTAAGGATTGTTTTTGTAGTAAAATAACCTATGGAAAATTTCAAGGAAATTGAAAATAAATGGAAAAATTTTTGGGAAGAAAATGAAGAGCTGTATCGGGCGAATGATAAGAGTGATAAAAAGAAGAAATATATTTTAGTTGAGTTCCCGTATCCAAGCGGGAGTGGATTACATGTGGGCCATGCTTTTAGTTTTACGGGAGGGGATGTTTATGCAAGATTCAAAAGAATGCAGGGAGAAAATGTTTTATTTCCAATGGGTTGGGATGCATTTGGATTGCCGACAGAAAACTATGCAATTAAAATGAAAAAGAAACCTCAAGAAGTAACTAAAGAAAATACTGATATGTTTAGAAAACAAATGAAAGATTTAGCTTTTTCATTTGATTGGCAAAGAGAGATAAACACGACTGACCCCAACTATTATAAATGGACTCAATGGATTTTTATTCAGCTTTTTAAAAAAGGATTGGCATATAAAAAAGAAATGCCGATTAATTGGTGTCCATCCTGCAAAATTGGTTTAGCTAATGAAGAAGTGGTGGATGGAAAATGTGAGCGATGCGGATCTGAAGTCAGCCGCCGAAATATTTCCCAATGGGTAGTTAAAATAACAGACTATGCTGATAAGTTAATTGAAGGACTAGAAGAAACTAATTTTATTGAAAAAGTAAAACAGGCCCAAATTAATTGGATTGGCAAAAGCGAAGGGGCTAGAGTTAAATTTAAAATTAAAGATAGAGAAGAAAATTTGGAAGTGTTTACCACCAGACCGGATACTTTGTTTGGAGCGACCTTTATAGTAATTGCGCCGGAACATAAATTATCTTTAGAACTGGCCAAAAATAATGAAGAAATTAAAAATTACATAGCTGACTCCCGAAAAAAATCTGATTTAGAAAGGACGGAACTTGCCAAAGATAAAACTGGAGTATTCTCAGGGTTATATGCAATTAACCCAGTTAACAATAAAGAAATTCCAGTTTGGATATCAGATTTTGTGCTGGCTTCTTATGGAACTGGAGCAATTATGTCGGTGCCGGCTCATGATGATCGAGATAAGGCTTTTGCTGAGAAATTTGGACTAGAAATTGTTAGTGTTTATGATGAAGATGATAAGAGTTATGATGTAGAAGCAGAAAAGAAAAAAATGAATGATTGGCTCCAGGAAAATAATATCGGAGAAAGAACAGCCTCTTATCATTTGAGAGACTGGATATTTTCCCGACAGCATTATTGGGGTGAGCCAATACCAATGATTAATTGTCCAAAGTGCGGTTGGGTTCCGGCTGAGGAAAGCAGTCTGCCAATTGTATTGCCAGAAGTGGAGCATTATGAACCAACTGATGATGGTCAAAGTCCATTATCACAAATGACTGATTGGGTGAAGACCACTTGTCCTAATTGCGGAGGAGAGGCTCAACGAGAAACAGACACAATGCCAAACTGGGCAGGCAGTGATTGGTATTTTTTGAGATATTGTGATCCACATAATGATACAGTTCTAGCTAGTCAAGAATTAATGAAATATTGGGTTCCAGTGGATGTGTATATTGGTGGAGACGAACATAATGTGCTTCATTTACTTTATTCAAGGTTTATCTATAAATTTTTGTGGGATTTGGGAGTGGTACCGAAAGAACATCCAGAGCCTTATTATAAAAGATTGTCTCACGGGGTAATTTTAGGTCCGGATAACCAAAGAATGAGCAAATCTAAAGGAAATGTAATTGTGCCAGAAGTGGTGGCAGATAAATATGGAGTTGATGTAGTCAGAATGTATCTGATGTTTATGGGACCATTTGATGCGACTATGGCCTGGAATGAAAACACTTTAATGGGAGTTAAAAGATTTTTGGACAGATTCGAGAAATTTGTTTTAAAGCAAATGACTTTGTCGACTGCTAACACAGAGGAAGAATCTTTGCTGATTCATAAAACGATAGATAAAGTGACTAAAGATATGGAAAATTTTGGATATAACACGACAATTGCCAAATTAATGGAATTATTAAATGGTTTATCAGTTGATTATGAAACAAAACCTCTAGGTAAAAAGAATATTGAAACCCTAGTAAAGCTAATAGCACCATTTGCACCATATATGGCTGAGGAACTTTGGGCCTCCTGCGCTAAAGCTTCGGAAGGCTACACTTCAGTTCATGTAGCAGAGTGGCCAAAAGCGGATCCTAAATATTTAACTGAAGAGGAAAGTACAGTAATGGTGGCGATAAATGGCAAGGTGAGAAGTGAACTAAAAGTAAAAACTGATGAAATTAATAATAAGGAAGAGATTTTGGGTTTGGCTAAAAAAGATGATAAGATAATTAACTGGCTGGGAGACAGTGAGATAGTTAAAGAGATATATGTGCCAGGTAAAATGATTAATTTTGTTATAAAAGATTAAAAAATTATTAAATTTTGCTTAAATATATCAAGCAATAATTGATTAAGACTGCTAAACAAAGCCAAAATGATTAGCAGCGGAAGGTTATGAATAAAACAAAAAGCTTTAAATTAAATAATGGAATCAAAGGAATAATTGTACCTTTACCGGGATTAAAGTCGGTAACTGTCGAGGTTTTTTTGAAAATCGGATCGAAGTATGAAAATAAAGGCGAATTTGGATTAAGCCACTTTTTGGAGCATATGGCATTTAAGGGAACCATTAAACGACCAACAGCAGCAATGATAAACACGGAAATTGATGCTAAAGGGGCGGGTTATAATGCGGGAACCGGCCATGAGATGACTTCATACTACATAACAACCGTAAAAGAAAATGCAAAATGGGGAATTGAACTGCTTTCAGATATGCTATTAAATTCAATTTACAATGAAGAAGAAACCAAAAAGGAAAGAGGAGTGATAATTGAAGAGATCAGAATGTATCAAGACAACCCAATGATGGGTTTGGGAAGTGATTTTACTAAATTTTTGTATGGAGATTCTGACATTGGCTGCTGGAATATTGCCGGAGAAGTAAAAGATATTAAAGATGTCAATCGAAAAACAATTGTCGATTATCGAAATAAATATTTTAATCCTGAAGAAATGGCAGTGGTAGTCTGTGGGGATGTTAATGAAGGCTTAGAACAGGTGATCAGAGACAGTTTTAGTGGAGTGGCTAAAAATGATTTAGTTTTGCCTAAAGTTGATCTGATCTTAAATAAGGATAAAAATAAAGTAATCAAAAAGGAATTAGAACAGGGACATTTTTGCATGGGTTTGCCAGCTTTAGGCTGGTCTGATGAACGAAAATTTACCTTAAAGTTATTAGACATCATTATGGACGGCAATAGCTCTTCTAGACTCTATAACAAGATTAGAGAAGAACGAGCCTTGGCTTATTATGTGGTATCGGTAGGAGAGTTGTTTAAAGAAGGTGGATATTGGGCAATACAGTCGGGAGTTAATCTGGACAAGATAGATGAAGCGATGGAAGTGGTGAGAGAAGAGATCGGAAAATTGCCGGAATCAATTAATGAAGATGAATTAATAAGAGCCAAAGACTACTTTTTAGGCAAAACTAAACTAGCAATGGATAGAACGAGTTTTATTTCCAGCTTTACTGGAGAGAAATTGTTATTAGAGAATAGTGAAGAAAGTGTAGAGGAAGAGTTAGAGAAGTATAAAAAAGTAACGATTAAAGAGGTTAGAGAATTGGCAAAAGAGATCTTTAAGAAGGAAGAAATCAGGACTTTGGTGTGTCATAACAGGTGATTGTTATGACAATTAGCAGTCGTCTATTAGTCTGCTAATGGTTATTTCAAATTAAATTTAACGGATTTTTTGGGAACAAATGGTGATTTAAGTGAGATTGAAAAATGGTCCAAATTGGCGATTTTAGTTTCTTTTAATGATTATGGATTGATTTTAATTGATATATTAGATTTTAGGGCAGGAGATGGTTTTAGTGGTGAATGACTGATTAAAGAGAAAAGGTGACTTATTTGAACCTATAATCTAATAAAATGCGGAGAATATGTTTTATTTTGGTGATAAATGAGCTATTTAAGTAGGTGTTTATATGAAGGTATTTTGCGGAGAAAAAAATGATGAAAAAAATCAAAAGAAAGTGCGGAGAATAGAAAAAATAATGCGGAGAATAGAGTTTCTGTACTTGAAAGATGCGGTAAATTGGTGTGAAAAGGGAGAAAATGGGAGTTTTTTAAAAAATGTATCCCCACCAAGAATCGGACTTGGATTTACCACTTAGGAGGTGGTCGTTCTATCCATTGAACTATGAGGACTAGATTTTAAAGTTTTAAAATTTCTAATATCTAAATCAATTTTAAAAAAGAAAAGAAAGATATTAAAATTTTTAAGTCAGGGATACAGGAGTCGAACCTGCAACCTCAGCGTCCCGAACGCTGCACGCTACCAATTGCGCTAATCCCTGTGATATTAAACTGCAACTGCAATTTAAAGCTAAAGTATTATAGCTTAAATAATTTTCTAAAACTAAAAATGATATACAAAGATGACTTTTTATTTAAAATGATGTTTTAATGGGTTTAATCATTTTTAATAAGTTTTTAATAATTAGCAGTCTCAATAATGATTGCTAAAGGCATTTTTTTTTGGGTTTAATGAGACTTAGGGGTATAAACATGTTTTTGAAAAATCTAAAAATTTAATATTTTTTTAATCTTTGCTTTTTTTTGAAAAAGAGTAGTCAAATGGGATCAAACAGGGCATATGGACTTGACACTAAGATAAAAAATAATTAGACTATTTAATATGAATAATCATGATAGAAATGCAAGAACTTTAGTTGTCTGTTTTGTTCTAGCAATGATGTCTCTAATGTCTTTAAGATTTGTGGAAGTTGGTCAGAGTGTAACAGCTGTTTCCGGCAGCCAGGTTTTAGGAGCAACAAATGAAAAGAAAGAAGTGGTTTTACCAAACGCTGAAGTTCACACTCAGGTTTTAGAGGCAAATTATATCGGCAACTAATCGTTTTTAATGTAAGCTTTAATTTCAGTGAGAGTTTTTCCAGCCAAAAAAGAATTGGAAGCGAAATCTTCTTGAGTAACATCTTTGCCAAACCATAACGGCGGATTAAATGAGGCCATGTCGGCTTCTGATTCAAATTCAACCTCAACAAAAGCTAATCCTTCTAAATTAGCCTGATATAAATTTAGCTCGGCGGTTAAATTATTTTCAATAGGAAGATAATACCTGACTTTTTCCAAATACCTTTCGACTGCGGGCCAAAGCTTGTTAAATTCAGATTCGGTTAGAGGAATGTTTATTTCTTCAGTAATACTGTAATCATTTTCTCTTACTGGCAATTTCTTAGTCATTTCAAAATGATTGCCTTTTTGCCTAATTCTTAGAGAGGGGTGAGTGGAGGAAACATAACCCTGTTTTATTTTTTCTGACTTATAGGCAGAGAGATTGGCAGGAATAATTTTAACCAAATAAGTTTTTTCTATCTCCAACATCAGTTTTTTATTTAATGGTGATGGAATAAAGATTCTCCTGAGCGTTGCTGTAGGGAGCGGTCAGAGTGATGATTTTACTACCATCTAACCAAGGATAAACAGCATTTTTATTAAAGTTACCGGCAAAAAGTGTCTGTCGATTGGTGCTGTCATATTCAACGGTCTGGATTTTTTGATCTTCAATATAAATAAGATTATTAGAATTAGCAATCCAGCTAGGGTTGTAGAGACTGTCTTTGGTGCCAAGGAGGAAATTAGTATCATCTTTTAAATCGTAGATATAATAATGATCTTTTAAAATATCTCGAGATTGAGTTTGAGTGCTTTGAGCTGGAGGGGGAGTGATAATGTCCTTTTTAAGATTGCCGTCAATTTGAGCCAAATAAAGAACCATGGTGTTGTCGATATTAAAAAGAGCATTCTTGGCAGAGCTAGTGGAGATAAATGGCTGAAGCTCAACTGGAAGTAAAGCAAGATTAGATTTGATGATCTGCTGTTCCTGAAGATCCCAATCTTCTTTAATCAAAGATAATTTAGCGGTAACATCGTATAAATTTTTATAATCAGTGGTGGTGGTCAGGTCAATCAGGTAATTACCACTATTAGTAGTAGTGTTGTGAGCCAAAATTTGTTTGGAGTTTGGAGAAAAAGTGAAAGTGAATTTAGACCAATCAAGATTTTGAAGATCAGAGCTTAATTGTTTGGCTTCATTTTTAATCAAAAAAACAACATTATCGCTAAGGCCAATAAGATAAAGACCATTATTTTTGGCAGCTGAAGCTGAAGCAACAGCAAAAACAACAAGAGTGCCATCGGGGCTGACAGCTGGGTTGATGGCGCCAGTAACAGTTAATGGCTTAAGATCTGGAGAAGAACGGAAAAGCTGAGTATTGGTTTGATAGGCAATTTCTTTTTTAACCTGAATACTTTTTTGCCAAGGAAGATAACCGTCTTTGACGATTTTAATATTATAGTTGCCAGGAGGAAGATTAATGGCATTGTCGGTGGTGGCAAGCAATTTATCGTCGACATAGACTGAAGCGCTTTTAGGTTTAGAGGTGGCAGAAATTATACCAGTGGCAAGAAAGCTGATTTTGCCCTTGGTGGAAATTTGATAGCCTTGAGCGAAGAAAATGATGCCAACAGTGGCACCAATAATAAAAACAATTACAAAAAAAATTACTAAAAGACTCTTTTTTTCTGGTTTTGACATAGTAGTATTATATCTTAATTGGAATATTAGATGTAAAACAAAGTATATTAGGATAGAATTAGATTATGAGTTTGTTTAAAAAATTAGCAATTGATTTGGGAACGGCCAATTCGGTGGTATGGGAAGCGGGAAAAGGAATTGTCTTAAACGAGCCAACAATTGTGGCAGTGGGGATTGAAGATAGGAAAGTTTTGGCAGTGGGAAATGAAGCTAAAAAAATGCTAGGCAAAACTCCGGAATATATCGAAGTGATTCAACCATTAGAAGATGGGGTGATTGCCGATTATGAAGTGACGGAAGCGATGCTGAAATATTTTATGAGACAGGTGATGGGCAATAATTGGTTTATTGGTCCAGAAGTGATGGTTTGTATTCCAGCTGGAGTGACTCAAGTGGAGCAAAGAGCAGTCATGGATGCCATTTTGTCGGCCGGAGCCAGAAAGGCTCATTTAATTGATGAGCCATTGGCAGCAGCAATCGGATCAAAAATTCCGGTAGCTGAAGCTTTTGGGAATATGATTGTGGATATTGGAGGCGGAGCAGCTGAGGCAGCAGTGATTGCTTTGGGAGGAGTGGTAACTCACAAAAGTGTGAGAGTGGGAGGAAATAAACTGGACAAAACAATAATGGATTTTTTAAAGAAGAAATATAGTTTGGTGATTGGTGATCAGACAGCGGAAACAATCAAAATTCAGCTGGGAAGTGCAATTAAGCCAAAAAAATTAGAGACGATGGAAATAAACGGAAGAGACTCGGTTTATGGTTTGCCTAAAAATGTGATAATTAGCACAGATGATGTTTATGAGGCAATAAGGCCGGTGTTGGATTTGATATTAACAATGATTAAAGACACTTTGGAAATTACGCCGCCAGAGTTAGTGGCGGATATTGTTGACCGAGGAATCGTTTTGAGTGGAGGGTCGGCCCAGCTAAAAAACTTAAGCACTTTGGTTACCAGAGAAATTGGGGTGTCGGCCCATGTGGCATTGGAACCACAGTTTTGTGTCATTAAAGGGACAGGAATCGCAGTGGAGAATTTGGACGTCTACGAGAGAGCAATTAGGTGATACATTTGAAAAATGTAACCTATAAAAGTTAAAATCCCAATTTTAAATTTAGATTTTCTAATTTTTTTATGGCTGTATAAGTGATGTTTTTTGGATTAAGAATATTTAATTATTTTTTAAGTTATTTTTAGAGTTTTTTCCTGTCTTACTAATAAATCAGAGAGTAAAAATTTTGCTCTAAACAATTAAAAATGGCGGTAAATGATTTTAAGAGGTTTTTATCTTGTAAGAAAAAAGGGGATGAAAGGTGATATAGTTATGTTGAATAGGTTTTAAAAAATAACTATAGGATATCAAAAAAATCATTTTTTGATCGATTTTTTTAATTTTATTTATTTTTAAAACGGTTTTAAGAAATTTTTAATTTTTTTGATGGTAAAATTAAGAAATAAGAATTTTTTTAAAAAAATAAGACTTATAAAATAAAAAATGGCTCAAAAAAAAGGATTTTTGGATCAAAAAAATGAAAAAAATATCAGTACTTTTGGCCTAAATGATTGGGAAATGTTCGATATTCGCTTGTTTAGCAGAGATATGGATCAAGTGCTAAAAATAATTGATGGCTGGCTAGCTTCCAAGCTCAAAAAAAGGTGGATTGCTACGGTTAATCCGGAGTTTGTAATGAAAAGCACAAATGACGATGATTTTAAAAAAATATTGAAGAAAACAGATTTGAATGTGGTGGATGGAACAGGTTTGATTTGGGCTAGAAGAGTGAATGGTAAGAATTTTTTTAAGAGAGCATTGAGTGGAATTAAAGTGGGAGGAGAAATTCTAAAAGGAGAGCACAGAAAAGAATTGATAACCGGAGTGGATTTAATGTCGGAGTTGTGCGGACTGGCAGAAGAGAAAAAATACAAAGTTTTCTTCTTGGGTGGTTTTGATGACAGAGCCAAGAGGACAATGGAACATTTTAAAAAGGATAATTTAGAAATGGATTATTTCAGTGGTGAGCCAAAGTTCAGTAACGATCAGGTTTTGAAAAAAATCAATAAATTTAAACCGGATATTTTGTTTGTGGCTTATGGAATGAAGAAACAGGAAGAGTGGATTGATAAAAATAGAGATAAAGCTGATTTTGGAGTGGCAGTGGGGGTGGGGAGAAGCTTTGATTATTACAGCGGGGACTTAAAAAGAGCGCCGAAGGCTTGGAGAAAAATGGGAATGGAATGGCTATACTCTCTAATCAAGGAACCAAAAAGAATTAAAAGACAAATAGTGTTGCCGAAGTTTGTGTGGAAAGTGCTGACTGGTTAAAATTGGCCGAGGAATTTAATTTCAAGCTCAAATTTGAAGCCGAATTTTTCTTGGACTTTCGATTGAATCAAATTAATTAAAGTCAAATAATCTTTGGCGGTGGCATGGCCAGTGTTGACAATAAAGTTAGCATGATTGGGACTAATTTGGGCACCACCAATTGAATAACCTTTTAAATTTAAATCTTGATCAATAATCATGCCGGCAGGATTTTGGCCTTCAGGATTTTTAAAAACAGAACCAAGCGAGAGCATTGACTGGATCTGAGATTTTTTTTGGATAATGTTTTGGACTTTTTGTTTAGCTGAAGCTGGATCGCCGGGGTTTAATTTAATTATGGCAGAAATTATAAAATCACCATATTTTTCGACTGAATCGATTATTTGGGAAAAATAATTTTTATCATCACCGTGAATGTTTCCGACAATAGCACCACCAACAGTAGAGGGGATATAAGCGAACTCTTCCAAACCTAAAAGTCCATGATCGAGGCTGTAATTGATTAAATGGGAAAGCTGGGTGCCAGAGGAGCTTTTTATTTTATTTTTATCGATGATTTCCATTTCGCTAGAGTCATTTTTTATGACAATACCGCGAATGCCGGAATCGGAAATTAAAACATTGGATCCGTTGCCCAAAATTGTGATTTGAATTTTATTCGGCAAATCATTTTTTACCGTGCTCACGCCCGTCGGCATTGCACCTCGGATGTTGCGCGCGGAAAAAATATTTGTCTCATCATCAAATAAATATTTTAGTAAATTTAAAAATTCATCGGAAGATTTGGTGTGGATGAAAATATCGGCCGGGCCGCCGATTTTGACGGTGGTGTAGGGAGTAAGCGGATGATTTTGATAAATTTCCAAACTTGGGAATTTAGCTTTTAGACCGGAACAGACTTGATTTGAATCCATCTATTCATTATATCAATTTTTGTTGTTAGGGTACAGGCATGCCTGTACCCTACAGGTATAATATTTATCTTATAAAATAAACGTATTTAGAATAATAAAAAAATATAGGATGTTGATGTGGAAAAGTGAAAAACTTTTTGATTGGCCTATAATTTTTTAGCACCAATTTCGACCAATTCGGCTAGGTTTTTAATCCTAATAGTGCTGTTATCGACGGTTTGCTGCTGGATTGACCATTTATATGAGCGATCGACCAAAAAACATTGTTTAACGCCGATTTTTTGAGCGGGGCCAATATCTGATCGGGGACTGTCGCCGACAACAGCGCATTCTTCCGATTTTATTCCAAAGTGATTTATGGCCTGCTGCCAGGATTCTGGAGTTTTGTGTCCGTTCTCATCAATAATGAAAACATGATCACGGCTGACAAATCTTCCCAAATCCAGCCAATCATATTTTCTCCAGGTCCAGTCGGCATTAGCATGAGTGACAATAGTAAGAGAAATGTTGAGTTTGGTTAAAAAATCGAGTCCAATTTCGGAACCATAAAGCATTTCCAGTGGAGTGTCGTAAATCTGTTTTAAAATTTTAACGACACCAGCCTGAACTTCTGGAGTAATTTCATATTGGCGAACCATGCTGTCAATGGCATAAACCCATTTATTAGGATTGACGCCATAGTTTTCAAATAAGATATTATTGGCGTTTAAAACTTCCTGATGCCATTGGTCGCGGGTAATAAGAGGATTGTTTTGAGCTAAAAAATCAGCAGTCTGGGAAAAATGATCATGAAAAACTTCAGTGGTGTTGCAAATAGTGTCGTCGAGATCTAATAAAAAATGTTTTATATTTTTTTGATCTGCCCAGTTTTGAAAATTAACTTTTGCCTCATTTTGGCTAAAATTTGGTCTTTCTGCCGACATACTGGCGATTATAGCAAACTTTTTTTGTTATCATAACTTATGATTTTAGGAATAGATCCAGGTTTGGCCAATACTGGCTGGGCGGTGTTGAAAGATGAAGAGACATTGGTGGAGTGCGGGTGCCTAAAAACCAAGATTAGTGACAGTTCAGCTTTAAGGCTAGACCAAATTTATTGCGAATTGGAAGGATTAATCAAAAAATATAAAGTGGAAGCAATGTCAATTGAAACTTTATTTTTTGCCAAAAATGCCAAGTCGGCAATTAAAGTGGCTGAGGCAATCGGAGTGATTAAAGTTTGCGGGCAGAGAAATGGAATTGAAGTGACAGGATTTACACCACTTCAAGTGAAAATGGCATTAGTGGGATATGGCCGGGCAGAAAAAGAACAAGTGGAAATTATGGTCAGAAAATTTTTGAATTTAGAGGAAAATATCAGCCCGTCACATGCATCAGATGCAGTGGCAGTAGCACTGACGAGTTTGTTTACGATGAAAATAAAATAGGTAAATATTGTGATATAATCTGGGTGAATTATTTTAGGTTCAAATTAGCTTTAGACTCATAAAAATAATTTAGTTCTTTAAAAAACATTTTGAAAGGATGGATTTTTAATGTTAGCTTTTTTTGATTTGTATGGCAGGCGGGCTATTTTGGTGGTGAAATCGATACCTAAACTCTTGTTGTACATGATGGGGATCTCTTCGCTTTTGGCTTTTTTAGCATGGTTTGTATTAGATGTTGTGGTTGGATTGACCATTGGTTTTCTTTCTTTTTGGAAATGGATATTTATAGCAGCTGTGGGAATCTCTCTTTTTTGGGATTTTTTGGTGGTAGGTATAATATTTTCGATATTAAGTTTCATTTTAATGAAAAAATTTGAAACCACACCGGAAATAATTTTCAAAGCTGTATTTAAATTCCATCTATTGGAAAAGAAAAATAGAAAAATTCGTGAAGGTGATAAAAAAAGTTTTGAAGAATGGTATTCGAGAAATGAGGATTTTAATAATCTTGCTGAAAAAATGACCAAAGTTTTTATGGGAAGATAATTTTAAAATGTCTTAATTGGTACCGTTAATTAATTGTTTTATGCAGCAATGTATATTTCATTTTTTTAACGGTATTTTTTTTTGGCAAAAATTTAAAAATAATTTAGTTTGATGTAGTTTGTGGGGTGTTGGATAGTCTTTGGGTTTTGTTTGGTTTAGTGTAAAATGATTTTATGATTTCGAGTTTAAAAGGAAAAATTTCCAGGATCGGAAATAATTTTGTGGAGATTGATGTCCATGATGTGGGTTATTTGGTGTGGTGCGGACAAAATTTTTTGAAACGCAGAAGCATGGATGAAGAAATTAAAATTTATACTTACCAGTCAGTTTCTGAGAATGATGTCAGTTTATTTGGGTTTGAAACAATTGATGATGTCAATTTATTTAAAATGCTAATTTCAGTGTCGGGAATCGGCCCAAAAACAGCAGCCCAAATTATGGGGCAAACTGATGGCGGAGAAATAATTAAAGCCATTGGCGAGGCTGATTTAAAGTTTTTTGAAAAAGTAAAAGGCATCGGCCGAAAAGGAGCCCAAAGAATAATTGTGGATCTGAAATCAAAAATCGGCGGATTGGGAGAATTGGATTTGACCCAGGATGATGAAAAAATGAAAGACGATGATTTAACTTTGAGTTTAAAACAATTAGGATTTGAGAAAAAAGAAATTGAAAAAGTGGTAGCTCAAGTGCCAGCAGAGTTAGAAACAATTGAAGAAAAGTTAAGTTGGTGTTTAAGCAAAATATGATGGACAAAAATTTAAATCCTAAAGCAGATGTCAGCGAAAAAGTGGTGGAAAAAAGTTTGCGACCGCAAAGGCTGGAAGAATTTATCGGCCAGGAAAAATTAAAACAGCAATTGCAGATTTTTTTGGAAGCGGCCAAAAACAGAAATGAAGCTTTAGATCATATTTTATTTTATGGTCCGCCAGGACTAGGAAAAACAACTTTATCCTGTTTAATGGCCAAAGAAATGGGGAGTAATATTAAAATGACTTCTGGTCCGGCTTTGACAAGAGCAGGAGATTTGGCATCAATTTTAACCGGATTAAAAAAAGGCGATTTTTTGTTTATTGATGAAATCCACCGATTAAATAAATTAGTGGAAGAAATGCTTTATTCGGCCATGGAAGATTTTGCGCTGGACATAGTTTTGGGCAAAGGACCATCAGCAAAAACCGTCAGACTTGATTTGCAGAAATTTACCCTAGTAGGTGCCACTACAAGAATCGGATTAATTTCAGGCCCAATGAGAGACAGGTTTGGTTATGTGCAACAACTGAATTTTTATGAGGATGAAGAATTAAAAGAAATTATTGAAAGAACAGGAGAAGTATTAAAAGTTAAAATTGAATCAGACGCGGCGGAATCAATTGCCAAAAGATCTCGGGGAACGCCAAGAATCGCCAACCGATTATTGCGACGAGTTAGAGATTACGCCCAAGTAAAAAATGATGGCTTGGTTACTTTGAAAGAAGTGAGGGAGGCATTAAAAATGCTGGGGGTCGATGAAATGGGATTGAATGATGCAGATAGAAAATATTTGGATATAATCAAAAATCAATATGGCGGGGGACCAGTGGGAGTGGAAAATATCGCAGCAGCATTGACAGAGGATGTGGGCACAATTACGGAAGTCTACGAACCATTTCTAATGAAAAAAGGATTGATTAAAAGAACACCAAAGGGCAGGGTTCTGCAAAACAAAACGGTTTAATTTATTCGGCTTGAATTCCAAGCAACCATAAGACAGCTTCTTTTCGGTAACGGCGATCACCACGAGCATTAATGCGGATAGCTGGCAATTTACCTCTTTTACCCCATCTCTTGATGGTTAATTTACTGACACGGAGTAAATCAGCAACTTCAGCGACAGTGAGAAGGTCGGGGAGATTGTCGATAGAGACTCCATTTATTTTTTTTGGGGCGGAATTTTGTTTCACAAGTTTGTCTTGTGATTCAGTTTGATAATCCATTGTGTGGCTCCTCTTGTATCAAAATAATAATTAATTGATATCAGTAAAACATATTGGATATTAGTGTGTCAATAATCAAAAAATATTTTTAGTATTTTTACGAGGAAGTAAAGGATAAATTTATCTTTTTTATTAATTTTTAAATTTTCATTACGAATTTTTTATGTCTGGTGAAATGCGTGGCGTTCAAGGCCATAAAAAATTGCAATTTCAAATTTAAAATAATAAAAATAATAGATCTAAGAAAGGATTTTTAGTGTAAAATTATCTATGGAATATAAAATTGCATTTTTTGGAGTTAAGAGTTGGGAAAGGGAAATTATTGAAAAAGAAATTACTAAACTAGATAGTTTTGGAATCGGGATTTTTGAGGGTGAAGTTCAAGATAATATGGAATTGGCAGCAAAATATGATATTATTTCGCCTTTTATTTATTCAAAGATGAATAAGGAAGTTTTGGCTAAATTGCCAAATCTAAAAATGATTGCGGTTAGATCGACTGGAATTGATAATGTAGATTGTGAAGAGTGCAAAAGCAAAGGAGTGGCAGTAGCCAATGTGCCAGTTTACGGCTCAAAAACAGTGGCGGAATATACTTTTGCATTAATGCTGGGGATTACCCGAAAAATAGTGGAAGCTCATCAGTCGGTGGAAGATGGTGAATTTAGCCCAGAAGGATTAACAGGAGTTGATTTAGAAGGAAAAACTTTGGGGATAATCGGGCTGGGAAATATCGGCCAAAATGTGGCTCATATCGCTAAAGCTTTTGGAATGAAAATTTTAGGAGTTGATGAAAGACTTCCTCCAGAAGTGGCTAAGAAAATCGGGGCTAAGATGGTGGATTTAGATACCCTCCTAAAAGAGTCGGATATTGTGACTTTGCATGTGCCATCATTACCGGGAACTTTTCATTTAATTAACAGAAAAAATATTAAATTGATGAAAAAAGGCAGTTTTTTAGTAAACACATCACGAGGTCCAGTGGTAGAAACAGAAGCAATTATTTGGGCGTTAAATAATAAGGTTTTGGCAGGAGCAGGGCTGGATGTGACCGAAGATGAAAGTATGGTGGAAAGCATGAGTGTGGTGATGAGCAATAAAATGACAAAAGATGAATTGCAGGATATTTTGACTTTTCATTTGCTTCGAGATCGGGATGATGTAATTTTTACGCCCCACAATGCATTTAATACTAAAGAAGCAATCGGAAGAATTGTGGACACAACAATAGAAAATATTAAAAATTTTATGAAGTTAAAAGTTAATTAATGAAAATATGAAACCTGTAATTATCTGTGGTGGAATTGGCTCAAAAATGTGGCCAATGAGCCGAATGACACTGCCTAAACATTTTTTGCCATTAATCAATGGTAAATCATTGTTTCAATTAAATTATGAGGCTTTGAGGAAAAGATTTACTCCAGAAGAAATTTTTTTACAGACTAATGAAATTCAATCTAAAATAGCCAAGAGCCAGGAACCGGAAATTCCAGAGGCAAATATTTTTGTGGAGCCGGAAATGAGAAATCAGGGGCCGGCAACCGGATTTGCGGCAGCGCAATTAATCAAAAGAGGATTTGGCGATGAGCCTTTTACTTTGGTGCAGGCTGATGTGTTGAGAGAACCGGATGAAAAGTTTTTAGACATGATTGGAGAACAGGAAAAATTAGGCAAAACTACAGATAAATATATTACTGGCGGATTTGTACCTCAAACCATTGTTCGAGGAGTGGATTATTTAGTTAAAGGAAATTTGGTCAGTGAAGATAATGGAGTAAAAATATTTGAAGTGGCTGATTATATTGATAGAACTGAAGAAGAAAAAATTAATGAATATTTGGGAACAGATAAATTATTGCTTCATGCAAATCATACTTCGATGACGCCAAATAATTTATTAAAAATGTACCAAAAATATAAGCCGGAATGGTATGAACCATTAGTGGCAATTGCCAATAATGGTGAGGTGGCGACGGAATATGGCAAAATGGATAAAGCCGGAATTGAGGAAGTGACCAAGCTGGTTTATAAAAATAATGAAGCTTTGGTGGTGGAATTGCCTTTTAACTGGGTTGATTTTGGAACCTGGGAATCGGTGGCCAATTATATGAAAGAAAAAGGCATGTATCAGCCAGAAGATGTTTTGGAAATTGAGAGTAATGAAAATTTTGTTTATCGAAAAGATAAAAAATATGTGGCACTGATCGGAGTCGAAGATTTGGTAGTGGTCGACACCGGCGATGCGTTGTTGATTATGAAAAAAGAGGCAAGCGGAAAAGTGGGGCAGGTGGTTGAAACCTTAAAAGCCGATAATCGAACAGAACTAATTTAATTGTTAGAAATAACACTATTGACGATGGCGGGTTTTAGTGGTTTGATTAATTAAGATTAATAATTTAAAAAAACTATGCCAAAAAAAGTTGTTAAGAAAACAGTGAAAAAAATCATTAAGAAAGGTGGCAGCTGCGGATGCGGACCTAACTGTGCTTGCAAATAAGATTTTTGAGAATTAAAAAGCCCTGCGAAAGCGGGGCTTTGATTTTAGATAAAAGGGAAAATTTTGAGGGGAAGCTAAACAATATATTGTAGATGATTCTTAAAAGAAATGCATTGAATTGTTCTTTGGTGTCATTCATAATGTAGACTATGAAGTTTATTTTTATATCAGGCGGAGTTGTTTCTGGGTTGGGAAAAGGAATAACTGCCGCATCAATCGGATTGATTTTAAAATCAAAAGGCTTAAGAGTAACCAATGTAAAGATTGATATGTATCTGAATATTGATGCCGGGACGATTCGACCGCAAGAGCATGGAGAAGTGTTTGTCTGCGATGATGGAATTGAAACAGATCAGGATTTGGGAAATTACGAAAGATTTTTAAATGAGAGCTTAAAAAGAGAGAATTACATGACAACCGGACAGGTGTATAAGTCAGTAATTGATCGAGAAAGAGCTTTTGGTTATGGCGGAGAAGATGTGGAGGCAATTCCCCATATTACTGATGAAATAACCGAGCGAATTAAAAAAGCGGGAAAAGCCCATAAAGCTGACGTGGTAATAGTTGAATTAGGCGGAACTGTGGGTGAATATCAAAATGGCTTATTTTTTGAAGCCAACAGAATTTTAAAACTGCAGAGACCAAAAGATGTGATTCATGTTCATGTATCTTACTTGCCAATAATTAAAAGCTTGGGAGAATTAAAAAGCAAACCAGCCCAGCAATCAACTCATTTATTAAATTCGATGGGAATCCAGCCAGATTTTTTGGTGGCCCGATCGGAGCGAGGGATTGATGAAAGACGAAGAGAAAGATTGGCATTATTTTGCAATTTAAGAAGCGAAGATATTATTTCTAATCCAGATTTAGACAGCATTTATAAATTGCCAATTCTTTTTGAAGAACAAAAATTTGGCGATAAAATTTTGAAAAAATTGGGATTGAGAAAAAAAGAAACAAAAGGGTTAAAAGAATGGAATGAATTTTTGAAAAAAATTGAAGCTCCAAGAAAGGAAGTAAAAATTGCAATTGTGGGGAAATATTTTGCCACCGGAGATTACCAATTGTCCGACTCGTATCTTTGCGTGATTGAGGCTTTAAAACACGCAGGAGCAAAGGTGGGACTTAAACCAGTGCTGAGCTGGATTGGAACAGAAGAGATTGAAAAGAAAGGCGCTAAAGAAGTGCTAAAAGGTTTTAACGCAGTGTTGGTGCCACAAGGCTGGGGAAGCCGAGGAGTTGAAGCAAAATTAGAAACAGTCAAATATGCCCGAGAAAATAAAATCCCTTATTTAGGATTATGTTTTGGAATGCAGATGGCAGTAATTGAATTTGCCAGAGATAAGGCAGGGTTAAAAGGAGCAAATTCGGCTGAAGTGGATGAAAAAGCTAAATATCCAGTGGTTCATGTGATGCCAGAGCAAAAAAAATATTTGGAATTGCATCAATATGGGGGAACTATTCGATTGGGAAGCTGGCCATGTAAAGTAGAAAAAGGAACATTGTTGGAAAAAGCTTACAAAAAATATGGCGATGAACCAAATGAAATAGCTGATCAAATTATTAATGAAAGACATCGACACCGATATGAATTTAATAATGAATATCGAGAATTATTGGAGAAAAATGGCTTGATTATTTCGGGGACAAGCCCGGATGGAAAATTAGTGGAAGCAATTGAATTGTCACAGAAAGATCATCCATTTTTTATGGCAACCCAATTTCATCCAGAATATAAAAGCCGACCATTAAGTCCTCATCCAATTTTTGTAGCATATTTGGAAGCATTGAAATAGTGATAAGATAATGTGTGAAATATCACAGAAGATCAATTAGATTGAATGGATTTGATTATTCAAATGATGGATATTATTTTGTGACGATATGTGTACAAAATCGGCAAAAAATTTTTGGGGAAATTAATAACAATCGAATGGATTTAAACGAAAATGGTTTGATATGTAAAATTTGGTTATTGAATTTAATAAATCGTTTTAATATTGAAATTGATGATTATCAAATAATGCCGGATCATTTACATATGATTATCAAAATTGTAGGGGCGAATCATGATTCGCCCAAAAATGATGAAAAAATAAATATTAAAAATAATATTGATTATATTAATTATTTAAAAAATGGAACAAACACAAATGTTTTAAATAGGACGATTCATGAATCGCCCCTACATAGATCGTTGTTGTCCAACATTATTGGATATTTAAAAATGAATACATCAAAGGAAATTGGAAAAAAATTATGGCAGAGAAATTATTATGAACGAATTATTCGAAATGAAAAGGAATATTTGATGGTTAAGAAATATATTGAAGATAATCCGATTAATTTTTTACAACCAAAAACCCCTCCGAAAGGAGGGGTTTAATGTTTCGTTTAAAATAAAAAAATTATTTTAATTCAACTTGAGCACCAGCAGCTTCTAATTTTGCTTTAGCATCATTAGCAGCTTCTTTTTTCATAGTACCAAGTTCGGCTGGGCAAGCATCAACCATATCTTTAGCTTCTTTTAAGCCAAGTTCTGGTTTGAATTCTCGGACAGCTTTGATGACAGCTATTTTGTTAGCGCCAGCAGAAGTGATGACGACGTCAAATTCAGTCTTTTCTTCAGCAGGAGCAGCAGCGGCACCAGCAGCAGCGGCACCAGCAGCAGCTACAGGAGCAGCAGCGACAGCTTTAACATCGAATTTTTCTTCGATACCTTTAACGAGTTCTGATAATTCTAAAACTGAAAGTTCAGAGATAGAATCTAATATTTTTTGCAATTTTGCAGAAAGTTCCATATTTTTCTTTTTTTAAATTTTTAATAATTTGAACAAATTAATTTTGTTCTTGTTTGTCAGCAACAGCTTTTAAAGCTAAGGCTAACTGGGTTTGATTGTAACGCATGCTGTAGGCAAGACGTTGCAAAGGGTTGACCAATCCACCCAAAAGTTGGGCAATAAGGGTCGACTTGGAAGGAAGAGCAATAAATTGTTTTAACTCATCCATGCCAAGCAATTTTTTATCGAAGATACCATATTTGAAAGTGATGAAATCTTGAGTTTTGTTGACTTTGTCAATTTCTTTGAGTGGATTAACCTCATCTTCGTTACAGAAGGTGATAGCGGTTGGTCCAACCAAAGTTTCTGGCAAATTAATACCGAGGTTTTGGAGAGCTCGAGTGATGAGGCTGTTTTTGACAACTTCAATTCGGCCACCATTAGCGCGGACATTATCGCGAAGAGCGGAAATATCAGCAGCATTTAAACCTTGATATTGAATCAAAGCAGAAGATTTAGCCTGTTCAAATTTACTGGTGATATCAGCGATTTGATCGACTTTAGCTTGATTTGGCATATTGGTTAAATAAATAATGTATTCCTAAAAAGAAAAAAGCCTCGAAAATCGAGGCGCAGATAAAACAAAATAAACTGTTTTGCCTCGGCTGGACTTATTTGAATGCCGGCTGTCTTCGGTTAGGATGGGGTAATTATATCATAAAAAAGCCCGGGGTGTTGATGAATTTAAAATTCAAAAACGCCTCGGGCACAGGATTCAAAATCAGTTTTTTAGTTGGGGAAAAGAGTAGAGATTATTTTGGGACTGGGAAAATTGGTAAGAATTAAGCTTTGATTGTATCCAAATTTAAAAAAATGAGAAAATCTAGGAGTACAAATAAACTCAGTTACCTTATTTTCGCACCAGAGCCAACATTCGTCGGGCAACTTATTTCGCTGGCGATAGCAGAAGGCAAAAGCCGAGAGGTTGGAGGGCAAGATTAAGGTTTCGGGATCTTTTATTTGGGAAATATCTTTATAAATCTCGACTAAAAGAGGTTCTTTCCGAACAGTTCCTTTTAAAAGTTCTTCAAGTTTAGATTGAAATGACATGGTGCAGACAGGTGTTTCCTCCGGAGCAAGATGACACTTTTTCCTAGATGCTTTTTTGAAATTAAGACGGTGATTCATAATTTTCTCCTTTCCAGTTTGACTAGGGATACGGCTGATTCTGATTTTGAAAGTGCGAGCAGGCTATTATAGCAGAATTTAAAGTTTGGTTAGTTATAATATAAAAGGATGAAAAAAATAATAATTATTATCTTTTGGGTATTAGTGGCCTTGGGTTTTTGGGGCTGGGCAGATGGTTGGATTTCTTTTGGGCCAAAAAATGAAAACATAGAAATAAAAAATATCCAGACATTAACACCGACAGCGGTGCCAAAAAATGTCGGCTATTTAGCACAATATAATTTTGAAAATCTAAAAAAAAGAACAAATACGGCGTCGGAAATTAAAACAATCGGCCAAGTATTATTGGTGGATGAGGCGAGAAAAGCATTAGTAAAGAGGGGGGATTTGAAAGGTAAAACTTTTAATACTTTTGAAAGTAAAGCAATTAGTTTCGAGAGTAATGGTAAAAAAATATCAGGCATGATGAATATTCCAAAAGACCCGCCTTCGCAAGAAACTACGGCGGGCAAGCCGGCAATTATTATGATTAGAGGTTTTGCAGATAGTGAGGGTTATTATATTGGTTCGGGAAGCTGGCGAGCAGCGGATGAATTGGCCAGAAATGGATTTGTAACCGTGAGTTTAGATTTTTTAGGATTTGGGTTATCGGATGATGAATCAAAAGATATTTTGGAAGCCAGATTTGAAAAGCCGGTGAGTGTGTTGGATTTGATTGAATCAGTGAAAAAATTAGAGTTCGTGGATGCGGAAAAAATTGGAATTTGGGCGCATAGTAATGGCGGACAAATTGCTATTTCAGTTTTGGAAGTGACAGGAAAAAATTATCCGACAGTGTTGTGGGCGCCAATGACTAATCCATTTCCTGGCAGTGTTTTGGACACAATGGATGAAAATAGCGAATCGGGGAAAATTGTAAAAAACAGAATTGATGAATTTGAAAAAGAATATGACAGTAAACTTTATTCAATTGATAATTTTTATGATGGAATTAACGCCCCAATTTTATTACATCAAGGAACAGCCGATACTTCGGTTAAATTAGAATGGCAAAAGGAACTGCAAACTAAATTGAAAAGTTTAGGCAAAGAAATAACTCTCGATATTCGAAAAGGAAATGATCATAATTTTAAGCAAAATTGGGACGAAGTGATGGCACAAGATGTCGCTTTTTTGAAAGAAAAATTTGATATACTTTGATTAATATGAAACTGTATTTTGTTGCATCTTCCCGATTAGTTGGCGCTGATCCAAAATTATATTCTAAAATGTATTCCTTTTTATCAGCTGAAGGAAAAATGTTAAGCGACAAAGTGCAGAAGTGGATTAAAACAGGAGCAAAAGATTTAAGCGGAGCTCCGCAAAAAATTGCCAGAGAAAATTATATCCAATCATTGGATTCAGTTAAAAAAGCAGATATTGTAGTAATGGAAGTTTCTGGACATAGTATGTCGATGGGTTATTTAATCAGTAAGGCTTTGGAAATGAATAAACCAGTAATTGCACTACATAAAAAAGAACATGTGCCGGTTTTTATTAAAGGTATTAGTGATCCAAAATTGATAATTTCAGAATATGATAGTGAAAATGTGGAACAAATAATTGAGGAAGCATTAAAAAAAGCCGATAGTTTAATTGATGTGAGATTTAATTTTTTTGTTAATCCAAGAATTTTGAATTATCTGGACTGGGTGGCTCAAAAAAGAATGCAACCACGATCAGTGTTTTTGAGAAATCTGATTGAAAGGGAAATGAAAAAAGACAAAGAATTTAAAGCTTAAATTTTGGTTTTAATCCAATAAAACCATATTTATTATTTTCGCTTTTAAAGACTAGAAAATGCAAATGGGGTTTATCCATAAAACCATTTAATCCAGTTTGAGAAATATTTTGGCCTTTTTGAACAGTATCGCCTTCTTTGACAAGTATTTCTGAGATATGAATATATTGAGAATATTCTTTGGTTTGAGGATGAAAAATGGTGATGTAATTGGCAAATTGAGAAAATTTTGGATCGTTGCCATATTTTTCATTTCCGCTGACTACTTTAGAAACAATTCCGTCAGCTGAGGCTAATACATTAGTGCCAATGGGAACAATGAAATCAATGGCGCCTTTATAAGGTCCGGTATGAGTGCCGATACCATTTTCTCTAGGAATTAATTGCGGGTGAGGACAATCAATAGGATATAAATATTCTCCATGAGAAATCTCTGGTTGACGAAAAAATTCAAATGTTTGTTTTAATTTTTCCATTGATCTTTAAAATTATTTTTAATTTTGAGCCAATAAGGTGATTGACGGCAAAGTTTGTTAGAATCGGCGGGATTTTTTAAAATGGATTTAACTAATTCTTCAAGATAAATAGTGTTTTGAGAGCCTTTGATTAAAATGGTTTCACCACCCTTAATCTGATCTTTTAAAAATTCAGCCGCAGTCCACCAATTATCAAATTTTTGAGATTTGTCGCCAAAATATTTGGTGGTTTCTGGGCCAACAGAAATAATTAAATCAGCTGATTTAATGGCTAAATCATAATTTTTTTGATGTTCTTCTTGGCTAGAATCACCAAGTTCGCGCATGTCGCCGAGGATAGCTATTTTTTTAGTTTTAAATCCGGAAAGAAACTTGAGTAGTTCCTGACAGGCAATGGGGGAGGAGTTGTAAGAACTATCAATAATCGTAGTGTTTTTAATGCCATCTAGAATTGAAGAGCGGGAAGGCGGCAAAACAAATTTAGTTTGGAGATTAGTCACAGCTTCGTTGTAATTGATATTAAAAATTCGGGCAAGACTAAGAGCAGCGCCGAAACTAACTTGATAAATATCGGGAAGATAAAATTGATCGAATTTAATTTTAGCAGGAGTAAGAGAAATGATATTTTTAGCCTGAGTATATTTTTTGACTAATTTATCCTGATCATTAATGATGGCAGTTTTGGCCGAGTTTACTAATTTGGCTTTTTCCTGGGCAATTTGATCGAGAGATTTAAAATTCATTAAATGAACAGCACTGACATTAAGAAAAATGGCAATATTTGGGCTAACAATGGAAAGAAGATAATCCATGTTTTTTGGCCAAACAGGAGAGTCAATTCCCATTTCTAAAATCAAAATGTCGTATGACTGCCAATTAATCAAAAATTTAATGGGACAAAGAATAATTATTTTTAGCCAAGAAAGAAGATTATAATTGGTAATTTTGAGGCCGATGATGCTTAAAGGCAAACCAGATTCGGAATTATAACCATCGTTGGTTTTAATTTTAAAATGGGAAGAGAGAACAGCTTGGCAGGCAAAAAGAGTAGAACTTTTGCCGGCAGAGCCAGTGATGCCAACAATGTCTAATTGTCGTCTTTTTCTTTTTTGAATAAATCTGACTTTGGAAAGTTGAAGGCGGGCAAAAAACTTAAGATAGTTTAAAACTAAATTGGAAATATTTTTTTTCACTAATGTATTTTATCAATTAAAGAGATTAAATAGAAATTTTTTGACGGGAAGTGAATTAATTGGTACAATTCGGTGGTTTTTAGTTCTTTAAAAATCTGATCAAAAAATGAAAGGGTGAGACTAGTGGAAAGGCAAACACGTTGGTGTAACAGCAAGCCAGGAATAATTAAACACGTAAAGAGTCTAGATGATTTTAAAAAACTTCTAGAAGAAAGGAAATTTTTTTGTTCTAAAAAAGGAGAAAGGCTTGATGAATTTTTTGTTTTGGGCTATTTTTATTTGGATGCCCAGGGCAATTGTGTTAAAGCCAAAGAGAGAATTGAAGGTATTCCTGAGGTAGTTACCATAGAGGAGCTTCGGGAACATGTGGGCCATGACAATTCTCCAACATTTTTAGAGGAAAACAACATTCCTTTCAACGGTCTGAAATGCGCTCATTGCCAGAAAGCATGGACCATTGAAGATTGTTTTGACACAGTGGTCCGACAAAGCGAGGAAATAATTTCCCTGGACAAATTTTCAGGCAAAACACTGGCCGAGGTAAAAGCAATTTTTAGAAAAAGGACAGACGCGATTTATCAAATGGATCAAGATCGTCTGATCCGCAGCGACAGATTTATCGATTTGTCGCCGGTGTATCCAAACCCAACTCTGTATTGGCATAAATCGGTGGTTAAAAACGAAAAAGGCTGGATGGGCGAAAAAGATGGAATCGCTGATTCTTATCTTGTTAAGGGAGGCGATGAAGGCTTTTTTAGGGTAAAAACGTTTTATCACAGCGAGTGTAACCAAACAGATCTGGCAATTGAGAAAGAGAAAAAATTCAGAGAATTGTTCGAAAAAGCCGGGTTTGAGGTTAACTATCTAGATCCAATCAAAAACGAACATTGCCAATGTGAACTTTGCGCGCCATGGTTTTTGGTTGATACCCAATTTGGGTTGTTTAAAATCGGCTGGCGAACAAAAGTAATCAATATTGATTGGGGCGGCGTTTTTCTAGACATTTCAAAAAAAGACGGAACAATAATCTTGCCATCGGACATCGTATCTTTATTTAAAAGCGAAGAGGTAACCAAAACAGAAAATTACATCCATGCCTGGGGCTACGAAAAAGCAGAAAAATATTTAAAAAAAATATTTGATTACCTGTCGGAATCAAAAACCCAAGAGTAATCTGATCAGATTTTCGGTCAATGCCGTATTTTACACAATTTGTGTAGACTACGGCATTTTTTTTGGTATAATTGGCTGTTTTTAAAAATAAGCCTGATAATGACAGCATTATCTTCTTTGTTTTTAGTTCCTTAAAAATCTGATCAAAAAAATGAAAGGGTGATATTAATGAATTTATCTTTAGCGAAACCGAAACCTTATTCTGAAGCTGGCAGACCCTGGTATGATGTCAAGAAAGGCATTGTTGAACATTTAGCGACATTGAAAGATCTTAATTTTCTTCTAAAAATGAGATATAACGCCGGCTATCAAAAAGGAGAAAGACTCAACGAATTTTATCTTTTTGGCATTTATTGGCTTGATACCTGCGGCAACTGCGCGAAAGGGACGGAAAACTTAAAGATTAAGTTTCCGGAAATACCAGACGTAATGACAAGAGAGGAATTTTGGGCCTTTGTGGAAGCAAAATTCGGCAAAGAACAACATGTTATGAGTTTTGAAAATAATGGCGGCAATATTCCACCTGATGGTTTGAAATGTGCTCATTGCCAAAAAGCATGGACTCTTGAAGATTGTTTTGACACAGTGGTTCGCCGTGAAACACAAATAGTTTCTTTGGCGGAATTTGTAGGAAAAACATTAATTGAAGTTGAGGAAGAATATTCAAAAAAAACTGATGCAATTTATCGGTTTCACCCAAGTCTCTTAGTTCGGAACGATGATTTTATCGATCTGTCGCTGGTGTATCCAAATCCTGAAAAAGAATGGCAAAAAGGTATTGTTGTAAACGAAAAAGGCTGGATGGGCGATGAGGATATTCACCATTCCTATGTTGTTCGCGAGGGTGATGAAACAGGTTTCAATGTCTGGAAATTTTATCACCAGGAGTGTAATAGGTTAGATCTAACCGATAAAAAGAAAAATGAATTTCAAGGAATATTTGAAAGAGCCGGCTTTAAGGTAAAAATGATGACCCCGATTAAAAATGAATATTGCCAATGTGAAGTTTGCGCGCCATGGTTTTTAGTTGACACCCAATATGGTCAATTTAAAATCGGCTGGCGGAAACGAGTAATTAATCTTGAATGGATTAATGTTGAACAAATGAAAAAATTTTGGCAATTATTTACCCGAGAAGACGTTACTAAGTGGAAAACAGGAATTCATGCCTGGGGTGATGAAAAAGCAGAAAAATATCTAAAAAGAATATTTAATTATCTTAAAAAATTTAAGCCAAATTGATCAGATTTTCGGTCAATGCCGTATTTTACATAATTTATGTAGACTACGGCATTTTTTTTGGAAATTATTTTTTAATATAACGCTTTATATTTAGTCTCGCTTTTAATTCATTAACAAAATCGTTGTTAATTTTGGATCTGAAATTAGGAAAGTTTTTAATAAGACGGACGAGTTTTTTATCCAAATGGATGTTGTCGCTAATTTTTTGAGAAATCATTTTTTTAAATTCAATAAGAATATAGAAAGTGTCAGTGGCATCGATGATGAAATAGATAGTAAAAAGAAAAACACCAAAAAAACCGAGATATAGGGAAAGAAAATTAGCTAAAGGAATAATATAGGGATGGATAAAACTTAAAACTAAAACAGAGAGAATTCCCCAATAAAGACAATTTTCAAGACAAATGCGACCATTGATATTTAATGGTTTATTAGAGTAGTTCCACCAGCTGACATTAAAAAATTTTTCAAAAAACCAGCTGGTAAAATATTCGATAAAACTGGTAACAAGAATGGACATTAAAAAGAAAAGTAAAAATTGACGATGAAAAGGAAAGACAAATAAAATAATAGTCAGGGCTCCAAAACCATAAATGGGACAGAAAGGTCCATCTAAAAAGCCTCGATTAACAAAACGTTTTTGGCTGATGGAAACAAAAGTGGATTCGATAAGCCAGCCGAGGAAGGAGTAGAAAACAAAAAAATAAAAAATATTCAAAAAAGACATTAAGTAATTCTACTACCAAAAACCCCGACCGAAGTCGGGGCTGTTTGTTTATGTTTTTAAATTATTATTTTTCAATAATAACTTTGACTGAAGGACCCATGGTGGCACAAAGAGCCATTTTTTTAATTTTATTGGCTTTTATGGTTTTGACGAGTTCTCTAATGTTGGCAACTATCTCATCATCTTTTTGAGAAAGTTTACCAACAATAACGTGAAGAACAGGAGCTTTCTTTTCAGTTTTTAAAACAGTTTTAGCAACTGAGAGTCTCTTAAGAGATTCTTCTGGTTTATCAGTTAAGGTGCCATTTTTTGGATTAGGCATTAAACCTTTTGGACCAAGAGTTTTAGCTAAAGGCAATAACTTTGGCATGGTGGCTGGAGTAGCAATCAAAATGTCAAAATTAATTTTACCGTCTTTAATTTCAGCTAAAATGGTGTCATTTAAAATAACAACTTTTTTACTGGAAGTTTCGAGATGGGGAAAATTAATTTCACCAACGTTACCAATGTCAAAAATAGTGACATGAGCTTCGACTTTACCTTCAAATTTAGAAAGAGAAGTATCTTTGACTAATTTGATGGCCTCTTCGAGAGGATAGTATTTATTAACATCAACTTTAGCTTTGGCAGCTAAATATTTTTTGCTGCGTTTTTTGGCAGCTTTTTTAGTGGTAGCTTCTTCAGTTGAAACAACTTCTTCAGTGGTTTCAATTTCTTCGGCCTTTTGAGTATCGTCAGTTTTGACAATCTCTTCCACTTTGCTTTGTTTGGCTTTTTTAGCCTTGTTTTCTTGAGTGGTTTTGCTCATATTGTTTGTTTAAATTTATAATTTTTAATATTAAACCCTTTGTCCCTTCGGGACATTTCCCTTGACAGGGCAATTTACTTTATTCGGTGATTTCAACACCCATGGATTTAGCGGTGCCCATAACGGATCGTTTGGCAGCTTCTAAATCTTTGGTATTCAAATCGACGATTTTTCTTTTGGCAATGTCTTCAACTTGAGCCATGGTTAATTTACCGACCTTTTCACGGCCAGCAGTGCCAGTGCCTTTTGAAATACCAGCCATTTTTTTAATCATATCAGTGACAGGAGGTTGTTTAAGAATGAATTCGAAAGAACGATCTTCGAAAATAGTGATGACAGCAGGGATAACACTGCCGCGCATTTCTTTAGTTTTTTCGTTGAATTCGTTACAGAAATCCATGATCTTGATACCATGAGGACCAAGAGCAGTACCGACTGGAGGTGCTGGATTTGCACTTCCGGCAGGAATAGTTAATTTAACGATTGTTTTTATTTTTTTAGCCATATATTTTTATAATTCTTTACTAACTTGTAAAAAGTCGAGTTCGACTGGAGTTTCTCGTTCGAAAATAGAAATCAAAACTCTGATTTTACCTTTTTCCTGATCGATAGATTCAATGGTGCCGATAAAATCAGCAAAAGGTCCATTGGTAATTTTAACGATATCACCAATAGTGAAAGGAGTCTGGAATTTTGGTTTATCTTCTTCAGTAGTCTGAAGAATTTGGTCAACTTCTTTTTGAGAAATTGGAGATGGAGTGTTTTCAATGCCGATGAATCCGGTAACACCTTGAGTGGTGCGAACGGTAATCCAAGCATCATCGTCCATGACCATCTGAATTAAAACATAGCCAGGAAAAGTTTTTTCCTGAGATTTAATTTTTTGACCACGGCGAATGACCATTTTACTTTGAATTGGAACAATAGCCTGGAAAATTTTATCTTCCAAACCCATAGTTTTAATTCTAGTTTTTAAAGCTTCTATAGCTTTGTATTCATGGCCAGAATAGGTGTTGACAACATACCACATAGCATCAATGCTAGGTTCATATGAAGAGAGTTTGAAAAGAAACTCTTTTTTATTAGTTTTTGCAGAAGTTTTTGGCATATTTTTATTTGAATTGTCCTGAGGTAGAAGCGGCCTCTGGAAGCGGATTCATTGTTGGTGTGACTGATTGTTCGGTGGTAACTTTAGTAGTTTTAGAGTTACCTAAAAGAGCAATCGACTCAGTAAACAAATAATCAAAACCTCCCAAAATTAGGGAGATTACAATTGAGATAGATATTACCACAATTGTGAGTTGAATTAAAGTCTCTTTTTTGGGCCAAGTGATGGTTTTGAAAATCTCCTTGACTTCCTTAAAGAAATTAATGATTTTTTGCATGAATGTATTATATCGTATTAAACCCCTATTCGGATAAATCGGATTATTTTAAAAACCCTCTGTCTTACAGACATCTCCCTTTGATGAAGGGAATCTGTCGACTTGACAGTGAGACTTAAATAAAAAATAATTATTTGTGAAAAATATTACTTATTAATATAATTTAACCCACCCCTGACCCCTCCCTTGACAAGGAGGGGAATAAAAATATGAGAAAAAAAATTGATTATGAAGCCTTAAATCCAAAAGGAAATGTTAATTATTTAAATCAATTAATATTAATGTCTAGAATAAATAGAAAAAATCCAACTCAAGCTGAAGAAAAAATATGGAAAGAAGTTTTAATGAAAAGAAAAACAGGATATAAATTTTTAAGACAGAAACCAATTAATAGATTTATTTTGGATTTTTATTGTTCTGAATTAAATTTGGCGATTGAAGTTGATGGAAACTCTCATGATAAAAAGAAAGGTTATGATGAAACAAGAGATGAGTTTTTAAAACAAATTGGAATTAATACAATAAGATTTACTAATGATGAAGTGTTGAATAATATCGATGATATAAAAAATAAATTAATAAATTTAATCATCCCTCCTTGTCAAGGGAGGGTGCCCGAAGGGCAGGTGGGTTAAGATACAGAGGGGTTTTAAATACTCCGCGGAATAATTGCAAAATGGATTTTTGATATATTTTAGTCTATTGACGGGGTCCAGTGGTAGTGGGTATGATGGTTAGCATCCACTAGAAATAGTGTTTATTAATTATTAGAAATATAACAAAAATGTTGTGTCCATATTGCGGATTCGATGAATCAAACGTCTTAGAAAGCAGAGAGGCGGAAGATGGCAGAGTGACTAGAAGAAGAAGAGAATGTTTAAAGTGCAAAAAAAGATTTACAACTTATGAAAGAGTGGGAAGCATTGATTTGAAAGTAATTAAAAAATCGGGCAAAAGAGAAGACTATAACCGGGAAAAATTAGAAAAATGCTTGGATAAAGCCTGCTGGAAAATGAGTGCAGACGAAAAAAGCAAAATGATTGATGAAATTGAAATGAAATTATTAAACTGGCCAAGTGTGGAAATTCCTTCAAAAGAAATCGGAATATTATTGCTAGAAAAACTGAAAAATGTAGATCCGATGGCATATATTAGATTTGCCACCGTTTATTTAGATATAAATGAAGTTAAAGATTTTGAAAAATTAATTAGTAGTTTTAAAAAACAAAAAAATGACAGATAACTCCAGACAAAATATTAATGGCAGTGAATTAATGGAGCCAAAGCTTTCAGCGAATGCAACATACATCGCGGAGACCAGATATTCCCAAAAAGATGAAAATGGCAAAGCATTTGAAACAGTAAAAGATATTTTTTGGAGAGTGGCAACCAATGTGGCTAAAGGAGATAAAGTTTTTGGGATTAATGACGAACAGGTGGAAAATCAAGCCAAAACTTTTTATCAATTATTTGCCGAGCAAAAATTTTTACCAAATACTCCATGTTTGATAAATGCCGGCAAAAAACATCAGCAATTATCAGCCTGTTTCGTGTTGCCAATCGATGACTCAATGGAATCAATTTTAGAAACCATGTCAAATATGGCCATGATTCATAAAAGCGGTGGTGGAACAGGTTTCTCTTTTTCAAGATTAAGACCAAGTGGAGATTACATTAAAACCAGCGGCGGAACAACAGTCGGCCCGGTCAGTTTTATGCAGGCCTACAACGATGTGACAGCTCAAATTAAGCAAGGTGGAGTGCGACGAGGAGCAAATATGGGAATGCTTAGCATTGATCATCCAGATGTTTTAAGATTCGCAGTGGTGAAATTAGATGAATGGAGTTTGACTAATTTCAATATTTCTTTGGCAGTGACTGATGCTTTCATGGAAAGAATTGATGCTGACAAAAAATTTGTGGCTGATGATTCGATTCCTGAAGAAATAATCCAAGAAATAAAAGAAGCTGAAGGAGATCGAGATGTGGAGCGAAGATTAAGAAATATTGAAGTCGGAGTGAAAAAATTATACGAATGGGCTTTGGCGACTCAAGAAGGGGAAGGATATGGGTTGGTTAATCCACGAAATAATGAAGTAATGATGAAATTAAATGCTTATAAAGTGTTTAATTTAATAACCCGATTAGCATGGCAATTTGGCGATCCTGGTTTGGTGTTTATTGACAGAATGAATGATAAAACTTCAAATCCAGTGCCAAGTATTGGCCGAATTGAAGCTACAAATCCATGTGGAGAACAACCACTTTTGCCTTATGATGCCTGTAATTTGGGCAGCGTGAATTTAGCTAAATTTGTGGTTGGAAAAGATTTAAATTGGGAAGATTTAAAAGAAACCATTAGAACTGGAGTTCACTTTTTAGATAATGTGGTGGAAGTCAACGAATTCCCGGTCCAAAAAATCAGAGACATGGTAAGCAACACCCGAAGAATTGGAGTCGGAGTGATGGGTTTTGCTGATGCTTTATTTAAATTAGGTGTTAGATATGATTCAGAAGAGGGTATTGCCTGGGCCGAAAAAATAATGAAATTTGTGACTGAATCAGCTAGAGAAGCCACTTGTGAATTAGCTAAAACCAGAGGAACTTTCCCACTTTGGGATGTGAGTGTTTTTGCTAATACTGATTACAAACCAAGAAATATGGCTTTAACTACAATTGCTCCAACTGGAACAATCAGTATGTTGGCCGATACCAGTTCAGGAATTGAACCAGTTTTTTCTTTGGGTTATCAAAAAAATACCGTTGAAGGAAAAACTTTGTTTGCTGTTAATCCAATTTTGGTGGAGGAATTAAAAAGAAGAGGACTTTATTCTGAAGAATTAATAGAGAAAATTGTTAAAAATAGCGGAACATTAAAAGACCTGGAAGAAATTCCAGAAGAATTAAAATCAACTTTTATCACCGCTTTGGAAATTGAGCCAGAATGGCACATCAGAATTCAGGCAGCTTTCCAAAAATACACTGACAATGCAGTTTCAAAAACCATTAATTTGCCAGAAGAAGCCACAGTGGATGATGTGAGAACAGCTTATTTGAAATCTTATTCTTTGGGAACTAAGGGAATTACTATTTATAGAAGCGGTTCAAGATCTTTTGAACCAATGACGGTCAAGAGCAAAGAAAAAGAAAAGACTGAAGAAAAAATGGTGGTTTTGCCACCAGTCAAAAAAGCAACTCCAGTTATGGCTCGGGGAGTGAGATTAAAGAAAAAATGTGATTTAGGCAGTGTCTACACTTCAATCTTTTACGAACCAGGCGATGGTCCAGTAGAAGTATTTGTGACTTTAGGTAAAAGCGGCGGTTTTATGGCTGGGGCAGCTGAAGCAACTGGAAGATTGGCATCTTTGTCATTAAAATATGGAGCCAGCTTGGATGAAATTGCTGAAGAAATGGTAGGAATTTCCTGCGGGCAAAAGATTGGTTTGGGAAATAGTACTGTTCTAAGTATGTTTGACGCAGTTGGTAAATCATTATTGGAAATTTGCCGAGGCGAGCAATTAAATATGTTTGCCTGCGAAAAAAATACAATTGATACAAATGCATTAGGTGAAATTAGAACTAAACAAGCAGATTTGGAAAGCAAAGTAATGTCTTGTCCAGACTGTGGCAGTCCGCTTCGGGCAGAAGAAGGCTGTTTTAAATGTACTAATGAATTTTGTGGTTATTCTAAGTGTAGTTAGAATAAAACCCACCCCTGGCCCCTCCCTTGACAGGGAGGGGAAATAAAAAGGGAGAAAATATTTAATTAAAAATTAAAATTAAAAAAATAAAAATGAGCGAAAGAGGAGATAAAGGTTTTACATCAGGAGAGTGCAATTTGACGATGAGTAAAGACTCTCCTTTTGTGGAAGCGGTTGGAGCAATTGATAATCTTCAAGCCTTATTGGGGTCGGCTCGAGTGGTGATTCAAAATCAGGAAAATAAAGAAAAAATTTTACAAATAGAAAAAGATTTAGGTGAGGTGATGGGAAGTCTTTATAAAGGAGAAAAATGGGAAAATGGGGAAGAGAGAATTAAAGAAATTGAAAATGAAGTTGAAGCTGATGGGAAAAGAATTAAAAACTTAAATGTTTTTTTGATTCCTGGAGAAAATGAAGTTGAGGCAAGAATTAATCTTTGCCGAACTTTTTCCAGAGAGGCAGAAAGGAGAGTGTTTACTTTAAAAAAAGAGAGAGAAGAAAGAGGCAGGACTGATTTTGATAAAAATGTATTAAAATATTTCAATAAATTATCCACTTATCTATATTGGATGTGGAGGTCAAATTTTTAAATAAAAAATTTAGCTCCGATGAAGACTAAAGTCTTTTCGGAGCGGTACGTAAAGTACCGGGGAATCAGGTGTGAATCCTGGGCTGTGCCGCAACCGTAAAAGTATACTACGCTCTTCGAGCTTCGTAATACCTGAGCCGGATAACCAAAACTTTCGAGCAAAAGTAATATGAAACAAGAAAAAAATGGCTTTTCGCCAGAAAAAGAAGAGAAATTTTTGAAAAGATTGCCGGATGAGATTAGACGGGTCAACTTGGATCAGGAATTAAAAACTCAATTGGCAGAAGATTTTGGGTTAGTGGAATTTACTTTAAAATATCGATTTGATGAAGAGGGGAATATTGTTGATTTAAGATCAAAAGAAAAGGTTTTAGGAATGATAAGCCGAGGGGGAGTGGCAGAAGAAATTGAAGGTTTTAAACAAATTGAAGAGGGTTTAAAAAATAATCCGCAACAAACTTGGATTTACTTTAGCCCGGAAAATAAGAAATTAAATTATCCAGCAAATTGTGTGGATTTTTGGCGGGTGGTGAACGGAGAAGTGGTTTGGAATAGAATGGTGGTTAAAAATAATTTTGAAGAAATGAATGAAACTAGACAGTTTTTATCTGGCAAAGAAAAAGTTAAAGATGAAATGGAAATTTTAAAATCACCGGTGGCAGTTAATTTAAAATTAGCAGAAGTTTTTGATTTTTTTAGATTAAATGAAGCAAAAAACATTACTAGCTTAGAAAATATCGAAAAGGTGGTGAAAAAATATCTAAATGAATTCGAGGAAAATTTTGGAGAGGAATTAACTCAAAAAAGTGACTTAATTTTTAGATTGTATTCGGTTTGTTTTAAGGCTTTGAAAAATGGGGATAATAATTTTGTTTCCGGAAGAGAGCTGGAAAATTATATGTATGGAATGATGAGAGAGGTGAGTGTGGAGAAAAGTTTTGGCTGTGCGGCGGAAACTAGAGTTGGAGCTTTTGGAGAAAGAATCGGATATTTTATTAGCAGTGATGGGACAGTGCTTTATGGGAAAATTCCGGAAGGGTTTAAGGAGTGCAAAAAATGCGGCTGCTGGTACACTGGTGATAGTTGTCCGTTTTGTTAAATGATATCTTTTGATATTAAAGATGATTCGTTTTGATATATTTATTTCTTATTTAAAATTTTTGTTACGAATTTTTTATGTCTGGTGAATGTGCGTCGCACGTTCAATGCCATAAAAAATTGCAATTGCAAATTTTATTATTTTGTAATAAATTAGTGTAGAATTATTTAATGAAAATCGATATCAAAAAAAGTACAGAAAATAAAGGGGTGGTGGTTTTAGTTTTAATCATAATTGCCGCATTTATTTTGCCTTGGAAAAACATTAATTGGGGAAAAGTGAGATTACAAGAGGAAACAATCGTAGTTACCGGAGAATCAAAGGCGGAACAGAAAAATGAGGTGGCGAGTTTTAGTGCTGGAGTAAATGTGATTAATGAAAATAAAGAAACAGCTGTAAACGAAGTTAACAAGAAAATTAGCGAATTAGTAGCTTTAGTCAAAGATTTTGGAATTGCCGAGGGAGATATTCAAACACAGAGTGCAACTGTTTATGAGCAACAGCAAACCGATAAAAGCAAAAAAAATTATTGGGTAGTAAACAGTACAGTGGAAATTAAATTAAGAGATGTGTCAAAAGCTAATGATTTGACAGATTTGCTAAATAAAAGCGGAGCAAATAATATTTATGGACCAAATTTTACAATTGAAAACACAGCTGATACTGAAAAAACCTTATATGACAGCGCAATGACTGATGCTAGAGAAAAAGCTGAATTGATTGCTAATTCGAGCGGAAGAAAATTAGGAAAAGTAGTTAATGTGGTGGAAGGAAGTAATAGTAATTATTCTCCAGTCTACAAAGCATTATCATCTACTGGCACTGGCGGAGCAGAATTAGAACCTGGAACTTCAACAATCAGTAAAACATTAACGGTAACTTTTGAATTTAAATAATTTTGATATAGTTTGTTTAATTGATTTAATAGAGAGGCTGGTTTAACCTGTCTTAGGTTATATTTTTGGTGAATTTTAATAAAAAATGGCAAGAGAAGATCAATTGAAGGTAAAATTATTGAGCCATACGGCTGATCCAGAACAAAATGTAGTGGCGGCAATTAGGCAATGCTACAGTTCAGTGGGAGCCGAAGAATTAAAAGAGAAAACAACTGAAGAAGTAAAAAAGAGATTAATTAAACAAGTAATAGAATCGGGACACACTTCAACTTTAGAGCATGCAACTTTCACTTTTTCAATTGACGGGGTGAGTCGAGTGACAGAAATACATTTAATTCGACATCGAATTGCCTCTTTTTCAATCCAGTCGGGAAGATATGTTAAAAGGGGAGATGCGGCTTACAGAATTCCACCGGCAATTAAAGAATTAAAAGAAAAAAATAAAAAACTTTACGAAAAATATTTAAAACATCTAGATAATTCCCAAGAACTTTATAATGAATTGCTTGATGTTGAAATTAAAGCAGAGGATGCTAGATTTTGCCAGCCACAATCAGTCCAGGTAAAAATAGTAATGAGTATGAATGCGAGAGAGTTGTTACACTTTTTTAGGGTTCGATCATGTGTTAGAGCTCAATGGGAAATAAGAGAAATTGCAAAACAGATGTTGGATTTAGTCAAAGAAGTGGCGCCAAATATTTTTGAAAATGCGGGGCCACCATGTGTCTCAGAAAAAGTCTGCGACCAAGGAAATCTTTCATGCGGGTTATGGAAAGCAATAAAAGGAGCAAAGTTAAAAGAATGATTAAAGGCAAATTTGTAGTCATTGAAGGAATTGACGGGGCGGGGAAAGGAACACAGACGGAATTGTTGGTGGAAAGACTAAAAAAAGAAAATAAAGAAGTGATTGTGGATGATTATCCTCATTATGAAACAAGCTTTTGGGGAAAACAGGTGGGAAGAATGCTGGCAAAAGAGTTTGGAAATCCAATGGAGGTCAGTCCATATTTAACAGTTTTGCCTTATATGCTGGATGAAGCCGATGGTAGCAAAAACATAATCGAGCCAGCACTGGAAACAGGGAAAATGGTGGTATCGAACCGATATTTTACTTCAAATGTTCATCAGATTGCTAAAATGCCAGAAAAAGAAAGAGGAATTTATGCAGATTGGCTGTGGAGCACCGGTTATGATCAGATGAAAATTGCCAAACCAGATTTAGTGTTGGTGCTTTTGGTGGATCCATCGATTTGCCGAGAAAATATTTTAAAAAAAGCTGAAAGAAATTACACCAATGGTCAAATGATGGATGCGGCTGAAGAGGATTTTAACCACCAAATGGAGTCGGCCAAAGAATATAAAAAAATGGCAGAGAAAGAGCCGGAAATATGGGCATTGATAAATTGCTGCCGAGATGGGAAGTTATTGCCAAAAGAAGAAATAAATACTATTATTTTTGAAGAAATTAAAAAAAGGAGAATTTTATGAACGGAATGCAATTAATTGCTGGAACTTCTCACCCAGAGTTGGCCCAGAAAATTTCAAAAAAGTTGGGGATACCATTAACACCAACCACAATTAAAAAATTTGCTAATGGAGAAATTTATGTGAGATTGGGAAAAAAGGTGAGGGGAGATGATGTTTTTATAATTCAGACAATGACGACTCCTGTGAATGATTGTTTAATGGAGCTTTTAATTTTGGTTGATGCTTTAAAAAGATCATCAGTCGGAAGAATTAATTTAATCTGTCCTCAAATGTGCTATTCAAGACAAGATCGAAGAACTCAATCCCATGAACCGATAACGGCCAAATTAGTGGCTGATTTAATTACAAAAGCAGGAGTAGACAGATTGGTAACAGTGGATTTGCACGCCGATCAAATTCAGGGATTTTATGATATTCCAGTTGATCATTTTGTGGGCTATCCATTAATCGCAAAATATTTGGTGGAGAAAAAATTCAAAGATATTGTGATAGTTTCCCCGGATATGGGTGGAGTAAAGAGAGCCAATAAAATGGCTGATTTATTAAATGCACCAATTGCAATTATTGATAAGATTAGGCGAGAGCATAATAAATGCGAAGTAGCTCATGTGGTGGGTGATGTTAAAGGAAAAACGGCGATTATTATTGATGACATGGTGGATACCGGCGGATCAATTTGCGGAGCAGCCGATGTGGTTAAAAAATATGGAGCTAAGGAAGTAATTATTTGTGCGACGCATGCATTATTAAATGGAAACGCAACAGAAAATTTGGAGAAATGCGGTGCATCTGAAGTAATTTTCCTAGATACAATTCCAATTCCTAAAGAAAAAATAATAAAGAAAATGATAATAATTTCAATAGCGCCATTGTTAAGTAAAATTATTGATCGAATCCATAAAGAAAAATCATTAGGAGAACTTTTTAAATGGGAACAACAATGCAAATTACTGTAAAATAGACTTATGATATAGATAATTTTTTTGCCCCGGTTTTGAGTTATATATTTTTTAAAAATTACTTTTATGGTAGACAAACAAATTAGAGATTTAATCAAAAAAGAAGAAGAAAGGCAAGAAAATTTAGTCCATTTAATTCCCAGTGAGAACTTTGCTTCAGATGAAGTGAGATATGCTCTTGGAAGCTGTTTAACAAATAAATATGCAGAAGGATATCCTGGCAAAAGATATTACCAAGGGAATCAATTTGTGGATCAAATTGAAAATTTAGCAATTGAAAGAGGAAAAAAAGTTTTAGGAGTGGAACATTTAAATGTTCAGCCATATTCGGGAAGTCCAGCCAACAGCGCGGTGCAAATGGCATTGTTGCAACAGGGAGATAAAATCTGCGGATTAAAACTTTCGGCTGGCGGTCATTTGACTCATGGCCACCCAAAAGTCACTTTTTCAGGAAAGTTTTTTAATAGCATTCAATATGATGTGGAGGCAGATGGCCGAATTGATTATGATAAATTACAAAAATTAGTTTCAGAAGAAAAACCAAAATTAATTTTTGCGGGAACAACAGCTTATCCATATATCTTGGATTTTAAAAGATTTGGAGAAATTGCCGACAGTGTCGGCGCCTGGCTAGTGGCCGATATTTCTCACATTGCTGGATTAGTGGTTGGCGGAGCCCATCCAAGCCCAAATGAATATGTTCATTTAATTACCAGCACCACCCATAAAAGTTTACGTGGCCCACGAGGGGCAATTATTGGAGTAACTAAAAAAGGATTAGAAAAAGATCCAGATTTAGCCAAGAAAATTGATAAAGCAGTTTTCCCAGGTTTACAAGGAGGTCCACACGAAAACCAAATCGCAGCTTTAGCAGTGGCATTTGGAGAAGCTGATACTCCAGAATTTAAGGATTATGCCAATCAAATAGTTAAAAATGCTAAAGTGTTAGCGGAAACTTTGAGAAATAATGGAATAAAAGTTTTTGGAACAGAAAACCATTTGATGGTGGTGGAAGTTGGTTTTGAAAAAGGAAAAGAAGCAGCGGTGAAATTAGAGGAAAATGGAATTGTGGTGAATGCCAACACAGTGCCACACGAAAAGGGTAGTCCTTTTAAACCATCAGGTATCCGAATTGGAACACCAGCGATGACGACTCGAGGCTGGAAAGAAAAGGAATTTGAAGAAATAGGTAATAAAATTGCTGGAATAATTAAGAGTTTGTAATTCTTAAAAAAGGAGATTAAAAAAGGGCGGTGTAACAACCGCCCTTATGCATGATAATATTTATGTGTGAAATATCACAGAGCATCAATTAGATTAAACGGATATAATTATTCAGAAAATGGTTGTTATTTTGTGACAATTTGTGCAGATCATAGAGGAAATGTTTTTGGGGAAACTGTAGGGGCGCGGCGTGACGCGCCCTTAGTGGATAAAAAAATAAAATTAAATCAAAATGGAAAAATTATTGAAAATATTTGGAAAACATTACCAGATCATAACAATGTAATATTGGATGAATTTATCATAATGCCAGATCATATACATTTTATTTTGATGATTAATAATAATTTATTAATTAATAAGGGCGCGTCACGCCGCGCCCCTACGCATTTGGGATTTATTATTGGAATATTTAAAACGGAATGTACAAAACAAATTAATAAATTAAATGAAACGCCTGGTATTAAAATTTTCCAACGAAATTATTATGAACGAATTATTCGTAATGAAAAAGAATATTTTGTGATTAAAAAATATATTAAAGATAACCCAAAAAAATTTAAATCTTTTTTTTGAATTTTGTCTCTAAGAATTTAAGAGTTTTGCCATTATCGATGTCCCATTTATTGAGGAAAAAGATGTAAGCAATCTCTAAAAGACCGGAAGTGTTGATGACCAATAAAATGATGAACCAAATTAGTTGTTTTTTACCAGCTGATTTCCAAAGAGCAAAGCCTTTCCAGGCGAGGCTCCAAATTAAAAAAGGCAGATAAAACTGAGGCTGACTTAAAATGTTGTTCATATTAATTAATTGTAGCAAATTATTTTTGTTCCGGTTTTTTGAAAATGACAATAAGAGCAATAAGAGTAAACCCAAAGCCAAGAATTTCAAAAACTTGGGGCCAGAAAAGATAATAAACTTGATGATTAAAATCAGAAGGAATTTCCCAGGCGTTGGCCCAATTATTAAATAAAACATGATTATTTAAAATGACTGGCAAGCCATTTTTAAAATAAAAAGCAACCCAAAATCGATTATATGACTGGTTTAAAATTAAAAAATTATGGGGATCGGTAGGCTGATTTTCAGATTTTATTTGGCTTAAAAGATTGAAAGGAATAGGAATAACTGCAATTTGTTGAATAGATGATTCTGAAGTTTGACTACCATAGGAAAGATTAGTGATGCTGAGCTGATAACCATAATCATTGTCGGTGGAAGGAATTAGGAAATAATCCCAAGAAGAATTTTTATTTTTATTTAGTTCATCTTCGACAGAACAAAGCAATGAATAATTATTTCTTAAACAAACACGAAGAGGAATTCCAGAGACATAGGTATTTTTAATGCCGATTATATAACCGGAAGCGTGAGGAATTTTTGATAAATCAAGAGTGTAATTCTCACTTTTATTATTAACTTTGAAATATTTTTGATCAATAAAATTATAGACATCAGGATTGATGCTGATGTTATTTAAAGAAACAGAAGAGCTTTGACTAAAATTAAAATTGATAATTTCATCGTTTAAAAAATTATCAGAATTAATAAAAATATTAATGATGCCAAGATAATTTTTATCAGACAGAAGAGAAATATTGACAGGGAAAATGGTATCGTTAATTTTAACTTGAGAAATATTATTGGGCAGATCAAATTCAGTTTTGATTGAATCAGATAAATTTTGAGGAAGAGGGAATTCAAATTTAAGGGTTAATTTATTTTGATTTTTAATTAAATAAACACCGGCGGAAATAATGGTTTCAGCAGAATTTAGGCTAGGAACAGTAAATGATTGTCCATCAGTTTTTAAATTTATCTGCCATTGGTTATCTGATAACTGATGAATGTCGATTTTTTTGGCCGGATCGATTTTTTGGGTTTTACTGAGGAGATCGCGAAAAGGGAAATAGGTGCTGGTGTAATTATTGCCAGTAATGTAATCCTGGGAGCTGGCAACATCGAAATACCCCCATTGATATGAAGGTTGAACAAAACTAGTAATGATTTTATTTTGAGTATTTGAAGAAAGATTAATCTGATAAACGGAAAGGGAATTAAACTGATTTATTTTTTGGATTAAATTCTGTTTTTCCAGCTGATCTAAAAGGTCAGCAATCTGATTTTTAAAAGTGATCTGCTCATTGTTTTTTGAAGAGGGATTAATAATGTTTTGATCCCAAATGATATATTTAATTTGATATTTATTGAGGGTTTGAGAAAAATGAGCGGAGTTTTGGCTGTAGAGCGAATTAAAAAATTCTTTATATGATTGCTCGTTTTTATCATTCCAGCGATCGGAATCACGGTCAAGAAGATTTTGTTTTAAATTAAACCAAAGAAAACCGGAGCCTTGGTAACCCCAGCTGTAATATTGCCAGCCAGATGACTGGTTTAATGGCAAGCTTAAAATTCGGCCGTCATCTTGGTTTTCCATGAATTGCCACATCTGAAAATAATCATCAGGAATGTTAATCCGGACTTTGGAAGAAATTAGAAAGCCCTGAAAAACAGGAAAAGCATAAATAATGAGAGCAATAACAAAAACCAAAGAGGAGGCAATTTTTATTTTAAAGGAATGAATTTTTTGAAAAATCAAATTTAGAGAATAGGAGAAAAAAAGAACAATGCCGAAAATAAAGAGAGTGGAAAGTTTAGTAAAGATAAATCGGAACGATTCTTTAATGGTGGAATTTTGGATAAGGAAATCAAAGAATTGTTTAAAAATGGGAATCTGATTGCCGAGAAGAATAAAAGGAATAATAAAAAAAGGGGAGAGAGAAATAAATATTTTATCTTTTTTAAAAAAAGAAATTATCAGACCGAGAAAACTGACGGTAAAAATAAAATAACCAATAAAAAGAATTATTGGAGAATTAAAATGGCTGCGCCATTGAGGCATTAATTGTTCAAAAGTTAATTTATCAAAATTAAAAGCAGACCAATTTAAATAAAAACCTTTGACTAAAGTTGAATCATCAAGGCCACCGTTGGCACGATTTTTCAGAAGATATTCTTGAGAATAAAGACGATTGTCGCGATTGTCTTTGGGAACACTGCTGGAAGTAAAAATATAAAAAAGATTGGGGATCATCCAAAAAGCATTTAGAAAAAGAGTAAAAATAAAAAGTCTGACTGATTTTTTAAAATTAATTTTGGATTTGAGGGAATAAATAATCAGAAAGGTGGTGTAGACAGCAAAAAAGCCATACCAAAGTTGGGAAGCATAAGCTTGAGGGGTGGCGAGAAGAGTAAAAACAGAAAATAAAAGGATATTTTTTTTGGAATTATTCTGAAGATATTTTAAACTGAAAAGAATAATCCACGGCAGAAAAGCCCATTGAGTGGGAAACATTTCAAAGGGAACGTAAAATTGCTGGACGGTGGAGAGGTTAAAAATATAAAGAAGGGAGGCAAGAAAAGCAATTAAATTTTGATGATTAGATTTTTGAAAAATGTTTTTAATAAGGAAATAAATGCCGAGAGGGCCGATGATGAAGCAAAGAAAAATATAGCTGTAGCGGAGAAAATTAAGAGGCAAAATAAAATGAAAAAGATAGAGAATTAAAACTCGAGGCAGATCAGCCATTTGGGCGTGGCCAGGAATGGCGCCGAGACCTTGCTCGGAATGCCAAATACCATTGATAAGACGCTGGAAATTTAGGCTGAAATTAAATTCGGGGTGAAGAGTGTCCCAGCCGGTGAGATAAGTGCCTGGAGTGTAGTTAAGAAAACAGATGAAACTGGTGATGACTATTAATAGTAGCGGAAAGAAAAACTTTTTTAATTTAGGCACTAAACAATAATAGCAAAGTTTATTTTAAAAAAGAAAAGGGCCGGGTCAAAAAGAGGTTGTTACGATAAATCGTAAAAACATTTTTGACTCGGCCGCTAATCCGTAAGATTTTTATTTGGCTGTGTCTGTGACTAAGGAAGGTAAAGTGATACTGGAGGCATCAATTTGGCTACTAATTATAGTAGGGGTGTTGGTGCCGAGTTTGGAATATCCGTTGAAATAGCGGATGCTGGTGAAATTGCCGTCTGTAAATTTGTTGTTAATAATATTAGCAACATCTTGAGCGTTGGCATCTTCAATGGTGTAACAACCCCATTCAGTCCAAATGTAGGTATCTGAAGTAAGGTAGATAACATCGGCAGTGCCTTCTTTTGAATCGTAAACAGGTGTCTTTTTGCTGTTGTTATCGTTATCGAAGATAGCGACATCGCCAGAAATAAGAGTACCGGCTTTGGCTAAGAACCAAGATTTAGAAGGTTGATCCAAACCAGAATGAACAACAGGAATAGCAGTGTTTGAGGCTGCGGCGGTTGTATCATCTAAAGTGTCAGTGGCAGCTGCGGGGGCTAGTGCAGAAACGGAAGATTGATTTTTGGTGGCGGCGAAGGTTTGACAACCTGAAATGCAACCCAAAATTAAAAGGGTTCCAAGAAACAGGGTTAAACCGGCGGCGCAAACGTAGTTTTTGATTTTGTCGACACGAGGTGTCGGTTTCTCTTGACGAGAATAAAGAACAAGACCTGAACCGATGATTCCGAGACAAGCTCCGATGAGACAAACAATGGCCCAGCCACCCATAATAAGAGGTAGAACGATGACGCTGGTGATGAGAACAATAATACTACCGATAAGCCCTAAAATAGGGAGAAGATACTTTTTAAACATATTAAACATTCCTTTCAAATTTATTTTTTTTTGGGGATTATTGCTGCTGAAGTCTGTAGGAGCTTGGGGTTCGGGATCGGATAAGGGGATATTTCTGCAAATTTGACAGACTTCATCCTTATATCGGGTCTTTTTGCCGCATACTCTACATGTTTGCCTAGCTGACATACCGATTCTCCTTTCAAATCAGGCTTGTGAAGGAAAACTTCCTAACTTAATGAAAAGCAGGCTTGTATTCTTCACTTCCTATATTTGGACTTTATATATAAACAAAATGCAAAGCATTTTGAAATTTTATGGTTAATACATACCGTTCTAGGTACAAAAGTTGTGCCCAAAATGGTATGCATTAAAGGAAAATCAAAATAAAATCTTACGGATTTTAAAAGAACTGCGATTAGGGGAAGTAAGCGCAAATGCCTGCTCCCACTAAACGCTTGTAATAACCTAAAAGATTATTATGAGCGGATGATACCAGTTAAAGTGGCAATTGTCAAGTTATAGGATAGTTTTTATCAAAAAAGCCGCTGATTGCGGCTTTTTTAAATTTAAATTCAAAGGAGAAGCGGGGTGCGAAACTCTAGAGGAGCCACACTCCAAATCTCTCCTTTGAATTTAAGTTGGTTAATTGTTCAAAGGAGAAGCGGGGTGCGAAACTCTAGAGGAGCCACACTCCAAATCTCTCCTTTGAACAATAACGTTTTATTTAAAAGTACGAATTATTTAATTAATTCTAGTTGTATTTTAGTATTATTATAGGTCCTTGTCAATAAGCAAATTGGTTTTTAATTAGGCACAAAATAGGACTTAATTCAATTTAATTGGCAGTAATTAATTAGTTATAGGAGCTTTTGGTTTGTATAAAATTACTTATTTAATATACATTAATATTACTCTAAATTTCTCGTTATGTATCTTTATGTCTGGCGAAATTAAATTTAACTCGATAATAATTTTTACCGTGCTCACGCCCTTCGGCATTGCACCTCGGATGTTGCGCGCGGAAAAATCATTATCTTCGTTTTTAAACCGCCCTGTCAAGGGAGGTGGCGAGCAAAGCGAGACGGAGGGTTTATTTTAGGGTTTTGATAAATTCGATTAAATCGTCTTTGTATTGAGGCTGATTTAAAGCAAAGACAATGTTAGCCTTTAACCAGCGGATTGGATCGCCAGTGGTCATCCAGACACCGTCAGTGATAGGCTCATTGATCACCACTCCGGTTTTAGCCAAAGTGTTGAGAGCATCGGCCCACCAAAGCTCATTGTCTTTAGAAAGACCTTGGGTTTGGATAACATCCATAATTTTATTGGAGGCAACGTAGCGACCGAGAACAGCAAAATTTGATGGAGGTGGATCGGTTTTTTCAAGAAGTTCACTGATTTGATTTGGAACAGAAGGATTGGTGTGAGGAACGACAGCACCATATCGTTTCATTTCTTCAGTAGGCATTTCTTGAGTAGAAACGACGGCGTCGGCATGATATTTTTCAAAAGTGGCAATCATTTTGGCTAAATATTGGCCAGGATTTTTTTCGATGATTAAATCATCACCCAAAACATAGGCAAAATCATCAGTGCCAATAAAATCTTTGGCAGCGAGAGCAGGGGAGGCATTACCGTAGGGAAGATCGGCTCCCTGAGCAATGAAAGTTAATTTAGCTTCAGCCCAAATTTTTTGAAGGCTGGCCAAAAATTCCATTTTATTATTTTTGGTGAGATAGGCTTCAAGCTGAAGATCGGGAGTGAAATAGCTTTTAATCGAGTTTTCTTCAGGACGATGAACGATACAAATGTTTTTAATGCCGGCGGACAGGATTTCTTCAACCAATAATTGAATGTTTGGTTTATCAAGAACGGGGACTAATTCTTTTGGGTATTGCTTAACGACTGGTAGAAAACGAGTGCCGCGACCAGCAGCGGTGATGACAGCTTTGTTAATCATATTAAGTTTATGGTAACACAAAAGAAATTTTGATAAAATATGGAACCTTTTAAGGGCCCATAGCGTAGTTGGTAGCGCGTCCCCATGGCATGGGGAAGGTCAGGGGTTCGAGTCCCCTTGGGTCCACAAGTTGAAAAATTTAGTTTAAGCTATAGAAAACGCTACAATTGACAAGATAAGAGTAATGATAAAAAACAAAAAAGAGCGTGATGAAGTTTTATCTCTTTTTATTAGATCGATAATTGCACGAATAAAATTATTTAAAGTAGCAATAACAAGGATTACCCCAGCCATTTTAGTTGAAACAATGATGAAGTTAGGAGTAAATGGTTGATGTAAATAAAAGACTGTAATTAGACCAGTAATTAATCCTGTGATTAAAGAAACTATTATTTGTACAAAAAGCTCAAAAGTGGAAACTTTTGGAAATATTTGACTGAAAAAGCCTGTTGGTCTAATTGTTTTCATATTTAAGTTTAAATTAAATAATCACCATAACTTGTTTTAAAAGAGATAGAAAAGATGTTAAAATTCACTACTTAAAATTTAGGTCTGTGGTGAAATGGTATCACAGCAGTCTCCAAAACTGCTTTTCCAGGTTCGACTCCTGGCGGACCTGCACTTCGCTCTTTTGAGCTACGGCGGGCAAGCCTGCATGTTAAAATAATTTATGAGTGAAAGAAACGGCGAATTTATTCCACAAGAAACAGGTTTTAGAATGGGCTCAAATGGTCGGCCTGAAGGAACATCGGAGACAGATCAGGGAGTGATTCATTACACCTGCAATGCTCCAGACAAAGAAATTTTAAGAGAAATGGGAATTATGTCTTTAGGAGAAAATTTTGGTGTGGGCGAAAATGAAGTTCTTTTAATTCCGGATAATCTTTTTGAAGAAAGAGGAATAGAAAAGAAAGGAACGGTGGAAGCAGAAGCTTTATTAAGAGATTTGAGCCAAAAATAATCAGTTGTAGAGAGAGATTTTTAATGATAAATTGATTAAATGATAATAATTGGCATTACAGGAACAAATGGAGCAGGTAAGGGAACTATAGTGGATTATTTAGTGAATCAAAAAGAATTCAAACATTTTTCAGCCAGGGCTTTTTTGGTGGAGGAAATTGAAAAAAGAGGCCTGGAAAGCAACCGAGATAATATGGTGGCAGTGGGAAATGATTTGCGAGAGAAAAACTGTCCAAGTTTTGTGGCTGATGAACTTTTTAAAAGAGCCATGGAATCGGGACAAAATTGCATAATTGAAAGTATTAGAACTCCGGGTGAAATTGAATCATTAAAACAAAAAGGAGAATTTATTCTATTGGCAGTTGATGCTGAACCAAGATTAAGATACCAAAGAGTGGTTCAAAGATCGACAAGTACTGATGATGTTACTTTTGAAAAATTCTTAAGTGATGAAGAAAGAGAGATGATTTCGAATGATCCAAATAAGCAGAATTTAAGAAAATGTATTGAAACAGCAGATTTTATTATTAAAAATGATGGGACAATCAATCAATTAAATTCTGAGTTGGAAGAAATTTTAAAAATTATTGAAATTTAAAAATGAAAAAAGATAAAAGACCAAGCTGGGATGAATATTTTATTAAAATTGCGGCACTAGTTTCGGAGAGATCAACCTGTTTAAGGCATCATGTTGGGGCCATAATCGTAAAAGACAGAAGAGTATTAACCACCGGTTATAACGGAGCTCCAGCCGGCACTAAAGATTGTTTGGAATTGGGCTGTTTGAGAAATGAGCTAAATATTCCTTCGGGCGAAAGACATGAAATCTGCCGAGCAATCCATGCTGAGCAAAATGCAATTATTCAAGCCAGTAAACATGGAGAAAATGTTCAAGACGGCACAGTTTACTGCACTCATTCACCTTGCATTATCTGCGCCAAGATGATGATTAATGCAGGAATCAAGAAAATTGTGACTTATGGAAATTATCCGGATATTGGCGGAGTCAAAGATTTATTAAAAGAAGCAAAAGTAGAATTAGTGATAATTGATAAACCGAGCGATAAGATAATCTTTTTAGATTAAGATGAAAATTAAAAATAAAGACATTATTGCCTTAAAGAGAAAATTAAAGTTGGCGGGAATTAAAGGTTTGGCTTTGGATATTGATGACACTTTATCTTCCACAAAAGAATCTTTATTTGAAGAACTGACCAAAAGAATAGATAATCCAGAAAATTTAACCGGCATAGAAATGGCGGAAAAATATCGACACACGGACAATGTTCCATATTGGCAAACAGATAAAATAGAAGGCATAGTTAAAGAAATTAATGATGCGCCTGAATTTCATGAAAACTTACCACTGATTAAAAATTCCAGCAAAACTGTTCAGGAGATAAATAAAATAATTCCAATTGTTGGATATATTACAGTCAGATCAACAGCAATTGCCAAAGGAACAAAAAAATGGCTGAAAAAAAATGATTTCCCGAAAGCGCCAATTATTACTAGACCAAAAAATGTTGACCGAGTTATGGGTAATAAATGGAAAGCAAAAGTTTTGGAATATTTATATCCGCAAGTGGTGGGGATTGTAGATGATAATCCCGGATTAACAGAATTTTTTGGCAAAAAATATAAAGGAGTGGATTATTTATATGGCGGGGCCAAATCGGAAAGAAAAGATATTAATATAATTCCCTGCGAAGATTGGGAAACAGTGGCCAAAAAAGTGAAAGAGTGTAAACTTTAAATATGACTAATTTTTTAAATCAATATTTAATTGAGATTAACGATAAATTAAAAGACAAATCAAAACACAACTGGAAAGCGATTTTAAAACATCATCGAGAAACAATAAAATTTTTACAGCACGAAAGATTGATTCATCTATTAGTAACTTTAGCTTTTGGAACTAAATTTTTGATGGCAATGCTGTTTACTATTTTTTATGCAAATCCGCTTTTACTGATAATTGATGGATTATTACTAGCTTTATTGGTGCCGTATATTTTTCATTACTTTAAATTAGAAAATGGGGTGCAAAAATTATATTGGATTGATAAATTAATCCAAAAAAAGATTGAAAATTAACGACGGCCGCGATTGATGGACTGAAATCTGGCTCCTGGTTTGAAGTTGGGAGAAGATTTGTTTCCCGGGAAATTGGGAACTTCTGGTTTAATAGGGCCTTTGACAATTGTAGATCGATTGTCAGTGGCAACTTTTCTCATGGATGATCGACTCATATTTAACTATTTTATATGTAAATTGATTATTTATCAAGAAATTTTGAAGTGGGAAAGTAAATAACATCTTCGATATTAACAGAATCAGCAAAAAGCATGGCTAAACGATCGACTCCTAAACCGATGCCAGCGCAAACTGGAAGCTGGCCACAGGCATCAATAAATCCTTGATCGTAAGGATGGGAAGGCAAATTATTGTCTTGACGGAATTTGGCTTCAGCCTCAAAACTGGCTTTTAAGGCGATGGAATTATTTAATTCAGAATAAGCATTGCCAATTTCCATGCCGCCAATGTAAAACTCAAATCGCTGACTGAAACCAGGATCGTTGGGACAAGGGAGACAGAGAGGAGACATTTGGGTTGGGTAATCAAAAATAACGACGGGTTTGTCTTGAGGCAATTTTGATTCAATTTCGTTAATAAAAATTTGAGTGTAGAGCGGTTCCCAAGTGGTGACACCGTCAGTGTTGTAGCCTTTTGATTTGGCAGTGGCAATAATTTTCTCAGCGGTCAGATTTTTAGATAAATCTAGACCGGCAAATTTTTGGAATAATTCTTTTAAAGTAAAAAAATACCAAGGATTGGAAAGATTAATAATTTGATTTTGATAAGTGAGTAGATCGATAGCACTTTTGTCCTGTTTTTTAAGGATGCTATGGTAAATATCTAAAACTAATTTTTGGGTAGTGTCGGCAATATCCCGATAATTTTTGCCCATTTCATACCATTCCAGCATGGAAAATTCGAGGTTATGAGTGGGGCCAATATCTTCCAAATCACGGAAAACTTTGCTGATGGCAAAACAATTGCCAATGCCTTGAGAAATTAATTTTTTGAGTGATGATTCAGGTGAGGTTGGGAGATAAAAATCAAAATCTTTTTCAGACCAGTGGGTTTTTAAAGCATAAAGATTTGGCTCGATAGGAATGGTCGGCATTAAAGTTGGGGTTTCGACTTCATGAAAATTATTTTCAATAAAATAATTTCGCAAAGCCTGAACAGTCCATTCTTTAATAAATTGAGTTTTGAAGTTCATATGTTTATTTTAAACCCTCTGTCTCTTCGAGACATCTCCCTTGACAGGGCGACTTATTAAAAATATCAACGACATCCGAACAATTAATTTTATTTAATTCTTTTTTATAGCCGCAAAAAAAATCGGGGTCGCAACAGCCATCGCATTTTTGACAGCTGGAACAAACGGATAAAGATTTTATAAAATTGGCGACATAAGTTGCGGGATCATCATCAATTAAACCTAAGCTTAGGGAAGACTCACAACAGCCAGTAATGACTCCGGTAGATTGAAGCGAGAGTTGAAAACAGCCAAAATTATGGTCAGGGAATGTTTGGTAATTCTTTTTAATATCTAAAGTCTGTTCATTAGTTAAAGATAAACAACGGTCGGTGAGATAAGTTTTGGGAAGGTCGAAAACATTAAAAGAATCTTTGTAAGGATAAGAGTCTTTGGTAATTAAAAACATAATTTCGACTGGGAAGCCAAGCTTTTTAGAATGTTCAATAAATTTAATCGATTTGTCAAAGTTGCCGAGACCACGGTTTTGGTCATGGATTTCTTTTGGGCCGTCGAGAGAAACTAAAATCTGACAATTTTTTGGATCTTTGATTTTGTTGATACAGTCGATGGTGCCATTGGTAATAATTGTAATAAATATGCCTTTCTGTATCAAAGTGTTAACTAAATCGGGGAAATCAGGTAAAGTGAAGACTTCACCGCCGCAAAAAAGTATGGATTTTAAACGAAAGTTTTTCTTCGATACATTTTTTTTCTCACTTAAATTCTTTAACACACATTTTTTTGGCTGGTGAATGTGCGTCGCACGTTCAAGGCCTTCAAAAATGGTGTTTTCAGAATTTTCTTTTAAGAAATCTTGATATTTGTCTATAAAATCCAAAATATCTTTGTTCGATAATATGTTTTTGGTTTTGTCGGTGTAGCAATATCGGCAATTTAAATTGCACAGTTCGAGAGGGGAAATGTAGATATTTTCCAAAGCTGATTGAATATTTTGGTTTAGATTCATACAAAAAAGGGCTCCGATGTCCATCGGAGCCCTTATAAATTTACATTTATAAATTATTTGAGTTTGGCCGATTCTTTATGTTCGGTTTTTTCTTTGCACCAACGACAATATTTGGTAAATTTCAACTTGTCAGGAGTGTTGGTTTTGTTTTTTTCAGTCAAATAATTTTGAGCGCCACATTTAGAACAAACGAGGGCGATTAAAATTCTAGGTGTTTTTTTAGATTTTGCAGACATGAGTGGTATTTTAAACTAAAAATGGATGATAATCAATGAATTAATCGGCATGTTTATATTTTTTGATTTGTCGTTCGACGGCTTCCCTCAAATCAACGATGGCGGCTTCTAGTTCATGATGCTTAGTTTCGGCATGAAAAGGATTTTTTTGACCAGGAAGAGTCATATCAAACTTGACATCGTAATCTTTGTATCTTTTGTCTCTTTGGATACGAAGAAAGGCGGTTTTCAATTCATTATTGAATTGAGGCAGAAGAAGATCAAGTTTCTCGACAAATTTGTCGTTGATCATCTTACGGATCTTTAGGGAAATTATTAAGTTAACACCTTTGATCTGAATATTCATTTAGATCTCCTATTTAACTTATAAATAAAACTAGCAGGTTAGTCGTTATCTGTAATTATTCTACCATTTTCTTAAACGAAACTGAAAAATCTATTCAGTGATGACATTAATGACATCGTTGCAATCTGAGCGAAGATGATTGGTTTGATAGATAATATCGTTTAATTTTGGTTCGGTAGTCTTAAAAGTCTGGCTATTTTTGTCGGTTAAAATTATTTCCCGATTACGTTTTTGATAAATAGAATAGATTTGGCATTCTTGAAGAAGATCGATGGTCTGCTCCCAGGTGATTTCAGTTAATTGAGAAGGAGTGGCAGTAGGAGTGGTGATGGCAGGGGAATTAGATTTATTTCTTTTGATAAAAATCAAAACAAATAGGCAGATTATTACAAATAAAAAAACTAAAAGGAGAGGCTTTAAATAACTTTTCTTGGCTTTAGTTTTGGGCATTAATAAATTTTAGCAAATTTAGCTATTTGGTGGGAGTGGCGGTAGGGGTAATTGTGGGAGTGACAGCAGTTTTGTAGGTAAAATCTCGGGCAAGAGTGACAGTTTTATCAACAACATTGCTTTTGATTCTGACCTGGAGATTTTTTTTGCCGGCGGAAAGATTGTAAAGACAGATATTTTGATTGGAAAAACCAGACCAGTCGCCATCGTCTAATTTGTAAGACCAGGTGACTCCACAATAATCACTGTCAGTGGAGATGATGATGCAGACATTGTCGGAAGTGATGACTTCATCTTCCTGAGGTGAAGAGATCTCAACTTCACCGACGCCTTGTTTACAAGCAACACTGGTAGGGGTGGCAGTTGGAACAATGGTTACGGTGGGGGTAATTTTTGACTGTTTATCATCTTTTGGTGGATTTATGTTGCCTGAAGCAGAAGCAGGAGCCTCAACGACAACCTGAATTGGAGCAGAAGTGATAGTGGCAGTAGTGGTTTGTTTGCTTCGATTAATACTATTAAGATTAACGATAATGACAGTCACGATCATGGGAACAGAAAGAACGGCAGTGACTAGTTCAAAATACTTTTTTTTATCAGGAAGAGTAGAATACCATTTCTTGATTCTTTGGATGAATTTTTCGATGAAGTTATTGTTATTCATAATTAATGTTGGGTTATTTAAGGATAATATTTTAACATACAAAATTAAAGTGTCAGATTAAAAAAAGGCCCCGGGTGAATTTGCATTTAATGCAAAAGCCTCAGGGCGCTTTATAAAAAGAAAGGTTTTTTTGATGTTTATGGAGCAAAAGGATTTTTTAATTTGAAAGAAAGTCTTTGGGCGGCACGTCTGACTTCGAGTAGAGGGTGAAGCTTATTAATAGCATCCATTTGACTGTAGAAGTGATTAATATCGCTTCTAGTGGGCTGACCAAAAGAATAAACTCGTTGGTCGATTGGGAAATATAAGCTGACTGCAGATCCAGGTTTTAAATCCAAGATTTTTTCGGGATGGTTTTCGAATTCTGACAGAAATTGGCCGTAGATTTTGGTGGGACAAAAAAGTCTTTTTTTGACATAGTTGACGAAGAATAGCTCGTAGGTGCTTTTAGGGTTCTTTCTTAATAACTCGGGGAAATTTTTATCGAAAATGCTACGGATAATGATGAGGGTATTTTCTTCAGGTTTAAACACAAAAATTCTCCTTTCTGGTTTTAAAGTACAGATTTAAATTAAAAATGTCTTCCAGCTGACTGAGAGGTTTTTAAATAGATCGCCGTATTATAGCACTCTAATTTTTTTATTTAATAGCCGAGGCAATAATTTGGACAACACCTTTATCGAGAGGACTGGGCAAAATATTATCAACGGTTAATTCGGTATCTTTGACATAATCAGCCAGGGCAAGGGCTGCGGCTAATTTCATTTGATCGGTGATTTTAGTGACTTTATTATCTAAAGCACCGCGGAAGACACCAGGAAAAGCAAGAACATTATTAATCTGATTTGGCTGGTCACTGCGACCAGTGCCGATAATAAAAGCGCCGGCTTCTTTGGCAATAGTTGGATCAATTTCAGGAACAGGATTAGCCATGGTAAAAATAATCGGGTTTTTATCCATGCTTTTAACCATGTCGCCGGTGGCAATGTTTGGCCCGCTGACACCGATAAAAACATTTCGGCCAATCATGGCCTGGCTTAAATCGCCAGTCAAATTTTGAGGATTAGTAAAAGCTAAAAATTCTTTTTTGGCATCATTTAGATCAGTGCGGTCTTGACTAATTGTTCCCTTAGAATCGACAATAATTATATCTTTAGCACCATAAAGATTTAATAATTTAGCAATGGCAGTGCCGGCAGCGCCAGCCCCGCAAATTATAATTTTAGTGTCGGCAATAGTTTGGTGAGCTAATTTTAAAGAATTAATCAGAGCGGCCAAAACAACAATGGCAGTGCCATGCTGATCATCGTGCATGACAGGAATATTTAAAATTTCTTTTAATTTATTTTCAATATAGAAACATTTTGGGGCGTTAAAATCTTCCAAATTAATGCCGCCAAAACCAGGAGCAATATTTTTGACAATATTAATAATTTCATCAGGATCTTGAGTGTCGAGAACAATCGGGAAAGCGTCGATATTGGCAAATTCTTTGAATAATAAAGCTTTGCCTTCCATAACTGGCAAGGCACCGAAAGGGCCAATATTGCCGAGACCGAGAACAGCGGAACCATCGGAAACAACAGCGACAGTGTTGGATTTAATCGAATATTCTGAAGCTAATTCAGGATGCTGACTCAAAAGAGTGGAAACAGCAGCGACACCAGGGGTGTAGGCAATGCTTAAATCTTCTTTAGTTTTGACTTCGCCAAATTTGCTGGCAATGGCAATTTTGCCATGATTAAGTTTGTGTTTTTCGAGAGAAGCTTGTGAATAATCCATAAAAAATTATAGCGTAATTATTAAAAAACACTATCTGCAGTATATTGATACACATTTAATCACTATTAAAGATTTTTTTAATCTTTATACTGGTTCTATATTCGGGTATGTAGTGAATTAGGTGAAATTCCTAAACTGTGCCGCAACGGATAAAGTCCGATCTTACATATTAGCCAGAAATGGTCCGTTTAGGGTCCGCGCCAGACCATTACATATTTTTACTTAACCCTGGTGCAGACCAGGTTTTTTTATTTAAAAAAAGTAAAACTATGTTTCAAAAAATCAAAAAGAGAGATGGTCGGATCGTCCAATTCGATTCAAATAAAATTAAAATTGCAATTCAAAAAGCGGGAGAATTTACTGATGAATTTGATGAGAAAGTTGCGGGCAAATTAAGCTTAAAAGTTTTAAATTTAGCCTCGGAAACGATTAAAAATAAAGTTCCAAAAGTTGAAGAAATTCAGGATATTGTGGAAGAAGTTTTATTGTCATCGACTTATAAACAGACAGCAAAAGCATATGTAATTTATCGGGAACAGCATAATAAATTGAGAGAAATTGCCAATACTGCCAGCATTGATTTGGTTGATCAATATTTAGGAAAATTAGATTGGCAGGTGAATGAAAACAGCAATATGACCTTTTCTCTTCAGGGTCTGAATAATTATATTTCCTCAGAAATCAGCAAAACTTATTGGCTTAATAAAATTTATCCTGACAAAATTAAACAGGCTCATGTTGATGGTGATTTTCATATTCATGATTTAAATATTTTGTCGGTTTATTGTGTGGGCTGGGATTTGATGGATTTACTGACAGAAGGTTTTGGGGGAGTGGAGGGAAAAATTGAAAGCAAGCCAGCCAAACATTTCCGATGCGCCTTAGGGCAAGCAGTTAATTTTTTCTACACTTTACAGGGAGAAGCAGCCGGAGCTCAGGCTTTTTCCAGTTTTGACACGCTTTTAAGTCCATTTATCCGATATGACAAATTAACCTATGATGAGGTGAAACAGGCTTTGCAAGAATTTATGTTTAATATGAATGTACCGACCCGGGTCGGGTTTCAGACACCGTTTACCAATATCACTTTGGATTTAAATGTGCCAAGTTTTTATAAAGATCAGCCGGTAATTTGTGGAGGCAAGCCACAAAAAGAAAATTATGGCCAATTCCAAAAAGAAATGGATATGTTTAATAAAGCTTTGTTTGAAGTGATGGTGGAAGGGGATGCTAAAGGCAGAGTGTTTACTTTTCCAATTCCGACTTACAACATCACCAAAGATTTTGATTGGGACAATAAAAATCTAAATGGCCTTTGGGAAATGACAGCCAAATATGGCATTCCTTATTTTTCTAATTTTGTTAATTCAGACATGAAACCGGAAGATGTTCGATCGATGTGTTGTCGGCTCCGAATTGATAATCGCCAATTGGCTTATCGCGGAGGCGGTTTGTTTGGAGCCAATCCTTTGACTGGGTCAGTAGGAGTGGTGACGATAAATTTGCCTCGATTGGGTTATTTGGCAAAAAACGAAGAGGAATTTAAAGAAAAATTAGCAGAATTAATGGATTTAGCCAAAGACAGTTTGGAAATCAAGAGAAAAATTCTGGAAAATTTGACCGAAAAAAATCTCTATCCATATTCTAAATATTTTTTAAGAAACATAAAAAGCAGATTTGATAAATATTGGAAAAATCATTTTTCAACTATTGGCATTATTGGGATGAATGAAGCCATTGTTAATTTAATGGATAAAACGATTGATGGTGAAGAAGGTTTGGAATTTTCTAAAAGAATGATGGATTTTATGAGAGACCGACTTAAACAATATCAGGAGGAAACTGGAAATATTTATAATTTAGAAGCCACTCCGGCTGAAGGTACTTCCTACCGATTGGCGTTAAAAGATAAAAATAAATATCCCAAAATTATAGTTACCAATGAGAAAGATTATAAAAAAGGGGTGGCGCCTTTTTATACTAATTCTACCCATCTTCCGGTTAATTTTACTGATGATATGTTTGAATTATTAGATCTTCAAGATGGTCTGCAAAGTAAATATACCGGCGGAACAGTGGTCCACTTATTTGTGGGTGAAAAAATTTCTGATCCAAATATTGTTAAAAATTTAGTCAAAAAAATCTGCGACAATTATCATTTGCCATATTTCACAATTTCACCGACTTTCAGTGTCTGCAAAAAACACGGCTACATTGCCGGTGAGCATAAAAACTGCCCAAAATGCAAAAGTGTTTGTGAAGTTTATTCACGGGTGGTTGGTTATCTGCGACCAATTGGCCAATGGAATAATGGCAAAAGAGCCGAATTTGAGCAGAGAAAAACTTTTAAAATCAAAAAATGAATATCGGCGGATTTCAAAAATTTTCATTAATCGATTATCCGGGAAAAATCAGCGCGGTGATTTTTACTCAGGGCTGTAACTTTAGGTGTGCCTATTGTCATAACCCTGAGTTATTTGAGACAAAATCAAAATCAATTAATGAAAAAGAGGTTTTAGATTTTTTGGAAAGCAGAAAAAAACAATTAGAAGCAGTGGTGATTACTGGAGGCGAACCAACTTTACAGCTAGATTTAATTAATTTTTTAGAAAAAGTTAATAAATTGGGATTTTTAATAAAATTAGACACCAATGGAACAAAGCCGCAGATTATCAAAAAAGCATTAGAGCTAAATTTAGTGGATTACGTTGCGATGGATATTAAGGGTCCGATTGACAAATATGAAGAAATTGCAGGGGTGAAAGTCAATACTATAGATATAGTAAAAAGCATTAAATTAATTATGAAAAAAGCGCCTGATTATGAATTTAGAACTACAATTACTCGGGAACAATTAAAAAAAGAGGATATTAAAGAAATCGGAAGATTAATTAATGGAGCCAAAAAATATCGTTTGCAAAGATATGTCTGCCGAGCGGAAAATAAAAAAATGACAGATGTTTTTACTGCTTATAGTGAAAAGGAAATGGAGAAATTAAAAAAAGAAGCAGAAAATCATTTTGGACAATGCTTAATCAGATAAATATTTTTTTAAAAAAGCTGGATTATTAGTCCAGACAAAACACTAATGCTGTAGAGCATTAATATTACTTTAATAAAAATCTTTTTGTTTTTTTCTTCCCGATAGAGAATCAATAAGCCTAATCCGCCACTGGCCGATAGACCGGCAATGGTTGGTCCTAAACCAATTATATTTTTCAAAAATAATTCAGTGATGGCGACTGAGGAAGCACAATTTGGAATTAATCCGATTAGGGCAGTTAAAAATGGCTGCCAAAAAATATTTTTGGCAAAAAAATCGGTTAAAAAAGTTTCACCTAACTGAAAGACGACAAAATTAATTGCCAAGGTTACCAAAAAGATAAAAATAAAAATATTAAAAGTGTGAACAATCGGATGCCAAAAGATTTCTCGAATATTAAATTCTTTTGAAGCGGCTGAAGTTGAATGTCCACAGCAAGCGGTTTCGTTCAAAATTGTTTCATGGTGGTGATTTTTATTGTCATGACCGCTTTCAACCAATTCAATATGTTTTTCAACTTTTTTATCTTCTTTTTTAAAAAATAAATCGACTCCATAACCAAAGATAAGGGCGATGATAATTTTTATTCCAATTAAAGGCAAGACTAAATAGGCTTTGTCTGGCTGGGACAAAATTAGAGGGATGGCTTCATCAGAAGTGGATAAATAAACGGCTAATAGGGTGCCAATGGTCAGTAATTTTTGAGTGAAGAGGGCAGTGGCCACCACGGAAAATCCGCATTGGGGAAAAATTCCGGCGATGGTGCCAATCAACGGTCCAGCTTTTCCTGATTTTTCAACTTTTTCTCTGATTTTGTCGCCAAATTTATATTCCAATAATTCAATGCCAATATAAATTATCAATAATAAAGGAACAGCTTTTAAACTATCAATTAGAGCATCAATAAAAATTTCCATCATAATTTTTTACATTTGGCACATAAACCAAAAAATTCTAATGAATGATCTAGTGAAGTGAATTTAAATTTATTCTGAAAATTATCCTGGAGTTTTTTGAATCTGGTTTCATCGCCTGGAGACAAATCAATTCGTTGAGTGGTTTTGCATTTGGTGCAAATTAAATGGTGATGGTGATCATTACTGCTTTCATATCTAATTTGGCCGTCTCCAACTTCAACCACCCGAATGAGATGATCTTGTTTTAAGGTGTTGAGAATTCGATAGACAGTGGCACGATCGAATTGAGTACATTCATTTTGAATTTCAATGGAAGCAATCGGGTGAGAAGCATCAGTAATAATTTTATAGATAATATTTTTGGCAACAGATGGTCGTGGCATGAGGGTTATTATAATGCGACTAAGTCGCAATTGCAAGTTAAAAAGTAATCGTAATTTTACAACAACAGTCTGCTAAAATAATAAGATTTAATGAACAATAAAAAACCCGTAAATACTAATAAAAATTTGCTGACATTGGCTAAACCGTACGTTTGGTTTATTGTTGGTATCTTGGTTATTAGTTTGGTGGCAAATGGTTTAGGTTTGATTATTCCAAAAATAACGTCGGCAATGCTGGATACTTTTCGTAATCCTGATTTTAAATTGATAAATTATTTGGGAATTTTTTTGTTGATTATAGTTGTAATTTTAGTTTTTGCGGCAGCACAAAGTATTTTGCAAACTTACTTATCAGAAAAAATTGCTAAGGATTTAAGAACTGATTTAATTACTAAAATTTCCCGACAACCTTTCTCTTTTATCGTCCAAATTACTCCAGAAAAATTACTGACGATTTTAACTGCAGATGTGGACAATATTAAAATGGCAATCTCTCAGGGTTTGGTCCAGATATTTTCTTCAATAATTATTTTGTTTGGAGCGGCAGGATTACTTTTATCAATAAATTTACAATTGGCTTTGCTGGTTTTAATAGTGGTACCGATAATTGCTGTCATTTTCTTTTTTACCTTTAGAAAAATTCACAAATATTTTATCCGATCACAAACTATTATCGATCGGCTTAATAAGACTATTAATGAAAGTATTATTGCCTCATCTTTAATCAGAATTTTAAATTCTCAGGCAAATGAGCTGCAAAAATTTGACACAGTCAGCGAAGATGCTCGAAATAATGGTTTATCAATTCTTAAATTATTTTCAGCATTAATTCCTTTAATTAGTATTATTGCCAATGCAACAACAGTGATTATTTTATTGGTAGGTGGCCGATCAATAATTAATGGAACTTTTACTATCGGGAATTTGTCGGCTTTTTTGAGTTATGTGTCGATGCTGATTTTTCCAATCCTAATTTTGGGATTTATCAGTAATATTTTGGCAAGAGCAGGAGTTTCTTATGAAAGAGTCGCTCAGGTTTTAGACGCTAAAGTGGAAAATCTTTATGGCGATTTAAATCGCGAAATTAAAGGTGATATTGAGTTTGAAAAAGTTAATTTAAGTTTGGGGAATAAACAAATTCTTAAAAATGTTTCATTTAAAATTAAAGCGCATTCACGAACAGCGATTTTAGGACCGACGGCAGCTGGAAAAACCCAAATATTATATTTATTGTCGGGTTTATTACCACCAACTTCGGGAAAAATTTTAATTGACGATATTCCGTTGAATAATTATTGCCAAAAATGCTTGTCGGATCAAATAGGTTTAGTGTTTCAAGACAGCTCGATTTTTAATACGACAATTATGGAAAATATTAATTTTAAAAATATTTTGGATCAATCGAATATTGATAAAGCAGTAGAAACCGCAGAGCTGAAAGATTTTATTAAAAAATTGCCAGAGGGAATTAATACTAAAATTGCTGAGAGAGGGAATAACCTTTCCGGCGGACAGAAACAAAGACTAACTTTAGCTAGAGCCTTGGCGGTTAATCCTAAAATTTTATTATTGGATGATTTTACTGCTCGAGTAGATAAAGATACCGAAAATAAAATTTTTGCCAATGTGGTGAAAAATTATTCTGATTTAACTCAGATTTTAATTACCCAGCAAATTTCGTCAGTAGAAAATTTTGACCAAATAATTTTATTTATGGAAGGCGAGGTTTTAGCGATGGGGACACATAAGCAATTACTTAAAACGTCTAAAGAATATCAACAAATTTATAATTCTCAAATGTCGACTACATGAACTACTCGCTAAAAATTTACGATTCTAAAAATAAGGAAAAATTGAGTTTCTTTAAACTGGGAAAACAATTTTTGAGTTTTTTAAGCGACGAAAAACTTAAATTGGTAATTTCTTTGGTGGCAATAATTATCAGTTCAGCGGTTAGCATTATTACGCCTTTTGTGTTGGGAAAAGCAATTGATGATTTTGTTAAAAATAAAAATTTAACTAATTTAACAAGATATTCTTTAATAATTTTGGGTGTTTATCTAATTGGTTTTGTGGTTAATTTTGTCCAGACCAGAATGATGGGTTATATCGGCCAAAACATTTTATTTAAACTGCGACAGGCGTTATTCAAAAAAATCCAGTCTCTACCATTGGCTTTTTTTAATCAAAATAAATTAGGAGATTTAATTTCCCGTATCAATAATGACACCGATAAATTAAATCAATTTTTTTCGCAGCAACTAAACCAATTTGCGGGTAACTTTTTTACGATGGTAGGAATTGGCGTTTTTATTTTCTTTATTAATTGGAGATTAGCATTAGTAACCCTGGCTTCGGCTTTTGTTCTGTTTATTGTCACTTATTTAATTACGCCATGGATTAGCCGAAGAAATAGAATGAGCTTACAATCGTTAGGTGATTTGTCGGCGGAAATTCAAGAAAGTCTAAATAATTTTAAAGTGATGGTGGCTTTTGATAGACGCGATTATTTTAGAGAAAATTTTAATCGGGTGAATGTAGATAATTTTAATTATTCGGTGAAGTCGGGGATTGCAAATAATATTTCCGGGCCAATGTATGATTTTTCAGGAAATTTGGCAACTTTATTGGTGTTAATTTATGGAATTTTTTTAATAACTCAAGGTCAATTCACTGTTGGTTTACTGATTAGTTTTTTGAGTTATACGGATCGGTTTTATGGTCCGCTTCGTCAGATGGCAACAATTTTAGCTTCGGCTCAGGTGGCGTTGGCAGGATGGAACAGAATTTTTGAAATATTACATTTGGAATCGGATTTGCCAGTATTACCAGAAGATACTTTAAAAGAAACCAATTCGATTATGCGTTTTAAAAATGTAAGTTTTAAATATGATGACAGTAAATTGATTTTAAAAGATATTAATTTTAATTTTGGCTATGGCAAAACATATGCAATTGTCGGGCCAACTGGTGGCGGTAAAAGTACAACGGCTTCGCTGATGGCTAGGCTTTACGATCCACAAAAAGGAAAAATTTATTTGGATGGAAAAGATATTAGAACTTACAATTTTGATGAATTAGCAAAAAAAATAGGATTTATTTTACAGGAACAATATTTGTTTACAGGAACAGTAGGGGAGAATATTGTTTATGGAAATCATGAATTTGAGATTTATTCAAAAAGCAAATTAGAAAAATTATTAAAAGAATTGGATTTGGAAGTTTTGATTAGTAAATTTGATCAAGGTTTGGACACACCAATTACGCCAACCACAGAAACAATCAGTTTAGGCCAAAAACAATTAATTTCCTTTATCAGAGCCATTATTAGACGGCCCGATTTGTTAATTATGGATGAAGCGACAGCTAATATTGATACGATCACTGAGGGCTTATTACAGACCATTATTGATAAGTTGCCACCACAAACTACCAAAGTGATTATTGCTCATCGACTAAATACCATCAAAAAAGCGGATGAAATTTATTTTGTGAATAATGGGTCAGTGGAAACCGCTGAATCGTTTGAAAAATCGCTAGAGTTGATTACGAAAAGCAAAAGAGAAAGCTAAAAAAATAAAATTATTTATTGAAGTTTTGTTTAATTATTCTTTAGTTGGTTTGTTTAACCATGATTGAATTTCTTCTTTTGTAAAAAAAGTTGAAGTAATATGTCTTAATAATGTTGAGACATATTCTCCGATAGTAATAATAAGTTCAGGATGCATTTGAGAAGATGAAAGAGAAATACTTTTTACTAGGTTAAGTGTTTCATTATATTCTGGATCCGAGTGTTTACCTTCTTTGTCTGCAACAGAGGTTATAAATTCTTTGATTGTTATATTCTGGTTGATTAATGGTTGAATAAGCCATTGATCAAGAAGTAATAATTTTCCTTTATAAAATAAGTTTTCTATTTTTACATTTCCTTCTTCATCTAACACAACACATCCAGGTTGATTAAAAACTAAATTTTTTAATAAATACGAATTTTTTTCTGATAATTTTGAGGCAAGGTTGTTTAGAGGATGTAATGCTGCTGTTGGAAAAACTCTTTTTAAAACACAATTATTATCACATAATAAAGTCCTTAATCCTATTGCAGTTTGACGATAAGCATTTTTTCTGCCGTTTCTGTATAGTTTTATGGAATCTTCTAAATTGTCAATTATTGCCAATAAATCTTCCCAAGCTTTATTTTTGTTCATTTGGTTTTACTAAACTATTATTTAGTTACTTTTGACAATGGTAGAATAGTCGTGATTTAAAAGATTCGGCTGATTAGAATTACAACTAATGCACCGGCGACGGCGACGGCAAAAGAAGTGACGTTAAATCCGGTGACGCCAACATTAAAAAATCTTTGGCCTAAATAACCACCAACAATGGCGCCGACAATTCCTAAAAGGATTGATTTAATAATGCCACCACTGGTGCCAGGAGAAATTAAATTAGCAATGGTACCAACGATTAAACCAAAAATTATCCAGTATAAAATTGACATTTTATTCTCCTTTTAAAATATTAATAATTCTAATTTATTTATACAGCTAAATTTAATAAAGATCTTCACTATAAAGATTAGGAGGCGAGATTAATTTTTTAATTTGATCTGATTCTAAAGCGATTTTGGCAGCAGTTTGGCGATCAACAAATTCACCTAATTCAGTGATAAAACCTTGCTCAAAAATATTTTTTTGAAGAGAAATAGAATTTGCTCTCATTTCGTCCATTATTAGATTATGTCTTTTTCCGGTATAAATTTGTCCATCTTGTCTAATTGCAGCTTCTTTAATTGGCATATATTCTTTAATTATTTTAAACCAAAAAGATAAATAAATTAATATTATTTAGCTACTTTTTGATAGATGATAAAATATCAGCAATGAAGGAATTGGTTGGAATAACAGAAGAAAATTATTATAATCAGATTGATTTGGGTAAATATGGTTTAGAAAGTAATAAAAAATTTATTGAAGGTCTGTTTTTAACTGAAGGATTGGATGGGGTTAAAAGAAATTTTAGCCAAAAAAAATGTGATGAGACTAATCGAAAAATCGATGAAGCCATGAATTTAGATTCTTTTTTGAAAAGAATTAATGAAGATAGCTCTCCTTATTTTAAAGTTATTCTAGAAGATTTTGATTTTAGAAATATTTCTTATGCGGCAATATTTACAGAAAAAGACGTCGATCATTTTCTAATGATTGAATGTGATTACAATGAAAATAATTTTGAAAAAATTGAGAAATTATATGGTCAGGCTTTTGGAGTTAAATTGAGAAAAGAAAAAGTTGATCCAATATTGGCAAAAATCTATAAATCTAGAAGAAAATAGTGATGTAATTATCTTATTTTGTTCCTTTTTGACAAGTATCGGCGTAGAAGGCTTTGGCGGGGCAAGTGGAACCATCACTAAAAGTGCAAATGGCATTTTCAACAGCGGAAGTTTGACCGCCAGACCAAGCACAATAATTTTGAGCAATTGTGTCATAGCCGGTAGTTTTACGGCCACCAACCGGGCATTCGCCTCGAAATAAGGCCCATTCTTCACAAGCCCGGTTTTCTTCAAAATAACATAAACCATATTGACTGCCGTCTGGTTTGGTTTGAATTTTTAGTTGACCGCCTTTATCAACACAATTAGTGCTGGCGGGATTAGCAATGGCGGTTTGAGTGGGAATTGAGGTTACGGCAATTGGAGTTGGGGTTGGGCTAGAAACAACAGGAGTTTTTTTATTTTTTATACCTAAATATAGGATAAAAATTATTAAAAAGGCAAAAATGACGATCAATATCAAGGCTGGTCTTCGTTTCATATGATTTAAGTATAGACCTATGTGAGCGGAGGGGACAGGAGTCGAACCTGCATGTCATTGCTGACGCTTGTTTTCAAAACAAGTTCCTTACCATTCGGAGCACCCCTCCTCGGCTGAAGCCTCGGAGGGATCTTCGACCCTCCTTGTTTGTAAAGCTTCGGAAAAAATATGAGCCCGGAATGAAACTCGAATTCATGACCTTCCCCTTACCAAGGGGATGCTCTACCAACTGAGCTATCCGGGCATACTATTAATACTTTGATATTGTATCAAAATAATTATCAAAAATGAGCCTGAAGTCAGACTCGGACTGACGACCTGCTGTTTACAAAACAGCTGCTCTACCAACTGAGCTATTCAGGCAGTAAGGTATTATACCAAGAGAGGTTTCAAAAAATAAGGTAAAATAGAGACATGGCCAAAAAAAGAATTTTAGTTTTGACTGATCATATGCCATGGGGGCACAGATCAATAGCTAAGGCGATTTTTAACTATCTTAAAGAACAGGAAAAAGATAATGATTATGAAGTTTTTTATGCCGAAGTAAAGGCAGAAACAGGAGTGGGTGATGATTTATACACTTTTGCTTATCGCTATATTCCAATGTCTAACCGTTGGGCTAGCAAGGTTTTTGACATGAAATTTGCCAGAGATTTGTTGCGAAAAAGCACAATTTTCAATTTGCCTAGACTTAAAAAGGAAGTTAACCGAATAAATCCAGATTTAATAATTTCGGCTTATTTTATTCATTCACATAGTTTGGCTGAATGGAGAAAAGAAGAAAAAAAGACCTTTAAATTATGGACAATTGTGGCTGATCCGTGGACAATTAATCCGATTTCGTTTGTGAAAGATTGCGACTTAAATGTGGTTTATGATGAAATTGGTGAAAAATTAGCTTTGAAATTTGATATTAAGAAAAATGCAATTTTAAAAACAGGCTGGTGGGTGAGACCAGAAATGTATAAAAAAACTGATAAAAAGGAAGCTAGAAAAAAATTAGGGATCAAAAATGACAGACCGGTGATTTTTGTGGGAGGCGGAAGTTTAGGAACAAATGCGTTGCCAAAATTATTGCCAACTTTAATTTTTCTTAAAAGCAAAGTAACTTTTGTAATTAACACAGGCAATGATAAATTTTCTTATAATTTGGTGGGAAAATATTGCAAAATTTTGGCCAAATTAAGAAAAGATGATGTGGTTAATATTAAAAATATGGGGTGGATTGATAATATGGCTGAAGTTTTAGGAGCCTCGGATATTGTTTTCGGAAAAGCCGGCCCAAATTTCTTGTTTGACAGTGTGGCTTGCCAAAAACCATTTGTGTCGATGACTCATATTGGAGGCCAAGAAGATGGTAATGTGGAATTAATTAAAAAGAAAAAATTAGGGTGGGTTAAGGAAAAAAGCGGTGAATTGGTCACTTTTTTGTATCAATATTTAGATGATCCAAAACATTTCGAAAATAAATTTAAAGAAACAATCAAAAAAGAGGCTTTGAATAATGAAAAAAGCCTGCAAATTATTTTGAAAAGAGTAAAAGAGGATTTGAAATAGAGGCTCAAAAAAGCCCCACCAAAAGTTTTTCTTCAATATTGGCTTTTCCATACTAAAATATGACGGAAAGCTCATTCAAGGCGCAAACCTTGAAAATATGCCTCCCATTTCAGATGGATAGTTAGAAAAAACACCTTCTCAAAGTACCGCTTTTGGTAGGACAATTAATTTTAGCATTTTTGATATAATTTAACCATGAAAAATAAAACGAAAATTACCAAAGATATTTTAATTTTAGATTTGGTTGAGCAAAATCCAGATTTAGCTGAGGTTTTAACTGGAGAATACGGATTTCACTGCGTTGGTTGTATGGCAGCTTCAATGGAGACTTTAGAACAGGGAGCTTTAGTTCACGGAATGACTGACAAAGAGATCGATAAAATGGTGGAAAATTTGAACAATAAAATTTAAGTAAGCAAAGTTAAGACAAAATTGACGATAGGCGAGAGAATGATCTGAAAAATGGAACTGCCGCCAATTGGGAGAAAAACTAAAACAATCAAAAGAATAAATCCGTAGCGGTCAAAAGCTTGCTGCCATTGATAGGATTTTTCAGCTGGAAGCAAATTGAGAAAAATTTTAGAGCCATCGAGAGGAGGAATGGGCAAGAGATTGAAAACAGCTAAGGAAATATTAATTAAAATTATGAGGTAGAGAAAAATATTTTGAATTCCCAAGAATTTAAAAAAGATGGAGCAGAAAACAGCCAAAAGAAGATTGCCGCCGGGTCCGGCGATGGCAACAAGCATTTCGTCTCTTTTAGGATTTTTAAAATTAAAAGGGTCAATTGGGACAGGTTTGGCCCAGCCAATGGTAGGAATGCCGGTTAAAGCACTGATTAAAGGTAAGAGAATAGTACCAATAGGATCAGCATGGGCAAGCGGATTTAGGGTTAATCGACCGTAGGAACGGGGAGTAGGATCACCAAGGCGGTCAGCGACAAAAGCATGGCAAAACTCATGAAAAGTAATACAAATGATTAAAGCTAAAAAAGAAATAAAATTTACCATATTTCAAAAAATAGTTTGATTTGATATTATACCTTACTATGAGAACATGCAGTTTATGTAAAAAGGGAACCAAGATTGGTCAAAACCGATCTCATGCCCAAAACAGAACACCTAGAACTTTTATGGCTAATATCCAAAAAGTTACTTTAATGGTGGGCGAAGATAAAATCAGCGGCAGTTTTTGCGCTAAATGCTTGAAAAGACTCAAAAAAGAGGCTGGAGAACAAAAAACGGTACTTAAAAAATAAGCACCGCTTTAAGTTTGGAATTTCAAATTTTTGAAGATTGTGCTTATTATTACTTTTTGCTAATGGTGTAATATTTGCTGATTTCTGACCAATTAACCATCTTTTTACCTTCAATTTGGACTAAAACAGGGGATAATTGCTGATTTACAACGGAAGCAGAATAAATTTTCATTTTAAATGGCTGAGATTGCTGATTGGCGACAAAAGTCCAGGCAACAGGCCAGAGAGAGAGAGCTCGAACAAAACGCTCGATTTTAGCCGGATCCCAAGACCAATCGATTTGAGCAGAGTCTTTGGTAAATTTAGGAAAATAGGTTTTTTGAGTATGATCCTGAATAATGAGTTTGTCGGGATCGGAAATATAATTTTTTAAAATTGATTCCAAATTGTTGGCGGCGAGATTAAAAGCTTTTTGATAAAAACTAGTGGCGGTTTCAGTGGAAGAGATATCAAAAGGAATTTGAGAAATAATTGGCCCATGATCGGGAAGAGCATCAATTTGGAAAAAAGAGACACTGCTGTGGGTTTCACCATTAATAATCTGCCAGGGGCCCGGAGTGGCGCCGCGATATTTTGGCAGGGGAGACGGATGAATATTAACGACCTTAAATTGAGGAATGTCGATCATTTCCTGGTCGAAATAGGGAGGGCCAAAAGCGACAACCAAATAAAGATCAGCATTTAATTTTTTAATTTCCGATTTAAATTCGGGAGTAAAGTCTTGAGGCTGGAGCAGATTCAAATTATGCTGGCGAGAAAAATCTGCCACAGGATTGGCAGTTATTTCTTGTTTGCGGCCAACTGCCTTGTCGGGTTTGGTGACGACAGCCAATAAATTAAAATCTTTAATTCCGAGAATTTTTTCCAAAATAATCAGAGAATATTCAGATGAACCAAAGAAAATTAGATTAACCATGATGTAGTTTATCAAATTTAAACCCTCTGTCCTTCGGACATCTCCCTTGACAGGGCGACTTTATTTTTTATTTGTTAAAATAACATATGAGAAAAATTGTTATTTATCCGGCAGAAATATTGAGACGAAAAACTGAAAAAGTTGAAATTGTCGATAAAAAGTTGTTGGAGGAAATGGATGATTTAAAAAAAATACTAGAAAATGGCGAAAATGCTGCGGGTTTGGCGGCGCCTCAAATTGGAGTGAGTAAAAGATTTTTTGGAAGCAAAGAATTATCAAATGGCAAAGCTGGAGTTTATATTAATCCAAAAATTGAAAAAAGTTTTGGCGGAAAAGTTTTTCCAAAAATTGTGGGAGAAGACAGAAAAGAAGAAGATTTTTTGGAAGGGTGTTTATCCTTTCCTGGTTATTTTGGGACAGTCAAAAGATTTTTGAAACTTGAAGTGTCTTGGGATGTGGTGACTAGAGGAAAACTGATAAGAAAGGAGAAGAGTTTAAATGGCTTTGAGGCGATTGTGTGGCAACATGAGACTGATCATTTGGATGGAATTGTGTTTGTTGATCATGTTAAACAAGATAAAGGAAAGTTTTTTAAAGACGTAAAAGGGAAAATGATAGAGTCAAAAATGGTTTTTTAGTCTTGGTTTTAGTGTAATATTAATCTATGGGCGAACAAAGCGGCGGCGAATTTTTGGCAGCTAAATATCAGGAAATGCACACTTCTCGTGAAGTGGAAAGAGCAGTGGAAAGAAAAAAACAGACCGAGGGAATTAAAACACCAAATCAGCCGGCAGAAAAAATTGATGTTTATCTAGACAGGCTGGAAAGCATTTTAAATAATCCGGATGAAGATAAAAAAGAGCGGGCAATGGAAATTTTTAAAGAAAGATTTGTTTATCCGAAAGTCTTAATTGATAAAAATAATGTTCCCGAAAACTATTTTAATCTACAGAAAAGAATAAGCAAAGAAAGAGGATATGGAGATGTTTTAATGACTAATCGGATGAAACGGGAAATGAGTGAGACAGTTTATGATGACCAAAAAAAATCATTGGATGTTTGGATAGATTATTTGGCCGGAAAAGACAATGATTATCCAGCCTGGTTTAAATATTTTGCTTTAAGAAGTGTGACTAAAATGGGGAATTACGACAAAGAAAAACATGAATTTAGCCGAAGAACAAAAAACAATACCAATATTTTTCCGTATTTAGATAGAGAGGCTCTTTCTTATACTTATGACGTTTTAGAAAACTATTATTTAAAACACGAGAAACATGATGATGAAGAATTAAACCGGATTTTGGAATCGGCTAAATTTGATAAAATTTATGCTTTTGCGATTGATAAAGTGACTCCGGCATCAAAAGAAAATAAAGAAAAAGTTGAAGGAGAATGGGTTAAGTTTTATCAGGGTGATGATGCGACACCTCTTTATGAATCACTTCAAGGACATGGAACCGGCTGGTGTACGGCTGGTGAAGTGACAGCCAGGTCTCAATTAAAGGGCGGAGATTTTTATGTTTATTACACTAAAGATGAAAATAATAAAAATACGATTCCAAGAATTGCAATTAGAATGGAAAATGGCCAAGTGGCTGAAGTTAGGGGAATTGACCCTAACCAAAATTTAGAGGGTAATATGACAGATATTGCCAGTGAAAAATATCGGCAACTTCCTGGCGGAGAAAAATTTGACAAAAAAGATCATGATATGAAATTTTTAACTTTGATTGACGAAAAAGTTAAAAATAATGAAGAATTGACCAAAGAAGATTTGAGATTTTTATATGGAGTGGATAGTAAGATTGAAGGTTTTGGATACAAGGAAGATCCAAGAGTTGGAAGAATAATAGATAAAAGAGGGAATATTGAAGATGATTTAGCTGTGGCAACCGGCTACTCTAAAGATCAGATTAGCCTTGATAAAGATGATGCCTTAAGAGGAGGAATTAAATTTCATTACGGCGATCTTTATTTTTTTGGCCTGCCATCAGCTGGAGGCTTAAAATTGCCAGAAAGTATGAGCGGCAATTTAGTTTTGTCTAATCTTATTTCAATTGAAGGATTAAAACTGCCGGAAAAAGTTGGCGGCTATGTTGATTTGCGTGAACTTAATCAAAGAGAAAAAGAATTTTTGAAACAAAAATATCCTGATTTAAGAATTATTTGATCTGTTCTAATAATTCTTGAGCTTCAGCATTGACGGGGTAGGAATAATCGATAGTTTTTTGAAGATTTTCTTTAGCAAGGATAGTCTCTTTTTTGGCCAAATAAATTTTTCCAAGGGCAAAATAGGCATAATCGTAGTTTGGTTTTAATTCAATGGCTTGCTGATAATAAGGAATGGCCTGGTCGGTGAGACTGGCGGTTTCGTAAAACTGGCCAAGAGAATAGAAAATTTTTGGATCGGTGGGGGCTAATTTGCCGGCATTGACCAGAGCAGTGATGGCCAGGGAAAAATATTTAGTATCAACTCCGGAAAGATAAAGATAATCCTGGGCACGCTGTTTCCAAAAATTAATGTTGGCAGGGGAGATAGTGATAGTTAAATCGGAATAATTAACAGCCTGATCGGCATATTCCTGGTTTTCAGTGCTAAGAGCCAGCTCGGAATAAATAGTTGCGAGCTTGTCGGTGTAGAGCGGTTCACCTGGATTTAATTGATGGCTGGTTTGAGCAAAAGAAAGAGCAGTTTGGTAATCATTTTTAGAATTATAACTATCGGCCTGGTTATAGGCGATGTCGGCCATGTAGAAGAAAATTATTTTCTTGACAAGAAATAAAGCAACAATGATTGAGATTATAGTTAAAACCCATCCGGTTCCGCTGTTGCGGAACCACCTTCCCTTGACAGGGCAGGTAGGGCAGTTTATTTCGGAGTCGGGGTTTAAAAAAACGGGGAGGAGAAAGAAAAAGAGGGAAGTGATGACTACCGAAAAACCGGCAAAATTAGTAATTAAAAGACTGGAGAAGCTGGCCAAAACGACTAAATTTAAAGGTTTTGATTTTATTTTTTTAAAACAATTAATTAAAACAATAATGATGACAGAACAGTAGGCGAGAAAACCGACAGTGCCGGTGGTGGCAAGATAATTAATATATTCATTGTGGGCTTTGTTGTAGAGATAATCCCATTCGGAAGTTAAATTATGTTCGACGGGACGAGTCCAATAATAGGAATAAGCAAAAGTTTCAACACCGGTGCCAAAAAAAGGAAATTTTTTCCAAAGATCAAAAGCGCCTTTCCAAACAATTTTACGAATATCACTGCTGGAAGTTATTAGGATTTTTGATGATTCAGGATTGTTTGTAGATTGTAGAGACGCCATGCGTGGCGTCTCTACAAATGAGATAAAAATATCTTTAATAGGATTATTAATAGTGAAAGATAGAAGAATAAAAATCAAAGCAAAAATAAATATTTTTTTTAGGGAGGTCTTCTTTTTGAAATGTTGAAAAAAATAAATCAGAAAATAAAGAGCCAAAGAAATGAGACAGGCAATGATGCCGGATTTGGATTTAGTAAAAAGAAGAGAGAGATAGAAAATTAAAGTGAGAGAAAAAAAGTAAATTTTAGGAGAGAGATTTTTGGCATTGAAAAATTTATAAATGGAAAAAGGAATAAGAAGACAAAGATAAGCGGCGAGCCAATTTGGCTGGCCGAGAGTGGAAAAAACCCGAGACTGAACATCTTGGACCCAGAGGTTTTTGTCGATGCCAAAGTGCTCGGCAATAGCATAGATGGAAACTAAAAGAGCCGAAAACAGGGAAAAATTAATAAATTTATCCTTAAAATCGGAATCAAGATAAACAGATAAAATGAAATAAAGAAGGAGATAACAAATTAAAGATAATAGACCGCCGTTGAGGCGAGAATAATAGCCAAAAAAAGAAGTGTGAGGATCAATGGAATAGAAGGTGGAAATTAATTGGGAAATAAAAAAAAGAAGAAGAGGAATATCTAAAAAAGTTTTTCGGTGGAGAGGCGCTTTTTTTTGAAAAACATTAATCAAATGAAAAGTGGTGATTAAAATGGTTAAGAAATAGACAAAATACATTTTTGGCAATTCAAAAAGTTCAGAGTTGGATTGGGAGCAGATGAGAGGAGTAAAAAAAATAAGAGCCAAAAACAAAAAACGGATTGGCTTAGCGAAAGACTTCATAGAATATATTGTAACTTAAGAGGCTGGGAATTGTTATAATTTTAAAGTGAGTAAGTTTGTATTTCTAAAAAATAAAATTAAAGATTTTTGGTCGCTTTTTAGCTGGGAAATTGGAGTGGATTTAGGAAGCAGTAATACTTTGATCTATTTAAAAGATCGAGGGGTGATTGTGGATGAACCAACAATGATTGCCAGATTAAAGAAAAAAAGATGGACCGGATTATCGGCGCCGAGAGTAAAAAAAAGCGGTCCAATTGCTTTTGGGTTTAAGGCAAAAGAAATGCTGAATCGGGAACCAAAACAGATTGAAGTGGTAAATCCAATTAAAAATGGAGTGATTTCAGATTTTGAGGCACTGGAAAGCTTAATTTCTTATTATTTAAAATTAGTTTATGAAATTCCATCCAAATATCCTAAAATTTTTAAACCAAAAGTAATTGTGGGAGTTCCAAGCTCAATTAATCAGGTGCAAAAAAGAGCGGTAAAGTCGATTTTTTTGAGCGCGGGAGCTAAAGAGGTGATTTTACTGGAAGAAGTGGTGTTGGCGGCAGTGGGAGTCGGTTTGCCAGTGGATAGTTGCTCAGGATTAGTAATTGTGGATGTGGGCGGAGGAAAGACAGAAGTGAGTGTAATTTCAATGGGAGGAGTGGTGGTGGGCCGAGGAATTAAAACAGCTGGCGATGATTTGGATAACAGTATTCTTAATTATATAAAGATGAAATATGGAATTTTGATTGGCCAAAATAGCGCGGAAAAAATCAAAATGGAAATTGGAAATTTTTCAAATAGGGCTGATGATAAAAAAACCGCATTAGTGAGAGGCCGGGACTTGGAAACTGGATTGCCAAAAACAATCAAATTAACAGAATCAGAAGTGAGAGAAGCAATAACCATGGATTTGTCTAAAATTGTGAAATTGGTGTCGACGGTTTTAGATGAAACACCGCCAGAATTAATGGAGGATATTTTAAAAAGAGGAATTGTGCTGGTGGGAAATGGAGGAAAAATAAAAGGTCTGGCACAAATGATTGAAAATGAGACAAAAATAGTAACCAAAGTTTTAGATGAACCAGGAATGATGGTAATTAGAGGCTGCGGGGAATTGATTCAAGATAAAACATTGTTAAAAAAAGTTAAATTGGTGTCGGGATTAAAGTCATGAATCAGATAGAGGATGGTTCCTGGAAATATTGGGTTTTAAGATTTGGGCTAGTTTTTAGCTTGGGAGTTATTTTGGTATCAGTTTTTAAATTGGATGTGATCAAAGGCGCTTATTATAAAAATTTGGCCATTGAAAACAAAATGGTGGAGAAAAAGATTCCGGCTGCTAGAGCCACAATTTTGGACAGAAAAGGAAGAGTGGTGGCTAAAAGCGTTTATCAGTATTTCACCATGGATGAAAAAAATAAAATCTATCAGGGAGTGGGAGATTTTCAGGGATATAAATTTGAGGGAGAAAATTTGGCTTATGAATTAGAAAGATCGTATTTGTATGGAGATTCAATGTCATTAATTACCGGATATGTGGGTAAAGTTAATATCGATGACCAAAATGAAAATAACTGCGGAGTCAAATTGGGTAATGATGAAGTGGTTGGCAGAAGCGGAGTGGAATCGTTTTTGGATTGCCAAATTAGAGGAAAAGACGGAAAAAGATTAATAGAAGTGGATGCAATGGGAAAATATATTCGAGAATTGGGAAGAGAAGAGCCAACAGTGACACCGGATATTAATTTATCAATTGATGCTTACTGGCAGGATAAAATTTATAAAATATTAAATGGAAGGAAGGCAGTAGTAATAATGAGTGAGCCAAAAACCGGAAAAATAATCACCATGGTTTCCAGCCCGTCTTTTGATGCAAACGCTTTTTCTGATTCAAATTCAGAAAAAATAAATGGATATTTAAACGATAATGAAAATCTACCTTTAATGAACCGAGCGATTGCGGGAAGATATAGCCCAGGATCAGTATTTAAAATAGTAATGGCGACAGCCGGACTGGAAAGCGGAGTAATAGATAAAAATACGGAAATTGAAGATACTGGCGCTTTAAAAGTGGGAGATTATACTTATCGAACTTGGAGTGGAGCCACAGATGGAATGGTAAATATAGTTAAGGCAATTAAAAGATCAAATGACATCTTTTTTTATAAATTGGGAGAAAAATTGGGATTAAACAGAATAGACGAATGGTCAAAAAAATATGGTTATGGAAGTAAAACAGGAGTTGAATTGACAGGGGAACTGGATGGAATTGTGCCTGATGAAAAATGGAAAAAAGAAGCAATGGGAGAAAGCTGGTATTTGGGTGATACTTACCATTTATCGATTGGACAGGGAGGTTTAAGCATTACCCCACTGCAGGTGAATCAGATGACAAATATTATTGCCAATGGAGGCAAAAAATGCAAAATGTCGATTTTAAAGGATAGTAAAGTGGTGTGTGAAGATTTGAAAATTAAAAAAGAAAATGTGGCATCAGTGATTGAAGGAATGAAAGCAGCATGTAAATCGGGTGGAACTGCTTGGCCTTTATTTAATTTTAAAACTGAAATTGCTTGCAAAACTGGAACTGCAGAAGTCGGTGATGGCAGCAATGACACTCAGGCATGGCTGACGGCGTTTGCGCCAGCGGATGATCCACAAATTTCGATTACAGTGCTGGTGGAAAGAGGTGGGGAAGGATCGGATGTGGCAGCTCCAATTGTGGGAGATATTTTAAAGGAATGGTTTGATGAGTCAGATACAGTGGTGCCGAGATATACAACTAATAAGGCAGAAGCGGAGTAATTTTAAAATTTGAGGTATAATACCGGTGAAATGTTAATTTGATTTAATAAAGCATTAAAAAAAATTAATACGATATCTTAGTCCCTTAAAAAATTTTAAGAAAGGAAGCGAAAAAAAATGAGCTATAACGTTGATCTGTTATTAAGCCGTTATGACCGCGAAGTTGACCAGGCAACTGAAACCATTAGAGAAGCCCTTGAGTCTGCAGAAACATCGGAGGAATGCAAACGCATTCTAAAACACGCAACATCGGGAAGTCATAATAATGGTGCCATGGCAAAGGAAATTGTGGCAAAAATGACAAGCTTCAAAAAAATAATTTAAAAAGGGTATTGAACCGCATTTTTTTTACACCATAGGTGTATTTAATTTTGCGGTTCTTTTTTTAGGGTGTGTTACAATATCCGTCATTGACAGAGAGGGATTTATAGATAAAAATGAAAGATAAAATGAAAAAACTTTTAATAGTCGAATCACCAACAAAAGCTAGAACCATCGGAAAATATTTAGGCGGGGATTATAAGGTGCTAGCCACTGTGGGCCATATCCGTGATTTGCCGACCAATAAAATGGCGGTGGACATGAAAAATTTTGATGTGGAATATGTAATAGACAGCAAAAAGAAAAAAGTAGTTGATGAATTAATTAAAGTGGCCAAAGGAGTGGATCAAATTTTATTGGCCTCCGATCCTGATCGTGAAGGAGAAGCAATTTCCTGGCATGTGAAATGGGCGCTTTTAAATAGCAAAAAACCGGTTAATGAAAAAATAATCTCGAGAATCACTTTTCATGAAATCACTAAAGAAGCAGTGGAAGAAGCAATGAAAAATTCACGAGAAATTGATATGGATTTAGTTAATGCCCAACAGGGAAGAAGAATTTTAGATAGGGTGGTGGGTTATAGCTTGTCACCACTTTTATGGAAGAAAGTAAGAAGAGGATTATCGGCCGGAAGAGTGCAGTCGGTGGCAGTCAGACTAATTTGCGAAAGAGAAAAAGAAATAGAGGCTTTCAAAAGAGAAAAATATTTTTCAATTTACAGTGAATTAAAAAAAGACAGCCAAAAATTTAATGCCGAATTGATTAAAGTTGATGGAAAAAATATTTATAAAACTGAGAAGATAAAACTGTTTGATGGTGAATATTCTTACACTTCTTCATGTTTTAAGACACAGTCTGATGCTGATGGATATATTAAAAATTTAGAAAAAGAATTTTTAATAAATAAGGTTTCAGAAAAAGAAAACACTAGATCACCACTTCCAGCTTTTACCACTTCAAAATTACAGCAGGCAGCATCAAGAAAAATGGGCTGGTCGGGAAAACAGACAATGAGTGTGGCCCAAAAACTTTATGAAAAAGGTTTGATCACATATCACCGAACTGATTCAGTCTATTTATCTGAGAAGGCAATTGCTGAATTCAGAAAATATATTGAAAAAGAATATGGGGCAAATTATGTGGTGCCAAAAATCAGATTTTATAAAAATACCGCCAAAAATGCCCAGGAGGCACACGAGGCAATCAGACCAACAAATGTGTCAAGACCAACCATTGATGATGGTGATGTCCGTGAAAATAAATTGTATGAAATGATCTGGAAAAGAGCGGTGGCGACTCAAGCAGCGGCAGCAGTGATGAAAAATACGACAATATTATTTACCAATAGCAACGGCATTTTTGAATCTAAAGGAGTAAGAATGTTGTTCGATGGATTCTTAAAAATTACTGGCGATAAACATGAAGATCAGTTACTGCCAGAATTAAAAGAAAACGAAAAAATCGAGGGCAAAAAAAATTGGTCGGTGGAGTCGGAAACTAATCCAATGCCACGATATACTGATGCTAGTTTAGTGTCGTCTTTGGAAAAACAAGGAATCGGAAGACCATCAACTTATGCTCCAATTATCTCCACTATTTTATTAAGACAATATATTGATCGGGATGAGGGCAAATTTAAACCAACGGTTTTAGGACAAGCAACCAATGAGTTTTTGGTTAAAAATTTCGCTGATATTTTATCGTTGCCATTTACTGCAGAAATGGAAGAAACTTTAGATAAAGTGTCGTTGGGTAAGGAAGACTGGAAAGAAATGATGAAAAAATTCTGGAAAGAATTTGAAAAAGAATTGAAATTATCGGAAAGTAACAGCGAGAGAGTTAAAGTTGAAACTGAAAAATTAGGGGAGAAATGCCCAGAATGCAAGGAAGGCGAGCTGGTGGTGAGATTGGGAAGATTCGGGAAATTTATTTCCTGCAGCAGATTTCCTGACTGCAAATACACTAAACCATTCCAGGAAGCGGCGGGATTTAATTGTCCGGAATGTGGAGCGGAAGGAGTAATTCGCAGAACTAAAACCGGAAGAAAATTCTATGGCTGTTCAAAATATCCAACCTGTAAATGGGCAGGATGGAAAAAACCGTAATTTACTCAATACTAAAACCACTAGATCGGTTAACTTGTTCTTCTTTTTGTTTACAAGGTGGAAGCCCAGATTTATTCATTGGGGTAGCACCGCTATAAATATTTTCATAAACGATAGCTTGATCATGTAACCGTTGGTTTTCTAATTGAGTTTCACCAAATTCTTCACTACTAACAACATTACCAAATCCATTTTTTTTAAGTTCAGAGGTTAAAGAAGGTAATTCTGAAGGCATACCTTCGTTAGCTAAAAGTTTTTCCCAGTCGATACTTGTTTCTTTACTCATATAATTAATATTATAAGCCAAAGAAATAGCTTGTCAAGTCTTTAGGTTATATCTTTTTACCCCAGCGCTGACGGGAAGTGGCGATGACTTTATCTCGCTGCTGGTTCTTACAGGCAAGAGGAGCAAGAGTATTGGCGTAGAAAGGTCTGGTGGTCTCAGAATCGATGGAAAGCTTGCAGACGATTTGGTATTTGCCGATTTTAATTAAATCTTCAGGAGGGAATTGAGGCCCAAATTCTTTGGCAAGAATGAAGGCATCCTGATTGCCAACCACAAAAGACATAATCGAGCCGACGTTGCCTAAAATGGCATCCTGGACAGTGCGATCGAGCTGAGACATATATTGATTGGCAACAATTAGGTTTAATTTAAATTTACGGGCTTCGGAGAGAATTTTAATGAAAGCATCGGTGGCAAAATTCTGGAATTCGTCGACATAGAGATAGAAATCAGCCCGTTCCTCGGCAGATTGGAAAACACGATTCATGGCGGAAAGCTGAATTTGGGTGATTAACATGGCACCGAGAAGAGCAGAATTATCTTCACCTAATTTACCGGAGGATAAATCGGCGATTAAAATTTTCTTTTGATCCATGATGTCTTGAATATTGACTTTGGATTGAGGGTGGGCAACAGTATTTCTGATTTTGGTGGAAGAAATGAATTGGCCGACTTTGTTCAAAATTGGAGAAACAGCTTCGTTTTGGAATTTGGGATCCATACGGTCAAATTCATTGTGCCAGAAGTTAATTAGAGTCTGATTGGTTAATTTGGAAACGACTTGGTTGCGATAATTTTTATTGGTTAAAATTTCGACGATGTGAGTTAAATCAGAACCGGGAGTTTCAACGAGAGTCAAAACAGCATTTCTTAAAATATGCTCAAGACGAGGTCCCCAGGAAATGTTGCCGTAAAGTTTTTTGAAAATAGAAAGAACGCCGGAAGCAATCAATTCTTTTTGGGAGTCATTTTTAGCTTCTAAAACATTGAGAGGATAGGCATATTCGGGATCAGCAGGATTAAAATAACAGCAATCATTAATACGATTGGAAGGAATGTAGTCAAGAATGGTGTTGCATAAATCGCCGTGAGGATCAATGATGGCAACACCGCGACCTTTGCGAATGTCATCAATGGCCATGTTGGAAATCAATGTAGTTTTACCAGTACCAGATTTACCGATGATGTAAGTGTGGCGTCGGCGATCTTCACCTTCTTTAATACCAAAAATACAATCTTTATTTCTAAATTCAGTTTTGGCAAAAAAAGTGATCTCATTTTTCTGCTCAGGAGTTAAATTGTCGGCAATCGGAAGATTTTCTGGCGGATCGGAATAAAGTTTTTTACCCCAAGCAATGTTGGGAAGTTTGGTGTTTTGATTTGGAAAATGCCAAATGGCGGCTAATTCTTCGGTGTTAAAGATCTGACTTTTTAATTTAGGATTAAATTTACGGGTGAAAATTGATTCCTGGAGTTTCTTTTTAGTGAAATAACCGGGAGAAAAACTTTTTATAAAATTACCTCGAGGATTGGTGTAGGCACCAAAAGAGGAAGAAACAGTGTTGATAAGACCAGGATTATTACTAAAAATATTTATTTGGGTGAATAGACCAGGGAATTGGATTTTTTGTTCAAAAATGGCTTTATCGGGGTGGGCGGTGCGGATGTTTTTTTCTTTATCAACCAAAATGCCATTTTGAATGGTGCTAATAATGTTGCCTTGCCAATTCTTTGGGGCTCCACTTAAAAGAATCTGTAAAAGGAAAAAATCTTCAGGATTATTTGATCGGGATAAGGGAGCTAAGATGGAGGTGAGGGGATCGGTGTCTTTAAAATCTTTGGCGGTTTTGGTGGGATAACTGGAAGATCGGCCCAAACCAAGCTGAGTGAAACAAATTGGTAATTGAGGATTAATTTCCAGTAAATAATCGGGAGTGTCTTTTAAAACGGCAGTGGAATATTGAGCCAAAATTTGAGATCGAAGAAATTCGCTGTTATCGGAGAGAGCCACGATATAAAAATGAATTTGACCGTCTTTTAGGACAATTTCAAGGGAAACAATAGTTTTAGTCTTGCCGGCTAATTTTTCAAAAAAAGAAAGATTGGAAATTTGGGTAAAATTTGACAAAAGAGCAGACATCGACTCAAAAGTATATTCATTATTTTGAGGCAAACGGACTTCAAAGATAGAGAGAGTGGACGTATCGGCCATAAAGTAATTACTATTATAGAACAGAAAAGATAATTAATGGAAGAGAATAGTGTTAAAAACTTGAATTTTTCTGTAAAAGTAGTATTATGGGATTAATTTTTAGAATTAGACTGAAATTTAAGCTATTTTAGTTTTAATTTTAAAAGCACGTTAACAACCCGAAAACTACTTAAAAAATTGAATAGATCCCGAATAGTTCCGAAATATTTTTGGGATTGTTCGGGTTCTATTCAATAGAAGATCGATAGAATGGAATACTAAAAAATAGGAGTTGTATTTATGAAATCAGGAATGAACGTCACGGTTTATCAATTTAAGTTGGAAGATTTAAATCAAAAATATTTAAAGGGAATTCCAATGACTAAGGAAGAGCAAGAAGAATTTGATGAACGATGGACAAAGATAAAAAAACAAACTGAAAATTATTATAAATAAAAAGTAATTTTTTAAATAAAATAAAAGTAAACCCAAGAGTGGGGATGGGAATTGAGAATTATTTCTCATCCTCCACTTTTGGCATAAGAGGTTATGTTTTTTTGGTTTTTGTTTAATTTAAGGGTGTTTTCGGGTTGTTTGTTTTTTTGTGATATAATCTCCAAGAAATTAAACTGAAGTAAGAGCTATTTTTAGTTTTGATTTCAAAAGCATTTTTAACAACTTGGACAAAAAAAAGAATTGAAAGGAAGTAGTAGTAATGAAGACTAACGACGAAGCAGCTATTCAAAGAAGAAAAGAGGAAAAACAGGCCAGACGTGATAAACATCACGCAGAAATGAAAACCATAAAAAGCAAAGGAAGCAAAGGAAAAGGCGTTTCCAAACAACCGACTAAAATGAGGTAACCACTAAAAAATCAACGAGGAGAGAAATTCTTTTATTTAATTGGAGTTTCTCTCCTTTATTGTTTTATTGTCCAAGTTGTTTATTTTTTCATACTTAAATTGACCGGTCTTTATGATATAATTTCCAAGTTAATAATTTTAAATTTTTGACGCGATAATCCTGGGGAAGAAACCCGGCGCCGAAAGTATAAATAAGGAGGATCCCACATTTTGGGATACAAAAAACAAATGGCAAAAAAAGTCATCACAAAAACCGTCAACCGAAGCGGAAAATCTTTGGTTAAAAAAGCATTGGTTGTTAAAACCAAAACTCAGAGCAATATCACTTCTGAAAACATCAAAAAGATGAACGAAAAAGTGGCAGCTCAAAAAGAAGCTTTGGCTAATAAAAAAGTTGAAAGTGTGGAAGTAGAGAAAAAAGAAAATGTTAAGGAAGACAAGAAATATAATTTAACCGTTGGACTTAAAGATTTATTAAATGCTGGAAGCCATTTAGGACACAAAATTTCTAAAACTCATCCAAAATCATTGGAAAACGTTTACACCCAAAAAGACGGAGTTCAAGTTTTTGATTTAGTTAAAACTCTCGAATCTTTAGAAAAAGCCTGCAATTTCATTTACAATGCTAAAAGAAATGGTAAACAAGTCGTTTTAGTGGGAACTAAAAGACAGGCCAGAGAAGTAGTTCGAAGAGTCGCTATTGAAGCTGGTGTTCCTTATGTCACTGACAGATGGTTAGGCGGAACTATTACCAACTGGGAACAAATTAAAAAGAATATCAAAACTTTAACTGACCTAAAAGAAGGTTTGGAAAAAGGTAAATTTGTTGACGCTACCAAAAAAGAATTGTCACAAATGAATAAAGAAATTGCCAGACTAGAAAAAATAGTCGGTGGTTTAGTGGGAATGGATAAATTCTTTGACATTTTATTTGTAGTTGATTCTGGTTTTGAAAAAACAGCTATTAAAGAAGCAAAACTTCGAAATGTTAAAACTGTCGGTATTGTTGATAGTGATGCAAATCCTTTCAAAATTGATTTTGCTATTCCAGCAAATGATGACAGCGTTAAGAGTGTAACTTTAATTGTGGAAGAAATCGGAAAAGCAATCAAAGCTGCAGGAGTTAAATAATTAAAACCCCTCTAAATCTCCCCTTGACAGGGGAGACTTATAAAAATTAATAAAATAATTATGGATCAAAAAAATATAATCGAATTAGTTAAAAAATTACGAGCCGAAATGGGCTTGGGAATTATGGAAATTAAAGCCGCTTTAGAAGAAGCTGAAGGCGATGAAAAAAGAGCCAAAGAAATTTTAAAGGAAAAAGGTTTTAAAAAAGCTGAAAAAAAATCTGATCGTGAAGTGCACCAAGGCAGAGTTGCAACTTATACTCACTCAACCGGTAAAATCGGAGTGATGGTGGAAGTTTTTTGCGAAACTGATTTTGTGGCCAAACATGAAGATTTTCTTGGTTTTACAAAAGATGTTTGCTTGCAAATTGCAGCTATGAATCCAGAAACTGTCGAAGAATTAATGAAACAAGAATTCATTAAAGATTCAAGCAAAACTATTGATGAAATGCTCAAAGCATTAATCTCTAAATTTGGTGAAAATATGAAAATCGGTCGAATGGCTAGATTTGAAATAGAAAATGCTCCAGCGGTTTGTGAATAAAATAAATTAGTTTTCGATTAACCCTCCCCGATGAACATCGGGGAGGGTTTTTAGTTGGCTTTAAAATTAAATTGAGAGTTAGAGATGATTTCTTGGAATAAATTATTGGAATATTTTTTATTTAAAAAAGATGAAGGGTGCCGATCTCTATCACTGACATTACATTTGAGATGGGCGTCACATGAGGTTAAGTAAGAGGGATTAATGGTCTTTAGATCATGGTTGAGAGTTTCGGAAAATGTGGTCTGAACATCCCATTTTTCAAACAAAGATCCCAAATTAATATAGACAACATTATTTTTTGGCAATAGAGGCAATATTTTTTTGTAAGCACAATAATTGACTGAATTATGATCTAACGAGGATTTTTTAGATTCAATAAATTGATCACCTTGGTTTGGATTATCAGAATTATATTCTGGATCATAAATAGTATTTCCGGAACAATCTTTGGTTAACTCAGCTAAAAAATGATCAGTGCCATAACGACTATCTTTATTAAAGACTAAATCGTTGTTGTAGAAAGCAAAAATATATAAATCCATTTTGCCGTAGACATTTAAAGACTCTTGATACTTCAGATAATCATCAAATAAATTATCGCCACAGTTAGCAAAGGAATAAATTTTAGTCGGTTTTATTTTATTGAGACGTTTTTCAAGCAAAACAGTAAACCTTTGATTGTTAGTTATTCCTTGTCCCCAAGTTAGAGAATCGCCAAATATGGCAATGTTATATTTTTTATCGTCTGTTTTTGTAGGAATATTCTTTTGAAGATCATCAATATCTTTGGCTCGATCTCCAAAATCACTAAGAGTCAAATATTTGTTGGGAATCCAATAGCCGTAATTAGTGTTTTTGTAATAAAAGAATTTATCGAAGAAATATTTTTCGGCAATGAAATAGCAAAAACGATAAGTGAGAAAACACACAAATATCGAAATTAAAAATAAGAAAAATATCTTTAAAAATAATCTGATTTTCTCTTTCTTTTTATTCATTAGAAAAGCATATAAACAAAGGCTGAAACAGGGGATGTCTGGGAAAAAACAATCATAATGCCGAAGATGATCAGGATTATGACTGGAGGAATAAGCCACCATTTTTTATTTTTCAAAAGATATTTAAACAATTCTTTCCACATTTTATTTTTTAATTAAATAATTGCCGATGACCAAATAATCAATTTCGGTACTTAAAAAACATTTTACAGCATCTGCAGGAGTACAAACAATAGGTTCACCTCTGATATTAAAAGAAGTGTTGATAATTAGGGGAATACCAGTTTTTTGATAATAAGCTTTTATAAGCCGGTAGTATTTTGAATTTGATTTTTCATCGACAGTCTGAAGACGACCAGTGCCATCAATATGGACGACTGCCGGCACTTTTGATTTTACTTTTGATTTGAAAGGGTAGACCAGAAGCATATAATCGGTGGAAACAGGAATATTTTTATCGGTGATAAAATAATCTTTGGTTTTTTCGCGCAAAATAACTGGAGCAAAAGGCCTAAACATTTCCCGATGCTTAACTTTGGCATTAATAATATCCATCATTTCTTTTTGGGTGGCAGAAGCTAAAATGCTGCGGTTGCCGAGAGCTCTGGGCCCCCATTCCATTCGACCTTGAAACCAGCCAATCACTTTTTGTTTAATCAATAAATCGGAAACCTTATCCAATAATTTTTTCTGGTCATTAATTAAAACTGATTTTAATTTAAATTCATCAATGGTTTTTTTAATCTGAAAAGAATCAAATTCTGGACCTAAATAAACTGAGTGAGGTGAAGTATTTTTGTCGTTTTTAAGTAAACAATGATAAGTGTATAAGGCGGCTCCAAGAGAAGCACCGCCATCACCCGGGTCGGGAGTAATAAAAAGATTTTTAAAAAGGGTGTGTTTAAGGATTTTACCGTTGGCCAAAGAATTGAGAGCAGAACCACCGGAAAGAATAAGATTTGGAGTGGGATGTTTTTTATAGAGATGATTTAATAAAGAAAAAAGAGTCTCTTCAAAAACTAATTGAGTGGCAGCGGCAATATCTTGATAACGAGAAGACATTTCTGAATCCGACTGACGAGCTGGTCCACCTAAAAGCAAACACAATTTTTGATTAAACATCTTTTCTTGATATTCAAAGGAAAAATATTGAGTGTCGAGCTGAAAACTGCCATCATGATTGATTTTGATTAATTGTTTGATTTTTGAATAATATTTTTTGGGATTGCCGTAGCCCGATAATCCCATGACTTTATATTCGTCATTGTTGACGGAAAAACCAAGATAAGCAGTGAGGTCACTATAAAAAAGACCAAGAGAATGGGGAAAATTAATCTGTTTTTCTAATTTGAGATTGATTCCTTTAGCAAAACCATAAGTGGTGGTGGCCCATTCGCCAACACCGTCTAGGGTTAATATGGCAGCTTCAGAAAAAGGCGATGATAAATAAGAGGCGGCGGCATGAGATAGATGATGGGGGATAAATACGATTTTGCCGTGATAATGACATTTATCCTTTAATATTTTTTGAATTTGGAGTTTTTCATTAATCCAAGAAGGAATAGTTTTAAAAAAAATCTTAATACTTTTTGGGAAGTATTGAACATGCTGGGTTAGAATACGATCAAATTTTATAATCGGCTTTTCATAAAAAGAAATATAATCAACTTCATTAATGGCGATACGCAAACTATTTAAACAATATTCAATTGATTTATAGGGAAAATTATTATCGTGTTTGATTCTGGTAAATCTTTCTTCCTGGGCGGCAGCAATAACCTGGCCATCTTTGATAATGGCAACAGCACTGTCATGATAAAAACAGGAAATTCCTAAAATGATCATTAAAACATATCCTTTGGATTAAAATTTTGATTGAATTTGTGCCAATTGGTGTTGGAATGATTGTTTTTTAGTATTTTAAAAATAAAAAATCCGATACTGATTCCAAATAAATATATGACCGATAAGCCGATGAAAGTAAATATTTTTAAAGCAAATTCTGAATATTTTTTGGTAAATTTTTTAATCAAATTGAACACGCAAATTATTTTAGCATTTAAATTAAAGGAAAAGATTTGGGTTTTTGGTATAATTTGACATATGATAAATTTCACCGAGGTAAAAACTAGAATGGAAAAAATTACAGCTTTGTTTATGAATGATATTGCCTCGATTCGAACTGGAAGAGCAACACCGGGATTAATTGAAAATGTGGTGGTGACAGTTTATGGTGGCCAAAAAATGAGATTAATTGAATTAGGTTCAATTGGAGTGCCAGATGTTCGAAGTTTGACTTTTGAACCATGGGATCAGACTTTAATCAGAGAAATCAGTAATGGAATTGAAGCAGCAAATATTGGAATGATGCCATCGGTTGATGGCACAATAATCAGAATGAATCTGCCAATGTTGACGGTGGAACAGAGAGAAGATTATGTAAAACTTTTAGGACGAAAATTAGAAGGGGCAAGAGTGATGATTCGTGATGCCCGAGGTGATTTCAGATCTGATTTGCAAAGAGGCAAACAAGATAAAACAGTTTCAGAAGATGAATTTAAAAAGGATGAGACTGAATTGCAAAAAACTACCGATCTTTATATTGGAAAATTAGAAGAAGTGGCCAAGAAAAAAGAGTTGGAAATCCGAGGATAAAATTTAAACCCCTCTAAATCTCCCCTTGACAAGGGAGACTTGGTAAAATGAAAACATGAATTTAATTATATTTATAGTGGCGTTGTCAGTATTGGTTTTGGTTCATGAATTTGGCCATATGTTTATGGCGAGAATAAATGGAGTAAAAGTTGAAGAATTCGGATTAGGTTTACCACCAAGAATTATTGGCAAGAAATTTGGAGATACTATATATAGTATAAACTGGCTGATGATTGGAGGCTTTTGTAAACTGTATGGCGAGGATGGAGACGGAAAAGGCAAAGATGCTTTTAATAATAAAAATCCATGGCAGAAATTATTGATAGTTTTGGGTGGAGTATTAATGAATTTGGTACTGGCAGTAGTGATTTTTAGTGTGGTTTATACAATTTTAGGAGTGCCAAAAGAAACAAACAAGGTGACAATTATTGGAATTTCCAAAAATTCGCCGGCAGAAAAAGCGGGACTAAAAGAAGATGATGTGATTTTTAAAGTTGGAGACAAAGGAGTTAAAACACCAAGCGAATTAACAGCTGAAGTGGCAAACTACAAAGGTAAAACAGTAAGTTTAGAGATTGGAGGGGCGATTCATGAATCGCCCGTACAAATACAAGTGGAAGTGAGAGCAAATCCACCAGAAGGCGAGGGCAGTATTGGAATTTCAATTTCAAATACAGAAATGACAAAGGTGCCATGGTATCGATTTTATGAAGGAATTGGAGCTGGCTTCAAAGAAGCTTATTATTGGGGAAAGATTATTATTGGCGGGGTTTGGACAATGATTAGCGGATTGGCTAAAGGAAATATTCCAAAAGATGTCAGCGGTCCAATTGGAATGTATGAAGCCACTAGCTCAATTAAAAACAATCAGGGATTATTGGCAGTGATCCATTTTTTTGGAATTATTTCAGTAAATTTAGCAGTAGTGAATATTTTGCCTTTTCCAGCCTTAGACGGAGGCAGAATTGTTTTTGTGTTATATGAAATGATTTTTAGAAAAAAAGCAAATCAGAAAATTGAAATTGTGGTAAATAATTTAGGGATGATGATTTTATTGCTATTGATTTTGCTGATTACAGTAGGGGATGTCAGAAGACTTTTTTAATAAATAGAAAATTCAGTTTATTTTAAGGTTAAATGGGAAGTGATAGATTGACATGGTTTTTCAAAAGTGATTTACTTTTCTATCAGATATTTTTTATAAAAATGAATAAACAAAGAGGTATTTCCCAAATTGCAGTGATGGTAGTGATGTTGGTTTTAGCAATAGCATTGCCAATAACAACAAATTTAATTAAACAAAGCCAAGAAAATAGAAGCAAGGCGTCGGGAACATGGTCATATTATGCTCCAAATGCTGTTGGTAGTGTGGTTTGTAAAACTACAGATGTGAGCTACGCCAGCCAAAGCGAATGCGAGGCAGCCTTATCCAGTTGTAAAAATAATATTAAAGCTCAGCATGAAGGTTGGGCTTGTTATGGAAATCAGGGAACTTGTTATCCAAATTCAAGTTGTACTGTTGCCTCAACTAAAACCAGTTGCTCATCTTTAGGTGGGAGTTGTATGAATGTGGCGACTTGTAATCAAGAAGGTGGTTCTCCGACAACTGGAACTGATTGTTCTGCTACCTGTTGTAAAATGCCAGCGGCAACTTCAAGCTGTTCTTCTTCAAACTGCAGTTTGTGTGAATATGCTGCATGTACGGCCACTTCCGGATGTAGCTGGTATGGAGCTACTAATGGTACAGGCTATTGTCAAACAAAAACAGCTACCAGTGGCACAGATTCGAGTAATGGATCTGGAACCAGCACAGGCAGCTGCACTGGAACTTACCATTGTGTTTATTCTGGAACTAATAATTGTGCCGGTTATTGTATTGATGAGTGTGGAAATAAAGACACTTCTTCTGCTTATGATAATTGTGGTTCGGCAACAACTGGAACTAGTTATTGGTATTACACAACTGCAGATGTGACTTTGACGACTGGGGCGGTAATTGCTAAAGGAACTTGTCAACAAACCAGCAGCACTTACGTATCAGCAGATGTTTGTAAAACATCATTGGATACAAATTTAAGCGGTAAAACCAGCGGAGTTTGTTATGCTTCTCAATCTGCCTGTAATTCGGCAAATTCTGGAAAAACATATTGGTATTATTCAGCTACAGATAAAGCTTGTGTTGAAACCAGCAATAAATATACAGATGATATTACTGGGGCTTGCCAAACAAATTTAACAAGCAGAAAAGGTATCACAACCGGTCAATACTGCTATACCACCAAAGGTATTTGCGAAGATAATTACAAGAGTGATCCAATGGCAGTTAAAGCTATTGGAGCAACAGAAGCATCTGTTGCTGGAGCACCAACAATTACTTCTGCAAGTGCAGTAGCTTCAGGAACTAGTATTAAAATATCAGCTGTGGGAGTGAGTATTGATCATGCATCTATAACAGCTAACGATAAATCAACTTTTGTTGGCAACATGACTTGCAGCGGAACTACAAGCTGTACTTACACAGTTAGCGGTTTGACCAATGGAACTACTTATACTTATTGGGTAAAAGCTTGCAGTATTAATAATGGCGATACTTGTCCAGCTGCAAATACAGCCTGGAAGAGTGTTTCGGCAACAGCTGGATCAATTGCTTCAGTAGTAAATATTAAATTAGCTTTTGCGGGAGTCAAATTAAATAATGGACAGTGTGCCACTAATTGGCCAGTAACTTTAAAAATGGTTGATAACACTGGTAAAAGTGTGGTTGATCAGGTTTTTAGCGGAGTTCCAACTCAAACAGCTTCAGTTAACAGTAAAGGTGAAATTATTTATGATTTTAATGTCACTGTTAATAATGTTCCAGGAACTGGCGGAAGCGATTTAGCCTTCTTATTGACTGGTCCAAAACATATTTCTCTTAAATATGGAAAAAATAATCAATCTGCCTGGTATTCAAATTTAGCTGGAACTCTTGGTTTAACCAGTGGCTCTACAAATAGTTATGATTTTTCAGGATATTCATTATTGGCAGGGGATGTGACTGGAAATACGGCTGGTACACCGGACGGTAAAATTGATGGTCGCGATTTTTCTTATATTAAAGAAAAAGCCAACGTTTTGGCTAGCGGAGCGGCAGGAACCAATGTTGTTGGTGATTTAGATGGAAATTGCCAAGTAAACAGTGGTGATGTTCGTTTAATTAAACAATCTTTAACAGAAATTAACGGTCAAACATATTAAAAATTAATTTAAACAAATGAATAATAAAATAATTCAAATACTGGTACCGGCGGTGGCAGTGATAGTAATATTCGAAAGCATCATTTTAGTTACTAATTTGGAAAAAAATGCCAATACAGCAGTTGTTAGTGATGTAACACCCACGGTAACTGAAACAGAAACAAAAATTAATTCTTTTGATTTAAGTTTTTCTGCAGACAGCAAAGAAATGGAAATTGGCAAAAGATATGTAGTTTCAGTTAAATTGACAGCAAAAGAAAATTATAATTTAAACGCTCTTGATTTATATGTGAAATACAATCCTAATGCAGTAACAGTTTCAGGATTAACTTCATTAAAAAGTTTAGGAACCCCAAATTTATTAAAAATCAGCGATAAAAAAGATGTGGTAGCGGTAAATTATTTATTTGGAGAGGTAAACGGAATGGTTTTTACCAAAGATAAAGATGAAGTTCTTTTGACTTTTACAGTGACACCAAAAACAACTGGCAGCTCTTCTTTTGAAATAAGTACTGGCGACAGTGAGGGTGATTCTGTTACTATGTTTGTAGACAAAAGCACTAGTAAAAGTTTAAATTTTTCTAGCAATAAATTAGAAGTGCAAATTATAAAATAAAATGAAAAAAACCGTCATAAATATTTTTACTTTTGTATTGGCGGCATTGCTGGTGACGGTGAATGCAAACGCGGTTAGTGCAGCTCCAAGATTAACTTTAACTCCGGTTACCGGCAGTTATACTAATGGATCTGAATTTAAAGTTTCAATCGGGGTTAATTCTGATGGAGAGAAATCAAGTGCAGTTGACGTTTGGACAACATTTGATAAAGCTAAATTGGAAGTAGTGAGTATTGAAAAGGCGGCAAATCCTCCTTTTGATTTTGATATGACCCCAAAAATTAATAACACAGCAGGCACCTTTGAATTTTCTTGCGCTTCAAAAAACATGAATGCATTTGAAGATGCAGTAATAAACGGAGAATTGGCAGTGGTAACTTTTAAAGCAAAGGCAATTGGAACAGCGGCGTTAAATTTTACTTGTAATTCTGGATCAACAACTGATTCAAATATCTTTAATTCGGATATTAATGATGTGATCAGCTGTAGTGCAAACAGTGTTGGGTCATATACAATTACGGCTGGATCTTCTTCGACCACAGTAACTCCTACTACTGCGAAAACAACAGTGACTCCAACTGCAACACCAACTAGTACTACAACAACTAGTTCAAGTTCGACAACTTTAACTCCTACAACTACAACTACAACAAGTTTGCCTCAGACTGGGGCAGTTGGTTCGACTGTGGGTTTAATTATTTTTGGAGCTATTAGTTTGGCTTCCGCTTTATTTTTAAAACTTCTATGAAAGGTAAAATTAATTTAAAAACGATTATTATTTTTGCTATTTTGATATTAGCTGTGGTACTGTCGGTTTTAGGGGTAAGAGTGGCTAAAACTTTTATGAGCGGGGCAACAGCTGACTATGAGCCGCAAAATTTAGCCGCAGTTTCGGCGGCAGATGGCAGTACAGCAACAATTTCATGGACTTTAGATAAGGCAGCAACTGCATCGGTTTTTTATGGAACAGTGGCATCTAATCTGCTTTTAATGGCAGAAGATGCGCAGGAAACAACTGATCATAATATTTTATTAACAAACTTAAAGGCTGGTAAAACTTATTATTATAAAATTGTGGTGGGGGATAATGAATTTAATGATGCTGGTGGTGTTCCATATAGTTTTAAAACTAGTGGCACAGCAGAAGAAGCTAAGGTTGTTACCCCAACAATTGCTCCAACAGTGGCTCCAGTGGTGACTTTGCCACCAACAGCTTCACCATCCTCAGGAACTCCAACTGCAACCTCTTCAGCGTGCGATAGAACGACTGATTATGTAAAAGATGGAGTGGTGAATAGTCTTGATTATATTTCCTGCTTGAGAGGAAAACTTACACCAACAAAAGCCGCTACTAGATAAAAGGTGTGATAAAATAAATAACTTTAAAAAAGGAGGTGTGAGTTATTAATGCCAATTATAGTAAAGAAAAATAAAGGCGAATCAAAAGACGATATTATCGGAAAATTTAGAAGACTTTGTATGGAAGAGGATATTACTGAAGAAGTCAGAAAAAGAACTTCTTACGTAAAACCTTCCGAAAAAAGATATGCTCTAAAAAAGATAATCGTTTGGAGAGACAAATGTCGCCGAAAAGCTAAATCTTCAAGAAGACATGATGCGAGATAAATTAAAAAAAGATAGTTTTGATGCATTAAAAAACCGTGATAACAAACGGGTGGATGTGTTGCGATTTCTAATTTCATTAATTGATAAAAAAGAGATGCAACTGCCACCCGGCGGTATGTCTGAAGCTGAGGAAATGACAGTTTTAAGAAAAGAATTAAAGAATAAAGAAGAAGATAAAGAAATGTTTTTAAAAGCTTCACGGCAAGATTTGGTTGATCAATTGGATTATGAGATTGCAGTGGTTAAAGAATATTTACCAGCAGAAATCAGTGAAGAAAAAATTGTTGAGATGGTAGAACAGGCAATTGCTGAAAAAGGCAATAATTTTGGAATGGTGATGAAGGAAGTGGTGATTAAAACCGGCGGAACAGTGGATGGAAGTGTAATATCGAGGATTGTAAAGGAAAAAATAAATTAATGTGATAGGGGCGATTCATGAATCGCCAGTACAAAAAAATGGATAATTTAATTTTGATAAATCATAATAAAAATTGGGGATTGGACGAAAAATTAGTGGAAAAATTGGCCAAAAAATCTCTAAAAGAAAAAGGTTATGACGAAGATGTGGAATTGAGTGTTTATTTTGTGGGACGAAAAAAAGCCAGAGATTTAAATATTAATTATCGCCAGAAAGATTATTATCCACAGGTTTTAGGATTTCCAATGTCGACAAAAAAAGACGCAGACGGAAAAATCAGATTAGGGGATATTGTAATTTGCACCCAAAAATTAAAATATGAAGTTGAATTCCAAAAATCAGATTTGGATACAGTTTTATACAGTTGGCTGGTTCATGGAGTTGAGAATTTGCTGAAAGGGTAAGGGATTGATACAGTTCCGATTATTGTAAAAGGAGAGCTATTTTGGTTTAATCGTTTGATGTCAGTTTTTCACTTAAAATATAGACCAGCAAAGTTTTCCGATCTTGATTTGACTGATGTGGCAGAGAGTTTAAAGAAGTATTTATCAGGCAAAGATGTTCCCCAATCATTTTTATTTTCCGGGCCTAAAGGGGCGGGAAAAACATCAGCAGCTAGAATTTTAGCCAAGGCTGTCAATTGTACTGATTTAAAAGATGGCGAACCTTGTGGAGAATGTGATAATTGCAAAGAAATAACAAAAGGCGGATCGATGGATATTATTGAAATTGACGGAGCCTCAAATAGGCGGATTGAAGACATGAGAGATTTGAAGGATAAAGCCTACTTATTGCCAAGCAAATTAACTAAAAAAGTTTTCATTATTGATGAAGTGCACATGCTGACTAAAGAAGCATTTAACGCATTGCTGAAATTAATCGAAGAACCACCAAAACACACCATTTTTGTTTTATGCACTACTGATGCTGAAAAAATTCCGGAGACCGTATTATCACGATTGGTGAGAGTTGATTTTAGAAAAGGCGGGAAAAAAGAATTGGCAAGCTCCCTTAAAAAAATAATTGAAGGGGAAGGAATTGAAATTGCAAAAGAGGCGATTGATTTTATTGTGGAAAAAAGCGATGGCAGTTTTAGAAATTTACAAAGAAATTTTAATGAATTATTCCTTCAATTAGGCAAAAAAATAAAAACAGAAGATGTTTTTAAATTTTATTCGGATAAAAGCGGAAGCTACAGAGAAGAGGATTTTGATAAAGATTTAAATAGCGGAGACATAAAATTGATTTTGGAAAAATTGGAAAAAATGGCAGTTGATGGAATTGATTTTTCTAATTTTAGGTTGAATTTAATGAATTTTTTCCAAAAGAAAATTTTGGCATTTTATGGAATTGGAGAGAAAAATAATGATGGAATCAACTTGGAAGAATCAGAATTTTTTATGAGCTTGCTGGTAAAAGCCTCAAAACAGGAAAAAGAAGTGGAAATAGATCAATTGCCAATGGAATTGGCAGTGGTGGAATTTGGGGAACAAAAAAGAGGCAATGGGACTAAAAAAGAGAAAGAAATAATTAAAGAAGAAAAAAAAGAGATTAAAGAGGAAATTAAGGAAGAGAAAATAGAAATAAAAGTGGAAGTGGAGATAGAAGAAGAGGTTGTCGAGCCGGAAGAAGAAAAGGTGGAAATAATTAATCAAAGCGGTGATTGTTCTTTGGGATTGGAAATAATTGAGGAAAAGTGGGGAAGTTTACTGACAGCAGTTAAACCGCTTAATTATGCAGTTGAAGCATTTTTGAGAGCTACCAGACCAAAATCAGTCCAGGGCAATACTTTGATGCTAGAAGTTTTTTATCCATTTCATAAAGACCGATTGGAAGAGCAAAAAAACAGAAAAATTGTGGAAGAGGGAATTTCTAAAGTTTTTGGAATGGATTTAGGATTTGAATGTGTTTTGGCTAAAAACAAAAAAGAACCATTAATAATTAAAAATGACACTCCAATGGAGCATGTCAGCGATCAATTGGCTGAAAATCAGGGTGATAAAGCAAAGAGTGGAGATATTTATGATGTGGCGAAGGAGATCTTTGGATAGTATATAATTGGCTTAGATTATTTTTTTTAAAATTAAAATTATGTTTGATAAAACAAAAATGTTAGCTCAGGCTTATAAATTAAAAAAAGCGATTGAGGCGGAATCAATTGAAGTTGAAGAAGCGGGAATTAAAGTGACAGTAACCGGAGATCAAAAAATCAAATTTTTATCTGTAAATGGTTTGGAAAATAAAATTTTAGTGGATACTATCAATAAAGCCTTAAAAAAATCACAGGAAATGGCAGCTAAAAGAATGAAAGATATGGGCGGATTGGAAGGATTATTTTAAAAATTTTCATGGCAGAATTACCAAAGAGTATTAAAAATTTAATTGCGGTATTTGAAAGATTGCCGGGGATTGGGCCAAAAAGTGCTAGCAGATTGGCATTTTATTTATTGAATACCCCAGAATCTTATGTGACTGAAATTGCAAGATCGCTTTTGGCAATTAAAAAAGAGGTTAAGATCTGCAAAGAATGCTTTTCGGTAACTGAAAATGAAATTTGCTCGATTTGTAGTGATGAAAAAAGAAGTAAAAAAATGATTTGCGTGGTGGAAAGAGCAATTGATGTGATGGCAATTGAAAATATTGGTGGATATAAAGGTGTTTACCATGTGCTGGGCGGGGTAGTAAATCCGCTGGAACACGTCAGCCCTGATGATTTAAAAATCGATGAATTAATTGATAGGGTGGAAAAAATGATTAACAATGGAGAAGAAATAGAAATAATTTTGGCGACTAATCCAACCATGGAAGGGGAAGCAACGGCTTTATATATTAAGAAAAAATTGGAAAATCTGGAAAAACCAAATATTAAAATTTCTCGAATCGGCAGTGGTTTACCAATGGGGGCAGATTTGGAATATGCTGATCAGGCAACTTTGAGCCGAGCAATGGAAGGAAGAAGGGCCTTATGAATTTTGTAAAAGGAATAAAACAATTAGGGGTGGAGACGGCGGAAAAGCTAGTTGAAGAAACAGGAAAAATCATTGAACCAATAATTACAGCTCAGGAGCTTTTGGGAGGAATTAAACCTCTAACTGACCAGGAAATGGCTCAGAAAAAAGCAGAAGATGAAAGAAAAAAACAGGAAGAAATGAATAAATTAAGATCGCAAATATCTGGCAGACCGGTGGAAAATGAAATGGAGAGAATCAGAAAACAAAATGAAAAAGAGGAAGAAGAAAGAGAAAAATATTTTGAAAAAATGAAAGAGAGACAAGAGTGGGAAGAACAGCAACAGATGGTTGGAGTAGAGGAGTTAATGCAACCTAAAAAACAACACAAAGATAAAGGTGGCAATAAACATAAAACCCAACAACCAGATCAAAGTCAAATGTCACAGACAGCTGAATTTAAAACCAAGCAAGACTGATACCTATAATATTGATTTTTTTGATTTTTACGGTAAAATCCATACTTGTTAGTTAGTTCTTTAAAAAATTAATTGAAGGGAATGTGATTTGAATGTATTTTTTATTAGCTTTGATCGTGGCAGCAGTATCTTTATTTGTGCCAGCACTAATTGGCGCAATGATCAGCAAGGAAGAGGTTGGACGGACGATAGGTATAGCAAGTATAGTTACAATTGTTTATGCCTTAATTTTGTGGTGGGCTTTTTGGGGATTGCGAATTGGTGTTTATGGACCGACTCCTTTTATTTTGCCAATTATCATTGGAGCAGTAATTGCATGGATGATTGTTTATGCTTGCACTGAAGAAGCAAGTGGAACTATTCCATCAATTGTGATTATTGTCGGTTACCTTTTATATACACTTTTAGTGGTATGTTTGGGTAATTCGTCAAATATGTTCCATGCTGATGAAAAAGCAAGACTTATCGGAGATATCCAAACAGTAAGCACACTTGAAGATCTTATTCAGCCCGCAGATAATGCCCATATTTGCCTGGTTTCCCAAGAGATCGCAACCACCAGTGCCCAAAATGCCTTAAGTCAAATTACTTTGGATGACGGCGCTATTGCTGGATCGCGATATACCATTGGTGAACCGGTAAAGCAATTTGTTGACGGCAGCTACTGGTGGATTTTTCCGCTAGAATTTGATGGATACTTTAAATGGAAACAAGATTCCCAAGTTCCTGGTTATCTTCGTGTTTCAGCAGAAGATCCGGCAGAACAGCCTCAAGCAGTTCAGACTGATAAAAATGGAGAAGAAATTCATGTTAAGTATTTAAATTCGGCCTGTTTTGAATATAAGGCAGAAAGATATTTACGCAATAATGGATATTTATTCGATATTTTGAAAGATTGGACTTATGAAGTCGATGATAACTGGAGACCATATTACACAGTGACGGTGGTCAAAAGAACATTAGGTTTTTTTGGTGAAGTCACTCAAGGCGTGGTAGTTTTAGATGTTCAGACTGGAGACATTGAATTCCAAAAAATTGGTGAAACCGATTCTTGGATTGACAGGGTCGTCTCTTTGGACACGATTGACTACAACGCTAAAAAATGGGGCAAATATGCAAATGCCGGCTGGTGGTATAACGTTTTGCATGATGACAAATCCCAACAGCCGACTCCGGGATGGTTTTTGACTTATGACGGTGAAAAATGCCAATGGTTTACTGGTTTTACCAGCACAAATTCAGAAGACAACGCACTGACAGGTTTTATGCTTATTGATGCTCGCACCGGCGAATCATCTTATTTCAAAACCAATGGTGTTACAGAACAATTAGCCTATGAGGCGGCCTTAAATTTGTGGAACAATTATGGTGATTATATAACCACTGAATTGGTCCCTTACAATATTTATGGCTATCTCACTTATGTAATTCCAATGCAATGCAATAACCAATTTAGTGGCGTTTCTTTGGTTTGCCTGAGCAATATTAATATTAAAGCCAAGGGTGATACCTTAGAACAGGCGCTCCAGAATTATCGGACAGCGATTGGCAGTGCTTCTCAAAGTGGAATAACTCCAAACTCAGGATTGCCTGATGAATTAGAAGTTACTGGAACAGTCGAAAGAATTGGATTACCAACAGCATCGACAAATTCGACGGTAGTTTCTTTTAAACTGACAGGCATTGGCAAAATTTTCCAAGTAACATATTCAGAAACTAATCCTGAGCCTATTATTATAAATGTCGGCGACACAGTCAAAATTACCTATTCTGAAACAACAGAAATTGTGGTTCCAGTTACCAGTTTTGATATCGTAGGCGTTGATCTAGAAAAAGGAAGTGTAATTCAGTCACAAGCCGTTGAAGAACAACAAAACACAAATGAAGAAGTTGATCGAATTGAGGATCAAGAATCAGTTCAAAATATCATCAATAGTGGTGATCTGAGTGGAGTTGATCCAAATGCGCTTCAAGAATTTATCAATGAACAAAATCAACAAAAATAGTATTGACTAACTAACATCGGCCGGAAAAAGCAAATATAAAAAATATTTGCACTTTCCGGCCAGCACCTCTATAAATGTAATTTATACTGATGAGTCCAAAAGGACGAAAGGTGGGTTAAAATTGGATAGGATGAAAATTTATAATACTTTAACCAGACAGAAAGATGATTTTAAACCGATAAAAGAAAACAAGGTGGGGATTTATTCTTGTGGACCGACAGTTTATTCCAGCCCACATATCGGCAATATGTACGCCTATGTCTGCTGGGATGTGTTAGCGAGAACCTTTAAATACTTAGGATATAAAGTTAACAATGTAATAAATATTACAGATGTTGGTCATTTAACTTCAGATGCGGACAGTGGTGAAGATAAAATGGAAAAAGGATCAGCAAAAGAAGGGATGAGTGTTTGGGAAATTGCCAAAAAATATGAAAATGAGTTTTTAGATAATTTAAAAGAATTAAATATTGAAATGCCTTGGAAAATGCCAAGAGCGACTGATCATATTCAAGAACAAATTGATTTAATCAAAAAGATTGAAGCCAATGGTTTTACTTATAAAACCAGCGATGGAATTTATTTTGATACCTCAAAATTTGCAGATTATGGAAAATTTGCCAATTTGAATCTGGAAAAATTAAAGGAGGGGGCGAGAGTGGAAATCAATGAGGAAAAGAAAAATCCAACGGATTTTGCATTATGGAAATTTAGCCCGACAGAGGTAAAAAGGCAGATGGAATGGGAAAGCCCATGGGGAGTAGGGTTTCCAGGCTGGCACATTGAGTGTACGGCAATGTCGACAAAATATTTAGGCGAGACGTTTGATATTCATACTGGGGGAGAGGATCATATTCCGGTTCATCATACTAATGAAATTGCCCAAGGATTTGGGGCTTTTGACCATAATACGGCTCATTACTGGATGCATAATGCGTTTATTACTTTTGGTGGATCGAAAATCAGTAAATCGAGTGGCGGACTTTACACAATTTTTGATTTGAAAGAAGAAGGATTTGACCCCTTGGCTTATCGATATTTAACTTTAGGGTCGCATTATCGAAAAGGAATGGAATTTTCATTAGAAAATTTGAAAGCAGCGGAGACGGCGCTAAATAAGCTGAGGAATTATAAGACTGACGCGACTGGTACTGTAAATAGTGATTTTAAAAAAGAGTTTGAAGAAAAAATTAGTGATGATTTGGCGATGCCGGAAGTTTTGGCTTTGGTGTGGAAAGTGGCCAAGTCAGATTTGAGTGAAGGGGATAAATGGGCAACATTATTAGATTTTGACAAAGTTTTAGGTTTGGATTTGGATAAAGAAATAACAGAAGAGGTAATTCCAGAGGAGATTTTGAAATTGGCCCAAGAAAGACAAAAGGCGAGGGAAGAGAAGAATTGGACAGAATCTGACAGGCTGAGGGAAATTATCAAAAATAAAGGTTATCTAGTTGAAGATTTGGAAAATAACTGTAAAATAAGACCAATAACGTAATTGTCAAATTACGTTCAATATGTTAATCTAACTAGTCCATGAAAGGAAACAAATATCAATATCAAATCATTTTGGTTTTAAACCCAAAAACCGAAGACAAGGAAAAAGTTTTAGCTAAAGCTTATTCTTGGTTAGAAAGTAAAAAAGCAGAAATCTTGAATAAAGATCATATGGGTCTTAAAGATTTGGCTTATGAAATTCAAAATCACGACAAAGGTGATTTTTGGGTTTTGGATGTAAATTCAGAAGAACCATTAAAAGTAAAAGAATTTAATCTTTTATTAGACAGAGAAATAAATATTATTCGTTATTTAATATTAAAAAAGTAAGGGGAAAAAACTATGCCAAGTAGATGTCTCAATAGAGTAATGTTAATAGGTAATTTAACTCGTGACCCAGAGTTAAGATACACACCAGCCGGTATGGCTGTGGCTTCCTTTGGATTAGCCACTAATAGAGTTTGGGTAACCAAACAAGGCGAAAGAAAAGAAGATGCTCAATTTCACCGAATTGTGGCTTGGAATAAATTAGCTGAACTTTGTTCACAACTTTTATCTAAAGGCCGAAGAGTTTATGTTGACGGCAGAATCCAATATCGTGATTTTACTGATCAAGAAAACAATAAAAAACAAATTGCTGAAATCATAATTGACGACATGGTTATCCTTGATAACAAAGGCGGCAATGGTGATCGTGGTGATGTTGCCGGTGATTTGGGCAGTGATACTGAAGTTACAATGACTGAAGGTCAAGGAGCTCCAATCGAAGATATCATTATTCCTGATGATTTAGGTGAAATTCCAGTTACTGAAGATAAAAAAGGTGAGGAGATGCCTTTTTAAGGAGAAGATATGATTAAGAAAAGCAAAAAAGACAATATATTAGCAGCAAAAAGAAGAGGCCGAGAAAAGGGCTGTTCTTATTGCAAAACTGATACTAATCCAACTTGGCAGGATTATGACAAAATGAGAGAATTTTTGTCTGCCAGATCCAGAATTATTGGATCTCAATTTAGCGGAACCTGTTCTAAACACCAAAGAAAATTAGTAAAAGCAATTAAACAAGCTAGACATTTAGCTTTATTACCTTTTACAACTAAATAAAAAGTAAAAAGTTTGTGTTTTTTAAATCCCTCTGATATTCATCGGAGGGATTTTTGGTTATAATGGAAGAATGAAAGCTAAAGATAAAGGTACATGGGTTATTAAATTGCCGGCAAAAGTAAAACTTTTAGTTGAGGTGGGAGATAAAGTGGAAACTGGACAAAAACTAGCGGTTTTTAGCAGCCATACAGTCGAAACATTTAGCTACAGCGGAAATTTAGCAAAAATAAATGAAGAAAAAAGAGAAGAGCTGGATAATTTTTTTAGAGAAAAAAAGGTCCAGGCCGGCGAACTTTTTTATGATATAGGAATTTTTAAAAATAAAATTTGTTTTCCATTAACGGGAATTTGTTTGGGATTTGATGAATTTAAGAATTTAAAAATAGAAAGAGAGGAAGATGAGGAAAAAGAAATTTTTTCTCCAATTGAGGCAAATGTAGCCAAAATAGAGGATGGAAAAATGGTTTTGGAATTTGGAGCCAAGGAATATGAAGGTCAAGGATTGAATGGATCAAAAGCTTGGGGCGAGGGAGAAATTAAAATTATTGATGATATTAAATTTTTGGATTATGAATTAGAAGATGGTGTTTTATTTACCAATAATCTAAATAAATCTTTTTTGTTAAAAGCCCAAGTGGTGGGGGTAAAAGCAGTGGTGACACAGGATAATGAGGAAATTAAAGAAATAGATCTTAATTTACCAGTATTGCGATTAAAAAATCAAACTTGGGATGAATTTATGGGAGAAAATGCCGGGAAAACAAAAAAGATGCTGGTAAATGCCAAGATGGATAAACTGTTATTAGTGTTAGAATAGATGATGAAATTTAAGAATATAAGAAATCTTTTTGTAGTTTTGGCCCTATTATCGGTTGTTTCTTTAATTAGTTTTAAAATTGGAAGAGACACCTCTGGAGTGGTGGTGAGCGAGACTGGAGATAAATTGAATTTGACTTTAATGTGGAAAGTGAAGGATGAATTGAATAATCTCTTTTTGGAAAAAGATAAAATAGTAGATAAAAATTTACAATATGGAGCTATTAAGGGAATGGTGGCAGCTTTGGATGATCCATACACAGTATTTTTAACTCCAGATGAAAATAAAAGCACAAACGAGAGTTTAGCCGGCGAGTTTGGTGGAGTGGGAATTTCTTTGGGCTATAAAGATAAAACATTGGCAGTAATGGCGCCTTTAGTCGGCACTCCAGCGGAAAAAGCAGGGGTGAAGGCAGGGGATTTGATTTTGCATATAACTGATAAGGCTAATAATATTGACAAAGATACCACTGGTATTGCTTTAAATGATGCAGTGAGCTTAATTAGAGGAAAAATCGGAACAGAAGTGACTTTAAAAATGTATCGGGAAGGTAAAAGCGATTATTTTGATGTGGTCTTAAAAAGAGCAAATATTGTGGTACCAAATGTGACTTTGACCTGGAAAGAAGAAGGCGGGAAAAAGGTGGCGGTAGTGGCAATCAATCAATTTACAGAAACATTGTTCACCGACTGGCCAAAAACAGTGGAAGAAATTAAAACAGAAAAAGCCAAAGGTAATTTTGGTGGAATTGTGCTTGATTTACGAAATAATCCAGGCGGATATTTACAGGCCAGTGTTTTAGTGGCATCTGATTTTATTAAAGAAGGAACAATTGTGACCCAAAAATCTTATGATGGCAGCGAAGAAAAATATAATGTGGAAACAGGAAGAGCTAGTTTGTTGGATGATAAATTAGTGGTGCTAATAAATGGCGGATCAGCTTCAGCATCGGAGATTTTGGCAGGGGCACTTAAAGATTACAACCGAGCAAAATTAGTTGGAATAAAAAGTTTTGGCAAAGGGACAGTGCAACAGCCAAAAGATTTTACTGATGGCAGCGGTTTACATGTGACTATCGCTAAATGGCTTTTACCAAACGGAGCAAATATTCATGGAGTGGGAATCGAACCAGACGTGGAAGTTAAAACCAGTGATACCGATAAAACTGATGTTCAATTGGATAAAGCAGTAAAGATGGTTTTGGAATAAATTATGAAAAAAGGAATATTAGTAGGATTAATTTTAGGAGTGGTAGTGATGGTGTTAGTTTTTGGAATTTTGGGTAAATTTGGAAAAAATACGGCAGGAATAACTAAAAAAGAAATTGTAGATGAAGAATCAATGGTGACCAGGGTGGTGGAAAGTGCGACTCCAAGTGTGGTGACAGTTTCAGTTGGGGATTCATTAAATGGCCAAGATGTTGGCAGCGGGTTTATTATCAGCAATGATGGATTAGTTGTGACCAATAAACACGTGGTGGCAGACACAACACTGAAATATAAAGTGGTGATTGGTAAAGATGAAGTGGCAGAAGTAAAAAATATCTATAGGGATCCATTAAATGATTTGGCCATTCTTAAGGTAGAAAAGACTGGTTTGAGTGCAGTTAAATTGGGTGATTCAGATAAATTAAAAGTGGGTCAATCAGTGATTGCTATTGGAACAGCATTAGGAGAATTTAGGTCAACAGTAACAACAGGTGTGGTTTCAGGATTGGGAAGAGGAATTACGGCTGGATCAAATGAAAATTCGGAAAAACTGGATAATGTGATTCAAACAGATGCGGCTATTAATCCAGGGAATTCTGGCGGGCCATTGTTTAATTCGAGTGGTGAAGTGATTGGGGTGAATGTGGCAGTAAGTGCTAATGGCCAAGGAATAGGTTTTGCTTTACCAATAAATCTGATTAAAGAATCAGTAGAATATTTCAGAACCACCGGGGAATTTGATAGACCATATTTAGGAGTGGGATATAAAATGATAACTCAAGAAGTGGCAATAAAAAGCAAAGTGATGGCGGGAGCCTGGGTGCAGCAAATCGTGGAGAATAGCCCGGCCAGTAAAGCAGGAATTAAAATTGGAGATATTATTACTGAAGTTGATTCAGAAAAATTAGTTGACAGCGACACTGGCGATTTAGTTAAGGTGGTTAATAAGAAAAAAATAGGGCAGACAATTGAGGTGAAAATTTGGCGAGATAAAAGTGAGCAGACAATAACAGTGAATTTAGAGAAAAAGGAGAATTAATTTTTTTTTTCTTCAACTGGCTGATCCAAGACAGTTAATTCAAGGAATAAATCGTCTAATTCCCCTTGCATTATCTTGTCTAAGTTGTTAAAAGATTTGTCGATGCGATGGTCTTTTATTTGATTTCTGGGGTAATTATATGTTCGGATTTTATCGGCTCGACCTGATTGGCTAATGCCAGCACGGCCGGCAGAAATTTCAGCCATTTTTTTCTCTTCTTCCATCTGATAAAGCTTATTTTTAAGAAGATCGAGAGCAATTTCTCGGTTTTGCTGCTGATATCGTTCAGTACGAACATCAAACATTAAACCAGTAGGTTTATGAACCAAATGAATAGCAGTAGAAACTTTATTAACGTTCTGACCACCATTTCCGCCGGCGCGGCAAGCAGTGATAGTAACATCTTCCATTCTGAAATTAATTTCTTTAGAATCGATTTTAGGCATGATAGCAATAGAAGCAGTTGATGTTTGAATGCGACCGCGTTTTTCAGTTTCAGGAATTCGTTGGACACGATGAGTGCCGGCTTCGTATTTTAACTGATTGTAGGCATCAAAACCGGAGATCTGAATGATAAAACCATCAATTTGACTAACTTTCCAGCCGACTTTGTTGGCATATTTAATATACATGTTCATTAAATCCTGAGCCCAAAGAGAAGCCTCCTGACCTCCTGGACCGGGATGAAATTCCATAATGGCGATGTTGGGGTTGATGGTTGGCATTATATTATTTTAATAAATAAAAAACCGCCAAATTAATAAAAATTTAAACGGTTTTTAAAGTAGCTAGTTTGATTTTTTGACTTCTTTTTTGGAAGCTTTAACAGCAGCGTATTTTTTACCCTGGCTGACTTTTTCGTTGAATTTATCAATTCTTCCTTTGATGTCAACGAATTTTTGCTGACCAGTAAAGAAAGGATGACATTTAGAACAGACTTCAACGTCGATTTTTTCTAAAGTTGAACCAGTAGTAAATTTGTTGCCACAGGCACAAGTGACTTGGCTTTTGTCAAAATATTGAGGATGAATTCCTTGTTTCATAGGGTTTATTATAACAGAATATTTAGCTTTTTTAAATCTTGTTCTAATTGAAGGGGAGATTTGAATAAAATGGTGCTCATTCCCATTTTATGAGCTGGTTTGAGGCAGTCGATTTGGTCGTCAATAAAGACACATTGTTCAGGTTTGACCTTTAATCTCTCTAGAGCGATTTGATAGATTTTTTGGTCAGGTTTTAAAATTCCCAATTCGTGGGACAAAATTAAGGTATCAAAATATTGATACCAGCCTTTTTTCTCAAAATTAGGAGAGTTTGAAGGGTCAGAGTTGGATAAAACTGCCAAACGGTATTTTTTTTTAAGTTTTATGACCAGTCTTTTCATTTTAAAAGTGAGTTTCCAGGTGCTAGTCCAGATTTTAATGATTTTTTTCATTTGAGAATCTGAAATCGGAACTTCAAAATACTTGCGAAAACATTCTTCTGCAGAAACTTTGCCTTTATTAAAATCTTTATCAAAAGCGATTTCTTTATCAAGATGGAATTTTTCTTTAATGCCAAGAATTTTTCTCGATTTATTTACAAAATCAACAAAACTGCCTTTAAGAAAAGTTCCACCAACATCAAATATAATTACTTTTATCATAAATAAAACCCTCTGCCCTTCGGGCACCTCCCTTGACAGGGCGGTTATTTTAAAATATTAATTAACTCTTCAAAAGTTACCAATTTCTGCTCAGTGGTTTTAAGATTTTTAAGAGTGATCTGATTATTTTTAGCTTCGTCAGTGCCAATGATGGCAAGATAAGGAATGCCTAAAGTGTCGGCATATTTTATTTGTTTACCAAGCTTATCAGCATCGGGATAAATCATGGAAGAAATATTTTGGTCACGAAGTTTACTAATTAAATTTAAAATATTAGTTTTTGTTTCTGAACCAAAATTAGCAATTAAAATTTTTATTTTTGATTGGTTAATTTCTGGTAAAAGACTTAATTCCTGAATAACATCAACAACTCTTTCAAAACCAAAAGCAAAACCGACGGCAGAAATATCTGGACCGCCAAGAGTGGAAACTAAATTATCATAACGACCGCCACCACCAATGGCTCCAATTTTTGGCTCGGTGACACAAACTTCAAAAATAGCGCCGGTGTAATAATCACAGCCACGGACAAGAGTTGGATCAAAAATGTAAGCGCTATCTGGAATATTTAAGGCTTTTAAATTGGCAAAAATCTGTTTTAAATTATCATCAGGCTGAGCTAGTTTGATGTATTTGAAAATATCACTAATCTGGGTCTCGGAGAGGCTTTTAGTAATGAGCTCTTTTTTTACTCCATCTTCACCTATTTTGTCTAATTTATCGATAGATTGAAGAATGGAAGTTTGATTATCCAGGACATTACTTTTGGCTAAAATGTCAAAAAGAATTGGTCGGCTATTAATTTTAATAATGGCATTTTTGAAATTTAATTTTTGAGTGCCGGCGTAAATTATAGAAATAATTTCGGCATCAGCGATAGGGGAGGCAGTGCCAAAAATATCTATATCACACTGGATAAATTCTCGGTAGCGACCTTTTTGAGTATTTTCAGCACGCCAGACCGGCTGAATTTGATAACGCTTAAATGGAAGCTGAATTTCGTTATTACCATAGATGGCTAAAACTTTGGCGGTGGGAACAGTGAGATCATAACGAAGACCAATGTCGCGGTCGCCATTATCTTTGAAAAAGTAGCCTAATTTATCAGTTTCAGCACTGGATTTGCCTTTTAAAATTGAAGCATATTCCAAAGCTGGAGTTTCGAGAGGTTGGAATCCATAATTTTCAAAAATTTCAGTTAATGTATTTTTGACATAGTTACGTATAGCCATGTCTTTGGGCAAAAAATCTCGGAAACCTTTTAAGGTTTGTGGTTTAATTTTTGGTTGATTCATAATAGTAGTTTAACTAAAAAACCCGCCAGTTGGCGGGTTTAAATTTTGACACATTAAAACCACCAACTTAGAAGTTAGTGTGATGGTGACTTTTATTTTGACATATATTTGTCATTTAATTGTATTCTACTGATAAATTTTAATAAGTCAAATGAAAAGGGAAGACAAAAGAGATTGCAGAAAAACTCTACAAGAGCTCTTTTGTCTTTAAATATTTTATTGGTTAGTGGCAGTGTGAACTACAGGAACATAAAATTCGTCGGAAAAAGTAACTTCATGCCAGCCAGCGTCGGATTCATTTTTGATCAGGAATTTATAAATATAAGTAAACTTTTGACCGTAAACGCCAGCGCCGTATTTTGGATCAGTTAAATTGCTTTCTGTTAATCGATTTTGAGATAAGGAAATGCAACCGTAACTGCCAGTAATAAAACCCCAACCACTGATCAGATCTTTGGAAAAACCTTCAATGCTAAAAATTAGGGTATAAGGGTAGTCTTTGGTAACATCAATTCCAGATTCGGTGCCGCTCGATAATTTATCATCCATATTATCGATTGATAGACCTTGTACTTGTTCTTGAGTCGATAAAAGGGAGGTGTCAACATGAATATGGATAATTTGAACGCGGGTTCCAGCTGGAATTTGAGTGATGGAAATTTCTGAAGTTAAAGTTTTTGGAGAAGTGATTTTCCAGTTTTTGGCGTCGTAATCAGTAGTGTAGGTGGTTTTAAAAGAAACATTGTCGAGGGTAACTTCTTGACTGTAAGAACCGTCTTGAAGATCGTTTTGCAGTGCATCGAGATTGGGTGATGGTTTTGCTTCCTCAATAGTTGACTCGTCACATCCAGCAAGAACAAAGATAAGAGAAAAGGCGATTGCGACAGAGATGATTTTTGAAAAATTTTTCACTAAAAATCAGTTCCTTTCTAAAATAAATTTTTTAAAAGTGCGATAGGTACCAATAAAATATTGTTGGGAGATTATACTATAGGTTATTAAACAAATCAATTTTTATTTTGAATACTTTTAAAGTAAAATACTCTTAATGAACATAATTCAATTAAATTTTGAAGATTGGGATTTAGTAGTGGATTTGGATGGAGGCAGAATTGTCAGCCTTAAAAATAAAGGAATTTTAATCTTGGGAAGTTTTGAAAGAATTGATGGAAAGAAGGGAAATACTCATGTTTGTATCCCTAATTTTGCCGAAAATGGGGTGGAAAAATATGGTTTGCCATTTCATGGCCCGTTCAGAAATGCAATGTGGACTTTAACTCAGCAAATAGAAAATTTAGTAGAAATAGAATGTGAAATGGATGGATTTAATGTTCATCAGATTTTTTCTTTTAATGAGGAATATTTCAGCCAAAAATTAGCGATTGAAAATAAAAACGATGAAGAAAAACCAATAAATGTGGCAATCCATAATTATTGGTCAAGTGATTTGGGTTGGCAAGGGGCAACACTAAATGGCACTGATTTAGGATTAGGAATTAAGCAAAGTGATTTTATTGATCTGAGATCGTTAAATGAACTAAATATACCAGGAAAACCTTTAATCAAATGGCAATTAATGGGTTTTAAATATGCGAAATTATGGACAGGTTTTCTAGAAGAGGCTGGCGGTAAAATTTTTGATGATAATTATTTTTGTCTAGAACCGATTATGGAGAAAAATGAGAATTTTTTTGGAAGCCCTGATTCGATGTTGTCGCCAAAAACAAAAATAGAATTAAGACAGATGATTGGGGTGGTATATCGGACTTGAACCGACAACCTCAGCTTTCACAGAGCTGCGCTCTAACCAATTGAGCTAATACCACCATGATGATTGCTTGGGTATTATACCAAATAATATTATTTCTTAGGGGTTGGAGTAGGGGAAGCGGAACTAGAGACAGAATCAAGATTGATAATTCGAGAGACGTAAAAAGTGTTGACAATTTTAGCATCTGGTTGGATAACAACAACAATTTTTTGACCAGATTTTAATTTATTAATGGTTAGATTAGTGCCATTTTTATCAACGATGACGGTTTTAGAATCGGTTTTAATCTGATATTGAGTATTTTTATTTTTTATAGGAATTAAGACTAAAACATTTGAAGTTGTAGAAATATCAACGATAGTGCCAAAAATAATTTCGTTTTTATTTTGGATAACATCAAGAGAGGTAATGATAATTCTTTTAGCTCCAAAATTATTAGATTCGTCGTAATAACCCATAGACAAAATAACCTGACCAGATTTTAAATCACTGAATTTAATTTTCTTTTGTTTAGCATCAATAAAAACAGTGTCACCAGTAGTGGTGATAATTTTGTTTTTATTATTATCACTGACAGTAATCTGATTATCTTTAATTTGAGAAATAGTGCCAACAATTGATTTTGGAGTTGTAGTCGAAACGGTAGTGGAAACAGCATGCATATCTTGGACTATTTTTTCATTCATTTTTTTTATTTCTTCAGCTTTTGGGTCTAGGGTGGGAGTGGCAACTGCAAAAGAATTGGTTGGAAAAAAGAGAGAGAAAAAAAGAATTAAAAATAAATACATATTTAAATTTTAGCGGATGAATAGGTAAGAGTTAATTCTGTCTCATCTTGGTTATTATCTGAATCAACACTGCTAATTTTAATTAAATTAACACCGCTGTCGAGCTCGACACTAATATTAAAAACGCCATTAAAATTACTTTTATCGCTAAATGATTTTGAAGGAGTAGAAATAACAATAAGGCTGTTTGGTTTAGCATCGCCTTTGATGCTTATTTTAGAAGTGGAAACCACAGTACTGTCTTCTGGAGAAGTAATGCTTATAGCGGTTTTAGTGGCAGAAACTGAAGGAGTAACGGAAATTTGAGTAGACATTTGAGTATCGACAATGGTAGGAGTAGGAGAAATTTTAGCAGTGTTGGATTTGAGATTATTTTTATTGAGGGCGAAATAAGCTCCGGTGATGCCAAATCCTAAAATTGCGCCAAGAATGATGGTTAAAAGATACTCTTTTATCATTTGAATAACATAGATGATATCACAAATAGGTAGAATTTGGTGATAGAATTGGAATATATGGAAATAAAAGTTTTAGAAAATCAATCAATTTTTTTAAAAGGTAAAAAAGAAAATATTCTAATTAACCCGAGTGAAAATAGACGAGACGATTCTAAATATCCGTCAAGAATTTTTTTGTTTACGGCAGAAAAATATGACGGCATGGGTTTCAACAGTGAAAAGATTTTAATCAGAGCTCCAGGAGAATATGAAGTTGGCGGAGTGGAAATAAATGGTTATCCAGTGGGCGATAATACTATTTATATTATCCATATGGATGGAATTAAAATTGTATTTTTGGGAGACTTGGATGAGACATTGAATGATAAGAGAATTGAAAAAATTGATTCGGCTGATGTTTTATTTGCTCCAGTTTTAATAAAAGACAGTTCAAGTGGAAAATTGGTTTTGGATTGGGCAAAAAAATGGGGAGTAAATTATTTGATTCCGATGGGTTACAGTGATGAAGATAAATCTAGTTTAGATAAATTTTTAGATCAGGCCGACCAGGAAGGATTAGAGGCAGTTGAGTCTTTGAAAGTTGATAAAGATGATTTGCCAGACGGAATGGATTTGAAAGTTTTAAAGAAGGTATAATACGGCTATGGCAACAGACGCAATCAGATTACCGCCCAGTTCGGAAGAAGCGGAAGTTTGCGTGCTGGGATCGATTTTAATTGACAATGATGCGGTGTTGGCAGTGTCAGAATTTTTAAGGCCAGAACATTTTTACAACTCAAATTACGGCAAAATTTATGAGGCAATGATGAAGCTTTATGAAGAGAGAATGCCAATTGATATTGTGACGGTGTCAGAAAAATTAAAAGAATTAAATGTATTAAAAAGAATTGGAGGAAAGGGATTTTTAACTAGGTTGGCCAGTGAGGTACCAACAGCGGCAAATGTGGAAAGTTATGGACATATTATTAAATCACTGTCGGCCAAGAGAGAATTAATTTCAGCCGCGGGAAGAATCAGCGAAAAATCTTTTGATCCAAGTTTGCCAGCCGATCAGTTATTGGACATGGCAGAGCAGGAAATTTTTTCGTTATCACAAAAACATTTAAAATCGATTCCAACTTCACTTCGAGAAGTGTTAACCGCAAGCTTTGACCGATTGGATGAATTGCAAAAAATGGGAACTGGATTAAGAGGAGTGCCGAGTGGTTTTAATGGATTGGATAATATCTTGGCAGGAATGCAAGACAGCAATTTATTGATTTTGGCAGCTAGACCAGGTGTGGGTAAAACAGCTTTTGGGTTGAATATTGCCCGCTATGTGGCAGTGGAAAAGAAATTGCCGGTTTGTGTATTTTCTTTGGAAATGAGCAAGGAAGAATTAGTTGACAGATTATTGGTAAGACAAGGATTAATTGATGCCTGGAAATTAAAAACAGGACAATTATCGGTAAATGATTTTGATTCTTTGTCCGAAGCTATGGGAGTTTTAGCAGAAGCACCACTTTATATTGATGATACTCCAGGACTAACAGTGACAGAACTAAGAACTAAAGCTAGAAGATTACAGGTGGATAAAGGAATTAAATTAATTGTGGTTGATTATTTACAGTTAATGCATGGAAGTACACGAGATAATCGGGTGCAGGAAGTGTCAGAAATTTCTCAGGGATTGAAAAATTTAGCCAGAGAATTGAAAGTGCCAGTTATAGCTTTAGCCCAGTTATCAAGAGCCATGGAGGCGAGGGGAGGTAAGCCAAGATTGTCTGATTTAAGAGAGTCGGGAAGTATTGAACAAGATGCTGATGTGGTGTTCTTTTTGTATCGGGATGATGAAGAAGTGAGAGAAATGGTGACTTGTAGTGTGGAAAAACACCGAAATGGTCCAACTGGAAGCTTTAATTTGTATTTTAATGGCAAACAGGTGAGTTTCTTTGATGTAGAGAAAAAACAATAAGGTGGTAAAATAGCCCAGAACATTAAAATCTAACTTAGAAAGGAGAGATTTGTTATGGCTGGATTTCCGTCAATCGGAAAAAAAATTCTGGATTTAAAAGAATGGGCAAATGGCGAAAGAGAATACATCCCCGGCGATTTTGTCTGGACACAAGCAGTTCAGAGTGATTACGATTACTACCAAAAAGCCAGGGATGATATAAATAATTTTTTGTCACTGGAAGGAATTGATGAAATAAAAATGCTAGAAATAATCGGCAAATGGACACAAACTCCAATGAATAGATCTAAATTTATTAAAAATGAAATTACTGGTGGCTTTCATGGTCATTATTTTTATAAAATGGCTCAGGAAGAGATCAGAGAAATTTTAATTTAAAAATCTAGATTTTGAACAGATGTTCTAACCCCAATATTATTAGGTCGTAAGACTTATTACTGTTGGGGTTTTTTCTTGTTAAAAAAAAAGGAATATTAGGTTATAATTGATTTACTTTAGCCGGAGTGGTGGAATGGTAGACACGCACGACTCAAAATCGTGTGGCAGCAATGCCATGGGGGTTCAAGTCCCTCCTTCGGTACAGAATATAATGGTAAAATAGTTTATGAGTTTAGGAATCATAAGAATTCTCGGAATAGTTCTGTTTGCTTATTTGACTTGGAGAAATTTAAGGGAAAATTACGAGGAAGATAAAATTGTAACCTATTCCTGGCTGGCATTGCTAGGGTTTTTAATCGGAGGAAGAATTACTTATGGTTTAGTAAATTTTGGAGTTTGGAATGATAGCTGGGTGAGCTGGTTTTCCGTTTGGAATAAACCAGGAATGGATTATGTCGGTGGTTTTTTAACTTTAATATTAACCAGCGCTATTTTTTCTAAGGTGAACAATTGGAAGGTAATACCTTTTTGTGAAGACGGGTTAATCAATGATTTAATTTTATTGTCGTTTTTAATAGCAGATGAATTTGTAAGAACAAAATTTAACCTTATGATTGGGGCATATTTATTGTTTTTAATTCTAATGGTGTTTTTGGTGAAGGCGATAAAGAAAAAATACAGATCTTTTATTTGGTATAAAAGCGGCAAAAAAGGCTTTACTTTTTTGGCGACGATGTTTTTGTCTTTTTTAATACTCGGTTTTTTGAGAATGTTCTTTCAAACTAATATAATTTACTCAATTTTGTATTGGATTATTAGTTTGATTTCTTTAACGGGATTGTGTATCTTAGGTGAAGTCTTCAATTTTTTAATTTTTAACAAAAGGAAATAATATGAAAGAAGAAAAAAGTAAAGCTGCATTTAAATCATTTTTGGAAAAAGAATTAGTTAAGCTAAAAAGACAAAAAAAACAATTAAAAAAGGAAGATCCATTTTCTAATGAAGATAGAACTAGTGAAAATTCAATTGAGGATGATTTAGATGAACAAATTGGCCATTTTGATGCTGAAATTAAAGCCAAATTTTTAAGTAAACAGATTGCTCAATTTAGAACAGCATTAACTAGAATGAAAATAGGCAAATATGGAATTTGTGAGAAATGCGGAAAAATTATTGATGCCGACAGATTGGCGGTCAGACCGGAAGCAACCACTTGCATCAAGTGCAGCAAGGAAAGTGAAAGCTAATTTTTATGGTGAAAAACTATGGAATAAGTTTTGGGATGAATGGGAGTGTTTTGATTATATTGAGTATAATTTTTATTCTATTATTTTTAGTCTTGGCGATTAAAAAAGGAGGAGGTTATTGGCTGATTTTTATTGGCGGATTATTGAATTTAATTGATAGAATGATGTTTGGTTATGTGAGAGATTATTGGAATTTTTTTGGAACAGGCCTTTACAATAATATTAATGATTGGATAATTGGAGTAGGAGTTTTAATTTGTTTAATTGATTTATTATGGAAAAAGTCAAAATAATTTTTGAAGATAAAGATATAATGGTCCTTGAAAAACCGCCATTGATGACGACGACCAAAGAAAGAAAAGGGGAGATAGGAACATTAGAAGATTATTTACGGGAAATTAGACCAAATGATTTGCCAAGGAATGGAATAATCCATAGATTAGACAAGGGAACCTCTGGTTTAATTTTGGCGGCAAAAACCGAAGAGGCTTTTTTAGGCTTAAAAAAACAATTTAAAGAGAGAAGTTTATCTAAAAAATATTATTGCTTGGTGGGAGGGGATGCTTCTTTTGAGGGGACAATAGATATGCCAATTTCCAGATCTAAATATTCTTTTGCTAAATTTGGGGTAAATGAGGAAGGAAAAAAGGCACTAACGAAATTTAAATTAATTAAAAAATATAAAAAGGACGGAAAAATTTATAGTTTACTGGAAGTTGATCTAAAAACTGGAAGAACTCATCAAATTAGAGTTCATTTTAGTCATCTAAGATGGCCATTAGTGGGTGATAGGGTTTATGGAGGAGAAATGGCTGAAGGTTTAAAAAGGCCGTTTTTGCACGCTTATAAAATAATTTTTGAACATCCAATTACCGGACAAGAAATGAGAATGGAAGCAGATTTGCCCGAAGATTTAAGTGATTTTTTGAAAAACTATGAAGAATGCTAAACAGGAAAGAAAAATAAATCTGAAAATATTTTTGGGAATAATTTTACTGTTATTTTTGGCAGTTTTAATTTTAGCGGGATTTTTAAAAAAAAGAGATAAAAATGAAAATTTAGATTATAAATTAGGGATTGTGGCTAATGATGGAATCGTTTTAGTATCGATTTCTAATGAAAGAAAAATGATTAATGTCCTGAATTTGGGGAAAGAAGTTGATGTTTGGATTCCAAATGGAATGTCTTGGTATAACAACACTAAGATTAAAAATATTTTAGAGCAGGATAAAAAAACTGATTTGGCAGATGATGTTCTTTGGTACAATTTTGGGTTTATGACGGATAAAATTTTATTTTTAAATTCGGTTAATGATTGGGAAAAAGATTCTACTTTGATCAGTAATTTAGGGTTTTTTGATTGGCTTAAATATAAATTAAATTATGGCAAAATGTTTTTAAAAAGGGAACAGATAAATGGATCACTTTCAGAAAATGAAGTATTTTTAAGCGAAATCATGGTGAGAGATTTTTCGGAAAGCAGACTAAATAATGAAGAATTAAGATTGTCGATTTTTAATAATACTAGTGAAAGCGGTTTAGCTACTTTTATGACAAAAAGATTAGAGTGGTCCGGATTTTCAGTGGTATCGACTGATAATAATGAAGAAAAAATAGATAAATGTTTGATGATTTATGGAGATAAGGTTGAAGAGAATTATGGATGGAAAATGATCAATAAAATTTTTGATTGCGATAAAAAATATGATCAAACCTTAAACGAAAACGAGATGGAATTATATTTTGGCGATAACTTAGCTTCAATGATAAAATACTCTAGTTATTCAAATAAGAATTAAAATTTATGTCAGGTCATTCTAAATGGTCAAATATTAAAAACCGAAAGGGCGCTCAAGATAAAAAAAGAAGTGCAGTTTTTACCAGAGCTTCAAAAAATATACTAACAGCATTGAGAGATGGAACAGGGGTAAAAGCGGCAATTGATAAGGCAAAAGAAGTAAACATGCCAAAGGAAAATATTGACAGATTGATTGCTAAGTTTGAAGGAGGAAAAGCGAACTTAATTGCAGTGACATTGGAAGGATACGGTCCATTTGGAGTACCAATGGTGATTGAAACAGAAACAGACAATAAAAACAGAATTTTAGGGGAAATTAAATTGATTTTTAGAAATTATGGCGGAAATTTAGGTGAAAGTAATTCGGTGATGTTCCAATTTAAAAGAGTGGGGGAGATTGAATTGGAAAATGAAATCTCTGAGGAACAGGAATTGGATCTAATTGATGCTGGAGCGGTCGATTTTGATGGCAATATTGTTTTGGTGGAACCAAATGATTTAAATGACGCAGTTAAAAAAATAGAAGGAATGGGATTAATAGTGGTTAATTCAGAGTCGGTTTTAAGAGCTAATAATCCAACCATGCTTAATTCAGAAGAAGAAGTGGGAAAAATTATGGATATGATTGATGAATTGGAAGAAAATGATGATGTTATAAACGTTTCGGCGGGATTCGATTATAAAAAGGTATAATTTATTAATGTCGAAAAGATTTAAATATTTTATTTCATCTTTATTAGCAGCAGTCGGTTTTTATTTCTTTTTAAGTTTGCCCTATGAATCCCATTATTATGGTTTATTGGTGGGAGTAGTTTTGATAGTTTTTTGTTTTTGGTTTGGCTTGGGAATTGTGTTTGATAAGAGCATGTATATCCGATTAATGTCGATAGTGATGCCGGCGGCTTTTTTCATCGGTTTTGCCTTGTTTGCAATTTTATTACCACAAAATGTTTTGTTAACTTTCATGTATAGCCTATTTTTTGGGATTATTTGTTATGCTATGTTTTTGGTGGAAAATGTGTTTTTGGTGGCAATCGGATTTAGAACACCACCGCTTTACCGATCAGCTTACACAGTGGGATTAATTTTATTGCTATTAACTTCATTCTTTTTATTTGATAGCTTATTCTCTTTTAAATTAAATTATTGGCTAAACGCTTTTTTTGTCCTGATAATATCGATGGTAATTTTTATGTATATATTTTTTAGTGTGACAATTGAGCTGGCTAATGACGGGAAGGATAAAAATGTGGGGTATCAAGTCTTAGTGCCATCAATTTTAATTTCGGAGATATCTTTGGTTTTAAGTTTTTTGCCGGTAGGTATTTTTAAAGGGTCAATTTATTTAGTGATGATGGTTTATATAATAAGCGGTTTAACCCAAGCAGAATTAAGGGGAAGATTGTTTAAAAGAACCTGGCTAGTCTTTATTTGGGTGGGAGTGGCAACAGTTTTAGGAATGATATTGACGGGAACTTCGGGAAATTAATTCTGAATAGAAGCGATAGCAACAGTGGTGACGATATCTTCAGCAGTGCAACCTCGGGAAAGGTCGTTGATAGGTTTTTTCATGCCCTGAGACAATGGTCCGTAGGCTTTAGCATTAGCAATTCTTTGAACCAATTTATAGGTAATGTTGCCGGAATTAAGATCGGGGAAAATTAAAATGTTGGCTTGACCATGAAGATTATTTCCAGGAAACTTACTGTCGCAAATATCAGGAACAAGAGCGGCGTCACCCTGCATTTCTCCCTCGATAATTAAATCGGGATTTTTTTGCTTGACCAACTCGGTGGCTAATTTTACTTTATCGACCATTTCACCTTTGGCACTGCCATTGGTGGAAAAAGAAAGCATGGCAATCCGAGGAGTTTTTTTAGTAAGAGTTTCGAAAGATTTGGCCGTTTCTATGGCAATTTCTGATAATTCTTCTGCGTTAGGATTAATATTTAAACCACAATCAGCAAAAAATAAAATTCCTTGCTCGCCAAGATTAGGATTATTAGTTTCCATAATAAAAAAACTGGAAATCATTTTTGAAGCAGGAGAGGTTTTAATAATTTGAAGAGCAGGTTTAAAAGTGTCAGCAGTGGTGCTTTGGGCACCGGCAACCATGCCGTCGGCTAATCCAAGATAAACCATGAGAGTGCCGAAATATAGGGGATTTTTAACTAATTTATTAGCTTCATTAAGAGTCAGTCCTTTTTCTTTTCGAAGTTCAAAAAGGGTTTGGGCAAATTGGTCAATGAGAGGCGATGATTCAGGATCAATGTCGCAATCTTTGCCAAGAATGATAACTTCAGCAATTTTTTGATCACGAATGATTTTGGCGGCTTCTAAAGTTCGATCGTCATAACCTTCAGCTAAAACTATTTTTTTGTAATTTAATTTAGCCTGATTATAGATATTTTCGACAATTGGATTCATGGAACTATTATATATAAAAAAAACACAGTCTAAAGGTCTAGTTTTTTATACCCGTAGAATGGGATATAATTAGCCTAACAAAAGGTGAAATATAATACTAAAAAAACTATCAGCTATTATTGGCAAGTTGTCAAAAAATATAAATTTATTTTTATATTTTTATTGGCGGCGATGACTATGGCGTCAATTTTAGACGCAATTACTCCGGTATATGTCAAAAAGTTTTTTAATGTTTTGGCTGGCACCGGCCAAAAAGATTTATTGGTTAAATCTTTATTTTCGGTTTTGATAATGGTGGCAATCTTAAAAGTAACCAGGTGGATGATTTTCCGAATTTTTGATTTTACGATGAATTTCTTTGAATCAAAAGTAATGACTGATTTATATAACTCTTGTTTTGTTTATATTCATAAACATTCTTATGCCTATTTTTCCAATACATTTACAGGTTCGATTGTCAAAAAAGTTAAAGGTTTTACCAACGCTTTTGAAAGTTTGTGTGACCAATTTCTCTATGATATTCTGCCGGCTGTTGTTAATGCGACTGTAATTATTTTAGTTTTGGCGAATGTTAATATATTTTTAGGATTGGGGATGCTGGCGGCGGTTTTGGTTTTTGTGACTATAAATATTATTTTTGTCAGATATAAATTAAAGTTTGATGTGGCTAGAACTGAAGCGGAAACAGCCACCAGCAGTCTGCTGGCCGATACAGTAACTAACAATATTAATATTAAATTATTTAATGGCTATAAAACTGAAAATAAAAACTTTTTTGATAAAACTGAGAGATTGAGAATATTAAAGAAAAAAACCTGGGATATTCACGTAGTCTTTATTACACTACAATCTTTTTTGCTAATTGTTTTGGAAGTGGGAATGTATTTTCTGGCAATTGATTTGTGGAAAAAAAATATGGTAAGTGTGGGAGATTTTGTTTTAATTCAATCTTATGTCATTATGGTTTTAGGTTTAGTTTGGAATTTGGGAAGAACATTAAGAAGAATATATGAAAGCTTGTCGGATGCTGAAGAAATGACAACTATTTTAGAAACTCCCTATGACATTGTCGATGCTAAGAAAGCAACTGAATTAAAGGTAACTAAGGGTGAAATTGATTTTGAGAGCGTTTCTTTTGCTTATGAAAAGGATGGCAATGTGGTGGATAATTTCAGCTTAAAAATAAAGTCAAAACAGACAGTGGCAATTATCGGCTCTTCAGGGGCGGGAAAAACAACTTTAACGAAATTATTATTAAGATTTTTTGATGTTCAAAAAGGAAAAATATTAATTGATGGGCAAGACATCGCAAAGGTGACCCAAGGAAGCTTGAGAGAAAATGTGAGTTTAGTTCCACAGGATCCAATTTTATTTCATAGAAGCTTAATGGAAAATATTAGATACGGCAAGCCAGAAGCAACAGATGAAGAAGTGTTTGAAGCGGCTAAAATCGCACACTGTGATGAATTCATTAGCAGGTTAAATTTGGGCTACGAAACTTTTGTTGGGGAAAGGGGAATTAAACTATCTGGCGGTGAACGTCAAAGAGTGGCCATTGCTAGGGCAATTTTAAAGAATGCTCCAGTCTTGATTATGGACGAGGCAACTTCAAGTTTAGATTCGGAATCGGAAAAATTCATCCAGGACTCTCTAGATGAATTAATGAAAGACAAAACAGTGATTATAATCGCTCACAGGCTATCGACAATCAAAAAAGTGGATAGAATAGTGGTGATTGATAAGAAAAAGATTGTTGAGGATGGAACTCATGCGCGTTTGGTCAAATTAAAGAAAGGCATCTATAAAAAGCTGTGGGACATTCAAGTGTGCGGGTTTATCGGATAAATAAAAACCCTCCGTCTTCCGATAAATCGGAATCCACCTCCTCTGCCTACGGGGATCTTCGACTTGACAGGGAGGTTTATTAATAAATTAATTGGAAAGATAGGTATAATTTGTAGTTTTTCTGGTTTTTAAAAGGGGAGTAGTGACAATTTTAAAGAAGAGCCATCTAGAAGCTGAAGGTTTTAAAAATAAGTTTATTTTTAGACACCGGTGAAGCTAAAATAGGCATAAATTTAAAATTAATTTAATATTTTTTAATATTTCCGCACAGATGGACAGGGCAGAGGGGAGTCCTATAATATGAAACATCCTATAATATTTTCACAAAATATCCTATAGTTTTCACGGGGAGGGTGATACAGTGTGATATAGTCTCGGTGGAAAACTCATATTTGGGTAAGTGTATCAGGGAGGATGGGCCCAAGAGGGAGGAGTAAGAGTTAATTAGAAGAAATAAAAAGATGTGAATTAATTAATTCCGGTTAAATTAGCTAAGGGAGGAGAAAACATTTAATTCCTATCTCCTAGCAGAAGGTGATTAAATTTGCTATGTCGCACAATGTATCTTTTGCGACGTTAGGCAAAGAGTTAGGCAGGGGGAGTGCCATTTTTTTTGTTTTTTAAAGTTTTATTTTTTCTTTTTATTTTTGCCATATTCTTTTATTTATTTATATTTAATTATTAATTATTTATTAATTCCCTATCTGGCTGACCTGCCTTATAAATGGGTTTTCGGTTTAAATTTTGGTGGTTGACTCCCCTGTGCCGGTCTTAAAGAGGAGACTTAAGTGGTTATGATCAAATTGTGCCTAAAAATAGGCAAAATGAACCTAAAACGTCACCAGAGCCCCTAGAAATGAAGATTATTATTTTTCCGATTATCTTTACCTTTTAATTAACTAAATTAATTGGATCTGTCGCCAAAAACTGACAAAGTGGTAAGATAGTTTATGGAAAATGATTTAAATGTTTTAATCAGAAGATTTTTGGAACATCTGGAAATTGAAAGAAACTGCTCAAGACTGACAATCAGAAACTATCAGCATTATTTGGAAGTTTTAGAAAAATTTTTGGCGGAAGGAAATAAAGATAAGAAGATTACAGTGCAAGACGTAACCAGCGACGTGGTGAGAAGGTTTAGGTTATATTTGGCTAGACAGAAGGGTAGTCATGGAGAAATGAAATTAGTGACCCAGGGTTATTATGTAATTGCGTTAAGATCATTTTTAAAATGGCTGATTAAAAATGATTATAAAGTGCTTCAACCGGAAAAATTAGATGTGCCAAAAACCAAAGACCATTCTCTAAAATTCTTGGATGTTACTCAAATGGAGAGACTTTTGGTTCAACCACTCCCCTCCAGTAAAAACGGTTTTAGAGACAGAGCAATTTTAGAACTTTTATTTTCAACTGGATTGCGGGTGTCAGAACTAGTTCATCTTAATCGCGATCAAATTAATTTAAAAACTAGGGAGTTTGGAGTGATTGGAAAAGGCGGAAGAGCCAGAGTGGTCTTCATCTCTAAGCAAGCAGCGTCTCATGTTGCAAAATATTTGATGAGCCGGGAAGATAAATATAAACCCCTGTTTACAAGAAGCTTGAGACCAAACGAAATTCCGGCCAGCGATGAAAAAACTAGACTAACATCAAGGTCGGTGGAAAGATTAGTTAAACATTATGTAAAGACGGCAAACTTACCGGTGGATGCAACACCTCATACCTTAAGGCATTCAATGGCAACCGATCTTCTCCGGTCTGGAGCCGATCTTAGATCAGTCCAGGAACTTTTGGGACATAAAAATATTGCGACAACTCAAATTTATACTCATGTGACAGATGCTAGATTACGTGAAGTTCATGAGAAATTTCATAGTGGTAACAAATAAAACCCTTTGGTACTTCGTACCACCTTTCCCTTGACAGGGAACTTTTAAATAAAATATTATAAAGTCATCCTCTACCCTATAGTAGGGTAAAAATTTAGTATTTGACTCCCCTGCACTCTTTTTCCGGTTTTATCTTTTGGAGGTAATGAATTTATCCCTAAAATACGATAAAAATAGAAAAACAGGCTATATTAGCAGTCTTTGATATCGACTGCTAATATGTACTCATCAAATGTGTACAGCCTATAGTGTTAGTGAAATATATAGAGACGCTATGCCTAGCGTCTCTATAAAAAATTATTTAATTTTATTTTCCTCTTCTTGAGCGGAATCATTTTTATCGATGATAGTCATGGCACTCAATTTATCATCAGTAGATTTGAAACGCATAAGAATGACACCTTTAGTGTTGCGACTAAGGGTAGGAATGTTTTTTAAAGGCAGTTTAATGGTAATGGCTTTTTTGGAAACCAATACAACCAATTCATCTTTTTCAGAAACGACTTGAGCAGCAGCAATCTTTCCACTTTTGGCACTGAGATTGGCTACTTTAATGCCGATGCCACCTCGTTTTTGAGACGGATATAGATAAACATCAGTTCTTTTACCAACACCATTTTCTGTGACCACTAGAAGATGTCTGAAAGTTCCTTTTTCTTTTTTATCGAGACCACTTGGAACCACATCCATGCCCATTAAAATGTCGTTTTCTTTAAGAAGAATACCTCGGACACCACGAGTTTGACGTCCCATTGGTCGGCAATCTTTCTCATCGAAGCGAATACATTTACCATTTTGGGTAACTAAAAATATCTGATTGTCACCTTCGGTAAGTTTGGCCCAAATGAGCTGATCATTAAGATCGAGCTTGATGGCGGCTAAACCACTTTGACGAATGTTTTTGAATTTATCCAAAGAAGTTTTCTTAACGACACCATTTCTGGTGGCAAGCAAAATAAACTTAGCTGGAGTGTTTTTACCAATTGGAAGAATAGTCTGAACAGTTTCACCTTGGACAATGTTGATCAAATTGACAACAGCTTGACCTTTGGCTTGTCTAGTTCCTTCTTGAACATCCCAAACTTTGGTTCTGAAAACTCGACCGCGGTTGGTGAAGAATAAAAGATCATCGTGAGTATCAACAGAAAGCATACATTCGATTTCATCCTCGTTTTTGGTGGACATGCCGACAACACCAACACCGCCACGTTTTTGAGTGTGATAAGTTTCTTTGGTGACTCGCTTGATATAACCAGTTTTGGTAAGAGCGACAAGAACAGCTTCGTTAGGAATTAAATCTTCTTCACTAAATTCTTCCAATCCACGGGCATAAATTTTAGTTCTTCGGTTGTCGCCATATTTTTCTGAAATTTCACCATTCTCTTGTTTAAGAACACCGACCATAACTTCAGGTTTGGTGATAATGTCGGTTAAATAAGCGATGGTTTTTTCAATTTCATTATATTCATCATCAAGCTTCTGTCTTTCGAGTCCGGAAAGTTTTTTAAGCTGCATTTCCAAAATGGCTTGAGCCTGGAGATCGGTGAAACCGAATTTTTCCATTAATTTGGCTTTTGGATCTTCATCTGGTTTGGTGCCACGGATGGTTTTGATGACTTCATCAATGAAATCAAGAGCTTTTTTGAGACCTTCTAAAATGTGTGCGCGCATTAAATCACCTTTAAGATCAAAGATGGTACGGCGACGGACAACATTTTCGCGGTGACGCAAAAAGAGAAGCAACATCTGGCGTAAATTCAAAGTTTGGGGAACATTATCAACTAATGCCAACATATTGGCAGAATATGATGATTGGAGAGCAGTGTATTTGAAAAGCTTATTTAAAATTGATTTTGGTTTGCCAATCTTTTTGATTTCAACTACAACCCGGATACCATGACGATCTGATTCGTCGCGAAGATCGGAAATACCGATAATTTTTTTATCGCGAACCAAGTCGGCGATTTTTTTGACTAATTCAGCTTTATTAACCTGATAAGGAAGTTCAGTAATAATAATTCTGATTTTTCCAGATTTGGTTTCTTCAATGCTGGTTTTGCCTCGGACAATAAATTTACCTCGGCCAGTGGTGTACATTTCAACAATGCCGGTTTTTCCATAAATTTCAGCAGCAGTTGGGAAATCTGGTCCTTGAACAAATTTAATCAAATCTTCAACGGTGGCACTGGTTTCAAAATTAAAACATTCCTTTTGCAATTCTAGAGCTGGTCTTAAAACCATTTCTTGAGTGTTTTTAGGCGGAGCCAAAAGATTATTTAATTCATCTTTATTTTCAATTCTTTCCAATCGGCTGTTGTCTAAAATAAAATCGATGGCTTGACATAATTCTTTTAAATTATGTGGCGGAATACGAGTGGCCATACCGACAGCGATACCGTCAGCACCATTTAAAAGCAGAGTTGGAATTCTGGTTGGAAGAACAGAAGGCTCTTTCTCGGTGGCGTCAAAATTGTCAACCATGTCGACAGTTTCTTTGCCCATATCAGCCACGATTTCAGTGGTGATTTTATCTAATTTAACTTCGGTGTAACGCATAGCAGCTGGAGGATCACCGTCGATTGATCCAAAGTTTCCTTGACCTTTAACGAGAGTGTAGCGCATGGAGAAATCTTGAGCCAAACGGACAAGAGCACCGTAGACAGACATATCACCGTGCGGATGATATTTACCTAAAACATCACCGACAACTTTGGCGGATTTGCAGGTTTTACCACCGCTGCCAAGACCCATTTTATCCATGTCGTAAATAATACGACGATGAACTGGTTTAAGACCGTCTCGAACATCAGGAAGTGCACGAGAAACGATAACAGACATGGCATAATCAAGGTAATCTTTTTCCATTTCCGGAACGATGTCTACTTCCATGATTTGGCCAATATTAGCGTTATTTCTATTAACGTCGGTGACAATAATATTTTTTTCTTCAGTCATATTAAATTAAATATCTAATCTTGCTAAATGAGCATGAGTTTGAATGAATTTTTTTCGAGGCGGAACATCTTCACTCATAAGAACTCTAAAGACTTCATCGGCTTTAGCAGCGTCAGAAACATTAACTCTTTTAAGAAGTCTAGTTTCAGGATTCATGGTGGTTTCCCAAAGTTGTTGAGGATTCATCTCACCCAAACCTTTGTAGCGCTGAACATCGTAAGCTTTGGAAGTGTCGAAAGTTTTAAGGAATTTTTCCTGTTCGTCTTCAGTGTAAGTATAATGAACCATTTTGCCTTGCTTGACTTTGAAAAGCGGTGGCATAGCAATGTAGACATAGCCTTTTTCAATGAGATTAGGCATGTGTCGGTACATAAAAGTTAACAAAAGAGTGGCAATGTGAGCACCATCGACATCAGCATCGGACATTAAAATGATTCGGTGATAACGAAGTTTTTCAAAATTCATAGTGTCACCAATTCCCATACCTAAGGCAACAATTAAATCTTTTAATTTATCGGAACTAACAACTTTATCAAGTCGCATACCTTCGGTGTTGAGAGCTTTTCCCCAAAGAGGAAGAATGGCCTGGTATTTACGGTCCCTGCCCTGTTTGGCAGAACCGCCTGCGGAATCTCCCTCAACGATATAAATTTCACTTTCAGCAGGATCACGAGACTGACAATCGGCTAATTTTCCAGGGAGACCTTGTGATTCAAAAGCGCCTTTACGCATAATGACATCACGGGCAGCTTTGGCAGCTTTTCGAATTTGAATGGTCAAAAGAGCTTTGCCGACGATTATTTTAGCAACATCAGGATGTTCTTCGAAATAAATTTCCAATTCTTCTTTAACAATTCGAGAAACAACAGGCTGGACTTCACTGTTACCTAATTTACCTTTAGTCTGACCTTCAAACTGAAGATCTTTTGATCCCATTTTAATGGAAACGACGGCAGTAAGTCCTTCTTTAACATCATCGCCAGTAATGGTGTCATCTTTGGCTTTTAATAGATCTTTCTTGGTGGCGTAGTCGCGTACAACTTTAGTTAAGGCAATTTTAAATCCAGTTAAATGAGTACCACCTTCATGAGTGTTGATAATATTGACGAATGAAGGAGTGACTTCTTGGAAAGTGTCGTTGTATTGGATGGCAACTTCAACATCAATCCCTTCGGCTTCTCGATGAAGATAAATTGGCTCATGATTAACAACTTTATTTTTGTTTAATTCGCGAAGAAGAGAAATAATTCCACCCTCAAAATAATAGTGATGCTGGGTGTTGGTTCTTTCATCATAAAAATGGAAGAAGATTTTGGAGGTAAGATAGGCACGATCTTTAATCGATTTGATAATTATTTTGTCATCAAATTCAACGGTTTCTTTAAAAATTTCTGGATCAGGATAAAAAGTAACAGTGGTTCCAGTAGTTTCTTTAGGAATAATATTTTTAAATTTTTCAACTTTAGTTTCAGGGATTTGAGTAAGTTTAGTTTTTACAGAACCACGGGAAAAATCGATGTAGTTAATTTGACTGTCACGACGAATTTCGATTTGATAAAGGCTAGAAAGTGCACTAACACAGGCAGCACCAACACCATGAAGACCGCCGGAAACTTTATAGGCAGCGCCTTCAAATTTACCGCCGGAATGGAGAGTGGTCATAATGACTTCAACGGCCGGTTTTTTGTATTTCGGCATGATGTCGATTGGAATACCACGACCATCATCAGCCACAGAAACAGAATTATCTTTGTGAATAACCACCCAAATATTTTTAGCAAAACCAGCAAGAGCTTCATCAATACAGTTGTCGATAATTTCGGTCAAACAATGATGCAATCCCCTACTGTCGGTAGAACCAATATACATGGCAGGTCTTTTTCTGACCGGCTCTAACCCTTCTAAAACGACTATTTGTTCAGCATTATATTCTTGTTTAGTAGAAGACATAGTTCCATTCTAGCAGAGCAAAATTAGCTTTACAATAAGCAAATTGTTCCTATCTTTAGGCTAAATTTTTATGAAAAATTCCTTTAAATTTTGATGAAAATAATCCCTTACTTTAGGCATTTTAATGTGTAAGTTTAGATACAACATCAAAACTGATGACAGAAGTGGCAACTAAAACATTAAGAGAAATATTTACCCCAAACATCGGTATTTCTACTACTTTATCGACCATTTTCAAAACTTCTTTGGAAACTCCTAATGATTCACTGCCGGCAATAATGGCAACTGGAAATTTATATTTGGCGTCCAAATATTTGACACTGTCTTTGGTCTGTTCACAGGCAACGATTTGATAACCATCTTTTTTGAGCTGTTTAATACAATCAGTGGTGTTTTCATATTGCTCCCAAGGAACCCATTTCCAAGTGCCAATTGAGGCCCTATGGATCTTAATATTGGGAGGGGTAACTACAGAGCCACAAAGACAAATTTTTTCAACAGCCAGGGCGTCTGCGAGTCTAAAAAAAGATCCAATATTGTAGGTGTCGAGGACATTATCTAAAACTAAAACAATTGGATTGCGTTTAATTTGTTTTTGAAGTTTTAATGACTCCCCTACTTTGGATTTTCTGATTTGATGAGAATTTAGTTTCATATTAAAAACCTCTTTCCGGATAAACCGGGATTTCTCCTTAAAAAGGAGAAAAGTCTTTTGTATTAAAAAATTATAACAAAAACCCTCCGATGTTCTTCGGAGGGTTTTAAAATACTTATAAATTAATTACAACCGCCAGTGGCTGAAGCAGCAGCATCGGTAGCAGCTTCTTTAATTTCAGTGCCACAAACTTTTGGAGATTTTTTAAATCCAGTGCAAAGAGCAGCTTTAATAACATTTGAAGTGCGGATATTGGCTAAAGCAAAAACTTCATTGCCAATTTTAATATTCTTTTCAGTGGAATTACTGTCAGCTGTAGGAGGGAAAGCTTGATCACCGATCATTAAAGTTGGAGACCCAGTAATTTTATTTTTGGTGGTGTCGGCAATTTCAGCTTCAATCAAAGAAGTAGCATCTTTATTGAAACATTCAGTAATTTTGTTAGTGTCGAGACCGGCTTTTTTAGCCTGCTCTTCCCAACAAGTGTCGGCATTTTGAGCAGTACAATTATCGTTTACATTTTTAACGAAATCCCACCAAAGTTTTTTGTCACTGGCTAAATTGTAGGCACAAATTTCTCGGACATCTTGAGTGGCTTCCATTCGGCCATGGAGAGAAGTATAGTAGTTATTGCCGATTTTTAGGTATTTACTTTCATTGTTGCAGGTTTTAACCATGGCAGCGATTTGAGTTTTACAATCGTTGACATCTTTAAGTTGGCCATTACTGTTTTTAACGTAAGTGGCACAGTTGTTGACGTCAGGATTATTTTTAGTACAGTAAGAGGCTAAATCTCCTTCGATTTTTTCGAAGATATAACGAGGTTTGAGGGTGACTTTGTCGCCAAGAAGATCAAAAACTGGGCGGAGAGTGGTTTCTATTTGGTTACCGTATGGACAAAAACTCATAACGTAAAAATCTAATTCAGGTTTATCAGCATCGGTGGCGTCAAAAACAGTATTAGAAGTTAATTTGGCGCCAGCAGAGGCTGATGGATTACTTCCAGATTTAACCTTTACTAAAGCCAAACCGGCAACAAAAGAAACAATGACTAATAAAAGTAGAAAAACAATAGCTCCAACCAAAGGGATTCTGATATAAGTTTTGCTTAATTCTTTTAAAGATTTTTTTTTGTCTTTTTTCTCAACTGATTTTTTAGTTTTGATCATATTTAAATTAAATTGTTAATTTTCTTCAATAGTAATAGCGCCAACAGGACAAGCTTCAACGGCAGATTTTACCTCATCAGTGATAGTTTCTGGCTGTTTTTTAACTTTGGCTTTATAAATAGTGGTATCCATTTCAAAGTGTTCTGGATCCATCATAGGACAAGTGTTGCAACCAATACATTTATTTTGATCGAGATTTATTTTTGTCATATGTATTAAAATAACAGATTAAACTGAAAAATTCTATGGTAAATTCTTTTGAAGATCCATTAATGGAAGAAAAATTTGTTAAAACAAAAGGGCTGATTTATAAATATCCTAAACGGGTTTTAATTGAACTAAACAATATCTGCCCTATTTATTGTGAATTCTGCACCAGAAAAAGAAAAACTTTTTTAGAGGAAAAATGGCAATTGACTAAAAAGGAATTGGAAAATATTTTGATTTTTTTAGAAAAAAATAAAGAAATCAGAGAAATAGTGATTTCTGGAGGAGATCCATTAATGTCGCCAGAAGAATTAATTTTTTTGTTAAAAAAACTGGAAGAATCGGAAAATATAAAGATTATTAGAATTCATACTCGAGTACCAATAACAGCGCCCCAAAAAATAGATAGTAAAATTTTTGATTTTTTAAATAATTTTAAAAAGGTTATTTATTTGTCAATTCATTGTGATTCTGTTCAGGAACTTAATAATGACAGTGCCAAAATTTTAGAAAAATTCAGAAAAACAGGAATAATTTTATATTCGCAAACAGTGTTTTTGAAAGGAATTAATGATTCAGTGGAAAAACTGGAAGAATTATTTGAAAAATTATTAGAATTAGGAGTGAGACCTTATTATATTTATCGATGCGATCCAATAATTGGAGCGGAAAAATTTACGGTGCCTTTAGAAAAGGAAAAAGAAATTATGACAGAACTGCGAAAAAGAATTTCAGGACTCGCCTGCCCTACTTATGTGATTGATACCCCAATGGGAAGCGGAAAAATACCAGTGCTATTAAATTTTTGGAAAGACAAAAAAAGTTTTTTAGACTTTAATAATAATTTGTTTGAGATTGACGAATAACCTCTTTGTTTCTGACAAGGAACTCCCCTGCCTGAACCATGGTCTTGAGCAATAAATCGATTCTTTCTTCGGCTTCTTCACGAGTTAAATCTTTAGAAATATTTGGAAAGTAATGAAAAATTTCATTTCGACCAAATTTCCAGGCGGTCCAGAGATTTTCAGCCAATTCTTCACCATCGTTATGAATATCGGCTAATTTTTGAAAAACAGAAAATCTTTTGTAACGAAGAGAAGGGTTTAAAGTTTTACCGACCCTAAAACGCTCACTTTCATAATCATCTTGGGAAATTATGCCGATTTTAAGGAAAAAATCTTTTAAAAATCCTTCATAAGCTTTGGCGATTGGAGCAACAAAAAAGGAATAGTCATAGACTTTATCACTAGAACTAACCTTTTGAAGAATGGTTTCAACATCGGATATTAAATTTTGTTGGTGTGGAGATAAAAATTTTTTAGCGTCGTCAAAAAGTTGAGGTGATGACATAATCATGCTTTAGATTTTACAAGAAGGAATAGGAAAATAAAGAAGAGAATATTAAAAATTATTAAATAATTTCTGAGAGACTTGACTGGTAATTGTTTTTCTTCACGGGCAAAAAGCCAATTTTGAAGAAATTTTGGATTGCGTGAATAATCACGGATTTCATCAGTTAAAAGGTGTAAGTTTATGGATAGAAGAAAAGAAAGAATAAAAGTGTTGGTTGAAGAGATAAAAATAAAAAAAGAAATTAGGTTAAGACTAATCTGAAAAAAATAATGATGAAAAATTAAATCAGTATGACTGGACCGAGCGGCTTTTATTATTTTAGAAAAAGATTTTAAATCTTTTTTATTGAGAGCGGTTTTAATAATTCGGCTTTCATCGGTGTTGGGTTTTCGCCAAAACCAATAAATAATATGATCAAGATCGAGAAAAAAATAACCTAAAATTAGGCCAATAAAAAGATAAAGTATTTCAATATTGGAAACATTAAAAATAACCCAAATGGAAGAAACTATTAAGAAGACAATTATGGTTGGCAACAAATTGAAGAATGAATTTTGTTTCATTGTATTAATAATAACAAAAATAAGATTATTCGTATCTAAGGGCTTCAATCGGTGAAAGTTTAGAAGCTTTTCGAGCAGGAGCGACTCCGAAAATAATACCGACAGCTGAAGAAACACCAAAAGCTAAAAAGACTGAAGATAAGGTGATTTTGGCTGGAAAAAATGAATTTATAGCTAAGGTCCCCAACCATCCCAAAAGAATACCAATTAATCCGCCGAGACAAGATAAAATAATGGCCTCAATCAAAAATTGGACCAGAATAGTTTGAGGATCGGCACCAATAGCTTTTCGAAGACCGATTTCTTTGGTGCGTTCGGTAACAGAGACCAACATAATATTCATAATTCCGATACCACCGACAACAAGAGAAATGGCTGCAATTCCAGCTAAAGCAAGAGTAAGGACATTAATAATAGAGTTAATGGAACTGAGCAATTGGGAGCTATCGAAAACAGTAAAAGCATCAGAGTCGTATTTGGTTTTCATAAAGGCAGTCAAATCTTTTTTGGTTGATTCAATCATGTTTTTATTTGGTGCCTTAACAACAATGGCATTAATATCCTGATTGCCGGCGATATCAAAAGCAACAGAAAGAGGAATAAAAGTGTGATCATCCATACTGGTGCCACTCATGCCGCCACCTTTTTTATCAATAATTCCAACCACTTTTAAATTTTTTCCTTTAACAATGACTTTTTTGCCGAGAGCGTTACCATTAGGAAAAAGATCAGTGGCAATTTGATAACCAAGAACGATAACTGAAGCTTTTCCATTTTCTTCCTGCTGAGTGAACCAACGACCATTTCCGGATGAAGGTTCTAAATTATTATTTGGTCCATATTCATAAGTGGAACCAACAATTTCAACTGATTTTTTGGTGGCTTTACTTGATTTAATGTCGGCAAAAGTGGCATTCATCGGCATGACGCTTAGATTTTTAAATTTTCTTTCAATATTGCTGACATCTTTTTGGGTGAATTTAGTAGTCATCATGCCTCCACCACTACTAAAACCACCGTTATCAGAAAAGATCTGACCAGGATAAATATAAACTGAAGTGGCACCGAGTGATTCAAATTGCTGATTAATATAACTTTTTAAACCATTACCGATAGAGGTTAAAAGAATGACTGAAGTGACGCCAATGATAACTCCGAGAGAAGTTAAGATAGTTCGGCTCTTATTTTTTAAAATTGAGCGAACGCTGGCCTGAAATAAATCACCTAAACCTGGTTTAAGCATAATTAGACAATTTGACCATCTTTAATAATAATAATTCGGTTAGCTTGTTTGGCTAAATCCATGTCGTGGGTAACAAAAACGATAGTCCTCCCCTCTTTTTCGTTAAGATAATGAAGAAATTCCATAACGTTGGCACCAGCTTTACTGTCGAGATTTCCGGTTGGTTCGTCGGCTAAAATTATTAGAGGATTATTAATTAAGGCCCGGGCGATGGCGACACGCTGTTGTTGGCCACCAGAGAGCTGGGCTGGAGTATTTTTCATTTTGTCAGCCAATTTAACTTTTTCAAGCATTTCAACTCCTAATTTGATTCGATTTTTTTTAGGGACATCAGAATAAAGAAGAGGTAAAATAACGTTTTCTAAAGTTGAAGTTTTGGCTAAAAGATTGAACTGTTGGAAAACGAAACCAAGAGTGACATTTCTGATTTGAGCTAATTGTTTTTCTTTTAATTTGGAAATATCTTTGCCGTTTAGTAAAACTTGACCGGAAGTGGGATTGTCTAGAAGCCCGATTATGTGCATGAGAGTTGATTTGCCAGAACCTGACGGTCCAGTAATGGAAACAAATTCACCTTCATTTATTTTTAGAGAAACATCTTTAAGAGCATAAAAAAGATCCTCATCAGCAAAATAAGTTTTAGAAACATTTTTTAATTCCAAAATAGTTTTGGATTTATTTAGCGATGACGATTTGGTCATTTTCGGAAAGTCCTTCTAAAATTTCAACAGTAGTGTCGGTTTCAATTCCAGTTTTGATATATTTTTTAGTGAGATTGAGATCATCACCGGTTTTGACTAAAACATAATATTGGTCATTTTCTTGGTGAAGAGTATCAACAGGAATGGTTAAAGCATTAGTATTCTCTTTTAATGAAATACTAACATCACCATTCATGCCAATACGGTATTTGAGATCGTTATTCCCATCTTTAGGTAGATCAAGTCTGATTTCATAAACAGTGCTGGATTCACCACTGACTGGAGTGAAAGCTATGTAACTAATTTTTGATTCAAATGTCTGGTCAGAGAAACTGTCTAGTCTAACAGTGGCTTTGTCACCGACTTTTATTTTTGGAACATCTTCCTGATCAATTTTAGATCGGAAATAAATGCTTTGAGGATCGATAACAGAAGCGATATTGTCGGAAACAAGAACATTAACACCTGAGTTTGGTTGATCTAGAGAAACAATCACGCCAGCAATTGGAGTGGTTAAGGTGGCGTATTTTATGGACAAATCACCTAATTCGTAATTAATGACAGAATTATCTAAAGTGTTTTGATTGCGGTCAAGAATCCTTCTTAATTCGGTAGTAATGACAGAATCTTTATATTGGTCAGTGGTGTCATAAAAAGTAGAGGCAGAAGTTTTGTAATTATTAAAATCTAATTGAAGTTGTTTTTTTAAAACATCTTTATTCAGAGAAGCAATTGATTGATATTTTTTAACTTTGTCACCAACTTTGACTCCAACCCAAGAGAGTTGGCCATTGGTCTGAAAATGAAGATTGGCTTTGAGAGAAGCATCAACAGAACCCGAAAGAATGATTTCATCTTTTATGGTCTCTCGTTTTGGAATGACAGTGGTTTGAGTTTTAGTATTGAATTTAGTTTCAGGAGCGGTTTGAGGCTTAAGCTTAAAAATACCAAAAACAATGGCAATGACAATAACGGCAATAATTATTTTTTTAACAGAAAAAAATTTTTTCATGGATTTTTATATTTATATTATAAATGATTTTACTGACATTTTTGACAATGCCCAAAAAATATTAATGAATGACGATTAATGATGAAATTATTTTGCTGTGATATTTTTTGCAACTCAGAGCTAAAAATTTGATTATTAATTTCAATAGGAATAATTTGATTACATTCGGTGCAGATTAAATATGATTTAGGATTTTCATTATTAAATTCATACTTAACAGAAATACCGTCAGTGTGAATTTCATTAAGAATATTGTTTTTGGTGAGGAATTTAAGCTCACGATAAATGCTGGTTTTGTTGATTTTGAAATTTTGGGATTTTAATATTTTCTGAATATCGACGGCAGAAATGGGTGTTTTGTTATTGTGAAAAATATGACCTAAGGCCATGCGAAGTTTAGTTCGACGGCACTTGATGGCAGAACAAATTTTGGTAGGATCAGTATTGGTCATGTTTTGCATTATATGCAACTAAGTTGCATTTGTCAACTTAGTTTTATTTTCTTCTCTAAGTTGGCGGAGTTTCCACATAAAAAGCTTATAAGGAGTTTTGATGGCGCCGGGGTTTTGATCTTTGACAAAATATCTGGCTTTTTCAATAATTTTGCGGTCCACATTTTTGGCTAAACGCATATATATGGCTCGGTTTTTCCAATCGCCCAATTCTTCGGCTAATTCAAGACCATAAGCCTGATATTCATTTTTGACATATTTTTTGCGTTTTTCTAGAGTTTCTTTAAATTTAAATAATTGATCACTGATGGGAGTGGCGGGGTTTTTAATCATTTGTTTTGAGATATAAAATGTAAGCCTGACCGTCGGTAAGAAAATTGTTGCCACTGCTTTTAGCGCCGTAGGTTAAACCAGTAAGATTAATTTTTTCAAATGATTTTACAAAACCGTTGGCTTCCAAATTATTTTTTATTTTTTCTCTTTCATTGTCGACCATTTTATCGGTGGTGTGAATCGGAAGAATAATTATGCCTTTAGTTTTAATCTCTTCGTCAAAATGGGCAGTTCCAACCCAAATTGATTGGCCATCGGGAGTGATGAAATTAGTTTCCCAAAAATGAATGTGCTGGCGAGAAGTGGCGGAATTCGGTTTGCCAAAACCAATATCATTGCTGCGGGTGTCCCAAAAAACAGGTAGACCAGGTGTTTGCGGATAAGTTTGTTTTTGAATAACAGCGCTGATAATTTTAACGGTGGTTTTAAGACTGATCTGGTCCAATAAAAACCAACCGGAATCGACAAAGGCTTTATCTAATGTTTCTTGATTGGCAACGGCAATAATATTTATCGGTTCGGCGGCAGCGCCAGTCATTGATTCACTAATTTTAGGCAAGGTGGCAAATAATTTAGTATTAATTTCATTGATCTGAATGATGGTTTTAGAAACAGGAGTGACGATGATGGTATTTAAAGGATGTTTTTGATAAAAAATGTAAACAAAAACAGAAAAAATAGTTATTAATAAAAAAGTAATTATGGCTAGATTTTTGTGTTTTATGTTGGGTGGATTAATTTTTCCAGGGTGAAATCTTTTCTTAATGTGAGTGATGGTGATAATAATAGAAAGCCAGGCTAATCCGGAAGCATAACTGGCCAAAACGTCTGATGGCCAATGAGCACCAAGATAAATTCTGGAGGCACCGATTAAAATCACTAAGATAATTCCTAAAATAAGGCTAATATTTTTTAGATATTTTTTCTGAAGACTGTGGAAAAGAAAAAAAGTGATGAGGCCGTAAAAAGCGACCGCAATAAAAGTGTGGCCACTTGGAAAACTATAGCTGGTTTCAGTAACCAAAGCTTCAGTTAAAGGTGGACGAGGCCGATTAACCATATTTTTAATAATCCAAACAAATATTTCACCGCCAATAACAAAAACTAAAAGACTGCGAATGTAGGACCATTTTCGGAGCAAATAGAGAATTATTAATGAACAAACAACAGCAACAGTGATGACTTGGGCATTAGCCAGATCAGTGACAAAAAGCATAAATTGATTAAGGCTGGGAGTGCGAAAATGGCTGACGAGATTGATGATTCTTAGGTCGGCACAAAATAAGGCTTCCTGACCAATGTAACTTTGGATAACTTCAAAAAACAGGTAAATGAAAAATAAAGTGAATAGACCGCCAACAGTTAAGTAAAGACCGTATTTTTCATCAGAAGTGAGACGTTTTTTAATAAATCTGAAAAATCGAGGATATTTATCGCGGAGGCGTTTAAATTCGAGATCATCTCTGATGCCGCGACCAATTGATTTGGTTACCGATTTAATAAGCTTTACCATTATCTTTTTTATATAAAAATATTGAATTATTTTTTAACAAGCATTATTGGATCTGATGTTGCATCTCCACAATTTACACACAGGCCACTTCTCATTCCTTTTATTATATTTAAATCGTTTGTTAAATTTAATAAATAAGTTCCAAAGTTATGATGTTCACTATCTATATTCTCTGAATTTAAAACTAAAATTCTACTGGGAGTAATTTTTCCATAAATTTTTTCAATATGTTTAATAGCACCTTTATTTGAGACATATACTTCACCGCTGATTCTATTTGCGAACTGTTTAAGTTTCATGGTGGTATATTGTTCGTTTTTTTTACATTTTTCCAACCATGCTACTAATTGTTTATTATTTGGTTTAGTTCCAGGTTCTATTAATAATTCATTTTGTTTTGTTTTGTTTTGTTTCTTAATTTTTTTTGCTTCACTTTCAGAAATGACGACATTTTTATAAATATAGTATTTGTACTCTCCGGAAATATTGGGATAAAGTTTACAAAAAATTAAATTAAGTAAAAAACCAAGATTATATCTAAATAAATATATCAATCCTGCTGCAACTAACGAACTTATCACCCCCATTAAAAATGTAAACATATTTGATTTAAAAGTTAATTTAACTTGATAATACCACAAAAAAATGTGGACCCAGGCGGACTTGAACCGCCGACGACTCAGTGCGACTGAGATGTTTTACCACTAGACTATGGGCCCTTAACTTATAAAATATTTTGAATTTCTTCAAAAATTTTTGGAGTTAGATTGTCTATTATATTCAATTCTTCCTTTGGAAAAGACTGAAGAACATAGTCCTCTATGGGGATATTATTTTGAGGTTTAGCAATGCCAACTCTGATGCGATTGAATTGCTGGGTGCCGAGTTTTTCAATGATAGATTTAATGCCGTTATGGCCGGCGGGGCCGCGATCAAATTGGACTTTATAATCCCCTACAGTTAAATCAAGATCGTCATGGACGACATAAATGTTTATCGGAGAAATTTTATAATATTGAGCAATCTTTTGAACAGAGACACCGGAATTATTCATGTATTCAGTAGGGATGACAAAAATAGTTTTATTACTCCCCTGCCCGACTTCGCAAATTTGAGCAGAAAGGTTGTTTTTGGTAGTTAGAGACGTTTTGTAAAACGTCTCTATAAATTGTTTAATAATTTTTTGACCTAAACTGTGGCGAGTGTTTTGATATTGCTTACCGGGATTACCAAGACCGATGATGAGTTTCATAAGTTATTTTAGCATTGATAAATTGATATATATAATAATATATATATAGTATAAAGATATGTATTGATACTTATTTATACCTAAAGATAGGTAAAAGTAAAATTGAAGCTAGTATTAGCACTCTGACTACTTGACTGCTAATTGTTCGAACTCAGATTCGGTAACAATCTTGGTTCCAAATTTTTTAGCGTTTACAAATTTACTGGAATCAGATTCAGTTTCATTGGTAATGAGATAATCGGTGTTTTTGGAAACTGAAGAAGCAATTTGACCGCCAAGAGAAACGATTCGATCTTCAATTTCTTTTCGGGGATTTTTGAGACTGCCAGTGATGGCAAAAGATAAATTGTTTAGACTCTTAGATAGAGACGTTGTATGCAACGTCTCTACATGATTAAGAATAGAAATAACAAAATCTTTTCGATCCTGAATACCCTGATAGATTTTTTGGGCCAAAGTAATTTGAATTCCAGGGAGGGCTTCCAATTGATCAACAGTGATATTTAAAATTTTTTCAGGAGTGTCGAAGCCTAAATTAATTAACTGAATGATTCGTTGAGAACTGAAATTGGGAATAATGGCGGAGTCTAAAATCTGTTTTAAAGTGAGAGTTTTTTTATTCTGAATTTCATTGAAAAAATTGGTCCCAGATTTTTGGCCAAGGCCAGCAAGATTTTCGAAATCGGAAACTTTTAGGTCATAAAAATCACCGGGAAGACGGATTAATTTTTCTTTATAAAGTTTATCGATGGTTTTTTCAGAAATGCCTTTGATTTCTAGGGTGCTACAAAATAATTTAAGAGAACCAAGAATTTGAGTAGGACAATTTTTAATGTTGGGACAGCGCAAAAATTTATTATCGATGATTAGTTTGGTGCCACAGGAAGGACAAACAGTTGGAGCAATGATATGGCCAGAATTAACTTTAGTGACCACATTTTCAATATGGGGAATAACATCTCCCCTTCTCTGAATTTCAACAATGTCGTCGATATTAATATTTTTTTCTTTAATTAAATCGTAGTTGGCCAATGAGGCAAAAGTTATGACAGCTCCAGAAATTTCAATGGGGTCGACTTCAGCGACAGGAGTGATGGTTCCCATGGGACCGACTTGCCAATTAATATTGGTAATTCTGGTCTGAGAGGAACGGGCGGGAAATTTGTAGGCTAACTGACCTTTTGGGCGATTATTTTTAACGCCTAATTCATGCTGAATTTTTTGATCGTTAATCTTGATAACCAACCCATCGATTTCAAAAGGATAGCTTTTTCTTTTTTTGACTAAAAATTCTTGATAGATAGTTTCAATTTGGTTAAAAGTTTGGCAAACAATATTTTCAACAGAGGTAAAACCATTATGATTAAGGAAATTGATTTTTTCTTCTTCGGTAGTGAATTTTTTTGAATCAGAAAAAATATCATCGGCATAGAGACTGCAGAGCTCAGAAAATTTGCCATCGAGGCGCTGGGAAATTCCAGAAACGGCGTTACGGGAATTAGAGTAATTATCTTCGGGAGCTTCGTTTAATTTTTGGAAATCTTGATCTAGCATGACGATTTCAAAACGGACAGAACCGGAAAAATCGTCTTTAAATTCGGAAACAAAATTTTTCATTTTGACCACATTTTGGGTAATAACATCCCCTGTTTGACCATCGCCACGAGTAACAGCATCAATAATTTTTCCGTTTTTATATTCAATTTCCAAGGATATGCCGTCACATTTTGGCTGGACCACGAAATTAACATCAGAAGAGATTTTTTTTAATTCAAAATAATGAACTAGATCGTCTACTTTATTAACTTTATTTAAAGACCCCATGGGCATGGAATGTTTTTTTTTATCGAAACCGGCGACAAAATTTGAAGTGCCGGCTTTAGTGAGAACCCGATGGTAAGGAAGTTTTTTGCGTAAAATGTCTTCAAGCGTGTCATAAGTGGCATCGCTCATGATTGGCTTGCCAGTGTTATAGTAGGCTTTTTTGGCTTCGATGAGAAGTTCGCCTAAATTTTGGGGAGAAATGTTTTTCAATTCTGGAGAATCAAGAGTGATCATAGATTATTATAACTTGATGTGGTTTTAAAAAGAAAAAGAGCTGCGTTAAATTGATTAAAAATCAAAATAATACAGCTCTGTTGGCTAAAAGATGGTTTAGGTGAATTTGATGCCGTCATAGTCTTGCCATTCACCTGCGGGTTTAGAATTTTCATCGATCCTTTTATTTTCCTTTTTTAATTCTAAATAATATTCGTACCACCAAAAAAACCATTTTATTTGATCGTCGGTTAATTGGTCTGCTGAAGTAACTATTTCATCTGGGGAAACTGCAGGTCCAAACCGACCGATTCTTTGAATAACGGAGAAAAAGTATTGGGTGTTGTTGTGAATATAATGCTTAATAAGAGCCATGGCGACGAATGGTTCAGTGCAGAGATCAATAAAATGAAAATTATTCGATTCCACTGTTAACACCACCTTTCTGATTATAAATGTGTGCTGTAGCAACTACAGTTATTTACATGGAAAGTATATCACAATGGAACAAGTTAGGCGTTGGCGAGGCAGTAATAGGCACCTTTAGTGGAACCGCGTTTTTCAACAGCACCAGTGTCGACCAATTTTTTGAGATCGCGCCAAATGGTGTCATCGGAAACCATAGGAAGAAGCTGCTGAGCATCGGGCATGCGGAGGCCACCGAATTGCTGCATATATTCAACTAATTTAATTTGGCGTTCGGTTAAGTGAATTTGTTTACCACCAAGTTTTTGCTTTAATTTGATGTCGCGGGAAAGAGATTGAACTTTATCCTTAACACGGGACAATTCGATGGAAACGGCTTCAGTAAAATAACTAATCCAATTGGTTAAATCTCTTTTGAAAATATCAGAAGAAAGCTCGTGGGTGCTCTGAAGAGTGTTGTAATAAATTTCAGCGTTGCGATCGAAGTATTCTTCAAGAGAAAAAAGACGACGAATGTCATAACCTTCAACATAGAGAGGCAACATAGCAAAAGCACGGCTGACACGACCATTGCCTTCGATGAATGGATGGATGGCAACTAAAACGTATTGAGAGATAGCGGCGCGAATGGCAGGATGAATATCTCGGGAAGATGGACTGTTTAACCAATCGATAAAATCGGCAATTAAATAAGGAACTTCAATGGCTGGAGGCGGTCGATGGGCAATTTCACCGGTGCGGGTATTTTTTAAAACAACCTGCTGATGACGATATTTGCCACAATCAATTTCAGGGATGACTTTGGCAGTGGTTAATTCGTGAATTCTTTTAACAATGGTTTCGCTGTAAAAAAATGGTCGATTTTTGCCGTCGGAAAAAGCAGGAACAGTTTTTTCTTCTGGGAGTGGCATGTTGGCGTCGTAAAGAGACCACAGCTCTTCGAGATAGGAAACCACGTTTCGATAATTGATGACTTCTTGGATATCACGTTCGCCGGCAGTAATTTTTTGACCTTCAACTAGTTTGGCGACTTCCTGATAAGTTAAATCGTTGCCTTCGATGCGAGTGCCAAAATGGACAGTGCGGACAATGGCTTCCTGCTGAAATTGTTTTTCGTAAGCCGGAATTAGAGGGGCTTCATCAATAATGGCTTTGGCACCTTCAATGGTGCCAATATTTTTAAGAATTTGATTATTGATTGAAAAGATGGGGTAAAACATCTAGTCAAATTATAACACTTTTTTAAAAATCAATAAGGGGAAAATGCGGAAATTAGGTTTTTATCTTTAAAAATATTTATAGGCTTATTGGTTACACACAAGATTTTTTAAAAACTACCATAGTTTAGATTTATTAATAATTTTTATTTAATAATTTTTTAATTTTTGTGTTTGAAAAAATGCCTATAGTTCGAAAAAATATTGAATTTATATTATTGACGGCTTTTAAAATTAGGTAATATAATGGCACCTATAGGTTATTAAAAGTTGATATTTTAAAAAATGGAAAAAATTGAATCATCAAAAGAGAATATGTTAATCGAATCTTATGGAGGAACAGGTGGATTAGTAACAGGATCATCTCACTTATTGGAAATAAAAGGTTCAAAAATTTTAGTTGACATGGGAATGTTTCAAGGACATAAAGATGAAAACGCAGAAAATGGCGACAGAAGAAATTTTACGCCATTAACAGAAATGGCTAGAGGATTATCTGATGTATTAGTGACTCATGCCCATATTGACCATATTGGCCGATTGCCGATGATTTATCAAAAAGGTTTTCGACCGAGAACATTAGCGACGGAAGCTACTGTGGATTTTATGGATCCAATGCTATACAATTCGGCGGAAATTCAATCATCTGACCGCAATGTGGAAAACAGACTTTATGGTATGAATGATGTTGAAACCACATTAAGGCATGTTAGAGGTGTTTCACCTTTTAAAGAAATTCAGGTTGGCCAAAATAACAGCGGAATTTCGGCTGAATTTTTATTAAATGGTCATGTAATGGGAAGCAGTTCAATATTAATCAGAAATCCACATGGAAATAAAAATATTCTTTTTACCGGCGATATGGGAAAACCAATCCAATCTTTGTGTGGCGGATATACAGATTTTATGGCCAGATATCCGCAAGATCCAATAAATGTATTAGTGGTAGAGTCGACTAATTTTGAAAAAGAGCCGATTCCATTTAAAAATAAAGAGGAGGAACTAGTAGGCAAAATAAATGAAACTTTTGCAGATGGAGGCAATGTGGTAATTCCAGTTTTGTCTTATCATCGAACACCAGAAATATTGGAAATGCTTTTTAATGCTAAAAAAAGCGGAAAATTATCTTCAGAAGTTAAAATTATTCTTGATGGTCCTTTAAGTGTGAAATTGATGGATGTCTCTAAAGAGCTTGGTTCTGATTATATCTCGCGCAGATATGGAGATGATCCTGATTTTTATAAAACAGATGAAGAGAGTTTGGCTAGATTTGATCTAAAAGATGTCAGCCTCATAAATTCACACAAAGATTCGGTTAAAAATGATTCTGAGGTAGCTCAAAGTGGCAGTAAAACGATTACTTTGGCAAGTGGTGGGATGGCAGAACATGGCAGATCAATTAATTATTTGAAAGGTAAATTTGGCAGAAATCCTAAAAATTTGATTTTGTTTACCTGTTTTCAGGTTGAAGGCACTCGGGGTGCAAATATGATGTGCAGGAAAGAAAATTCAAAAGAAAAAATAACCGGCGCTAAAGTTTATCAGGTTGAAGGTTTTACTAGTCATATCAGCGGAGCAGAAGAAACCTTTGATTTTTTGGAAAGATTTAATCTGGAAAAATTAGAGACAGTAATTATCTGTCATGGCAGAAATTCATCTAGAGAGAAAATGGCTCAAGAATTTAAAACAAGAGGTTATGGAAAGAAAATAATTAATTCGGATATTGGCCAATCGATTAGACTTTAATTAAGCTAAAAAAACGTAATCGAGGGCATTTTTTGGATCAACATTAGCATTGACCATTTGAATGGCTTTGATAATTTTTTCGATAAGATAGGTATTTTTTTTATTTGGATTTTTGATTAATTCCTGTTGATAGAAATAAAGCTGGTTTTCAAACAGAGGCAGAATATCCTCTTTGTTTTTTCCTAATTTTTCAGAAAGCTCCAAATCTTTAATTAAATTGCCGGTGATTTCGATTTCTTTTTTGGTTTTAATATTTGATTCTTCAGAGATTTTTAAGGTGTGGCAGCGAGAAATGATGGTAGGTAAAATACTTTGGATATTGTTGGTGGCAAGGATAACGTAATTATTTTCTCCAGGCTCTTCTAAAATTTTTAATAAAGCATTTTGGGATTCGGTGTTTAAATTTTGAGCTTCTAAAATAATAATAATTTTGCTTTGATGAGAAAATGGTTTTTGGGAAAGAAAGTTGCTGATTTTTCTGATTTGATCAATTCCCCACCCTGAATCCTGATTAATCAATAAAATATCTGGATTATTTTGATTAAATTTATGATTTAAATCATCACAAATTTGACTGATTTTAGCGTCAGCCGTTTCTTTATTTTTAGCGATAATTAAAGTTGAAGGAAAGAGATTCATAGCGTATTATGATTATATATTATGAATGGTTCTGCCCCAAAAATATACAAGGACTTGAAGGAGATCCTTTTAGAGAAAGGATTGATCACGCCAGAAAAGGTTGAGGAAATTAATTTGAGACAGTTAAAAACCGGGGAAAGTGAGGAAGAAGTCATCAAAGCATTGCGATTGGTCTCGGATGTGGATTTTATTAAAGCTAAAGCGGATTTTTTAAGAGTGCCATTTGTTGATTTGGAAAATATCGGTTTTTCGCCAGAAGCCTTAACTTTAGTGCCAGAGAGTGTGGCTCAAAAATATAAAATAGTCCCTTATAATTTAGATACTAAAAATAAAATTTTATCGGTAGCAATGGTAAATCCATTGGATTTGGAGACAATTGAATTTTTAGAAAAAAAGACGAATTTAAAAATAAGCGTAGCTATTGCATTGGAAAAACAGATCGTCACTTTTGTTAAAGAAAAATATATCAGAGAAAAAAATATCACTTCGGAAGTTACTAGAGCTTTGGATGAAAGAAAAACGGAAGAAGATATTGTGAAGCTGGCCGAAGAAAAAGTGGCAGTGGAAGCTCCGGTGGCAAAAATAGTCACAACTATTTTGGAATATGCTGTCAGATCGAGAGCTTCTGATGTTCACATTGAACCGCAGGAAGATAATGTCAGAATTAGATACCGAATCGATGGAATTTTACAGGAAAAATATTTATTGCCAAGAAATGTCCATGATGCTGTGGTTTCAAGAATCAAAATTCTATCTAATTTAAAAATTGATGAAAAAAGAATTCCCCAGGATGGCCGTTTTTTCTTTACCACTGATGGCAATGATGTTGATTTGCGGGTATCAACATTACCAACAACTTATGGTGAAAAGGTGGTAATGCGTTTGCTTCAAAAAGCCCAAAAAGTGCCAACATTGCAAGATTTAGGATTACGAGGTTTGGCTTTGAAAAATTTAATGAACGCAATTCAAAGACCTCATGGAATTATTATTGTCTGTGGTCCAACTGGTTCCGGTAAAACAACAACTTTATATTCAGTTTTAGATATTGTGGCGACATCAAAAGTTAATGTGGTGACAATTGAAGACCCAGTCGAATATCAAATGAAGGGAGTTAATCAAGTCCAAGTTAATGTTCAGGCCGGGTTAACTTTCGCTTCAGCACTAAGGTCATTTTTGCGTCAGGATCCTAACATTATAATGGTTGGAGAAATCCGTGACCAAGAAACTGCTGATTTGGCGGTTAACGCTGCCTTGACTGGTCATTTAGTTTTTTCAACTTTGCACACAAATGATGCTTCTGGTGTGCCTCCACGACTTTTGGATATGGGAGTGGAACCATTTTTACTAACTTCATCCTTAAACTGTATTGTTGGCCAGAGAGTTTTACGAAAAGTTTGTAAAGACTGTGTTGGAGAAATGGAAATTCCAGCCGATAAATTGGCTGAACTTAAATCAACTTTGGGTCCAATTTTTGACATGATTGAAGATAAATTTAAAAAAGAAGGAAAGAAAATAATGCTGCCTAAAATTGTGGGCTGTGAAAAATGTAATAATACTGGATATTTAGGAAGAATCGCTATTTATGAAGTAATGCCGGTTTCAGAAAAATTAAGCAAATTAATTGTTAGCAAAGGTGCAGCTTCAGACATTCAGAGAACGGCCATGGAAGAAGGAATGATAACAATGAAACAAGATGGATATGTGAAAGCCCTAGAAGGAATTACCAGTATGGATGAAGTTATTAGAGTCGCTCAGTATTAAAATTTAATTTAAAATAAAAATATGAATGAAAAAATGGAAGAAATTTTGAAATATGCGGTTGATCATAAAGCTTCGGATATTCATTTAATTCCAGACGTTTGCCCTAAAATTAGAGTTAATGGTGAACTTTTAAATGTAATTGGACTTGAAGATGTGGTGGGAAATGAAATAAGCGAAATGGTGCTTTCTCTTCTTAAAAAAGAGCAATTGGCAATTTTTGAAAAGGAAAAGGAATTGGATTTTTCGTTTGAAGCAGTGGGAATTCGTTTTAGAGCTAATATTTATTTGCAAAAAGATAAACCATCTTGTGCTTTGAGATTAATTTCTTCAGAAATTGCGACATTTGAGGAATTAGGAATTCCAAATCTCTTAAAAGATTTTACGAAATACAAACAAGGATTTGTGCTGGTGACTGGTCCGACTGGACACGGAAAATCAACAACGGTGGCAGCAATGCTGGAGGAAATAAATGAAACTATTGGTGGACATATTGTGACAATTGAAGATCCGGTTGAATATTTAATTAAACCAAAAAAAGCAATTGTCTCTCAAAGAGAAATGGGCGGAGACACTAATAGTTTTGGAATGTCTTTAAGATCTTGTCTAAGACAAGATCCAAATGTAGTGTTTATTGGGGAGATGAGAGATTTAGAATCAGTTTCTTCAGCTTTAACAATTGCTGAAACTGGACATTTGGTTTTTTCAGTTTTACACACAAATTCAGCGGCACAAACAATCGATAGAATTGTAGATATTTTTCCACCTGGCTCAAAAGATCAGATTAGAGTCCAGTTGGCAACGGTAATTACGGCGATTGTGTCACAAAGATTAGTACCAGCAATTGACGGCGGAAGAATTCCTGTTTTTGAAATTTTAATTGCAACACCAGCAGTAAAAAATGTGATCAGAGAAGGTAAATCTTTTATGATTGATAATATTATCCAAACCAGCTCTGATGTAGGAATGATAGGTTTTGATTCTTATATGGCTAAATTAGTTTTGGCAGGAAAAGTTTCTGAAGAAGTGGCAATGGAATATGCTACTAATGCAATTGATTTACAAAGTAGATTGAGACGACAAAAAATATGACAAAATTCTTTTATAAAGCCAAAGATTGGAGTGGAAAAACAATTAAGGGAGCTTTAGAATCGCAAGATAAAAATTCAGCAGTAGAATCAATTAAAGGCAGTGGTTTAGTGCCTTTATCGATAGTACCTGAAAGCACTTCGGTTGTTAATGATATTTATAAAAGACTTTTTTCAAAAATTAAACTAAAACAGATTTCTGATTTTACAAGACAATTATCGACAATGATGAATTCTGGCTTGGCTTTGACTGATGCTTTATCATTATTAAAAAATCAGACAGATAGAAAGAGTTTAATGTTTGAAATTTTAGAATATACTCTAGAGACAGTTCAAGGTGGACATTCTTTGGCGGATGGTTTGGGAAAATATAAGAAAAATTTTGGAGAAGCGTATATTGCCTCAATTGCTGCCGGTGAAGAAGGTGGAGTTTTAGAAGAGGTATTAACAAAATTGGCCGATACTTTGGAAAAACAGAATGAATTTGGAAGCAAGGTCAAAGGGGCAATGATTTATCCTGTGATCGTGGTTATCGGTATGGTGATAGTGGCGATTATTATGATGGTTTACGTGATTCCAAAATTAATGTCTTTATACACTGATTTTGGAACGGAGATGCCAGGATCGACCAAGATTTTAATGGGAATATCAGGTTTTTTGGGTAAATTTTGGTTTTTGATTCCAATAGTAGTAGTCGCTGTTTATATGGTTTTCAGAATCGGTAATCAAAACGCTAATTTTAGATTAAAGAAAGATACTTTAAAATTAAAAATTCCAATCATCGGAACTTTAACAGAAAAGACTATTTTAGCAGAAACCATCAGGACTTTATCGATGCTTTTGTCAGCAGGAATTCCTTTGGTTGATGCATTAAAAATTGTTGCCAGCATTGCTGATAATGAACTTTTTAGAGGAGCTTTTTTAAAAATTTCCGAGAGAGTCCAAAAAGGTTTTAGTATTTCTAACTCTTTTGAAGAGACGGGTGTTTTTCCGGTGATTATTAATCAAATGGTGGCGACTGGAGAAGCGACGGGAAAATTGGATAGTGTACTTTTAAGGGTGTCAGATTATTTTTCAGCAGAAGCGGAACAATCAGTTAAATCTTTAACTTCTGCAATTGAACCATTAATTATGATTGTATTAGGTTTAGGAGTCGGATTTTTAGTGATAGCAGTTTTAATGCCAATTTATAACTTGACATCAAGTATGTAGTTTTTAAAAATTGACAACTTGACACCCCAATTTTAGTAGTGAATAATGAATTAATAGAATTAAATATTTTTTTAATAAATAAATGAAAAGTAAGATAAATAAGATGAAGGGTTTCACATTAGTGGAGCTTTTAATTGTTATCGCCTTGATCGCAATTTTGTCGGTGGCTGTGTTGGCAACTATTAATCCAGTGGAGCAATCAAATAAGGCTAATGACTCAACTGCTCAGAACGATGCGGCTGAAATTTTAAATGCTTATGAGAGATATTACGCAAATAAACAATCATACCCATGGGTTGATGTTGATAGTGCTGCGACAATAACTTCTATTGATCTTGAATGGTTTGGACGAAGTGATATGAATGGTTTTGGTCTTTGTTCTAGAGCTTCAACTGCAGCCCCTAATGTCAGATGTGAAACTTCATATAAATCATATCCTGGTGTGTTAATTAATTCTGATGAATTAAAATCTTCATTTTTAGAAAAAGGATACACTTCCTTTAATACTGGAGAGCCTAAATATAATGCTACTGGTATGAATTATCTTTGGGTTTATAAAGCAGCTATGGATGTAGGTCAAAATTCTATTTATGTCTGTTACATTCCAAAAGCTAAATCAAACAGAGCTCAAACAAATAATTTGTATGTGCCAGCCTTTGATGCCGGCGGTAATTTAAATGGATTAGTTAAAGCAACAGCTGCTGACTTCACCAATAGCTATCCAGTTGCAAAATACACTTTTGCAACCCCAGCTACTTCATTGTTTAAATGTGTTCCTTAATAGGAAACTTAGATTAAACTTTAAACCCCGCTTAACGGCGGGGTTTTTGGTATAAATAGTTATGCAACTTTTAATCGGATTTTTTGTTTTTGTTTTAGGGTTGTGTTTTGGAAGTTTTATAAATATGCTGGTGTACCGCACTGCAGTTGACTATAAATTAGAAAAGAAGAAATTTAAAGTTAAAGGAGAAAAAAGATCATTTTGTGATTATTGCGGGCGACAATTGGAGTGGTCTGAAAATGTGCCAATATTGTCTTGGCTGATTCAAAAAGGGAAAACAAGGTGTTGTGGCAAAAAATTACCAGTCTCCTACCCTATTGTGGAATTACTGATGGGGATTTTATTTTTGATTTATGAAATGATGATGACGCCCCGCAGTGGCGGGGCGTCAGTGTTATTTATTTTTGGATTGTTAATAATTGTGTTTTTAGTTTTTAGCGCAGTATTCGATTTAAAATATATGATTTTACCCGATTTTTCGACAATTATTTTGATTGTTCTATCTTTTTTGGGAGTGATATTTGATGAAGCAAATATAATCCCTTATTTGCTGTCAGCTTTAGTTGCCAGCGGGTTTTTATTAATTTTAAATTTTTTTACCAAAGGTAAAGGGATGGGTATGGGAGATGTCAAATTAGCTATATTTATGGGATTATTTTTGGGACACCCTAAGACAATTGTGGCTTTTTATGTAGCTTTTATTGTGGGGGCAATTTTTGGACTAATATTAATGATTTTAAAAAAGGCAAATAAAAAAAGCCAGGTTCCCTTTGGTCCATTTATGATTTTTGGATTTTTTGTGGCTTGGTGGTGGGGAGAAAAAATAGTAGAATTAATAGGATTATGAAAAAAAGAAACGGTTTTACTTTAGTCGAAATATTAATTGTGGTTACTATCTTAGCTATTTTGACAGTGATGGCAGTAGGAGTGTTAAATCCATCAGCGTTAGTAAATAAGGGCTACGATGCCCAAAGAAAAAAAGATTTAAATAGAATAAAGACAGCGTTTGAGGAATATTTTAACGATAATGGTAGATATCCCAATGGAAGCTTATTGGCAGATTTGATTAATAAAACCAATTGTGGAAGCAATATTTTTGCTCCATATTTAACTTCCTGGCCGTGTGATCCAAGCGGAAATCCATATAAAATAATTGTGGGAACAAATAAATTTGTAATTATTACAAAACTTGAAAATACAAAGGATGATGATATTCCGGCCAATTGGTATACAAGAACAGACTTATCTTTAACTGGTTTTACTAAAGATGAGGCTAATTTTGGAGTGTCGAGCTCTAATATTTTGTGGTACGACACGGTTCCATTACCAACACCAACAATAAGCCCAAATTGTGATATTTATAATTGTTTTAGCAATGCGACCGGTCAGTGTAAAAGTATTAGTTTAGGAGGATGCAGTGGCAATAATTGTTATTACAGAAGTATTGATGGAAATTGTCTTCCAGAATGTAAAGCTGTAGATGGATGTGGTTTGTAAAAAATAGTAAAATTACTTATGAAAAAAAAAGTTTTTGGATTAGAAATTTTGATAATAGTAATTGTGATTGGAATTTTATCTTTTATAACTTTGAAACAATTTTCCTTAGCTCAGGCAAAATCAAGAGATCTTCAGAGAAGGTCTGATTTAAATGAATTTTCTAAAGTGATTAAACTTTATTTTACTGATTATGGAAAATTGCCAAACGGTCAATTGATAAATAATCTTTGGGGAAAAAATTTTGTGGACAATGGTTATGTTTATGCTAATTCTGTGCCAAAAGAAAAATATGGCGATAAAGAATATTGTTATGAAGCTGAGTCTGATGGGGTTACTTTTAAAATGTTTGCAGAGTTTGAAAATAAAAATGATCCAGATTGTAAAAAAGATGGACAGTTGTGCAACGGAATCAAATATTGCTATACTGATAGTATAAATGCCAGTAAAACAACAGAATAAAAATGGTTTTAGTTTGATTGAGTTATTAGTGGTGATTTCTATTATTGGGGTGTTGTCTGCAGTGTTGACAGCAAATTTTGTGGGGATGAGAGAAAGAGCAAGAGATGCACAAAAAATTCAGGATTTAAATTCAATGAAAACTGCTTTGAGATCTTATTACAATGACCATCAAGGCTATCCAGCAAAAGATTCATTATTAACTGCTATCGGCACTAGCAATTACATGCCGTCTCTTAAAGATATTTCATTTTCATATGATTATGAACCGGCAGCTGATGGTGAAAGTTTTTATATAACCACCGATTTGGAAGCCGGAGCTGGATCAGATGACCTTAATTCTTTGATTAATTGCGGTATCGGAACTACAAAAGATAAATTTTTTGCTGTTTGTGCAAAATAAAATGAAAAATAAAATAAATCAAATCCCTCTAAATCTCTACCCTCTTCGGGGTATCTATGGACCTTTGACAAGGGAAACTTTAAAACGCGGTTTTACTTTGGTGGAATTATTGGTTGTAATTGCAATTATTAGTATTTTAACCGTAGTATCATTGGCGTCCTATACCTCAGCTCAAGTTAAAGCTCGGGATGCTGAAAGAAAATCTAATTTAGATGCAGTGTCTAAATCGTTAATGCTGTATTACAATGATATGGGTCGATTTCCTGATTTATTTAAATTTGGAAACAAAACTGTCGGATTTACTGGTGTTGATGGAATGGTTTATATGAGAGAAACACCATTAGATCCAAAAAATTCTAATGAATATATTTATGTATATAAAGTTTCTTCTGATTTTAAAAAATTTAATCTTTTTGCTAATTTAGAAAATAAAAAAGATTCTCAATGTCAGACAGTTCCATATCAGGTTAATGGAAAGTCTTTTTGCTATGGTATTTCCAGTTCAAATACTATTGTTGATCCAAGCCAATTCTAATTATTAAAAATAAATATGAAAAAAAAACAAATCTCTCTAAATCTCTCTTTGACAAGAGAGACTTTAAAAAAACAATTTGGTTTTACACTGTTTGAGTTATTAGTTAGTATTTCAATTATTGGAATTTTGACAGCGTTGGCATCGGTGGCTTATTCTGGAGCTCAAAAAAAAGCTAGAGATGCTAGAAGAGTTCAAGATATGAAATTAATACAAACAGCAGCTGAGCAATATTATTCCCAAAGCAATTATTCCTACCCCACCAGCTCTACAACTTCGTGGGTATCTAAAGTTGGAGATACAGTTTTAACCACTATTCCAGTAGATCCGAAGGATAGTTGGACAGCTTATAAATATACACTTGCTGGTAGTGGTTATTGTGTTTGCGCTAATGTGGAAAGCACTATTAATGGTAATTCCACTTCTAACAGTTGCGCTTTTGGAGTTGGTACTACAGGAAATTTCTTCTGTGTTAAAAATCAGCAATAAAAATGAAAAGAATAAACAAAAAGAATGGTTTCACTTTGATCGAATTGATTGTGGTAGTGACGATAATTGCAGTATTAACAGTGGTAGGGGTTGTCAGTTATAGTGGAACAAGCAAAAAGGCTAGAGATAGCCGGAGAATGGCTGATTTAGAAAAAATAAGAATAGCGTTGGAATTATATAGACAAGGGTTAGGCAGTACTTATCCAGCTAATATAAACTCATTGGTTACTAAAGATTACATGCAATCAATTCCGACTGATCCAAAATCGATTGGAGAAAGTTATGTTTACACCCAAACAAACAATGGATATAAATACACAATCAAAGCAACTGTTGAAGATTTAGGTGTGACCAATATTGCTGGCGGATATTATCAGGTGACAAGTCCATGAAAAAAAATGGTTTTACATTGGTTGAATTAATGGTGTCAATATCAATAGGGGTTCTAGTGGTTGGTTTTGGTGCAGTATCTTTAAATAATTTTTATCAACAGCAAAAGGTGGAATCAGTTAGCCAGGAATTATTATCAGATTTAATATTAGCTAGAAATTATGCAGTAACAAATCAGATACCAGGTGATTCCCCTACTAATACTGACAGAGTGACAGTTACGATTGATGCCAATGGATTAATGACTATTAAAACTCAAAAAAAGGATGATAGTGATGCTGGTTACACTTTTTTTTCAAAAGATATTACTCCTGAAGGTGTGGGAATAACTTTAGTGAGTTCTTATGGAAATAACATAGTAGCTAAGTTTAGTGTGACTAATGGAAGATCTATAGGAGGCACGGCAAGTATTATTATTGGCGGAGACACAGCTAAAAATATAAAAATTGATGAATCGGGATTGATCTATGAAGAATAAAAGAGGACAAAGTTTAATAGAAATAGTTTTTTCAATATGTATTGTGATATTAGTTTTAACAGGAGTAGCAGTTTTAACTGTTAGTACTAATAAAGCAAAAACATTATCTTCAGAAAGAGAAAAAGCAATTGAGTTATCGCAAATGTTAATTGAAAATAAAATTTCGGAAATTAAAAATAATGGCTCTAATTTTTGGGGTGGAATTAATAGAGAAAATAAAACAAACCAGTCATATCAAGGTTTTGATGGATATTCATATGATGTTCAATATGGAGATAGTGATAGAATTTGTGACGATAAAAATTGTGTCGTTATTTTTACGGTAAAGTGGGGAGATAATCAAAGTTTATCAGTTGAAAGGCTTTTTTCAAAAATAGGAACATGAAAAAAAATGCTTTTACTTTGGTTGAAATTTTAGTAGTGGTAGGAACAATGATATTAATCATTACTTCTGTTAGTGGAATAATGTTTGGGGTTTTTAGCTCTAAAAGTAAAAATCAGGCGATTACTAAAATGACTCAAAATGGAAGCTGGATTTTAGATGAACTTAAAAAAAATATTTTGAACGCCAGTAGTGAAACAGAGAATGGGGTCAGATTTGATTGTCCTATGGAATCAATTGGTACTTCAATTGCAATAACAAATGTTAAAGACGGGGAAAGAACAACTATCTCCTGTTTGCATGACACTGTTACTGATAGCTATAGAATTGCCTCAATTTCGGCAAATTCAGTGGGAGCCACTGTTTATCTATTTCAAAAAAATAATGACTTAATTTTAAATAATTGTAGTAATTTTGTGACTTGTTCTACTCTCCCCTCTTTGCAATTATCTGACGTTAAATTTAATTTTGATTTAGGGGCTGGAGTTTTTGGTTTATCAAGCGGAATAACTAAATCTTTTTCGATTGATGTAGTTTTAAGAAACTAGTTTTAAAATGATGAATGAAAGTTTTAAAAAAATTGCTTTATTGCAGGATATAGTTTGTAAAACAGGAGGGGCGGAATTAGTTTTGGAAGTTTTTTTGGAGATGTTTCCAAATTGTGATTTGTATACACTTTTTATTGTTTCCGATCAGAGAAAAAAAATTGAGAAAAAGTTTCCGAATGTGAAAATTCATGTGTCATTTTTCCAAAGATTAATTAAAGGAAATAGTGTTCCTAAATTTATTTCGATAATAAAAGTTTTTTCCTGGGTTTATTGGAAATTTTTAAATCTTAAAAAATATGATTTGATAATATCTTCGTCACATTCTTATGGATCTAAAAATATTAATAAATATAAAAATAGTTTACATATAGCCTATATTCATACACCGCCAAGATACTTGTATGACGAATTTAATGAAATAAATTTAATTAAGAAATTTCCATATAATTTTTTATTTACACCAATAAAATTATTTTTAAAATTGATTGATAAAAAAGGTTCTGCCGGTCCTGATTTATTAATAGCCAATTCTAAAAATGTTCAAGAAAGAATTAAAAAATATTACGAAAGAGAATCGGTAGTAATCTATCCACCAGTAAAAATGCTGAGTCATAAATTGCCTTTAAAGGATAAAAAATATTTTATCTGTTTATCACGGTTGGTAAAACAAAAAGGAATTGATCTGGCTGTCAGAACATGCACAAAATATGGTTTGCCATTAATAGTGGTTGGTGATGGTTCAGAGTTTAATAATTTGAAACGGATGGCTGGGAAAAATATAGAATTTATAAGAGATTGCACTGATGATGAAAAGGGCAACTTATTGGCGAATGCTAAAGCGTTGATTTATCTATCAATAGAAGAGGATTTTGGAATAGTGCCAATAGAAGCAATGTCAGCGGGAACACCAGTAATTGCTTTTAATTCTGGTGGAGTTAAGGAAACTATAAAACCTAACGAAACCGGTATTTTATTTAATGATTACACTAAAGAAGGTTTAAAAGAAACAATAGATGGTTTTAATAAAATTAAATTTGATTCAAGAAAATGTGTCGAACAGGCAAAAAAATTCCGAGCTGAAGTTTTTAAAAATAATTTTTTGGAAATATTAAAGACTTTTTGAATGCTCTTTTTTAATCCAAAGATAGGTTTTTTCCATTCCCTCTTTTAGGCTGAATGATGGCTCCCAATTAAGTTTTTCTTTAATTAATTTATTATCTGAATTCCTACCCCGAACACCTAATGGCCCAGTAATATGATTAATTTTTAATTTTTTATTGGCGATTTCCATAACTATTTTAGCCAATTGATTAATAGTCACCATTTCTTCAGATCCAATATTAACCGGTCCAATAAAATCTTTTGAATCCATCAATTTTCTAACAGCTTGAAGGCAGTCATCTATGTATAAAAATGATCTTGTTTGTAGACCATCTCCCCAAATATCGATTGTTCCATTTTTTTTGGCTTCGATTATTTTTCTACAAATAGCGGCCGGTGATTTTTCCCGGCCACCGAACCAAGTTCCTTCTGGGCCGTAAATGTTATGAAATCTAGCAATTCTAATATTAAGATTGTAATTTCGGTGAAAAGCCAAATAAAGTTTTTCGCTAAAAATTTTTTCCCAACCATAATCACTGTCTGGCTGAGCCGGAAAAACTGAATCTTCACTACACCTAGGGTTATTAGGATCAGTTTGATTGTAGGCCGGATAAACACATGCAGATGAGGGAAAAAATATTTTTTTAACTTTGGCCTGGGTAGAATTTTTGACGACATTTAAATTAATCGTGGCGGAGTTAAATAAAACGTCAGCATCATTTTCACCAGTAAAAACAAATCCAGCACCACCCATGTCGGCGGCAAATTGGTAAACCTCGTCGAAGGAAAGATCAAAAATTTTTTGACAAAGGGAAAAATCCCTTAAGTCACCAATAATAAATTCATCTGCCTGTGTTTCAGAAAATTCCGGTTTTTTAAGGTCGACTCCCCTAACCCAAAAACCTTCTTTTTTTAAATTATTGACCATATGATGGCCAATAAAACCACCAGCTCCACAAACTAAAGCTGTTTTTTTGGTAGAATTCATATATCCCCATTATAATATAAAGTTTCTTCATGAAAGACAGAGAATATCTATGGAATTTACCAATCAGTTGTTTATCGCTGAATCAAATTTCATCAAAAATTATTAGCTGGGCTTTAAAAAAAGAATCCAGAATTGTGTATTGCTGTGGCATGAACGATATTGTTTTGGCAGAAGAGGATAATGATTTGAAAAAGACTTTAAAAAATAGTGATCTTCTTACGGCTGATGGAATGCCATTAGTTTTCTTAATAAGAAAGAAAAGAAAAGAAAAAATTGAGAGAGGTTATGGTCCGGATATTTTTAAAAAAGTTTTAAGGATGAGTAGCAATAAAAAAATTGGGCATTTCTTTTTGGGAACTACTGATGATAATTTAAAAAAAATAACGGATATTGTAAAAACTGATTTTGGAAATAAAAATATATTGAAATATTATGCCCCTCCGTTTAAAAAAGAATTTAATGAAAGTGATTTAGGTAAAATGGCTGATCTGATTAGTGATAAAAATATAAATATTGTTTGGATAGGAATGGGTGGCGCTAAACAAATATTTTTGGCAGATGCTTTAAAAAAAAGGACTAAAGGAAAAGTTTTTGTGACAGTCGGGGCGGCTTTTGATTTTTTAACTGGTAACAAAAGACAGGCACCAATTTTGATCCAAAAAATAGGACTAGAGTGGTTATTTAGATTAATTTCTGAACCAAAAAGACTAACTCCAAGATATCTTAAAATTATAAAATTTATGCTTACTAAAACTTATTATCGATATAATCAATAAAACCATTTTGCCCTGGAAAATTAAAATGGTTTTTATTAGCTTTTAAATATTCTTGGCATTGTTGTTTTGGTTCCAAATATTGCTGGCAAATGTTTTCTAGTTGGTCTATAGCTTTTTCTTTTTGGTTGGAGTGCCAGTAGGCATTGGCTAAATCAACTTGAAAATACCCTAAGATAGGGACTAATTGGACGGTCTTTTCAAAATATTTAATCGATTCTTCTGGGTTGGTTGAAAAAAGGTCAAGAGCATGATGGTAATAAAATTTAGATAAATTGGTTTTTTGCTTAAAACTAATTGAATTAATAGAAAGGTTATCTAATTCGGTTAAAATTTTATCATTTTTTTTATTATCATTTATTTCATAAAAATTGGCTAATTTAATATAAAAATCTGTTTTATTGCCAGGATTTAACTCGATGAGTTTGTAATAATATTTTTCACTTTCAGGTAATTGAAAAATATTAACCAAATCATCATAAACTTCAGTTTCATTATTATAAATTTTAAGAGTATTTTTTAAATTATTTTTCCAAAAAGAATCATTAAGATTATTAGTTTTTATAGTTTGCAGACGAGGATTTAAATTAAAATAATCTGAAGAAATACTTTTTTGATAATCCCCTTTTAGAAAGAAAAAATCAGATGTTATTTTGGAAACAGTAAATAATAAAACTAAAATAGTGATTACTGAAAGATAAATGGGGGTTATTTTATTGGATTCTTTTTTTGTTTTTAAAAACGGATAATAAAAAATCAAATAAAGACTAATAATAAAAATTCCCGGAGAGCTCCAATTAAAATCTATAAAAGAATAAATTAGGGAAGCTAGGCCACAGACAAAAAAAAGATTATTAATTTTGGATGTTTCAATTAGAGATTTTATGATTAAAGCAAAAAAGATGATGGTAAAAAATATTCCATTTTCTGATAAAAAAGTTAAAAATGAACTGTGAGCATAGGAAGTGATAATAGTGGAATCGGTTTGAAATTTTTGGTTGATGTACGGAAAATTGCCTGGTCCATTACCTAAAAACGGTGATTCAACAAATCCTTTCATTGATTGCTGCCAATATTCAATTCTATTGCTGCCGTAGGTTTTTTGCTGCTGATCTGTTTGGAAGATTTTATAAAAATTAAAAATTAATCCAAGACTGCAAAGAAGAATAAAAATTATTTTGATTCGATGATTCGTTTTTCCTTTAAATTTTAAAAAAAGCGAACTTAATATTAAGACTATTAATGCAGTCCGAGAATTGCTTAAAAAAAGACTAATAAAAATTATAATAGAGATGGGAATATAAATAATTTTTTTTGAGGAAAAAATTTTATCCAATAAAATTGGAAATGACAGAATTAATATTTCAGCGATGTAACTGTGACCCCAATTTTGGAGAATAAAATTATCGTTGAGAGGATCTTTAGCTATATTTAAAATTCCAAATCTGTTTAGCAAAAAAACTGTCGAATAAATAAAAGAAAAAATAATTAACCAAAGAGAGAAATCTTTCGATTTAATGGTATTTGCTGCTAAAGAAACTATTAAGAGAGTGTTTAGAAAAATAAAAAATTGATAGTATGAATAGCCAATATTTTTAGAAAAAACGGTCGAAATTAAAAAAAGAAAAATTAAAATCGACTGAAAAATAATGTTTTTTACTGAAAGATAAAGTTTCTGTTTTTTAAAAAGTAGAAATAAAAAAATAATTGAAGGTATACTATAAAATATTACCGATTCAGAGTAATCGAGATTTTTGCCGAAAAGTGGAATTATGAAAATAAAAAATAACAATAATTTAGAAATCATTTTTTGGAGATTAACAGCTTTGGCTTTATTAATCTTATTATCCCCTATCTATTTAATTTTGTCATTTTTGATTTTAATATTTTCTGGTTGGCCAATTTTTTTTATCCAAAAAAGAGTCGGATATAGAGGAGGAATATTTAAAATATATAAATTTAGAACCATGGTAAATGGAGCAGAAAAAATGAAAGAAAAGTTGATGAATAAAAATGAAGCTAATGGGCCAGTATTTAAAATTAAAAATGATCCGCGATTAACAAAAATAGGATTATTTTTATGTCATACGGGATTGGATGAATTGCCTCAATTGTTGAATATTGTTAAAGGTGAGATGGTTTTTATCGGTCCAAGACCGTTGCCGGTTAATGAGGCCAATCAAATAGAAATAAAATATAAAAAAGATAGAGAAAGTGTTTTGCCGGGATTAATTTCACCATGGATATTAAATGGCTATCATAAAATGAGTTTTGAAAACTGGATGGAAATTGATTTGGATTATATAAAAATTAAATCTTTTGGATATGACAGTAGGTTGATGGTAAAAAGTGTTTGTTTTATGGCTAATTTATTAAAGAAAGAATTCTTTCGAAAATAACAAAGGCTTTACTTTTAACGTAGGTTTATATATATTTTATTTAAATGAGGGAATATTTAGGAAATATTTTTAGGAAAGTAATCAAGAAAAATAAGATCGGATTCTCTGACTATTTTGCAGTGACAACTTTAGTTTTAGTATTGGTTTTATCGACAATATTTAAATTTAATTTTAACGAGTTGACAGATAGTAGGCTGTTTGCGGCTTACGACACCCCTGTTCCACCAACAGCAGTTCCAACAGCAGTTCCAACAGCAGTTCCAACAGTTGCTTATAATTGCCCAAGCCGTTGTAGTAATAATTTTGGGTGTAAGAGGGCAAATGCTTATACAAGCAGCACTGCTGATTGTAATAGTCCGATTGGCACCGTGAGTTATTCAGATGATTGTAGTTGTAATTTTAACGAAGCTGATGCCAACTGTATTGCTAATTGTAAATGTTCAACTTGTACTTCAGATTCAGCAACACTTCAAGCTTATCGTGTTTCCTGCTCTGCACTTAAAGACTATGCTCCGGTTTTTGGCGGATTAGTAATTAAAAATGATAGTGGTGTAGAGGTTGAGACTGAAGCTGGAAATAGAAATCAAATTTGCCAAACTGAATTTAACGGAAGTCGGGCACTTACTTTTGAAGTGACAGCCAGTGATCAAGATGGAATTACAAATATAACTAGCGGTGGTAGCGTTACTTTGACTTGGAATGGTAGAACAATTCCGCAGTTGGGTTATACCGAAAATGGAGTGGTTGGGGTTTTTACTTTTGGATGGACTGGAGTGGATACAATGCCGAGCAGTTGGAATAATAGTGCAGTGATATATCCTTTGAAAGTTACTATTATGGATTCAGTGGGTACGAGCATTGTTGATATCTCTAGAAGTTTTAAGGTTTGGGATTGTCAAATTCCCGTAAGCGGTATTATTTATGATGCAACCGAGGCTTCTCAACCATTCTGTCCTACAAATGGATTTAATAAATTACCTGAATCTAGTGTTCTTAACTTTACCTCCTTAACTTTTCAAAATGGGCCGGTAACTAAAGATATGACAGTTAATCCTGATGGAATTAGTTATGATAGTGGATCTAATGGTTTAACTTGGGGAGTAGATAACTATATTCCTAAATTTAATGACAAAATTTCTCTATCAGATAGTGTAATGAGAGCTCAAAGTTCATTAGAAGCTAGCCCGACTTGTGGAAATTGGTATCTTGATACTAAAGGTATAGATCCATATTCAAATTCCCCAACTCTCACAGCTGATTTTTCTGGAATTTTAATTCAAGACCCTTGGTGGCAAGCCAGCGGCGGCGGAGTTGTCAGTAACAGTAAAATTAATGGTCAAGTTCCAGCGACTTGCACTTCAAACTGTAAAATCAGTCTTAATAGTTTAGTGTCAGCTCCAGAAGTGTTTAATGATACAACCAAATCTTTAGAAGATGCTCAAGATTGGCTTTATTTTGGCACTTCAGCTATTAAATTGGCTAATGTTAATACAAATTATAATTATTTTTATAACCAATTTTTTGTTAAAAAAGGAGTGGGCACAGTCATAAATTCTGGTACAACTATTGCCAATGTTAATGGTCTTGGTTCTGATGTTAATAACATTTATTTTATTAATGGTGATTTAACTATTACTGGAGATATTGAAAATATTAATAAATTCTTGATGATTATAGTTAGTGGCGATATTACTGTTACTCAGGATGTTAAAAAAGTAGATGGTATTTTGGTGGCTAATAATATTTATGCAACTGGGGAAAGTGAGACTCAGTTGGTTTTTAACGGCAGCCTGTTTGCTTTTAATAATGTTGATTTCTCTCGTGGATATATTACTAGACTAACCAATAATTTCACTCCTTCTGTTGTGGTTAATTACAATCCAGAATTAATGTTTAATATGCCTGGCAGTGTTGTCAAAATTTTAACTAATTGGCAATGGGGAAATTAATTATGATAAATAAAATTAAAAATCAAAATTTAATAAAACAAAATAATGGCCAGATTGCTATTATTGTTCTTTTGGCTTCAGCAATTATTCTCACATTGGGCCTTTCGGTTTCTAAAAAAACTATTACAGAAACCAAAATTACTACTGACGAAGAGTCATTAAAGCAGGTTTTTAATACGGCTGAATCAGCAATTAATAATTATCTTGATACTGGAAGTGTCAATTACACTACTGAAGGTAGCGGTGCAACAATAGTATCCTCTGTGGTAGGCAATTCTAGTAGTTTAGTATCTGAGGGTCAAATTTTGGCTAATTCAAACCAATTATTTTGGTTGACCAATCATGACACTAATAATAATATTGGAAGCGAATATTACACTAGCACTAGTGTAGATTTAAAAGTTAATGATGGTTTTAACGGATCTTTAAAAATAGATTATTTTTATAAAGATGTTGGCGGTAATTTTAGAGTTAAAAGGTTAGGCTATAATTTTGGAGGTAAAGATTTGGTTACTGGTTTTAGCGCTAATGCTTCTACTACTGTAACGATAGATTTATCGGCTGGCAGTCCTTTATTACTTTCAATTATTCCACTTGGTGCACCAACAGGCTTAATTCTTTCCGGATCTTCAAATTTTCCTGGACAAGGAGAAGAATTAATTGCCAGTGGCAGCACTGGCAGTGATGTTAAAACTCAAATTAAAACAAGATATATTTATCAAGCACCTTCGTTTTTGATGGATGCAATAACTGCTAGAAATATAATTCAATAACACCTTGAGTCTCTCATTAAAAGTCTATATACTTGAATGTATATGAGTAGTGTTTTAGGTATTGATATTGGTCAAAATACGGTAAAAATTGCCTGTCTTTCCAACGATACTTCTAAGATAGTTTTAGAGGCAATTGGTGAAAGTAAAACTTCGCAAGCTGATAATAAAGAAATAGATAGAGATAAAGTTTTGGCTGAAACTGGAAAAGTAATAAAAAATTTATTGAATGATTTAAAGATAAAAAATAAACAGGCAGTAGTCAGTTTGCCAGAAAATGAGGTTATCAGCAGATTGGTACGATTACCTCCATTAAAAGAAAGCGAAATTATGGATGCGTTGAGATTTGAAGCAGAGACTTTTGTACCTTTTCCATTAGATCAAGTTTCAATAGATTATGAAATAATAGAAAAAGATGATGCCGGCAGACTGATTATTTTTGTGATTGCAGCAAAAAACGATTTGATAAACAGTTATCTTAAATTATTTAAATCAATAGGAATAGATCTGTTAGCACTTGAATCCCCTGCTATTGCTTTGAGACGAGTTTTGAAATTGGGAATGCCAATGGTGGAGAGAATGGTAGTAGTTGATATTGGTGAAAAATATTCTGATGTTTTTAGTATTAATAAAAATAATGTTTATTTTTCAAGATCATTATCGGTGGGTGGAGAGTCTTTGACTAGAGCTATTTCTTTAAATTTAAGTTTAGATATGGCTTCAGCTGAGGAATATAAAAAAGCTTATGGTATGAAAGAAGCTGAATTGGAAGGAAAAATACGAGCAGCGATTATGCCTGTTTTTAATGATATAAGCGAAGAAATAAGAAAAACTTTGGCTTTATTTAATGAGGATATTGGGAAACCGGCTGATCTTTTGGTTTTGACCGGTGGTGGAGCTAATTTACCAGGGATGGCTGAAGAATTAACTAAATTATTAGGAATTGAAGTTCAAGTCTTACAACCATTCGTTAATATTGATACGACAAAGGCGCAAGTTAATTACAATTTGAACAATGAGGGTTGTAAGTTTTCTTTATCAATTGGTTTGGCCTTGAGAGGTTTAGTATGAACGAAGGATTAAATTTATTGCCTTCAGTGGCAAAATTTCAGGCAGCAAAAATTAAACTTAAAAAAAGAATTAATTTGGCAATGAGTGTTTTTTTGGGATTTTGGGTTTTGTCAGCGGTAATTATTTTCGGATTATTGTGGTTTAATAATTATTCCTTAAAGAAGGCAGAAAGCCAAAATGAAGTGGCGCTAAATAAATACAAATCATTAGTGACAAGTGTGGTTTTAAGTAAAAAAAATAAATATCAGGCTAAATTAGTGGGACAGATTTTAAACGAAAGATTTGAATATGGGTCTTTGATTCAAAAAATAAATTCACTATTTTCTGAAAATGTTTCTATTGAAGATTTTAATATAAAAGAAAAAAAATCTTTTGTTTTAAAAGGAGATATAAATAATGGCGCTAATATTTCTGAGGTAGAGAAAAAAATTAAAGATATTAATCTTGGTTATTATACTGATTTTAAATCGGCCAAATTAAATTCAATAGAAATTAATGGTAACGTATGGACATTTGAATTGGAGGTAGAACTAACATGAACAAAAATAATTTTATAAATTTAGGATTACCAGAAAAGGTTTTTGGAATAGACAGATCATTTCTTTTGCTTTTTTTGCCTCCATTAGGTTTGTTTTTAGTTTTTTTACTGAGTTTAAATTTGGTTTTAATGCCAAAGGCGACAGAAATAGGAACTGTCAGACAAAGAATTAATACAGCCGAAAGTTCTACTAGCAGTATTAATGAACAAAATAAATATTTATTGTCGATGGATCAGGAAGAATTACAAAGAAATTTTGACTATTTAAATGATGCTGTTTTAAAAGATAAAAGATCTTATGTTTTATTGGGGGTAATAAGATCAGTGGCAAATAGATACAATTATCAGCTGGTAAGCTTTTCTTTATCTCCAGGAGAAGTTAAAGGTGATGATAACGGTAAATCAAGTGCGGTGGCAAATACAATTCAATTGCCATTAAGTGTGTCGATGATGGGTCCAAAAGAAAATAGTTTAAATTTGATATTGGCTTTAGAAAAAACCTTGCCGATTTTATTTATTGACAAATATGAGACAAAAAAGAATGGGGATGTAATTGGAATTGATTTAACAGTTCATTCTTATTATATTAGTGATGAATCTAGTGTTAAAACAGACAATATAAGTTTAAGTGACTTAATTCTCTCTAAAAGTGAATCAGCCTTAGTTGAAAAGATAAGCAGTTTTATAAAAATAGAAGACAATCAACTTAATGTTGGAACATCAGAATTTAAACAATACGAGAGAGAAAACCCTTTTAGTCTTTAAAGACTGATTTATTCTTTTATTTTAAGTAAGAAACGGGTGGTAGGATAAGAAAGATTTAGAATAATTCTGATTGATTTGATTATTTTTCCTTCTTTTCCGATTATTTTTCCAACAATTTCTGCTGGAGCACTGATTTCAAAAGTGATTAAACCATTTTCTTCAGAATCAGTTATGACGATATCTTTTGAATCTGGGACAATAGCTTTAACTATATATTCTAAAGTATCTTTAATGGTGTTCATATTTTAAGCTTGAACTTCTTCAGTGGTAACTTCTTCAACTGGAGTTTCTTCGACCTTTACTTCTTCGGTTTGAACTTCTTCAGTTTTAGTTTTTTCTTCTTTAACGTTTTTGATTTTTTTAGGGAATTTAGAAGGATTTAAAAGTTTGTCGACTCCAAAAGTGATTTGAGCACCTTTTTTTTGCCAATCAGCTAATTTTTGTTTATCAATTTCAAAAGTATTGGTTTGAGGGGTGTAGAAACCTAAATCGTCGATAACTGGACCATTTAATTTGCTGCGATCTGGAGCAACAACGATTCTGTAGGTAATTTGATGAATTTTGCCACGAGGAGCAAGTTTGATTTTTAGCATATGGTGGATTATACAAGATTATTAAAGATTTTGGTAGCTTTAATTGAAGCATCTTCTTCTGCTTTTTGTTTTGAATTGCCAGTACCAGTGGCAATTAGCTCATCTTTTAAATAGACAGCAACTTCAAAAACCTTAAGATGATCGGGGCCAGATTCCTTAATGGTCTCGTATCTAGGGGTGATTCCCCTCTTTGATTGGGCAATTTCCTGGAAAAGACTTTTAGGATCTTTATAAACTTTTTTCTGAGAAAGTTCAGAAATACTTGAATCTAAGGTTTTTTCTAAGAATTTGAAAGCTGGAGTAATACCTCCATCAAGATAAATTGATCCTAAAACTGCTTCAAAAGTATCGGCTAAAATTGAATGATTGGCTCGACCACCATGTTTTTCTTCACCTTTGGAAAGAAAAACAAAATCACAGATGCCAAATTTTATTGATGTTAAGGCTAAATTTTCAGTACAAACTATTAGGGCACGAAGATTAGTTAAATCACCTTCGTTAAATTGAGGAAATTTTTGGAAAAGTTTATCGGAAATCCAGAATTCAAGAATAGAATCACCTAAAAATTCGTAAGTTTCGTTTGATTTTAATTTTTGGTCGCGATTTTCGTTTAAATAGGAGCGATGTTGGAGTGCTTGTTTTAATTTAGCTTCGTCTTTAAAAGAGTATCCGAGTTTTTCCTGAAGTTCTTTAAAGTTGGGGTTCATCTTCTTTTTCTGACTCCTGTTTAACATCTAGGTTAGATTTTTTAATGGCACTACCAATGACACCATTAACAAAAGAGGAACTAGATTCGGTACCGTATTCTTTGGCAATTTCAATGGCTTCATCGATGACGACTTTTGGTGGGTTTTTCTTTAAATAGAATAATTCCCAAAAAGTATATCTTAAAACACTTAAATCGATTTTATTAATTTTGTCGATTGGCCATTTTGGGGCATTTTCTTGGATAATATTATCGATTTCGGGAACAACTTTGACAATTTCATCAAATTCTTCAGTTTTTGATTCAACACCACCGCAGCCCCAAGCAAATAATGCCTGGACGTTTTTGATTCTTTTTAAGTGACGAGGGTCAAATTTATTTTTCACTGTTTGCAATTAGGACATTGGAAGCCAGCCATTTTTGGTTGACCACAATGTTTACAATTTACGGTTTTGGCTATTTTAGGGCCGGTTTGTGAGGCTCTTCGCGAACCTTGTCGGCGGCTAGAGGGCCAGTGTTTTGGTACTGCTGTCATGGAAGTATTGTATCAGAAAAATAATAAATTTCTAATATTGAGTTAAACCCTCTGTCCCGCTTTGCGGGACATCTCCCTTAACAGGGCGATTAATTATTAGAGATAGTTTCTGAAACAATGTTTTCAGAGATGATTTGGGAGAATTTAAACTCAGGATAATTGGCAATAATTTCTTTCAATATCTCCTGGCTGAGACTTATTAATTTAGTGTCAGAAAAACTGGCAATTTTAAGAGATGGAAAACCATGCTGAATGGTGGAGAAAGCTTCACCGGGTCCTCTGGTTTTTAAATCATATTCGGCGATTTTTAAACCGTTATGATTTTTTTCTAAAAATTCGAGTCGATCGATGGCTTTTTGGTTGGAAGATTCAGTAAAAAGGTAACAGTAACTTTGTTGGTGTCCCCTACCCACCCGGCCACGAAGCTGATGAAGAGCGGCTAGACCAAAACGATCGGCTGACTGAATAATAATAATAGAAGAGTTGGGAATGTCGACACCAACTTCAATAATAGGTGTCGTAACTAAAATATTAATTTTATTTTCCTGAAATTGCTGAATTATTTTTTCACGAGCATCTGATTTGATTCTGCCGTGAATTAGGCCTAATTTTAAATTTGGAAAAACGTCGTTAGATAAATACTCAAATTCTTGGATGGCAGATTTGACACTGGCCATGGATTCGGAAATATCAATAAAAGGACAGACAATAAAGGCTTGACAGCCAGTTCTTTTTATTTCAGTCTCAATCCATTTATAACAATTAGTTTTTTTATGATCTGGAACCAAGAATGTTTTAATTTGGAGACGATTTTGAGGCAGTGTATCAATTATAGAAATATCGAGATTGCCGAGAAGAGTTAGACTGATGGTTCTAGGAATTGGAGTGGCGGTCATGGTAAGGCAATGCGGAAGTTTGGTGGAAGAATTTAGAAATGATCTTTGCTTAACGCCAAATTTATGCTGTTCATCAACAATAAGAAGAGAGATTTTGTTTTTTAAATTGTCTTTTTTGTAAATTATGGCATGAGTACTGATAATTATTGCGTTTTTAGGGATTTTTTTTAGGTCAATTTTTTTAGATCCAGTCATTAAAAAAATGGGGATTTCCTTATCTTTTAGAATAGTCTGAAAGTTTTGATAGTGCTGGTTGGCGAGAATTTCTGTTGGCGCAATTAAAACAGAAAGAGAATTATTTAAATGAGCCAGATAGCAAGCAAGTAGAGCGATAATGGTTTTGCCAGAGCCAACATCGCCTTGAAGAAGTCGATTCATAACCTGATTGGGATTGGTAAGGTCAGAAAAAATTTCACTTAGAACTTTATCTTGAGAATCAGTTAATTTAAAAGGCAGAGTTTTGATTAAATCTTTGATTTTTTTATCGACAGGTTTAGTAATTTTAATTTTGGTTTTAGGGCTATTTTTAAGCCAATCTTTTTTGGAGAGATAGGATCGAATTTGAAGAGCTAAAATTTCTTCGGTGGCTAAACGATTTCTGGCTTGAGAAAGAGTCTGAGAATTAGTGGGACAGTGGATTTGAAAAAGAGCAGTTTTTAAATCAAGAAGCTTGAATTTTTTAACAAGATCAATTGGAAGGGTTTCTTTAATCGGTGATAGCAGATTTTGAATTTGAGTCTGAATAATTTTTCGAAACCATTTAGAGCTTAAACCGCTGGTTTCGGGATAGACGGCAATAATTTTGCCAGTGTTGTGTGGACCGTATTCTGGAGCAATAATAGTTTTTTTATTTTGAAAAAGAGAAACAGCACCAGCAAAACTGAGGGTGTCCCCTGTTTTAATATTTTTGGACAAATAGGGCTGATTAAACCAAATTAAGTCAATTTTTCCGGTATTGTCGGACACAACAGCCTTTTGAATATTTTTGCCGTTTCGAGTAAAAATGTTTTTAAAATCTAAAACTTCACCGGTGATGGTGACATTTTCATTTTCTAAAACAGAATTTATTTTGACAGAATGGGAAAAATCGACATAACGATTAGGAAAATGATAAAGCAAATCTTGAGGTGAATTAATATCGAGGCGTTTGAGTTTTTCAATAATTTTTGGGCCAACGCCAGGGATTTGAGAAAGGCTATCCATAAAAATAATAATAACAAATTTTTTATTTAGTTTTCGGGTTTAATTTGGGTTAATCAAATTAAATTTTGTGTTATCATTAGTTTATGAAGATTAAGAAAAAGACAATTACTAAAGGCATATTAGTGGTGGCTTTATTGGCCTTACTATTGTCTAGTTTAGTGGCTCCATTATTAGTTTTAATGAAATGAGGCGAAAAATAGTGAGTTTTTTTGCAAGAACCAAAAGACAATTATCTTATAGATTTGCCGGTTCTAGATCAAGAATCAAAGAAAATATCAGAACCAAAGTTAAAAGCAAGAGATTTTGGTTTAATTTTTTCAAAGTGGTTTTAATTTTAATGGCGATTGGAGTTTTAGGAATAATTTTTTTGTTTGTTTGGTATGCCAAAGATTTACCGTCACCAACAAAAGTAGTAAGAAGAGATGGCTATTCAAGTAAAGTTTACGACAGAAATGATAAGGCCTTGTATGATATTTACGAAGATGCAAAAAGAGAACCAGTGGTGGCTGAAGATATTCCTGATTATTTAAAAAAAGCGACAGTGGCAGTAGAAGATAAAAGTTTTTATAGCCACAGTGGTATAGACTTATTAACTCCGCTTAGAATTGTTAAGAATTTATTTTATTTTGGAAAAATTACCGGAGGGTCAACCTTAACTCAACAATTAACCAGGAATGTTTTATTAACCACAGACAGGACTATAACCAGAAAAATAAAAGAAGTGATTTTGTCAATTCAGATTGATGCTAAATATAGTAAAGATGATATTTTGCTAATGTATTTAAACGAAGCGCCATATGGCGGAAACTCTTGGGGGGTAGCCCCAGCAGCAGAACAATATTTTGGTAAAAAAGTGAAAGATTTAGATTTAGCTGAGTGTGCAATTTTGGCAGGGTTACCACAATTGCCAAGTGTTTATTCTCCTTATTCAAGCACTCCGACTGCTTATATTGACAGAACTAATCATGTCTTAACCAGAATGATGGAAGATGGATATATAACCCAAGATTTGATAAATACGACGATGGAAGAAGTTAAAAGCTATCAATTTGCCAGCGAAAACTCAACAACAAACGCACCGCATTTTGTTTTTTGGATCAAAGAATTGTTGACTAAAAAATATGGAGCGAGTGTAGTGGAAAATGGTGGATTGAAAATTACCACAACACTAGATTTAGATTTGCAACAACAGGCAGAAAAAATCGTCAGTGAACAAATTGATGCTTCGGAAAAATTGGGAATCACCAATGGAGCAGCTCTAGTTTTAGATTCGACTAACGGTCAGGTTTTAGCAATGGTAGGCTCGAGAGATTATTTTTCAACCAAGACAGATGGCAATTATAATATTGTGACACAAGGGTTAAGACAACCAGGATCTTCGATTAAGCCAATTACTTATCTGTCTGGTCTTCAACATGGGATGACAGCTGCGTCAATGTTTATGGATACACCAGTAACTTTTCCTGGTGGAGCAGGACAAAAAGATTACAGCCCGCAAAATTATAATGGCAAGTTTAATGGACCAATGTCTCTCAGAAACTCTTTAGGTAATTCTATAAACACTGTAGCTGTAAAAGTCTTAGCAGAGGTGGGAGTAAAAAATATGCTGACATTAGCCTACAATATGGGAATAACTACGTTGGAACCAACTGACGCTAATTTGTCGAGATTTGGTTTGGCGGTGACTTTGGGCGGAGCTGAAGTGAAAATGATTGAATTAGCTTCGGCTTATACAGCTTTTGCCAATGGCGGAACAAGTATGCAACCAGTGGGAATTCTAAAAGTTGAAGATAACAGCGGCAGAGTTTTGGAAGAATATAAAGCTCCGGATGGTAAAAAAGTGATGACAGAACAGGAAGCTTTTATTATTTCAAATATTTTATCTGATAATTCAGCGCGAGCAATGACTTTTGGAGCTGTGAATAGTCTGAATATTAATGGATATCAGGTGGCAGTGAAAACTGGAACCACAAATGATTTGCGAGATAACTGGACAATTGGTTGGACACCAAATTTATTGACTTCAGTGTGGGTGGGAAATAACGATAATTCCCCAATGGGAAAAGTAGCCTCTGGTGTTTCTGGAGCAGCTCCAATTTGGAGAAAAATAATGCTTTATGAATTACCCAAAAGAGACAAACAAGATTTTCCAATTCCAAGCGGAATTGCACAATTAGATGTAGATGCTGTTTCTGGTTATCCAGCACATGATGGTTTTACCTCCAAAAAAGAATATTTCATTGACGGAACTCAGCAATCAATATCTGATCCAATTCATGTCAACTTAAAAGTGTGCAAAGGATCAACTGGTTTGGCAACTCCGGAAGATATAATGAACAACAACTTTGATTCTAAAGAATATTTTAACCTTAAAGAAAATGATCCAGTTTCAACAGACGGAACAAACAGATGGCAAACTGGCATTGATAAGTGGATTTCAGAACAGCCAGATAATGGCAAATATTTTCCTCCGACAGGCTATTGCAGAGGCGGTGGAATGGTCGGCTTAAATATCGATTATCCAAGCGATCAGTCGAATAATGTTTCTAACCCTTTTAATGTTAAAGTGACAACTACTTCTACAGTTAAGGTTACTGAAGTTAAAATGTGGATTGATGGATCAGAATATAAAACTTGGACAGAAAAACCATACGAAACATCTGTGAGCGGTTTGACTAATGGCACACATACTATTAAGTTTAGAGCTACAGACAAAGATGGAAATACAATTGAGAAAGAATCGCGAATTGGAGTGAACACAAGTTGGGACTACTCACCTACCCCAACCCCAACCTCGGTTACACCAACAGCGAAACCTAATACAAACTAATAAGACGGATTGGAATAATTAATTAATCTATGGTTAAAGTTAATCCCTAAGGATAGGTTAAAGTAAAATTGTATAGGGGTTTAGCACTCGGTAGTCTTATCTGCTAATACACACTGTGTGTGTATTTTTACAAAAGAATTATATTAAATCGAATGTTTTTAAATGAATCGATTTGGCCGTTTTATCGTCTAAATTGAAATAGGAGACTTGAAAGGTATAGCGATATTTATTGGTTTTAGAATCTTGATAAATGTCAGTAATAATTAATTTCCAAAGATTTTCAGAACCAATGATCTGAGAATATTTTTCAATTAATTTAATTGGATCTTCCTTGGTGTCGAGAGTAATGTTAGCATCGAGGGTAATTATTTGGGAAGTGAGTTCAATGGCAGTATTTTTATGTTGCTCAGGAATGTATTTATCTAATTTTGGCAGATCGTCGATAATAATTTCAGCAAAATTATCAATAAAATTTATATTATCTGTAGAGACGCACGATCGCGCGTCTCTACGAAGATTATCGTAGTTTGAATTGTAAATGCCTAAAGCATTTTTTTCAATAAAATTATCCCCTTCTTTGGAAAAGACTTTGCCAATTTCAAAAAATCGAGGTTCCGGCAATTTAAAACGACTGTATTGATCGAGCTGCTGAGTTAAAGATGGAATTAAAGATTGGCGAAGATAAATAGCTTCTGAATTAATGCTGTTTTGAGTCTTAATAACGGTTTTTTCATCGACCGGGGTGGTAACCAAAGGCCAAGTTAAAACTTCGTCATAGCCCAATTTAATTAATTGATCTTTGAGATTTTCAATTAAATAAATTTCTTTAGGAGTAATGTCGGCGATTTCTTTAAAGGCTAATGGTTGATCATTAGGGATTTTTTGATAGCCCCAAAAACGGACAACCTCTTCAATTAAGTCGGCTTCAATGGTAATGTCTTTGCGAATTGATGGAGGAGTGACAAGGGTGTTGTCTATTTGACAACCTAATCTTTGAAGACAGTCGAGAGAAAAATTTTCTGAAATGTCGATTCCGGAAACCAAAGAAGGTTTTTGAGAATCGAATTCGATTTGAGGAATTTCTAATTTATTTGGATAGTAATCGTAAATTTGGGAAGAAATTTGACCACCACAATTTTCCAAAATTAAATTGGCTAAGTGATTAAACGCAATAGGAATTAATTCTGGGTCAAGATCTTTTTCAAGACGAATGCTGGCCTCGGTAACAGATTTTAATTGACGGCTATTTTGACGAACAGTGGTGCGATCATAAACAGCTAATTCAATAATAGTGTCGGTAGTATTTAAATCAATAGCACATGATTCCCCGCCCCAAAAACTAAGACTAAGAGTTTTATTTAAATTATTAATCATTAAAATATCGTTGTTTAGGGTTAATTTTGAACCATCAAGACTGATGAATTCTTTAAACTTGGAATTCATTTCCCAAATAAGCTTGTCAGTTGATTTGGAAGTGTCAAAGGCATGGCTGGGGATTCCATATAACAACATAATATAGTTAGTTATATCGACGAGAGTGTTGATGGATTTTAATCCATGACATTTAAGGAAAGTTTGAATCCATTTTGGAGAAGAAGAATTTTTTAGGTGGCAAATTTTTACGGCCATTACTCGTTTTACATTTGAGGTAGTTACCTGAATTGGAAGATTGTAGTTTGATTTGATATCGATATTTTTAGATAAATTTTGAAGCGGAAGATTATAAAAAACAGACAAATCACGGGCTAAACCGTAATAACCAAGACAGTCTCCCCTGTTAACTTTAATATCTAAATCGAAAACAATTTCGCCATCAATTTCTTCAAAAAAATTAGTGAAATGACCAATCATAGTTAAATCATCACGAAGTTGTTCTGGTTTAACCAAAAGATCGGGTAAAAATTTTTGGAGTTGAGAATAGATTAGTTTCATAGAACAAACCCTCCCCCGACCCCTCCCTTGACAGGGCGGGGAGAAAAAATATTATTAATAAAACTGTTATTTTTATTTTTCATTTGGTTTATAAGCAAGATTACCACCCATTAATGTACGAATATCTTTAATATTTTTTTGAGCCATGGTCCAGCGATCGAGACCCATGCCGAAAGCGAAACCAGACCACACATTTGGATCAATGCCAGCCATTTCTAAAACTTTAGGGTGAATCATTCCACTGCCACCCATTTCAATCCAACCGGCATATTTGCAGAGAGGACAACCTTTTCCGTGGCAGCTAAAACATTGCATATCGGGACCAACACCAGGCTGAACTTCAGGGTAATATTTAGCCCGGTAACGGACAACAACATTTGGTCCGTAAAGAGTTTTAAACATTAAATCCATGGTACTGACTAAATCTTTCATGGTGATATTTTTATCGACAACGACGGCTTGATATTGATGAAAGACAAAATGATTAGAACGATTGACTTTTTCGTTTCTATAAACTGATCCAGCAAAAGCAGCCCGAATAGGCAAATCTTTATTTTTTTGGGCCAACAAATAGGCTTCAATGGTGGAAGTTTGGGTACGAAGCAAATAATCTGGCTCTTTAATATAAATGGTGTCTTGCATATCACGAGCAGGATGTTCTTGGGGAACATTTAACCTTTCAAAATTAAATTCATCGGTGACAATTTCAGGACTATTATAAACAGAAAAGCCTAACTTTCGGAAAACTTCGTTTAATTGACGTTCAGTTTGAGTGACTGGATGAAGATGGCCGATTTTAGGGAGAGAAATAATATTTTTATTTTCTTTTGGATTTGGAGATGTTGATTTATCAGTTAGAGACATTGCATGCAACGTCTCTACAAATAATTTTTCTAGTTCGGTTTTTAGTTGATTAAGATCGGCACCATATTGTTTTTTTTCTTCGTTAGGAATATCTTTTATTTTGGAAAATAAATCATTGATCAAACCATTACGGCCGAATAATTCGATTCTTAAAGCTTCTAATTCTTTATCAGTTTTAAGGCTGGAAATTTTTTCTTGGTATTGATTATTAATGATTTCCAAGTTTTGATTCATAGGTTTATTTTACTAAAAAAGCCCCTTCTCAGGGGCTTTTAATTTTTTTGAAAATAAGTCCCCTTATTTCTTTATAAATTCGACGATAGACTTAAAGGTATTGTTATCATTAATAGCAATTTCAGATAACATTTTTCGATTTAATTCAACGTTTTTGTCTTTCATCATTTTAATGAAAGCAGAATAGCTGACTGCAAATGGTTTTAAAGCAGCATTTAAACGAGTGATCCATACTTGACGGATATCGCGGCGACGAATACGTCGACCGACAAAGGCGTATTGACCAGAATGCATAACTGCTTCATGGGCAACTTTAAATCTTTTGTGGCGAGTCATCCAAAAACCTTTTGCGGCTTTTAAGACTTTTTTATGTGCAGCTCGTCGAACTGTTCCTGTTTTAACTCTCATGTTTTATATTATTTATTCTAACTTTTAATTTAAATTTTTTAATTATTTTTTATTTTTAAAAAATAAAAAAATTATAATTTACCCAACAATTTTTTAACCTTAATAGACAAAGCATTGGAAATTGAATGTTTGCCTTTTAATCGGCGCAATTGTTTTTTGCTTTTCTTTCGACGTAAATGTCGGTTGAATGATGACATACGCAAAACTTTACCAGTTTTGGTGACTTCAAATCTGTTGGAAACAGATTTTTTTATTTTCATTTTTTTACTTTGTTTCTTCATTTTTTATTGCACTGCCCTTTTTGACAGGTGTAAATGTAAGCATTAACCTTTTTCCGATTAATTTGGCCTCACCTTCGGGAGTTCCAAACTCTTGTAAATCGGTTTTTACTTTAGTGATTAAACTGTGACCAAACTCCTGATGGTTCATTTGGCGACCTTGGAATTTTATACTTAATTTGATCTTATTACCAGTAGTTAAAAATTTTTGAGATTTTTTAATTCTAGTTTCGTAGTCACCGGCACCAATAAATGGGCTCATTTGGATTTCTTTTAAATCTCCGCCTTTAATTCCTTTCTTTTCAGCTTGAAGCTTTTTAGATTCCTGATATTTAAATTTAGAAAAACTAATTAGTTTGACAACTGGAGGAACAGCATTACCGTTAACTTCGACCAAATCTAAACCGGTTTCTTGGGATTGTTGGCGAGCTTCAGATAAAGAGACAACACCGATCTGTTTGCCGTCATCACTTAAAAGACGGATGGTGGGCGCATTAATGTACTGATTGATTTTGTAAAATTTCTTATTAGTATTATTTTTGAAACTACTCATATATATTTGGTCTATTTTATCAGACTTAATGCTTTTTTTGAAATTTGATTTGTAATTAAATTAATAAATTCATCAAGTTTCATGGTGCCAAGATCTTGGCCATCGCGCTGGCGAATGGAAATGGTTTCATTTTCAGCTTCACGGCCACCGACAATAATCATGTAAGGGATTTTCTCACCAGCAGCATTTCGAATTTTGTTTTGCATGGTTTCGGATTTATCATCAATTTCAAATCTGATTTCGCTTTTTTGCAAAGATTCACCTATTTTTTGAGCATATTCTAATTGACCGTCAGTGATAGGAATTACTTTGACTTGAACCGGAGAAATCCAGGCTGGGAAAGCGCCTCCAAATTGTTCAATTAAAATTCCCATAAACCTTTCGAGAGAACCAGAAATAGCGCGGTGAATGACCACTGGACGCTCTTTTTCGCCTTGTTCGTTAGTAAACGATAAGTCAAATCTTTCCGGCAAATTAAAGTCACATTGGATGGTGGATAATTGCCATTCTCTTTTGAGTGCATCTTTAAACATAAAATCCAGTTTTGGACCATAAAAAGCAGCCTCGTCAACACCAACTCTGTAGGGCAACTGATTTTTGTCGCAAATATTTTTTAAAGCAGCTTCAGCTTTGCTCCAAACTTCATCTGAACCTAAATATTTACCTTTTGGGCCGCGGACAGAAAGTCTGACCCAATAATTTTCCATCATACCAAAGGTGGTATAAAATTCCTGGATTATGCCAACAATAGTGGTTAATTCTTGTTCCAATTGGGAAACACGGCAAAATAAATGGCCATCATCTTGGGTAATGGCACGAACACGTGTTAAACCAGATAATTCACCGCCTTTTTCATCGCGATAAACAGTGGCTGGCTCAAAATAGCGAACCGGCATATCGCGATAACTAAACTGATTATCGGCAAAAATCTGCATATGGTGAGGGCAATTCATTGGCTTAAGATAGAATTTATCGTCTTTATCTTTGCCTTGAACACGGAAAATGTTATCGCCAAATTTTTCAGCATGGCCGGAAGTGATATAAAGATCTTCCTTGGTAATATGCGGAGTCCAAACCTGGGAATAACCTTTGTTTTTGTGCAAATTCCAAAGATAATTTTCGAGTTCTTTACGAATAATCATGCCATTTGGCTGAAGCAGAGGCAAACCAGCGCCGACCAATTTGGAAATGGTAAATAATTTTAATTTTTGACCTAAAATTCGGTGATCTCGTTTTTTTGCCTCTTCAATTAGATTTAAATGCTCAGTTAAGGCTTCTTTTGATTCAAAAGCGGTGCCATAAATACGGGTAAGCATTTTATTTTTTTCATCGCCGTGCCAGTAAGCACCAGCAATAGATAAAAGCTTAAAAGCTTTAATTTTACTGGTGTATCGAACGTGAGGACCGGCGCAAAGATCGGTGAATTCATCACCAGTTTTATAAATGGTTATTACCTCTCCCCTATTCTCAATGGAATTTAGCCATTCCATTTTGTAAGGATTGTCAGCAAATAATTTTTTAGCGTCTTCTATACTAATTTCTTGTCTAACTATGGGTAAATTTTCTTTGACAATTTTAGCCATTTCAGCTTCAATTTGCGGAAAATCATCTTCACTGATTTTAAAATTTCCGATTGGCTCGAAATCAAAATAAAAGCCATCATCGGTTGATGGTCCCATGGCCATTAAAAATTTATCGGGATAGAGCCGTTGCATAGCTTGAGTTAAGATATGCTCGGCTGAATGGCGAAGTGTTTGTAAATCGGAATTTAAATTATTTGAATCCATGCAATATTTTATCAAGAAAAACGGATGTGAGTCTAAGAGGACTCGAACCTCTGACCTCTTCAATGTCAATGAAGCGCTCTAACCAACTGAGCTATAGACTCTAATTTTCAATGAAGCGCTCTAACCAACTGATCCCCTACGGGGACTTGCAGGCTACAGGCTCGTACGAAGGATTATAACTTAAAATTTGGTCAAAAAAAAGGTTTAGTTGGCTGAACGGGAGGCACTGTGCTCGCCACTATTTAAATATTGTTCACCGCCGTTTTTACTTTTAGCTTTGTTCCAAAAGGCATTTTTCTTGGATTTTTTATGATTAAAACCTTCCAGCCAAATGCCGGCTTCGTTAATGTTCTGACGGAAATTTACAATAACCATTTTTAATCTTTGGAGAAAATTTAATTGATATTCATTGATTTCAACTATTTCCTGGAAAGAAGCCTGCTGAACTTCGGATTGAAGATTATCAGTGCTTTCGCCTAATTTTTTGATTTCCAACAAGAGCTCTCTGATTTCTTTTTGAGTTTCCTGATTTTTATCGCTGACAAAAATAGCCTGTTCCTGAGTGGCTGACTTGGTTAAAAATTCCCGGTTCCATTTAATATTGGTGGTAGTTTCCTTTTTATTTATTTCAATTGATTGGCCAGGAAAAAGAGTGCCGAAAAGTTTAAATTCAGATTTTTGAACTGAAGAATCGGAAAAATCTTTTAAAATTTCGCTGTTATTATTTTTAGTAAAACCTTTATTTTTAGGATTTGGTTTTGATCCAAAACTACCTGCCATAGTGGCTTATTGTAACATTTTTAAGAAATCAAAAACTTTTTGCTGAGTTAAAAGGTAATAGATAAAATTTATGTTTTGGCCAAGAGATGGATTGGAAGCGGAAATATCGGTAACTTCTTTTTCAGAAACTTCAATTTTCTGTTCTTTAGCAATCTGAGAAATAGCTAAATTCAAGGTCCATTCTTTGGTAATTTGAACTTGCAAATCTTCTTTATATTTTTCTAGAGTTAAGCCTTTATTTTTAAGATAGTCAGCAACACTGATTCCAGCTTGACGAGATTGATCGACTAATTGAGTCAACTGATTTTGAACATCAGATTCAACCAACATTTCCGGTAATTCAACTTTGCCATTTTTAATTAAAGTGTCGATAACTTTTTCCATTTTTTGATTTTCATCAGTAATGGTTTTGTCAGAATTTATTTTTTTGATTTCGGCTAAATATTTTTCATTAAGACTGATTTCTGGCAATTCACAGCTGGTAATTTCTAATTGCCAATCATGGTCAAAATCGACGTCTTTATTTAAGAATTTAACTTGAGGTTGAACGATTGGTTTTAATTGATGTTCTTCAATTTTATGGCCGTAAGCATGGGAAATTAAATGAGAAGCGACTTCTTCAAATAATTTTTCCGGGTTAATGTTTTGTTCGACAACTTCTAGAGGAGCTTTGCCTTTTCTAAAACCTTTGGTTTCAAAATTAGCCTGAAATTGTTTTAAATGCTCTTGATATTCTTCTTTAATATCAGCAACTTTAATTTCGACGTTTAAAGTAAAAACTTTATTGTCCTGTTTTTTAAGATCAGTGGAATTTGTTTTCATAAGTGTCCCTATGATAACATAAGAACAGCGATGAAAAAACCATTATTTGCCTTCAAACGACTACTGTTGCTACCGGCTTTTTTGGTGTTAACTTTAGTGGTTGGTTTTGGTGAAATGGCTTTTTTATCAAAAACTGGTGGCAGTGGTAATGTATTGGGAATGAATAATGGAAAAGTGGTAATTGAAGCGGCAGCAGAAGATATTTCAAAGAATATTTCCATGGAAGCAACAGCAACCGGGGCTGATGCAAGACCAGTATTGATAAAAAAATATTTGGAAAAATATAAATCCCCTTTAGTTCCATATTCAGATTTAATTTTTCAAATATCAGAAGATTATGGTTTCGAATATTATTGGATTCCAGCAATTGCTCAACAGGAATCTAATTTATGCAAAAAAGCGCCGGAAGGTTCGCATAATTGCTGGGGTTATGGAATTCATAAAAAAGGAACACTTAAATTTGATAATTATGAGCTAGCTATTAAAAGCTACGCAGAATATTTAAAAAGAGAATATTTTGATAAAGGGTTAAACACTCCAGAATTGATAATGACAAAATATTGTCCAAGCTCAAATGGTTCTTGGGCAAATGGGGTTAATCAGTTTATCGAAGAGCTTAAAAGTGGCAGTTTTGATATGTAACTGATCCGCACATTGATTTGTATATAATATTTGATATACTATGAACTAGATCCTGGGGTGGCTCCTCTAAAAAGCATGCTCCGGGATTTTTTTTGATCTAAAACCCTCTGTCCTGCGGACATCTCCCTTGACAGGGCGACTTTTCAAAAAAAATTTGGTAAAATCACTGCCATGGGAGTCATATCAACATCACAATTCAAAAAAGGCATTTATATTCTTTTTCAAAACGAACCACACATGGTGGTAGACATTGCTTTCGTGTCACCTGGCAAAGGTTCAGCTTTTTATAGAACTAAATTAAAAAATCTTTACACTGGAAGAATCGTTGAATATACCTATAAATCGGGAGAAAAAGTTGAAGAAGTGATTGTGGAAACACATGAAGCTGAATACTCTTATTCTGATGGTTCAAATTATGTTTTTATTGAACCTAGAAGTTTTGAACAATATACAGTACCTACAGAAATAATCGGTGATGATAAAGTTTATTTGAAAGAAGGGCTTTTATATAGAATTAAATTCTATGATGATAATCCAGTTGGTATTAGTTTACCTAAAACAATCTCTTACACAGTAGTGGAAGCGGAAAATTCAGTTAAAGGTGATACTGCAACTAGTGCCACTAAACAGGCAATTTTAGATTCTGGACTTAAAGTTCAAGTGCCTTTGTTTATTAAGGCCGGCGAAGAAATTTTGGTAAATACTGAAACAGGTGCTTATTTGTCCCGAAATTAAGATATTTTGATAGAATACAGGGTAACTATTTGTCCTCATAGCTCAGTTGGATAGAGCGCCTCCCTTCTAAGGAGGAGGTCGCAGGTTCGATCCCTGCTGAGGATACATATTTTTATGCGCCCATAGCTCAATGGATAGAGTAGTAGTCTTCGGAACTATTGATGGGGGTTCGATTCCCTCTGGGCGTACTTGAGGGTTTGTAGCTCAGTGGTAGAGCGGTCGCCTCTTAAGCGATTGGTCGCGGGTTCGAGCCCCGCCAAACCCACAATTACAATTTTGCCGCAGTGTTGAAATTGGTATACAAGCACGGCTTAGGACCGTGTGTCGAAAGGCATGGAGGTTCGAGTCCTCTCTGCGGCACAGATAATATTTCTTTTGATAGTCTCTGTAAAAAGTTAAAAATAAAAAAGGTTGTTTATTTCGGCACAGAAGATATTTTGTGATATTATTCCCCTGCTACAGGCAAAAACGCTTGGAACATTAAAAATAATGAAAGGAGGGATTGGTATGCTGACATTTCGCAGTCCAAAAGTTATCGGATTAACCACTTTTTTATCAACAGACGAAACCGGCTTAATTTCTTTGATACAGGTTACCTATAAAAATGGAGACGCTTTTCTGTTTAAAAGCGACTCTGAAAAAATAAGGAAAATCATGAGAAAAGCCCAAAAAGGCGAAAAAATAGATAGTTTCATTAACTTAATGATAAAAATCGGAGAATTAAAACCATGCAGAGAAGTACGTTTGGGTGTGTATACTGTGGCAACTTGGAAAAAATAAAACTCTTTTCTAATTACTTTTAATTTAGCCGGCAGGTTTTTGTAAATTTTTTACAATTAACTACCGGCTTTTATTTTGGAGTAAAAAAAGGATTTAAAGGAAGTAATAATTCGCTGGAAGAAATTTTCTTTTGGATGATAAATTATGGATTCTTTGGTAAACTTTTGGATTTCAAAATTATCTAAATCGCCCCAGGAGAGAAAGGTTTCATCTTGATAGTCTTTAATATTTTTGACAATAAATTTAAATTTAAATATTTTATATTGGCCAGGATAAGTAAGATTATTGTCACTGCAGATTTCAGAGGTGGTGATGTTGGGACTGGATTTGGAAATTAGACAAAATCTTTTTTCGCCCCAAATTGATTGGCCAGTATTTTTTAAGACAATTTCACCATCATATTCATTATTTTCAAGGATAAAAAGAGGTATGTTTATTTTTTCGAGCTGGTAGTTAAGTATCTGATCTGGAGTGTTCTGTTTTTTAGGCAGATTGACTATTTTCTGATAGTCAGAAAAAAGATTGCCATTTTCGTCGAGCCAAGAAAAATGATCAAATGGTTTTTGAGCGTAGTTGTAAGTAAAAGGAGTCACGGCTTTTATCCGGGAATCCTGCGACCAAATATCTAAGGCTTCAATTAAAAAATTAGATGTAGTTTTAGAAGTGTAATAATTGTTCTGCTTTTCAATGCCTTCACGGTGTGGCCAACCAGTTTCGGTGATAAATACAGGCAAATCTTTATTCACCCCAAGCTCTTTTAATAAATCTAATTCCCATTGATAGCCATGAATACTGTGTTGGCCAGAGTCATTTGGGGTGCCAACAAAACCATTGTTAGGATAGGAATGAGAAGCTAATCCATCGATATTATTAAAATAATTTTGGTTAAGTGAAATAATTTCTCGATAAACATTTTCAGCTGATTGATATTTTGGCATCTGATCGGGAGCGACCAAATCTAAACCGCAGGAAAGAATAAAAAAATTAGGATTAGTGTCTTTAAACTTTTTGGCAGCGTAAGAACTTTTATCGACAAAATCTTTTATGTTCACCTCCCCTCCCCATTCAGAACTATGATTTATTTCATTAAATAAAATAACGTGCTGCTGTTTGGTGGGCCAATTCAGGGAGTTTAAAAAAGAAACAGTATGATCAATGTCGGAATAATCTGGGACTTTCCAATTGTCGCCATCACCGATGGTAGCAATTCTGACAATGGGAATTATGTGGTATTTTCGGCAATTATCGAAAAAATCCTGCCAAGTATTTTGGTTAAGCTGACTGGTTTGAATAACAATGGTGACCCAACCCCAATCGCCATTTTGCGAATTGATAATTTTGGCGGCAGAATGGATATCTTCTGTTTGAGAGAGGTGGAGGCCAAAAATGTTATCAGATGCTAAAATAGGGCTACTAAAAAAAACAAATAAAGTGCAAAGACATAGAAATATCTCTACAAATTTATTTCTTTTAAAATTTTTGATTTTCAATTTTTATTTTTAGTAAAATATAGTAACTAGTATTCTAACAAATGACTAAGGAAGAAATTATTAAAATGCAGATTTCTCGAATAGAGAAAGAAATCCATGATTTGCCGTACCATAAAGGGACGGAACATCATCATGGAGTGATGAAAGCGAGAATAGCCAAACTTAATGATGAATTAAATGGCGGATCGGCTAAGGGTGGCGGTGGTGGCGGAGTTGGTTATGCAATTAAACATTCAGGCGATGCTTCGGTGGTTTTGGTGGGATTGCCAAGTGTGGGAAAATCAACTTTATTAAATGCGGTGACTAATGCCGAATCCCGGGTGGGAAATTATGATTTTACAACTTTGGGAGTGGTGCCGGGAATGATGGAATATAAAGGAGTTAAGATTCAGATTTTGGATTTGCCGGGAATTATTGAGGGGGCGGCAAAAAATAAAGGTTTTGGAAAAAAAGTCTTATCGGTGATTCGAGCCAGCGATTTGGTGGTATTGATGACAGATATTAAAAGAATAAACTGGCTAAAACAGGTTGAAGACGAGCTTTATCGATCGGGAATGAGACTTAATACTAGACCGGCAAAAATAACGATTCACAAGACCCATAAAGGGTCAATCCAGGTGATTGATCCATATAAATCTTTTGAAAAAGAAACTGTAGTTGAAGTGGCTAAAGAAATGGGTATAAGCAACGCAATTATTCAGCTTGGTGAAAAAGTTGACGGAATTGATAAATTGGTGGATTCAATGTCTAAATCGATAAAATATATGCCATCGGTGGAAGTGGTCACTAAAATCGATTTGGCTAAAAATTTTGATCCCAGAATTGTGGGTAAAAAAGATAATTTAGTGCTGATGTGTGCCGACAAAGGAATAGGGATTGATGATTTTAAGGAAAAATTATGGAAAGGTTTGGGATTGATTAGGGTTTATTTAAAAGAAGAAAGAAGTATGGAGGCTGATCGAGTTAAACCTTTGATTTTTAAAAATACCTGCACTTTGGATGATGTGCTGAAAAGAATTTCTAATCAAATGAGAGATGATGTTAATAAAGCCTATATTTGGGGTAAAAATGCAAGATTTCCTGGACAGGAAGTGTCGTTCACTTATCAGGTATTTGATGAGATGGAAGTTTATTTTAGCCGATAGATCGGATTTTTTGAGAACGTGATTTGAGAGTTTCCTTAGAAATTTTGGGGCTGTTGTCGTGAATAATTTTAGCTTTAGTGCCAGGACGAGGCGAATATTTGAAAGTATGAATTTTTTTGAAGCCAATTTGCTGACATAAATCAAAAGTCTCCTGAAAATCAGCTTCTGTTTCATCAGGGAAGCCAACAATGACGTCGGTGCCAAAATTAAACCCTTCCCCACCCCCTTCCCTTGACAGGGCAGGGATAATTTCTTTTAATGATTTAAATTTTTTAATAATATCTTTTTTAATATAAGGGCGGTTCATAAGTTTGAGGATTTTGTCAGAACCGGATTGAATAGGAATGTGAAGAAAATTGGAAATTCTGTTGGGATATTTGGCCAAAAGATCAATAAATTTTTGATCGATACAATTTATGGGAATGGAACCAAAACTAATCAATTTAATGTCAGTTTTCTCTAAAATATTTTGGATTAAATCAGAAAAACCATATTCGTACTGATCGATATTAACGCCAGTAACAATGACTTCCTGATAACCGTCTTGAACAGCTTTTTTGATAGTCTCAACGGCTTTATTGATTTCTAAAGACCATAAATAAGGACGCTGAAAAGGAACAATGCAATAAGAGCAAAATTGAGTGCAGCCAGATTGAATCTTTAATAAAAAGCGATGAGTGTGACTAAATTTATCTTTAATCTCTGGAGTGTAAGAACATTTTAAATCTTTTAACAGTTCTTCTTTTTGATTGTTTTTATAAATAAGAACATTAGGAATATTTTTTATTTTTTCAAGGTTGGCACAGCCAGTGACATAAATTTTAGCCTGAGGATAGAGTTTATTTAGTTGGCGAACTTTGCCGAGAGATTCAATCTCCCCTTTTTTAGTGATGGAGCAGGTGTTGATAAAAATAATTGAAGGTTGAGTAGAGACGTTGCATGCAACGTCTCTACAGAATGGGGTAAAACCTTGATCGATTAAAGTCTGAGACCATTGATTGGTTTCAGCAGAATTGACGCGACAGCCGAAATTAATAGCGAGAAATGTTTTCTTGGCAGAATTCATGAAAAGTATTATAACAAAATAAAAAAAAGACCCTTGTTTTTTGGTTTACCAAAAAATTTGGGTCTTTTAGTTTGGATTAGGTTATTTAATTTCCGATACTATTATCAGAATCACGTGGCCTAATCGGTCTTATTTGAACAAATCTGAAGGAAAAATAAAACTGCTTTCTTTTACCCAGCCGGTAGTTTTATCAGCTAACTGAATTTTCCACCAGCCAGTAGTTTGATCGATGATTTTAACAAACCAATAACTGTCTTTAACAACATTAATTGTTTTGGAATTTGATTCAACACTGTCTTTTATTTCTGTATTTAGATTTAAGATGACAATGTCGCCGATTTTAAATGGCTGAATAGCCGGAATTGGCGGAACTACAGTGGTTTTGGAAATATCCCAAAAAAGTATATTCGGTTTAATAGTTGAAACTATCAAGTTGTAGTTTTTGTTTTTATCATCAATGGTAAATGTTGCTTTTACAGTGTTGGTGCCGGTGCCGAATGTTAAAGTGTAAGTTTGAGATGCTCCAACTTTATAGGCGTAATCGTGCTCTTTGTTTTGTCCGGTGCCATATTGTAAATCTACAGGTTTACTCTCATCTCCCCAATCTAATGTTGTCCAGCCATAGTTGTAATTGTCGATTCCAACAATTAATTTGTTTTTATTGGAACTTACCAAATAAATTCTGTTTGAACAATTTGTAATATTAATTGGTTTGCTGATTGAACAAACTTTTTTGTTGGACATCCAAACACTGGCAGTAAAATTGCCTGTTTTGGAATACCAACATTCAACTTGTCCAGAGCCGTTGTAGGTCTCAATATATTGACCGTCTCCAAAAGATACCCAGCCAGTTAAATTATTGCCAATGTTGCCGTCAACAGTAACGTTGAAGATTACATGGTTTTGATCTTGGCTGACGACAGAAATACTTGCAGCGTCTGTGTGGGAGTTTTTTTCAGATGCGAGTGCCGGAGTGACAGTTAACATAACCATTATAAGAGTGACGAAGATACCAATGAACTTTTTCATAAAAATTCCCCTTTCAAAGTTTAAAATTATCCGATCTACTTATTTTCCCTTCTTGTTTTAAAGTGTGCTTAACGCAAAAGCGTAAAAGTTTTGTTCAAAAATGAACTGGGATAATTATACTCTATATTATAGGTTTTTACAAGTTATTTACGTGGATTTTTAGCTACAAAATCTTTGATGTAGTCAAGAATATCGATGGTAGTATCCCAGCCAAGTTCAGTACGAGCTTTGTCTTGAATTGGAGTGTCGCCAGAATCCTGTCGTCCTGGATAACCATCTTTGTATTCGATTGGTCCACCAAAAGCTTGGGCTATTTCAATAATGGAATAAGCCTTGGTGTTGTTTAGTGTATAGCCATCACCATTGCCTTTTTCGGCGGCAAGAATCATACCTTTAGCTAAATCGCCAACGTAGGTAAAATTGCGTTTTTGGGTTCCTGGTTTATTGACAGTGAAGGGTTTACCTTCGAGATAAATTTGCTGGAATTTGGCGATAAGTGTACCATATTTCCCTTCGCCTTTTTCGCGAGGTCCATAGGCGTTATAAAAATAGCAAATGGCATAATTAAATTCAAAATCAGTGGTGGAATTCTTTTTGCACCATTCGCCGTAACTATTGATTAGATCAACATTGTTGGCTTTGGTAAAAGAATAAGGATTAGCGAAACGCTCTTCGCCATTGGTGGCAAATTTGGTGCTGGAAGCAGCATAGACCAGTTTGCCCACTTTTCTTTTTTTGCAAAATTCGACAACAGAAAATGTGCCGACAGTGTTCATGTCGAAAACTTGTTCAATGTCATCAAATGATGGAGCAATGCGGGCATATTCACCTAAATGAAACACTACATCTGGGGTTTCAGGAATTAACTTATCAATATCTTTAGTATGGCCTTCACGATATTCAGCGCCGGCGATGTGGTTGTTTTTGCTGCCATTAAAATAATTATCAAGAGAAATGATTTTATCTTCAGGATTTTTTTGAAGAAGCTGTTCAATAATGTGTGAGCCAACATGGCCGGCTCCACCAGTGACTAAGATTGTTTTTGACATAATTTTATTTTCTACCTAACCAACTATATTTTAGTTTATCAAATGTGCCGTCTTTTAGCGCATCACGAATCAATTGGGTGGTATGAGTCATGAAATAGATGTTGTGCATGGTCATCAAACGATAACCGAGTAATTCCTGAGTTTTAAAAAGATGATGAATATAAGCCTTGTCATATTTTTGACAGGTGGGACACTGACAACCTTCATCGAGAGATGATTGATCTAAAGTGTATTTTGAGTGCATTATCTGGTCCTGGAAACGTTTTTTAGTGTCGATGGTGCTGTTGCCGGTGCGATGCAAAAATAAGCCAGCACGAGCCATTCTGGTGGGAAGAGTGCAATCCATGGAAGTAATCCCCTGCCCAAAAAAATCAAAGAGATCATCAATTTCGCCAACACCGAGTAAATGAATTGGTTTGCCAGTTTTTAAAATGGTAGGCAAAACCCAGCCGACAGCGTCGCGCATTTTGTCTTTTGGCTCGCCAACAGAGACACCGCCGATGGCAATACACTCAAAATCTTGAGAACAGATGAATTCTGCCGATTCTTGGCGTAAATCTTTGTAATAACTACCCTGAACAACTCCATATAAATTTAATTTTTGATCAAATTTTTTGTTTAATTTTTTATGTTCCTCTAATGATCTAAGAGCCCAGCGATGAGTGCGATCGAGAGCTTTTCGGGCATATTCTTTGGTGGCTGGATAAGGAGTGCATTCATCAAAAGCGATAATATTGTCAGCAGCTAAATTGTGCTGAATTTGAATTGATTTTTCGGGAGTGAAAAAATGAAGAGAACCATCGAGATGAGAACGGAATTCGACGCCATCTTCGGAAATTTTAACTAAAGCACCGGCGCCGTTATGGTCTTTGCCTAAAGAAAAAACCTGAAAACCGCCAGAATCAGTGATTAATAAACCATGCCATCGGGTAAATTCGTGAAGCCCACCAAATTTTTTGATGGCTTTATCACCAGGGCGAAGATATAAATGGTAAGTATTACAAAAGAAAATTTCAACACCAATAGCTTCCAATTCTTCTGGAGTGAGTGATTTAACGGTGGCTTGAGTGCCAACTGGAACGAAGGTAGGCTGAGATAACATAATCTAGATTATAACATTCGATTTTTTTTGCTATAATAAGAGCACTTTAGGCCGCAGTGGTGAAACTGGTATACACGCAAGACTTAAAATCTTGTGCCCCAAAAAGCGTGCGGGTTCGATTCCTGCCTGCGGCACTAAAAATAATTCTTTAGTTTATAATTGTTTAATTTGATTTAAACCAAATTAAAAAAAATAAATTTTTGGATATATTTTTTTTCGGGGATTGGCGCAATTGGCTAGCGTGCATGGTTTGGGACCATGAGGTTGCAGGTTCGACTCCTGTATCCCCGACTTCAATAAAATTTTGTTTTGGCAAGGCCCGATATTATTTTTCCAATTCTTGATAATTTTTCCATTTCTTTTGAACTAGAAAGTCATCTAATCTACTTGTCGGATCTATTGTTTCCAAAAAATTTGCAAATTTGGTTGCTTTTTGTTTACGTAATTCAAATTCATTTTTAATTTTTTCTATACCTTTTTTTAAACTTTCAGGATCATTATCTAGAATATCTATAGCTAATTTATTAGGATCATTGGCAGAAAGTGATAAAAAAAGTTTTACGACTTTGTAATTTTTAGGGGAAATTTGGTCAGAAATATATTCATCACCTTGAAAGCCATTATTGTAAACTCTTTTTAAATAAGATGTTATTTGTGGTTGATGTACCTCCAAACCTATCGTATCAACTTTTACAACCACTCCACATTGTGGTAGATAAATTTTATTAGTAATACTACCCTTATCGTTATATTTTGGAGCTTCAATAGATAAGGAAAGTGAATGATGAGTGTAATTACTGCTTTCAACCATTCTTCTGTTGGTTGACATATAGACGCCAAGTTCATTTCCATCTCCAATTTTGGCTGGGTCATCTTTTGATACAGATCCATAAGTTAATGGCTGATTAAACATTTCGATATTGAGTTTATCTGGGTCAACTGAAAAGCCTCTCCATAAAACATTTGGTTTATTATTTACTTCATTTTTTGGTATAAATTCCGAAGAAGATTCTGACATATTAGTTAATATATTTTAAAACTTGATTTTTCCAAATTAAATACCCTTGTCCGTTTAAATGGATTCCATCGAGAGTATATTTTTCATCTAACTGATTTGCCGGATTTAAAAATTTTGAATAAAGATCAATATAAAAAATATTGGAATTATCGGCAAAATTCTTTAAATTATTATTAAAGTCGGAAATATTCTGATTAGCTATTGGACGCCTGGTCTTATCTATTTCAAAATTCATCGGCAAAATACTTTCTATATAAATTTTAGTTTTTGGGGAATTATATTTAATATTGGCAATAATTTTTTGATAATTGTCTAGAATTTTAGCGGTTTCAATATTGTTGAGCAGATCATTAATACCAATCATAATAAATATTTTTTGGGGTTTGGATTGGGTTATTTTATTGAGTCGATTTAAAATTCCTTGGGTGGTGTCACCATTGATCCCTCGGTTTTTAATTTTGGAATTTGACAATAATTCACTCCATTCACAGCCATCGGTGAGACTGTCGCCTAAAAAATAAATAGTATTGTCTGATTGAGGCAGATTGTCGAAAAGAGTCTGTTTTTCAATGTAATAAGAGGATGAGGTAGTAGGCCGAAAATAGGAATTTTGAACTTTTTTAAAAGAAAGAAAAATCAAAAAGATAAAAATACAAATATTAATTATTATTAAAATTTTATTAATCTTTTTATAGAAAACTGATGACATACAATTTTATTCTATTCTATAAATTGAAATATGTATAATAAATTATGAAGACTTTTGATTTTCCTGAACTAAAACAAATTTGCGAATACGATTGTGGAGCTTGTGCTTTGGAATCGGTATTTATGTACTATGGCGGAAATATTTTTGAAAAAGATATTATGAAAATTGCTGGAACTATCCCTAAAAGCGGAACACCAGTAAAAGGAATGTTAAAAGTAGTTAAATATTTTGGTTTTGAGGGTGAATTAAAAGAATTAAATGTTGAGAAATTAAAAAAACATATAAACAAAAAAATTCCGGTGATTTTGAGACTTCAAGCCTGGTCACAACATGAAAACACTGATTGGATTAAAGAATGGAAGAGTGGGCATTATGTGGTGGCTATTGGCTATGACTCAGAAAAATTTTATTTTGAAGATCCGTGGTGTGATGAGAGAACATATTTAAAATCCAACGAATTATTGGAAAGATGGCATGATATTGATATTGATGATAAAAAATATATAAATTGCGGAATTGTGGTGATTGGCAAAAAAAAGAAATACAATCCAAAAAGGGTTGTCCATATGGAATAGATTTGATAAAATCGATTACATTAAAAATGCGGGTATAGTTTAGTGGTAGAACTAAAGATTTCCAATCTTCAGGCGGGGGTCCGATTCCCCCTACCCGCTCCAAATGTTCTTAAAACGGTTGTTTTTCTCTTTTTTAATACTGACGATTTATTTTTTATTTGTTTGGTTCTTTTTAGTCAATTTAGCTGATCCTAAATTAACCCATTTCCAGAATTACCACAGATTGGTTAATTGGGATTCAACAGCACATGGTGATGATGATTTTGATAATGATGGTAAAAAAGATTTAATTACAGCCTCAGGTTGTGCTTTTTTATCATCTGTAAAAATTGATAGCATACCAGGAACACAAAGGTGTAAAGCCGATAAATTAGTAGGTAGTTTTTTTAAAGATGGAACGGAAAGAACTGGTCAGAAATATATTCCGACTGATTTAGATTTTTCTTATATTGATTCACGTTTGCCAGTTAGCCACTCTTATTTAGCTAGAAATAAAGGAGAGAATTGGAAAATTTACATTGTATATGATGGAAATTCAAAAATATACGAAATAGAAAATAATGGAAAATTAGTTGATAAAGGAACTTTTTCTTTAATTAGTAGATTAGATGAATTTTTATATTTTATTTCAAGTTTTTTTGTACTTTTTAATATTCCCCTGATTCCGTTGTTTTTTACACTAGCACCAATACTTGAAAAATTTGGTTTTATTAATGATTCAAACATTTTGTTTTGTTATCTGATAGTTTTAGCTTTAATAACTGTTATTTTGTATTTAATATCGAAAAGTAGAAAAATTAACAATCAAGATTAATGTTATTTGATTAACTGAGAAAGTTGGTCAATGATAGTTTGAGAGGTTCGAGTGAGAGAGTCGGTATTTTCTTCAATATGATTAATGACAATAAAATCGGCTTTCTTTGGAGCTTTTTTAATCTCCCATCCAGTTTTGTCTAGACGAGATTCTAAATCATCATCGTTTCTTTTTTCAGCTAGCCATTTTTTATAATCAGAAAAATTCATGTCGGGAATGATGAAAATTTTTAAGACAAAAACATTTGTCTGTTTGGTGGAAACATATTTTTCAGTTTTTGACCAACCACTCATTTCGATTTGAGAAAAGATGACTGGAGACGGGTGTTTAACGGCATCGTCTAAACTTTTTTTAGGGAGGCCATAAAATGATTCACCTCTTTTAATATATTCCAAGAATTCATTGTTTCTAATTGACTGGCGAAAAATTTTATGACTTTCATAAAAATAATAATCCTGACCATGAACTTCACCTTCACGAGGCGGACGAGAAGTGGCGGTAACGGTTTTTAAAAATAAATCAGGAGCCAATTTTTCCATTTCTTGACGAATGGCATCTTTGCCACCGGCAGTGACGCCGGAAAGTAGTAGTAAAATTTTGTTGTATTTTTGGTTAAATTTTTGTTTTTTGGTTTTAGCTGATGACCAAAGGCCATATTTATTTGGATGAGGCAAAAATTTTTGATAATCGGGAACAATATCTTTTAGATGGTGAGGCAATAATTTGGGATTTAGCTGAGTTAATTTTTCAATTATTTCCCTGCCGGAATTAATGTCTTTTTTGGAAAGATTAGATTTCATTTATTTTTTTATTCAGAATAATATCGTTTTCACCAAAAATGAATTCCGCTTGAATTTTTTTTCCAGATAAAACCGAAGGCAGCCAAAAAATATCATCGGGCCACATGGAATCAAAAGGAAGTTGATTTATGTTGAACCATTGTGGCTTCATCTCTTCTGATTCAGTTGGCTCCCCTTCCCAGTCGTTGGAAATAAAAACCGAAACTTGCTGATCCCATTCATTTTTATTTTTAAAATAAAAATCAAGAGTTGCGACTTGAGAAATATTTTTAGGAGTAACACCAATTTCTTCTTGGGTTTCACGGATGGCAGTTTCCAGGATATTTTCGTTTCCTTCAGGTTTACCACCGGCGCCGTTCCATCGGCCTTGGCCAAAGCCACGTTTTTTCATGGCCAAAAGAATTTGGCTATCTTTTATCAAAAATAAGAGGGTGGCTTGTCTCATGACTGATTTTACAATTAAATGGCCTTAAAATGGTAAAATATCTTTACTTTGCCAAGGTGTTGAAATGGTATACAAGCATCGCTCAGAACGGTGTGTCGCAAGACATGTGGGTTCAAGTCCCACCCTTGGCACTTAAATATGATTAATGATCAAAAAATAAAAGATTTAGAACTAGAATTAGATAAGTACAAAGAGAAGTTTAAACATATGAGTAATGAGTATTCTCAGACAAGAGAAGGCAGTATGTATGGGTGTGAATATTACGAAGTTCAGTGCAGAGTTTTGCAAACAATGATCGCTGATATTTCAAAAGAAATTAACAGATTAAAAAAAGAAGAAAAATTGTTATAATAAGAGCACTTCTAGCCGAAGTAGCCAAGATGGTCACGGCACTGGTCTGAAAAACCTGGGATGTAGGTCCGAGTCCTACCTTCGGCACAAAATTGGTATAATATACACGCAATATGCGAGAGTAGCTCAATTGGTGGAGCGTCTCCTTGCCAAGGAGAAGGTCGCGGGTTCGAATCCCGTCTCTCGCTCATTTATGTTTTAGACCCTGAGGGCCACTTAGCTCAGTTGGTAGAGCGCTTCGTTTACATCGAAGATGTCGGGGGTCCGAGTCCCTCAGTGGCCACCAAACTTTAAAAATCTGCCGATGTGGTGAAATTGGTATACACGTACGCTTGAGGTGCGTATGCCGCAAGGTGTGGGGGTTCAAGTCCCTCCATCGGCACAAAATAAATACAAACAGCAAATAATGCCCCGTCGTCTAATGGTAGGACATCAGCCTTTGGAGCTGAGTATTGTGGTTCGAATCCATGCGGGGCAACACTTATGGACACCCAAAGGTGTCCGTTCTCCCTATTTTTTCCCTAACCTGTTGTTAAAAATCGCGTATCTATCCCCTGTAACATCGAACATTCCGTCCTGTAATAAATGTGATTTTTGTTTATCCCTAAGGTGTTGGTAAATTTGAATTGATGATTTTTGACAGTTTTTTCAAATTTAGGCCTGTAATTAAATCTCTTCTCCGATTGCAATTTCTTTTTTCCCTATCTTGATTGAAAAACATTTAATCCCTTTTTCTTGAGATATTTTAATTATTTGTGGTTTAAATTCAAAGTATTTATCAAAATGATTAGTATTATTAATAATTTGTTCAAAATTAACAAGATTACTGTATGGACTTCCAAAATATATTGCCTTAATTTTCCCTATGTTTAAGTTATTATCTCCGCTTTCTATTTGTTTTAAAAATCTATATTCATCTTCATGCCCCCATAATTTATTCTTGTGTAGAAGTATTTTTTTGATTGTTTCAAAATCCGTTTTATCAGATTTTGGCCAATTGTCGTCATAAACAATTTTAGAAAATTCATAATTTTCTTCTATTTCTACTTCTAATGCTATCCCTTTAAATCCTTTTGCATAATAACCCCACATTAATGGATTTTTAAATCCTAATTCTCCTGAGAATGAACAGATTTTGAATTGGCCTTTTCCTTCGTAGATTTTATTAATGTATTTTTTATTGCTAGTTGTGAAGACACCCTCCATAGGATCATTTAAGTCAGAAAATTTGGAACACCAAAATTTTCCAGTTTCGATTATTTCTTTTAAATGATTAAAATCAATCTGATTATCTAAACCTCTGAATTTATATACTTTCATACTGAATTATACTGCTTGGTTTTTCGGTTATCCTTAGAATTTCTCTAAAACTAAGTGTTTGTCGTGTAAATAAATTTCAAGATTTAATCCTGTTATTAAATTTCTTTTATCAGTAACAGTTCCTTCTTTAAGGACATACCTTGCATATTCGCCTAAGTCAGGATCAATATTTTCTTCATTATAAATATTGTTTGATGAAAGTATTTCTTTTTTGGTTTTGGTGAAATTTTCTAAATCAAATTTTAATTTTTCATTAAGATTTAATTTGTTTTGATCTAAATCTTGTATAAATTTGATGATTCTTAACATTAATATATCTTCATCGATATATGGTTCTTCACAACTGTAATCAACTTGCCGAGAACAGTGATAGTAAACGTGATAGTTGGTATTTCCACTAATTAGTTTTCGATATTTATCTTCCCCAACTATAGTCGCTCCACAGGAGGCACATTTGAATAATCCTTTGTAGATAAAATCTTTACTTCCCCACTTAACTCTTTCATAAAAGACTAATTTCTTTTGGACTTGTTCAAATAATTCTTTGGTAATTAAAGGTTGATGTTTGCCGATATACCATTTGCCACTGCCGACTGGAAATTCAAATTCTCCATAATAATAGGGATTGCGAAGCATTAAATAAATTTGGCTTAAACTTATACCTTTACCTGATTTGTTAACAAAATTTGATTCTTTAGCCCAAGACCAAAGATCACGCCCTGAATAACTTTCTTCGGTTACTAATCTAAACATTTCGGTAACAAATTTGCCTCTGTCTGGATCTATTACAGCATCTTTAACTCCATTAAAAGCTCGATTGTAATAACCAACTGGAGCCATACTTGGACGCCAACCCATTTCACATTTATTTCTGATTCCCCTCTTAACATTTAATCCTTTTTGATCATTTTCTAATTTGGCTTGAGAACACAAAATCATTAATAGAAATTTTTCATTTGGGTTATTTATAAAACTTTGAGAAAAGGTCTGAATCTTAATTAATCTGTTTTGATCCATGAGGTCCACAAGTAGTCCCAAGTCCCCTGCATTACGACTTAAACGATCGGGTGCCCAGGTTAAAATGCCATCAAAAATATTACCTCTAATATCCTCAATCATCTGAGCGAAGACTGGTCTTTTACCAGACATTTTAGCTGAATGACTTTCTTTTCTAACTTCTTTGATATTAATTCCTAGACGATTGGCCATTTGAGTCATCTCGTTAATTTGAGAATCAATTGACATGGCTTGTCTTTCATCCCCTTCTGATGATTTACGAGCATACAGACAAAATCTTATTTGGGATTCAGGTATTACGGTAGGTTCCATTGATATGACGATACCGCAATTATCATGGAAGTCTAGGGCTTATTTAATAGTCGTTTGATCTTTTTTGAAGTGGAAAGAAATTTCTCGAAATATTCTTTATTTTCGTAAAGTATGTACCAATAAAAGTATTTTTCTAACCTTTTAACTAAGGTCATTATTTTGGTTTTATCCTCTGTCATTTGAGGGTAAGGTACCGCAATCGTTTGGGAAGTCTAGGAGGTGTTTACCATTTCCAATATCCAAAGCCATTGTCACAATCGATTGATACATCTTGGGCTTTTGTACTATAGATATTGAATCTAGAGCCGTCATTAAGAGTAAATTCGTTTAAGTTTGCATATGAGTTTTCTCCCGCTTTAAGTTTGTCGATTCTTGCACTTGGTGCCCAGTCTGTAGTTTTGCTTGGATAATTATATTTACCGTTTAATTTTATTTTGCACGATGTCCAATCAGCTGATTCGGCATTAGTTATTACTAACTGTCCATTTTCTATTCGTATGTTTCCTTGTAAATCGTGTTTATTGTTATTACTAGAAGTAGTATTTGATGTTTTATTAATTATCTCTGAGTTTCGGCTAGAAGTAGTAGTCATTCCTTGAATTATTCCGCTCAATAGAAACATTGATAATAAAAAGGTTGTAATTTTGTGCTTAATAAACCAGTTTCTTTGATCAGTTTGACAGTGAGGACATTTTTTAGCTTTATCATCTATTTCAGACTGACAACTTTTACATTTTTTCATTCGTTTTTTTTAATTGTTAATTTAACACAATGCTAACGGAAACTTAGCAGGAAGTCAAGGCTAAATCGTGCCTATTTGCTTAGTCTGGCTTAGTGGAGTATTAATCAATCTTTTCATACCTTTGGATATGATAAGAAGTAACTCAAAATTGAAAAAAATTATTAGTAAAAATATGAAAAAACGTCGAGCTGAATTAAACTTGACACAAGAAGACTTGGCGGAGAAAACTAAACTTAGTAGAGTTTATATTGGTTATGTTGAACAAGGAAGAAATACCCCGACATTAGAGATACTGGAAAGAATTGCTAACGCTTTAAAAATAAAAACGAAAGATTTGTTAGAGTAATTGTTCAAAAATAACATCTGGTTTGAACTCTATAGTAAACAGCTCTGGGTAAAATTCATTAAGACTAAACTTTATATAGTCTTTAATCTTATTAGTGTGATTAAAAACATTTTCATTATCAAATATTTTTCTTCGTTGGAGTATTGTTAGATATTGTTTTATTAACTCATCTGTGACGGTTAATACTGCATTTAATATTGATCCAATATTATTGGATCTGATATCTTCTTCGGAATTTTTAATTTTGTATAAAATTTCAAAAGTTTTGATAGATAATAAATCTTTTGAATTATCAAAGGCTGAAGATAAAAAGTATTGATTTATTAAAACTGAAATTAAAAATCGATAATAATTTTTAAATGAATCACACATTTTTGAAAATAAATCTTTATGGTTAATTTCTTTACCTAAAGTAATAGAATAAATTAATTTTGATTCATTGTTTTGCAAAAATAATGGTAATTCGTTGACTAGACTAAGTGTTTTTTGAAAATAAGAATAACTGACCAAATCACATCTTTGAGTATCCTCAATTAAGTTTTCCCATCCAATAAAATAAGTACTGTCTGTTTCTTGAGGTACGAGTAAAATATCTAATTCTTCTTCGGTAAAAGTATATTCAAAGTTTTGTACTGCTTCCTCTATTGACATGGGGTTTCCTAAAAAACGACCCTTTGTGTTATTCCATAATAAGATAATAGCTTGTTCTCTTGCCGTCAAAGTTCTGTGAGATGCTGTTTTTATAGCTTTATTTACATCCATTTTAGTTTATTTAATAAATAATTTTTTTTAGTTTTAGATTTAAATTGATCAATTTTTATCGATTTCATAATAATTGAGGTTAATGTGTTTACAAAAAAGTTTGGTATTTTGCTTTCAGCTAATTTTTGAGTTAAAAGTTTCAATGCATGTTCTGGATTTGTTGAAACTGCAGAATCGACTAATTCTAGAATTTCTGTTTTAGAAAGATTTATTTTCTTTTCGGAGTACTTTGGATTGTTATTTTTTAGCCAAAAAATTATGGCGGTTATATTTTTATCCTTTATGGCAGAAATGAGTTGTGATTCTGCTAAATCGTTAACTAAAAGAGTTCCATATAGGAGAGCTTTTTCTGCTTGTTTTTTGAAGTTTTGGTCTTTACGCCAGCGATAATATGTTGATCTACCAATCCCTGTTTTTTCACAAGCAACTTGTACAATGGGAGTTTTTTTAAATTGTTCTAATAATATTTGCTGATCATTTAGACTTTTCATAATTTATTCATTCTTTGATAACGATCGATGATTACTTGACAATAATTTGGATCCATTTCAATCATTAAACATTTTCGTCTGGTTTGTTCACAGGCTATTAATGTACTTCCAGATCCACCGAAACCATCAAAAACATAATCGCCAATTTGACTACTGTTTAGAATTAAATGTCTAATTAAGGAGATTGGTTTCATGGTTGGGTGTAGAGTACTTTTATGAGGTTTAGGAAAAGCCAAAATGCTTTTGTCTTTGCTTTTATAAAAGGTATGAGTACCGTACCAACCATATGCAACTATTTCATGTTGGAGTAAATAATCCATTCTGCCAATTACAGAGTGATTTTTAATCCAAATTAATAACTGACAAAATTTAAAGTTGGATTTATCTAAAGCATTCTTTAATGAAAAGATCATCTTGTCAGAATTAAAAATGTAGAAAGAATTCTTTTTGGATAAATATGGTTTGGCTATTTCTAACCATTCTTGAGTAAATTGTTGATACGATTCTTCTGTTTGAATCTGATCATTCAAAATGCTTTTGTGTTCAAATTTTGAATTATTTATCCCCTTTTTACTTTCAACATAATCGACACCATATGGTGGGTCAGTGACTATTAAATTTATTTTTCTATCCTCTACTAGTTTTTTAACTATTTCTGAATCGGTACAACTTCCACAAATAAGTCGGTGTTCACCTAGTTCAATTAGATCGCCATATTTAATTGACATACTCTACCTCCTTGTCTGTTAATTTTTGATATCGGGAAATTATTAAGTCACAAAATATTGGTTCAATTTCGATGGTTAAACATCTTCGTTTTATTTGTTCACAAGCAATTAAGGTTGAACCTGAACCGCCAAATAAATCTAAAACTGTATCGCCAATTTTTGTGCATCGCCTTAGAGCTTTTTCATGAAGAGTTGGGCTCTTCTCGGTTGGATGTTCATATTCGCCACCTGGCAATCTTTTGACTAGCCAGATGTTTAATAAATCTAGAATGTCGTCGATAGTTCGATTGCCTGATCCGACTTCTTTATTCATTATTTCATTAAGATTTCTTAATGAATCGGAAATGTAGGGTTTGCCAATAGTGCCATAAATACAAGCCTCGTAACATTTATTAAAAGCACTGTTGGGTGTTGGAGAAAAACCATTTTTAATCCACAAACAAGTTCTTTTATTTTCAATTCCAATCTCTTTAAATAATGATTGGATTAATCCAATATGATTTTCGTCGTTCCAATAAAAAACATGGCAATCTGCTTTGGAAATTAATAATCCGTTTTGAAGACTTTTTCTTAAAAATTCCAAATACTCAGTTTCACTTTTATTATCATTGGTTTGACCACCGTATTTTCCTTTGCCCCCAATGCCTTTGTTGTAATCAAGATTTATATTGTAAGGAGGATCGCTATAAATCATGTCTACAACCTTTTCTTTTGATATTTTTTCAATTATTTTTGGGTCGGTACTATCGCCACAAACAAGCAAATGATTTCCTAATTTAATAATGTCACCTACTTTGGTTTTTGGCTCTTTAATTTTTTCTAATTCTTTTTGAATATCAAAATCATCATCCTCGGTTTCCAGATTCTCATCCCAAATTTTGGATAAATCGTCATTATTAAAACCAACATCCATAAGCATTTCAATATCAAAGTTTTTTAATAACTCAAAATCCCACTCGCCAGTGTTACGGTTTAATCTTAGATTTAATTCCTTTTCTTTTTCGATATCGGGAATGTTTAAGTAAATAACTGGAACTTCTTTGAACCCTAACTGTCTGGCAATGTTAAGTCTGAAGTTACCACCAATGACAATATTCTTTCTTTCTGTTGCTGAGTTGACGATTATTGGATCGACTAGACCAAATCGTTTAATACTTTCTTTAAGGCTTTTGATTTGCCATTGACTCCATTTGCGAGGATTGTAGTCGGGAGAGATTAATTCGTTAACACTGACTTGGGTTGTTTGAATTTCTGTTTGTATTTCCATGTTGTACAAACTATATGTCAGTACGTATGGAGGGGTCAAAAGTATTTATCGGTGTATAAAGGTGTATGGAGGCGTATTTATTATTTACTTATAAATGCTAGTTTTATTCCGTTACCTGTCATTAAAAATGGATTATCCTCAGGATTTTTTCTTGAATTAATTTCGAGTTCTCGTCTTATATTTTTAAATGTTTGTCTTATCTTCTCTTTTGCAATTCTTTGTTCTTTTTTGGTTAAAAACTTTATTTCAATTTTTTCAGCAATTGTTTTGTAATCTACTTCAAATCCTGGTTTGAAGAATAATAATTTCATTATTTTATATGGAATTTTATTCTCGAACATTTGTATTGGTTTTTTATTTCCATATTTAAATAATCCGTTTTTAGAATCAAAAAACAATGTTCCATATGTAAAAATATAATCGTTTGGATTTGTCGGTGTGTTAATTTTTCTTGAGAATCTTCTTAACTTGTTTAACCCTTCATTCATTAACAGAATTGGGTTATCTGAGAATTCTTCTGTTAAATTATTCATTTAGTTTGTTTTTATAAATGTTTCTATTGCATTTAATGCATCAATTATTTTGGTGTCAATTCCTGTTAGGTCAGTAAGCGAATCTATTTTCTCTGCCAATTTAGCAAATTTGTGATTGTTGCTTGTAATACCAAAAAGTTTTTCGAAGTTAGTTTCTTCAAATTCAAAATAATTTAAACTGTCATTTTTAATTGAAATATTTTCTTGTTTATTTGAACCACTATCAGCTCCGTCTTCATCGTCACCATCAAAAAGTGTGAAAAAGTCCACCCCAAAGCATTTGCAAATCATCTGATAAGTTTTTATTTTAGTTTTTCCCCACACAGGTATAAGTGAAACGGAATAATCGTTAATATCAAAACTATGGAGTGACAATAATTTAGGGATTGAATATTTTTCACCTGGACCCTCAATGAGTATTACTTTTTTTGTAAAAAATAATTCTAAATTTTCTTTAAGAATAGAACTTATATGTAAATTTTTTGAAGAATAGTCATCTAGATATTGTGAACGAGTAGCTGTTTCACCATTACTAGTAGTAATTGCTTCTGTTAATGTGGGTTTTTGTGGATATAATTTACATTTTTTAAGCAGTTTGATTTGTTTCCATTCCTTTAGTGAAATTAGATTCTCTGATTGGGTTGAATAAATTATTTGTAATGTCTTTTGACTGGAGAGTAAATTATACAAATTTTTTTGCCAATCTGTGTGTAAGTGTAATTCTGGTTCATCTATTAATAGTATTATTGGTATTTTTTCCTTTTCAGCAACGTATTTGAAAAGTGCAAAAGCAATTAAAATGTTATAACCAGAACCAAGATTTTGCGGAAGTAACATCTTATTTTTTTTTACTTTTGAAATAAAAGCTTGTTTGTATGGTTGCTCAATATCGATAAAATCGAGCCTAAAACTGTGCTCACACTTACTGACGAATTTAATTTGTTCATTTATCGCAGAGATAATTGCTTGTTTTTCATCGACAATTTGTCTTAGATTAGTTGCTAAAGTTTCATATTCATTTACTATATCTTTATTAATTTTTGATTGATTTCTTTTATATTTCCAATGAAGATCTGTCAAAATTTTTCCTATTAATGAATAGGTGCCACTAACTTCGTTGTCTCTATCTTTATTTAAATAATAACTTTTTGGGAATCCTTTAATTTTATTTGGATTAAACGTAAAATAAAATTCTGAAAAAACAGCTGTTCTTTCGCCACCACTTTTTAAATTGTACGTAGCTTGATAAGATTTTTCGATATCCCCAAGGCTAATATTTGTGGTTTTATTAGATAATAAATTTGAAATTATTTCTTTAGCTTCTTCTAAATTTAAACCATCATTAAATTTTTTAAGAATTTTAACTCTGTAATTTTTACCGTCATAATCATCATATCTTTCTGCTGGAATTTCTCCGATTACAGGGATAACAGATTTATTGATTATAAATGGATCATCCAATATTTTTTCTGCTTTTTGTCGTCTTTTGACTGTTAGTCTTACTTTATCGCAAGGAATACATAATTTAGTAAATTTAGAATATTTATCATCATAAGTTTCAACGTTCAAAAAAAAGAATTTATTAAATGTGACAACTATTTCAATAGTGTCGCTAATTTTGTTTGCTTTACAATTAAAATCTCTTTCAGAAATTTTGTTTGATAAATATTCGTTACTAAGGATGTAATTAATTGCTTCAATTATTGTTGTCTTTCCGGCTCCATTTTTACCTATAATAGCTGTGAGATTGTCATCAAAATCAATGTTTACACCCTTCTTTCCAAAGTTTCTAAAATTTTTAATATATAAATTAGAAATTATCATTGCTCATTCTCCTTCCCAAACCTCCTCAATCTTTTGATTTATTTTTTCTTGGTAGAGTTCAATAAGTTTTTTTAGTGGATTAATTATGGCTTTTTCTTTTTCTATTTCATCAATAATTTGTTTTTGAATTTCAATTGACGGAAGTGGTATCTCTACAGATCTTATTATTGGCATATTAAGTCCACTTCTTTGTTTGTCCCCTGTTATTTCTCTTATTTCTTGATATTTGTTTTGAAGTATATAAAATAAAAATTCTGGTAATAATTTGTTTCTATCTGGATCAATCGAAACAATTGATTGATTACATGTTGCTTTAGTTCGTAATAGTGCAACAGTACCTCTTGTTTTCCCTTGTCCATTTAGGGCAATTAATACTGAATTAATTGGTAATAATTTTACATTTGATTCTTTTAACGCAAGCTCTGTAATTCTTCCATCACAATCGTATATTTCTCCTTTATGAATATCTCCTGAAACTAACCATTTTATGTCTCCTCCATAAAATTCATTTCTATTGGTTCTAGGAGTACCCCCTGTCATTAATTTTGAAATTTCTCCTATTTTTACTTTTTTGTACTCATTTTTAATTTTGAAGTTTGGTTTCCAATTTTCAATTATTTGTTTTGCTCCATCAATTACTTTCTTATAGTTATTTATTTCCTTTATAATCTGGCTTTGTATTTCAATGGGAGGAATTGGAACTTTGATGTCATAAAGTTGGTCAATTTTCATTGACACATTTGCTGCACCAGACATTTTTTCTTTTGCAACTTTATCCTTTATCAAATCGAGAGCTAATTGAAGATATTGGGCATTGCAAATTTTTACGTCTGGAAGGATTACTGCTAATAAATTAGCGGCTGCAAACTTTCCATTTTGATAATGTATAGAATTTATTGAAGCTTTTCCGTGTCCTGAGGACGATATTAATGGAATTAAAACTGCTTCTCCCTCAATATCAAAATTGTTTGCTGTTTTTCTTTCTTTTGCTGTCAAAACTAATGGATATGGACCAGATGGTGTTTTTGTGCTTGAGAATTTTCCTTTTTGAAATTTACAGAATTTACCTAATTCAATTAATGGATATTTTCCACTAAAGTTTTCTTTAATTTCAGGGTATCTATCTTGTTGGAGATTTAAGTCAATATTATCTAAAATTCTACTTTTTTCTACTATAGTAAAGTCTACTTTGTCATTTGTCTTAATCTTCGAACTATCTTTGAATATATTAATAAATTCTAATGATAATGGTAAATCATTTTTATTTATCGGTTTTTTTGTTCCACCATGATCAAATCCATCATCTTTAATTTTTAACATTAGGATATTGTTGTTTTTGTTTTTAAAGGATTTATCAAAGAAAAGAATACTTGTTTTTACTCCTGCATATGGTTTAAAAACATCGCCGTGGAGTGAAACTACACACCAAAGCCCATTTTCCAAAAGCATTTCACGAATTTTGTGATGTGCTTGACCATTATTAAATAGAACTCCCTCTGGAATAATTACTCCTGCACGTCCATTGGAAGATAAGTGGTCTATCATATAACGTAAAAATAGAACTTCTGTAGCACCAGTATTCATCCTAATATCTTCACTTACACTATTTTTGTCTAATGCTCCTGAAAATGGAGGATTGGCTAAAATTACATCCCATTTAGTTCTGTCCCCTGCAGTATCAACTAAAGTATTTTGTCTTTTAACGTTTGGATGTTCAAGTTTGTGAAGATAAAGATTCATTAGCCCGAATTTAAACATATCAAAATCACTGTCGAATCCTGTAAAAGTGTGTCTGTATACAAAATCACGTTCTTGTGGAGAAAGTAAATCCATTGGATACTTGTCCATTTTTTTGAAGTCTTCAGAAGAATATTTCTCTTCGAGATGTTTAAGTGCAGCAACTAAAAAACCTGCAGTTCCACAGGCTGGGTCTAGTATGGTTTCGCCTTTTTTTGGATCAATAATATCGACAATGAATTTAATAATGTGTCTTGGGGTTCTAAATGAGCCTAAAGTACCAGCTTGAGAGAGTTTACTAAGAAGATATTCGTACATATCTCCAAAAATGTCTGTATGCCCTAATGTTGATAGTTTTTCTAAATCAGAAAACATTTTTTCGATTTCGTGAACAAGTCTCCTCAGTGTCGGTTTATCAAAAACCTTAACATGGGCGTCTCGAAATAATAGTTTTATCGTCTGATCAGTGGTTAATTCTGGAAGTTTTCTAAATACTTCTTCTAAGGCGTTAAATAATTCGTCTGCATTAAGAATAAGTAAATTATCCCAGTGATATTTTCTTAATTCGCCATTAAAAATTCTTTCTGCTGAAGAATCTAAAATCATGGCGTTATCATCTTTTTTTGATAGAGATCGTAAGAAAACAAGATAGTTGATTTGTTCGATAATAGTGGCATGACTGGCGACACCTGCACCCCAAAGAATATTCATTAAATTATCAACTTGGTTTTTGAAATCACTTTGTGTCATAGATTAAGGATACGGCTATTTTTAACATCAAGCATTAAGCTGATCAAAGTTTCTTTACTGAAAGTATTAATCCATTCTTCTGGAGTAAATGTATTGAACGGAATTTTCGTTAGAAAAGAAATATTTGGTGTTTTCTTTAATTCGTTTCTCAATTCATCATTTTTAATTGCTTCTTCGATAATTAATTTAACCATCATAATTTTCTGTTGTGACCCGTTTCCTTTTACTTCGCCATATTTGTCTAATATACCGTTTTTCCATTCATTAACTTGATCATCATGACTTGGTAAATTCTTTTTGTCTAATGCTGAAAGAAAAAAGTCTCGAATTGTGGCAATAACTTTGTGTGATTGAGACAGACTATCTTCATTGAAATAAAATTCAGATTTATTTAGAAGTTCAGTATTTATAAGCTCAATAAGTTCTTCTTGTTTATTATCATTATCAATTAACTGTTTAACTTCTGGATGACTTTCTACAAATTTGGCGACAGCTTTTCCCCATTCCCCTTGATACATTTCTCTATCAACTTTATCTCCATTTGGTCCATAAACTATTTCGTCACGACCACCAACAAAATCAGCTCTTGTAATAGTATTTTTTTCGTAAATTTTTGAATGCTCAATTTCATTAATGTCTTGGGTTAATGTTGGTTCAGATTTGCCTTGATCAATATTCTCTTTTGATAATGCATTTGCTGGAGGCTGAGTTACTTTTAATGGAGCTTCCCAATCATATTTCTCTTCAAAATATTCACATACTCCACAAAAATCAAATAATACAAATTCTTTTTTATCTATTTCTTTACATAAACGTGTACCCCTACCTTTTATTTGTTGATATAGTGTTGGTTCGTAAACTGGACGACATAAAACTACATTTTGAACTTCTGGAGCATCAAAACCAGTAGTTAACATATCAACCGAAACAGCAATTCTAGGTAATTTATTGTCTATATTTCTAAAATCTTTAGCTAATTCATGAGCGTCGCGGACTTGACTGGTAATAGTTTGAGCAAAGCGTCCATTGAATTCTGGTTTAAGACTGTTTAGTACTTTTTCTAAATTGAGAGCATGATTTTGATTAACAGCAAAAATAATTGTTTTTCCTGTATCGCCGTCTGGAGTTTTTTGGGCGTATTCTAAAAACTCTTTCATCATTAATTCATTTCTTTTAGGGATGAAAACTTTTTTCTCAAGATCTGTAATTTTGTAGTTTTCGTTTTCGTAATCGCCTTCACCAACTAGACCTTGTTCACTTAAGGCTTGTTGGGTAATATCTGAAGTCATCTTATGGAGTTTACCTGGAACAAGATATCCTTCTTTAACTCCGTCTTGGATAGTATATCGATACGTTGCTTGTCCATTTTCACAATCAAAATATTTATAAGTATCTTTTTGGATCCTTAATTCAACAGCACGAGGATCATCAATATTTAATTTATTAATGTCGATGTTTTTTAAGAAGTCTTTTGGAGTGGCTGTTAAACCGATTCTAGTAGCGCCGACAAAATATTCCATTATTCCCCTAGCCTCTGCTGAATAAATGCTTCTATGGGCTTCGTCATGGATAATTAGATCAAAATAACCCGGTGTAAATACATCACGGCCATGTGCAATTAGTGATTGAATAGTTGCTACAACAATATTTGCTCCAGTTAAATTCTTTTTAGATCCACCCCAATATGTTGCAACAGCAGATAGATTTCCAAGTAGTTTTTCAAAAGATCCTTTGGTCTGTCGTGCCAGTTCAACTCGATCAACAACAAAAAGGATTGTTTGTGCTTGATTAGTTTTTAAAAATTTTGAGATTATCAAGGCTGATAAAACTGTTTTTCCTGTACCAGTTGCCATTTCCAATAAAAATCCTCTTTTATTGTTGTCGTACCCCTTTGCGATGGCATTAAATGCTTCAATTTGATAAGGACGAAGTTTGATTTCAGAATTTATGTCGCTAAAATAATCATCACTGACTGGTTTTTGTAAAAGCGGTTCGTTGTTTTTTAATTCCTTGGTTTGGCGTTTGCGGATTAAATCATCTTGAGAGAAAAACACTGGAACTGGGGTGGCATCTCCTTCGATATTAAAATCCCAAAAATAAATAATATGATCATTGGCAAGAAAAATATAATCTATATTATTTTTATATTGTAGTTCGGCATAATCTAACGCTTGTTGTTTGGCAGAATATGGATCAATGTCTGGTGATTTGGCTTCAATCAATGCGATTGGTCTTCCTAATTTGTCTTTAAGAAGATAATCTGCTCGTCCAGCAATTCCATGATCCTCAAAAATAACTTGATTAGAATCAGTTATGTCCCAACCTGCTTCTTTTAATTTTTGATCGATTATTACCCTTGAATAAGCTTCATTTGCCATAGGCAATTTTAACATCAAACGGTAACTAAAGGGTAAAATATGGTAACTAAAATAACTTAAAATTATGATGAAAACAAAGAAACAAATAACTGACGATATTTTTTATAATCGAATTCCATCTGAAATGAAAGTTAAACTTAATTTTCGTTCAGAAATAGTATCCTCTAATGATAAAGATAGGAGTATAAAATTTAGTTTAATTTTAGATGATCCAAGATGGTTTCAAACTAAAATTAATAATGAATTGGTTTATATTGATTCAGTTGATGGAGATATTTGTCCAGCTAGTACTTTAGTCGAATCTTTTTATCGCAACAACCGTGATAATCCTGTTTTTTTAGAAAATTATCAATCATCAAATAGAGGGGCTAAAACTGTTGATGGTTTAAAAAAATTAATTTCCAATGATAAACTTGAAGAAGCATTTCTGTCATGTCATAGTATTTTCTTAAAAAGATTGAGGGTTCTGTTGTTTTGTCATGAGTCAAATGATGTTTCATTCGAAATATGGTATGAATGGAATAAAAAATTTCGTGGTGCAGACATTCTCATTAAGGAAATTTTTTCCTTGGGAATAATTGATGAAAATTTCAAGGAAACATTGATTGAATACAATAGAGACAGAAACAGAATTGACCATGAGATGTCTACTGGGTCTATTGAATCGAGGGACATATTATTTAATTTAAATAAAGGGCTGGTTTATTTGGATGAACTAGAAGTTATTTTTAAAAAAAATAACTAAAAAATTTGATTAAAAATTAATTACTTAAAAAATAGACAAATATGTTAATCCGAGAAATTGTTAATTATTTCAAAACAAAAAATAAACATTACCCTATTAGTGATAGTTTCATAAAATCTGGATACCAGCAAAAAAATAGTGGTTATATTAGTAAAGCAAAAAAGATAGGTCTAGAGATTGATTATAAAAATGCAGAACCAAATCAAAAATGGCATTTTATCGATTCTTATGCGTCAGAAAAACAAGGAAGTGATGTTTATAAACACTTATTAATTTGTCCAGAATTATTGCTTTGGATGGCAGAAGCCTGTGGTATAGATAATAGTATTATTAGAAAAGCTGAGAATGGAGCAAGAGAAATAATTAATATCGGACGTAAAGAAGGTAAGGAAGGACAATCAAGAAATCAAGCAGGAATAATGATTAGAGAAATGATTACTTGGAATATGATTGAAGAAAAGATGCTTGTGGATAGTCATTGAAGAAAGATTATTTGAAAAAGTTTTTGTTTTTTTTAGTGCAATAAACAAGTGGTAATATTGGTTATGGTAAGAATGAAAGTGTGTAAAAATGGTGGATTAATTGTTAAAAATTTTTATCATTAAATATGGTTAAAAATGATTTTAATTTATCAATTAGACCACAGATTGAAGAATTGTCAGAAATGATATTGAATGAAAATGAGCTTGAAGAAGTTAATTCATTAAGTGAAAAATTAGCTCATAAAAAAACTCGAGAAAATGCCATTAATAGATTAAGAGAAGTCGTTGGATATAGACCTAAAAGACCGGTTTATTATGTTTGGATTCACTTAAATGATTTACCAGAAGATACTCGTACTGTTGTATTTTATGCTGGTTCATATATTGATTGTTTGATGAAACATGTATCCAATGAGAAAGGCAAAAATATAATGAGAGCCTTATTTACCTCCCTTAGGAATAATATAAAATGGTCAAAAGAAGTATTAGGGACTGAATTGGTTGATACTTTATATGAATATGAAAGTTTGATTTATACCCCAGCAAAACATGATTTTGACGAAAGGAAAGGGAGGCCTCATTTATTCAGTTCTAAAGAGGCAGTGTCTGTTTGTTTTATGACAATGAAATTGGGAAAACAATTAATAGATTTATCCGAAGAAGCAAAGGCATATTCTTTGGATAAATTATTTTAATTATGGATTATTTAAAAAACAGACAAGAATATATTGATTTTTATGATTTATTAACAATCGAAGAATGTTTACAGTGGATTGAATTGGCAAAGAAAAGTGGTAAAAAAGTGCAAGAAATTCAGAAAATTGAAAAGCCTGGCTATGTGGGAGCATTAGGAGAAATTGCACTTTATTTTAAGAAAGGAGAAAATTATCGACGAAAAGAAAAGACTATTGATGAGTGGATGGAAAGAGATAAAAGACTTCAAGAAAAATATGACAATACTCCCCTATTGGAAAATGTTTTTTGTAATGATTGTAATTATGCAATGGAATTTTTTAATAAATCTTTGGATCAAAAATTAGAAGGTAAATTAAGAATGTTGTTTTTCTTTGAGTGTCCGCATTGTCATAAAAGAAAAGGAATCTATGAAGATGGAGAAGTTTTTGATACGAATAATAAATGTCCAAAATGCGGATCAGAATTAGAATCTAAAACTATAAAAAATAACGAGGTGTTAACAATATCTGATAAATGTAAAAGGTGTGATTATGAGTATAAAGATATATGGGATTTTAAAGCTGATGAAGAAAAATCTAAAAAAGAAAAAGAAAGACAAAAATATCTTCTAGATAATTTTAGAAGTGAATTTTGTTTAAATGAAAAAGAGGGTGAAGAATATGTAATGGACAGAATAAGGGATAAAAACTTTAAAAAAAGAGAGGATGAACAAAAGAAAAAGGAAGATGATCCAAAATATCAAAAAGCAATGAAACTAAGAAAAGTTAAAGTGATTGAATTACAAAAGATTATTGAAGAAGTAATTACTAAAAATGGATTTAATAATTTAAGTTTTGATAAACCAGAAACTGATAGACAAATCATTATCCCCTTTTCGGTCCAAGAAACTAAAAATGAACGAAGTGGCTATGATGGATCCAGAAATTTAAAAAGAGTTATAATTAAAGCCTTAGAAGATACTAATTGGCGGTTAATGAGCGATGGAATAAGAGAAAGACTTGGAATTTTGTCTGGGAAACTAAAAGGTTATGAAAGAGAGGAAGATTTAATTAAAATTATTAAAAATGGATAAAAACAACTCATATTCTATTTATGTTGACAGGAGACCAATAAGATACGTTTATCTAATTGATGCAAAATCGGTAAATTTGAAGCAGATATCCGATATTATTGAAGGTAGTTCTAGAAAATGGGGTGGTCGATTTAATTTTATCCTTTTAGTAGATGAAGGAAAATTGGATGAGAATCAAATGTGTTTTTTAAAAAAATTTGATCCAGATGTAATTAAACTTTGTACAAAATTAAAGAAAGACCAAGTTGAAAAAATAGAAAGAAGACTAAGTCCATATGTTGTAATTGAACTGTTGGATGGTAATTTTTATGATAGTTTTATAGATAGTGGGCTAGATATTTTACCAACTCCTAAAAATATTTCTTTGGTATCTAACTCGTCATTTGAAAGTGCTGTAATTGTAGTTTTCAATGCTGAAAAATGTGTTGATGAAGAAACAAAAATGTTTGTTTCTTGTAATTTCGGTGATGTTGATTTAAGAGATTCTCAATATCTAATGCTTAACAATTATGAAAACAAAATTGTATTTAATATTAGTAATAAAAAAGATTTGTTGGATGCACTTGAAAAGGTTAATGAATTTAAGAATTATATGTTCCCTATGCAATTATGTTGTATAGGAGACTCATTTAACCAATCGAGAGAAATAGATGATAATGAATTTGACGTTTTTGTTGGCAGTAATCCACTAGATTTAATTAATTATTTTGGAATAATCCTTTAAAGTTATCAGATTGGACTAGACAGAAATATCGTCAGCTTTGGATACCATCAGGATTTTGCATTGAGGACAAGGATTTGGATATATTAAAACGTTTTATTTCTAGAAGAGCTGATTCTTTTGGTACTGGTACGAAGCCAGTTAAGTTGATTAGTTCTTCTTTGGATCAGAAAAAAATAGATGAATTGAAAGAAAAACTCACAGAAAAATATAGAGTTATTGTTACATCTAGAATTGAAACTTCACAATGTTTACCTTCTTTATCTGATTATTTTTCTTTTGATATTAATAAACACACAATGGTCTTTTTTAGAGCTAGTGGACAGACAGAAAAATTGATAATTCCTGTGCCTGATATTATGGAAGGTTCAAATGGTGGTCAGTATTGGATGAATGATTTTTATATGGAATCAAACGTAAAAAGAGTTGTGGCAATAAATTTACAGACATGGTGGCATTTACCTAGTAAAAATGTTTTATCAAGATGTTTTATTCCAAATAAACCATCAAGGATTACTAAGGATGGTTTGGTATCTTGTCTATTACAAAGATCGAATCAATTCTTTCCTGAAGGGCAAGAAGTTGAGATTAGACTACCAAGTGATAAAGAAATATTAGAAACTTTAGTTACTGGTATCGATGAACCTTATTATACGAGTGACATTAGACATAAAGAAAAAAGAGAGTATATATTTAACACAGAAATTTCAAACAATGGTCAATTTTTATATGGTTTTTTAAATGTTTTCGGAGGATTAGGAAATGCAGATGCTATTTTATCTGAAAAATGTTGGAGAGATTTATTTGATTTAATGAATAAAACAAAAAATAATGACGAATCAAGAAAATTGAAAGAACTTAGTAATGTTTTAAAAAAGAAAATTAATTCAATAAAAATTGACTCTGATTTTCCTAAAGAAAGTTTTATTGATTGGTTAGCAAATAAGACAATAAACCTTGCCAAAATATACGAAGACCAAGGTGTAACCTCAGTTAATTTTGAAGATTTGAAAAAAATTAATCAAAATGCGTGTGATGTCCATAACCAGAAGTATCCAGAAAATATCTTAGTTAATAATGAAGAAGATTTATTATCTTCATTGCACGATCTAATGATCTTAGGGGTGATCTATGCAGGTTTTGAAGTTAATTGTCCTGTATGTAGCTATAAAGAATGGAGATCGCTAGGTGATGTTAAACAGAATATTGTCTGCCGCGGATGTGGTAATAAATATAAGTTATATCCAGAGTCGGAAATGAGATACAAAGCAAACCTTTTGGTTTCAAAAGGTATAAAAAATTATGGCTTAGTTCCATTAACTTTAGCATTAGGGTCTTTATATGAAAAGTCGCATGACTTTTTTATGTATATGCCACCTTTGGACTTATATAAAAGAGGTAAACACTTAACTGATTTAGATATAGTTTCAATTGTAGATGGAAAGTTTGTTATTGGTGAAATAAAAGAAAATTGTTCATTGTTCACTACTGATATTTTTGACTCAATGTCTGATATAGCAATAGATTTGAATGTTGATAAGTTAGTATTTTCTTGTTTATCTAAGAATCCCACACAATTTATAGTTAAAAATATTGAAAGGATCAAAAAGAAGATGGAACCTTATAAAATCGAAGTCGAATGGTTGTATCTTGGTTATTCGGTATTTGACGAATCTCCGCTTTTTTAATTAGATATTTCTTTTTATGGTGTCTCATTTGTCTCATTTATGTTTAAAAACTAGACAAAATGAGACATTGTGTTTAGTTAAATATTAAGCTTTCAATTTAAGCCCTAGGGAGTTGTTGACCTTTGGGAACGTAATTAGCTCTTGTTCTGTTCCATCTTCTCCTACTACAAATAATTTTCCATCCCTTTCTGATACGTCCGACATAGTAGTGTTATCTGACTTTCTTTTTTGGGTTCCCAATACCACATTTGTACGACTCATTCCGTTTTTATCTGTAATTACATAACCAGTTATAATTGAGCCTCCGAAAGTCTTAAATCCTAAATCTGGATCTTCATTAACGTTGGTTTCAGCAATACCGTGTAGCATTGCAAGATGAAGTGATGCATTGTCAATTAATTCTGATTCGGGGCTAAGTAATACAAAAGAAAGTATCCTAGATTCATTTTCTTTATAGTTAAAACCAGATCCACTACCGAAAGCTTTTATTTCACCAAATCTTACTCGTTTGACTTCAGAAAATATTTCATTTGTGATAGGGTTTATTCTTACGGAATATTCAAATAAAAAATTTTGGTAACAATCTTCAATTTCAATAAATGGTATTTCATTCCTGTAACATTTAAAAATGTCTTCGATATATTTCTGATAATAACTATTAAGACCAATTCCGTGGGAGCTACAAGATATATTTATTAGGTTTTCACATTCCGTTGGGTCGAGATGTAACTTCATCCCCATATCTTGCATTGATATCAATCCTTGACTAGAGACTTCTGTACTCATATTTTTAACAACATTATTGTTTTGTAAATCTTCTAATGATTTTTCGATAGTTTCTTTAAAAGATGGTTCTGAAGATTCGTTTGGTTTTAATTTAAAACCACTTAAACTAACTTCGTCTAAATTTTTTCGTAATACCTTACTTAGTTCTATCCCAACAATTGCGTCTCCACTGATTGCCATTGCTATTCCACCATGAATATGACAGAATTTTTGATAACAATCTGCAAAACTTTTGGTCTCTTCAATCGTTCCCCTGGTGTCTGCTGTAAAACAAGTTCCTTTCCAATGTAGTGTTCCAGAAATTAAAGTCATGTGAACATTATAATATATTGATATTGAGGAATTATTATAATGATAAAATGTTCTAGACCGTGGTGCGCCCGGAATTGGGATTCGAACGAAATCAGTAGTTAAATCCCCTATTGAGTTATAGTGATAGAACTGGCCGCGACCGACACGGGCAACATAGATAAATGGAAAATGAAATATTGATTAATCCACTAACTGCAATTCGATTGTTTGCTGAAGTATGTTTATCGGTAGGAGATGATTTACTTCTAAATAGAAAATATAAGGTTACAAGAGAAGCTTGGATTGCCGCTATGTTTCTTTTGGCTTTGGAAAAGGAAGAAAAAAAAGATTGGTGGTTTACTCCTGTTTTAGATAAAAGCGGGTCACCAGATTTTAATTGTTTTTCTTTTGTTAGAAATGAAAATATTAAAATTAAGGAAAAATCTATTAAAGGTAATGAAAAACATTTAATTAAACTAGAAGTTTTTGAATGGAGAAAAGAAGATCCTGAAGATAATTTTATAAATGCATTAAAAAAAATAAAATTAGATAAGATAATAGATCCAGAAATCACAATATTATGTTATGTTAGGAAAAATACAGTAATACCGCCGGTCTTATTATTAATTGAAAAAATAAAAGAAATATCTCCTAAAGTTAAGGATATATGGTATTTGGGAAATATAGATCCTAATTCGAGATTTTGGAGAATATCACAAATTTATCCTTCTTCTAATGCAATAGATTTAGATTATGACGAAATCTTGTTATCTCCAAAAGAAGAACACAGTTTTATTCATAGTTATAGAGGTAAATCGGATAAACTAGAATATGAACATACAGAAAAACAAATATTATTAACTCCTGAATTTGAGTTAAAGGAGTTATAAAAGATTAAAAAATTATAGTGTATTTTTCTGGGGATAAAGTTGAATTAACTGAAAAAAGATTAAAGGATTCAAAAACGTTATCCTGTCGGATTCCTTTAAGATAATGTTTTATTATGGTTAACATATTTTCTTGATGTTTTTGATATAAATCGAAATCTTTTATTTTAAAAATAGTTATATGTGGAATATATTTTGGATAATTATTATCAACAATTTTATTAAAATATTTTGGTTTTAAAATTGAATTTATTTCTTCTATTTTTTTGCCTTTTGATGGATACAAATAACAAAGACGATTTTGTCCTTGTTGCATAAAAAAGTTTACTTCATCAACAAAAATGGGGAATAATTTTTCTTTTTTATTCAAAATTAATAGATCATTTTTTAATTTAGATAAAGTTGCATCGTCTAAATTTTCACCGAAATAATAAATGGTTATATGTAAAGAAGATCGATCTTGAAGGCTAATTGCGTTTTCAATATTATTTTCTTTTAAATATTTTCGTAGTGATTTAAAAAGTCCGATAAATAAATCAGTGTTTAAACTTATTCCTAAAAAATGAGAAGTGGTGGTCATTATATTTATCATTATTTACCAACTTCCGTTTCCAATATTAATATCTTCATTTTCCCAAATTTTTAAATCTTCTTCTGTTAATTTGAGTGGCAGTAAAAAAGTTCTTTGTTGATCTTCTAAAATTCCATTAATAGTGGCAAATATTTTTCCACTATCTTTTGGAATCCAACCACAAGAAGAATAAAAATTATCTAATTTTGGATGATTAAATAAAATACCTAAATTATAATCTTCTTCTTCAATAACTTTATTTACTTCTTTTATTAATTTATTTCCTAAACCTTGGTTTCTATATTTTTCATCAACAGCAACATCCCCTATTCCACCAATGATATAAATTTTATTTTTATGGCTAATAATACGTCTATTAATACCTATGTGTCCTATTAATTTGTTATTTGAGTATAGTAATAAACATTCATCTAAATCTAGATTAGAATAAACACTTTTTAAAAAATTAGGATTATCATTGAAACAATTTATTAGAAAACTTTTTATTTCATCTAATTCTGAGTGTGTAAGATTTTTTGTTTTCTTTTTAATTATTTTTGTTTGGTCTTTCACAATTTTATATTATCAAATTTGACTAGGTTTTATTTAAAAAAGTTCCAACGTCGTCCCAGACGGCCAACAAACACATTAATCCCATATTTTAGGGTATTTTTTAATGTCTTTAAATTTATTTTTCTATTTTGGCTATTTTTATAATTTAGGTTTTGATATTTTTGATATAAAATTAAATTTAATAATGACAAAAAATAAATCAAAAAAAGATCAAAACAATAATGATCAATTGGGACTGTGGATATCAATCGGTTTAGGTGTTGGGCTGATATTTGGATTACTTAACAATAATTTGGCTTTAGGGATGAGTATTGGATTGACTATTGGAATAGCAATTGGAGTGAGTCAACCCAAAAAAACAAAAAAATAATCTGCAAATTTTTTATTATTCAGAACGGAGGGCTTCAATAGGATCTAATTTTGAGGCTTTTAAAGATGGGAAAAAACTGGCTCCAAAAGATACAGCCATGACTACAAAAAATATTTTTACAATTGAAAGCGGAGTTAAAATATAAAGAGTAAATTCGTCAATATCTTTTAGAAAAGTCATATGTGAGATAGGGTTAATTATTAATCCTAAAATTATGGCTAAAAACACGGAAATAATATATCCCCAAAAACCAATACATAAAGATTCAAAAGTAAACAATTGGAAGATTAATTTTTTACTGCCACCAAGGGCTTTTATTAATCCAATTTCCTTAGTTCTTTCTAAAATTCCCATAAGAACAGTGTTGACGATTCCAAAAGTGGCAACAGCTAAAGAGATAGCTGCGACCCCAAGCATAACAGCTCTTAAAATATCGACGATTTGGAACATCTGTTTGTTTTGATCTTCATAAGAAGAGGCTTCAATGCCAGCATTAGATAATTTTTCCTTAAATTCGGCCAATTCTGTTTTTGATAAATCTTTGGTGTATATTTGCAAATAACTTGATGATTGAGGATTAACAGATTGAGGAGAAACTATTTGATTAATATAAGTGGCAGTTTCATAGCTTATTTGAAGTGGATAAGTACTTTCACTTTTATGAGTGACACCAGAAATAACCAAAGAAAATTCTTTAGATGTTTGCTGTTTATTATCCCAAACACTGATAGTAATCACTTTACCAATAGCATCATCAGCGTTGATAAAACCGAGAGGCTCAACATATTCTTGACTAATTAAGATTTGATTAAATTCTGGAGTTTTACCGCTAATTAATTTAGCCGAACTATCTGGATAAATTACACCAGCAGAACCGGTAAATTTTTCATAACCATTTCTGGAGATAGAAGCTAAATTAAGATATTGAGGATAAAAAACATCTTTAATAATTGAAGGATAAGTATTTTTTAGATAACCAACATCTGAAGACCTGAAAACTTGAGTATCATTTTCTTCGTCTGAATCTTTAAATTTAGTAATTTCTCCATACTTGTAATTGTCGGCGTCTTTCTTGGTTAATCTAAAAATTTGAGACGATCCTGTTTCTAAATTGTTGGAAACATATTGCTCAAAACCATTACCAACACTTTCAGCTACTAATAATGTTATAGACCCAATCACAATTGCTAAAGTTGTTAAAATAGTTCTAGTTTTGTTTCTAAGAAGATTATTGTTGGCGGTGGTAACGATGTCTTTTATTTTCATAATTTTTTGACAATTTTGCCATCTTTAATCATTATTTGTTTTTGGCATTTTTGGGCAAGTTCCTGATCGTGAGTTACCAAAATTAAGGTAATTCCTTTTTTGTTTAGGCCAAACAAATTTTTTTCAACTGTTTCTCCGTTGGCACTATCGAGGTTTCCAGTCGGTTCATCGGCAAAAACTATCTGCGGATCTCCTACGAGTGCCCGAGCGATACAAACTCTCTGTTTTTGACCACCGGATAAATTTTTAGCTTTATTATTTTTTTTATTCAAAAGGTCAACTTCTTTAAGCATGGCAATTCCTTTTTCCTCTCTAATTTTTCGATTATCTTTGCCATTGATTTTTAATGACAGAATAATGTTCTCTAAAACAGTATCGTTAGGATTCAAAAAAAATTGTTGAAAAACAAATCCAAAACTCTCCCCTCTTAATATTTCTTGCTGTTTTTCTGGCATTTTAGAAACATCAATTCCATTGATTAATAATTCACCAGAAGATGGTTTATCAAGACAAGCTAAAATGTGCATTAAAGTGGATTTACCACTTCCAGATTTACCAATAATAGCGACACTTTCTCCCCTGTTAATAGTAAAAGAAACACCATCTAATGCTTTACAAACTTCTTCATCTTTACCACCGTAAACACGAGTAATGTTTTTGGCCTCAATTATGGAATTTTGTTTTGGCATAAATTTATTTTGAATAACTGGCAGTGTCGCCAATATTCAAACCAGAAAGAATTTCTATTTCCTCATAATTCTCCATTCCAGTAAGGACTTCTTTTTTTTCTGAAGATTCGCCATTTGTGACGGTGACATATCTTTTACCTTTATCACTAGAAATATATTGACGAGGCAACACTAAAGCGTTATTTTTTTCAGATAATAAAACTTCAATCTCTCCAGTCATTCCTAAATGATAATTATATTTTTCTGATTCTCGAGTGTAAATTAATTTCACTTCATATTTGTTATTAGTGGTATCAACTGGACTATAAGAAATGTAATTTACAGTGGCTTCAAATGGAGATTCACGATAAGAATCGAGAGTAATTTTAGCTTTTTGGCCAACTTTTAATTTAATAACATCTTGTTGGCCAACTAAAGCTGAAAAATATTCAGTACTTGGGTCAACTATTTCAAAATAATCATTTGTTCCAGGGTAAGAACCAGACTGGGAAGTTGGGGCTTTAGTCACTATTCCTTTGATAGGGCTTGATAAATAAGATTTTTTAATAGCTAAATCTTTTAATTCAACATCAATAATGGAATTATCAAGTGTATTTTGGGATTTATCAACAATTCTTTTCATATCTTTAGCTAATTTTTGATCTGATTGTTCACTATATTTGTTGTCTTCAGTGGTTTGATCAAAATCTAATCTGGTAGACATAAAACTATTAAGGCTAAGTTTAAGCGATTTTTCGACTTCAGTAGTATCTTGTTTGGCAAGACCTTGATATTGCTTAACTTGATCCCCTTCTTTAACTCCAATCCAAGTAATTTTACTGTCACTGATGAAATTTATTTTAGCTTTTGACTTAGCATTGAGACTGCCAGATAAATATATTTTTTCCTGCAAGTTTTTACTTTGAACAGTGGTGGTAATTCCTTTGGAATTATTGTTTGATTTTTTAATATTAAAAAATATAACTGTCCCGATTATTAGGATAATTATAAAAATAATAATTATTTTTTTTCTATTTTTTTTCATAAAATTTAATTAATGGCTGAATTTGAAGTGTAAAGTTCTAATTTATGACTAACTTTATTAATAAAAATTTGTTGAGAAACATCAGTCATTTCTGGACCGTAAAGTTGACCGGTGATATCCAAAAGATTGTCGTTAACAAAATCAAATCCATTATAGTTGTCCCAATTGGTCAATTTCAAGTAGCTGACCTGAGAAATTTTTTCGTCTTTTTCGGTGAGCCAAAAGACATAAACATCAGGTTTATCGGTCACAGGTTTGGCAACTAAGTAAATATTGGAATAATCATCAACTAGTTGATACAAAAATCGACTAGAAGAAAGATTTTTAATTACCTGTGACTGGTGATCAAAAGAAACCGAAGCTTGTTCGATTAATTCGTCAAGTTTAGAAGAATTATCTCGCGAAAGATTATATTTCTGTTTGACAGTTTTATCTTCGGTAGAAGTAAAAATTTTAGAATTATTTTTGTAAATTAAGCGAGATTGGTCATCGCCAGTGATGTTGATTACGTTGGCACCGGATTTGAGAGTGGCTTGCTGAAGAGAAGTATCGAGACGGTTGATTTTGGCATCAAATAAATTAACAACAGAAGACGGACCAGCTGTTAATTTTAAATTATCTAAAACACCAGTAACTTTAAGACCGGTTTTTTGAACTAAATCAATGATTAAATTTCCAGATAAAGGATAAATTTCAGCATCAACATTGTTTAATTTAATTGATTCAATATTTTTAGTTTTGATTTCAACTCTGACTGAGCTGACATAACCAGTACAATTTTGACATTTTAACCAAACCTCATTTTTGCCGATAATTGAAAGTAGATCGGAAGAATTTTTTATTTCAAGCTCTTGGATTTGGTGTTGGTTGCCAGTAATTATCATGGCATTTTCATCTGATTGAGTAATTTTTACTTCTCGAACATTAGAAATCTCGATATTTTTAGGGTTAGTGATTTTTAATTTTTGAGAATTAGACTCATCAATACTATTGAAGTATCTTAAATGATCGACAAATTCATAAAGTTTTGATTGGTATTTTGGATAGTTTATTTTGGCGACACCGCAAAAAGTAATAAGAGAAAATGCCCAAACAGCTAAAAGAATTATTATTTTTTGAGTGGAAATACGCCATTTTAATCGCATTAAACTGTCTGCCAAATCGATGATAAAAACAAATGGAGTAATAATAATTAAACCAAAAGCAATATAGGCGATTTCCAACCAAGGAGTGCCAATATTTTGCAAAAAACTAAGATCAAAATAAGGCAAATTTGGATATAAATAAACAAAAATCATGCCAATCATTACTGCCATAATGGTTAAAATGGTAAATATTAGACCAAAAAAACCTGTTAAACGACAAAACCAAACTCCGAAAAATTTAATTAGGCGAAAGAAAAAGGAAAATATTTTTTGAATAATATTTCTAGAAACAGCTTCTACTCTAGAAATAACATTATGAGCTTTTTCTTCGTTGGCTGTCTGAAGCTCATTGACAGTGGTGGGTTTACCTTTCATTTCTAATTTTTCCCAACTAGTTTTTGCTTCAGGAATTATTAGCCAACTGGCGATATAGCCAACAATTGCCAACCAAAAAGTTCTTGGATTGAATAATAAAACTAACAAAATAATTCTCATCCAGATTGGTTTAATTCCAAAATATTGACTAAGTCCAGCAACAACACCGGCTAAAATTTTGGTTTCTGGATCGCGAAATAATTTCTTTTTTATTTTTTCTGGCTCATTTTCAATTTCAGGTTCTTCTTGGGTGATATCGTCGACGGTTCCCATTTCTTCAATTATTTTTTCAACATCAGCGATTTGAATTGCTTTTTTAGATTTATTAATAATTTCTTCAAACTTTTCGGCAATTCTAGCTTCAATATCATCGACTACTTCTAAAGAATTCTGATCTTTAAAATATTTTTTTATTGAATTAAGATATTTTTCCAATTCATCATAAGCGTCAATATCTAGATAAAAAATTTGTCGATTTAAATTCACACTGATAGTTTTTTTCATTTTATTTTTGATTTAAAGAAATAATTGATTTGTTTAAATTTGACCATGTTTCCATTAATTTTGATAGTTTTTCTATTCCCTGCTTAGTTAATTTATAATATTTTCGTGGAGGACCATTTTTGGATTCCTGCCATTCATATTCCAAGTTACCATCATTTTTGAGACGGCTTAATAAAGGATATAAAGTCCCCTCCACTACTAATAATTGGTTATCTTTAAGTTTTTTTAAAATATCACTGGCATAGGCTGAGCCTTGTTTAATTACCAGCATAACCGCCAGCTCTAAAAGACCTTTTCGCAATTGTGAATTTTGTTCATTAATATCTTTCATCTTATAGTGCGATTATACACCAGGTACTATGTCATGCAAGATAGCAAATTGGGATTATAATTAATAATGAATTTTAACGGACAAGATTTGTTTGAAAAACAAAAATTTAATCAAATTGAATTAGAAAAGGAAATAATAAAATCTAAAGAATTTGAAAATTGTGAATTTAATAAATGCAGTTTTATTGGAACTCAATTTTTAAGATGTCGATTTAATGAATGTGTTTTTAAAAATTGTGTTTTTAGTGGAGTTCATATAACCGGAAGTAATTTTTTGGATATTAGTTTTTGTGATTCTAAAGTTTTAGGAATGGATTGGACAGAAACTTTTAATGTGAATTATCTAAAATTTAAAAATTGCCAATTAAATTATTCTAATTTTAGATATTTAAAGTTATCAAAATTATCAATTATTAATTGTGAGGCTAAAGAGGTCGATTTTATTGGAGCTGAAATTCCAGGGACAGATTTCAGTGGAAGTAATTTAACTGGAGCGATTTTTTCTCAAACTAATTTATCTGGAGCCAATTTTAAAAAAACAGAAAATTTATCAATTGACTTTAGAGTTAACAATATTAAAAAAGCAAAATTTTTATTAGTTGATGCAATTAATCTTGTAGATGTATTGGATATTGTAATTGAAGATTAAACTACTAATTTCTAGTTTAATCATTTTTAATTTTTTTTTAATTTATAAGTGTTTTCATATGCTCATGAATAAAAAAGTTTTTTTAACCGGTTTTATAATTTTCGTTATTATATTGACTCTTAGTGCAGTCGGAGCAGCAGGATATTTCTATAAACAATATAATGACATTAAAAATAACCCAAATAAAGTTTCAACTGATGAAATCAATTCTATTACTTCAGTAATTAGTAAATTTATGGATTTACCTACAGGTGAAACCCCAACATTAGCAACGGTAACCGATAAAGAAAAATTAAAAGATCAAGATTTTTTTAAGAATTCAGAAAATGGAGACAAAATATTGATTTATGCTAATGCTAAGAAAGCAGTTCTTTATCGTCCATCAGCCGGAAAAGTAATAGAAGTTGCCCCTTTGCTAATTGGTGATGCTGGCAGTCAAGATGCTAATCCAACAGAAGTCCCAGTCGAAGAATCAAAAGAAGTTCCAACTGAGACACCAACAAAAACTCCGGTTGAAACTTCGGAATAATTTATTTAAAAATGAAAAAAATATTGGTATTAGTTTTGACTATCGGGTTTTTATTGGATTTTGGCTTGGTTAAGGTTTTGGCAGCAACGGGGGTTATTACAGGGGGTAATTCTTTTGCTTGGGGAGAAAATATTGGTTGGGTTAATTTTTTAGCCAGTGGAAGCGATATAACGGTTACAGACACTAATTTAACCGGGTATGCTTGGAATTCTAATTATGGATGGATTAACTTATCGCCTTCAACTAGCGGAGTGACAAATAATTGTTCTGGAACATTGGGTGGATATGCTTGGTCAAGCACTTTAGGGTGGATTGATTTTACAGGGGCGTTAATTAATTCTAATGGTAAATTTACTGGTGTTATTGGAACTTCAGGTTCAACACCAGGACGGATCACTTTTGATTGTACTAATTGCGATGTGGAAACAGACTGGAGACCGTCATGTTCGATTACACCAACCTCGACCCCTACACCAACACCCACATCTTCCCCTTCTTCATCAGATTCTTCATCTTCTTCAACAACAGCTTCTAGTGGCTGGGCAGCACCAGCCTGCACTGCTACTAAACCAG